>ERZ825670.283-NODE-283-length-73484-cov-29.784976_pt1 | contig 73484 bp, 67 predicted proteins | sample MGYA00519929_ERZ825670 | MGnify/ENA primary metagenome ERZ825670 (study PRJEB31778, sample SAMEA3449207) | human gut metagenome | biome: human gut; feature: human-associated habitat; material: faeces | place: United Kingdom | collected 2010/2012 ...
ATTAAGTACTTCTACTATGAGTAGCAGTGCGATTAAGACTAGTTTAACTAAGGGTAATAAGAGTGGTACACCTACGTTATTAACTTCTTTAGATAAGAAAGCAGAAGTTGATATAAGCGGGGCTAAAGAAGCTTATATTTTAGGTACTGATATAATTGGGGCGAATAAATCTAAGTCTTATTCTTTATATTTATGGATGGATGAAGCTGTTACTGTAGCAGAAGCTTCTAAGTCTTTTAATTCTAAGGTTGTTATTGTTAATGCCGCTACGGAAGAAGAGCCACCGTTAACGTTGTCAGAAAAGGTTACTACTTTAGCTACGACTGATACAACTAATTTTGCCACTGACGATCCAGATAATAATATAAGATATATTGGGGCGAATCCAAATAACTATGTCTATTTCAATTGTAGTGATTATAATAATCAAAGTGATAGTACATGTGAGAAATGGCGTATTATTGGTGTATTTAAGAATATGACTAAGTCTGATGGAACAAAAGAAGATTTAGTAAAAATTGTTAAAGATGATAGTTTAGGCAATATAAGCTGGGATTATAAGAAAAATGGCGTAGGTACATCAACAAATGATTATGGGTCAAATGATTGGACCGATAGTCAGTTAATGATGATGTTAAATCCAACTGATTATTTAAAATCAGGATATACGATAGATAATAATATAGTAAAAGATAGTAAAGGCCAAGCAATATATCAAAATATGGGCTCATATTATAATGGGACTTCTGGCTGTAAACCATCTGCTATAGCTAGTGGAGCTGATTTCACATGTACATCAATTGATTTTACATCAACTGGCCTAAAAAATGATTTAACTAGAAATGCCATCGAAAGTGTCGTATGGAATTTAGGTGGAACAGCAAGCTATACTTCAGCAAGCAATGGTTTGGCTAGTCATTTTTATGGATATGAAAGAGGAACCACTGTATATAGTGGACGACCAACAACATGGACAGGAAAAATAGGCTTAATGTACCCAAGTGATTATGGCTATGCTACATCTGGTGGGTCAACAACAGATAGAGCAGCATGTTTAGCAAAAGAAATGTATAATTGGGATGGTTCAGGAGTAAGCGATTGTAAGAACAATGATTACCTATATAAATCAGGTTACACTCAGTGGACTTTAGCGCCTTACTCGTCGCTTGCGAACCGTGTCTTCGGTGTGTACAACTCCGGCTATGTCTACGACAGCAACGCGCTCGGCACTTATGGGGTCCTCCCGGTCGCTTTTCTGAAATCTAATATCTCAATAACAGATGTAGGATTAGGGACAGTTGAATCTCCGTTCCAACTAAAAGTAGGGTAGTCTCCCAAGCGCCGCTGCCTCGGCAGTGCGAGGCCGGCGCCGCCACCGGACTTATCAACAGGTCAAACTGTATATGATGATATAGAGAAGGATTAATTAGATACATGAAAGATGTATGAAGATACTATAGAGTGAGAGAAAAGAAGAATAAGTCGGCTGTAGCCGACCGCAACCTTGGATTAAAGCCATAAGAAGTTATGGCTTTTTTGATGTTAATACTTGCAAAGAAAGAGAATATCAGTATAATAAAGGTTATAAAAAGAGAGGGATAAATATATGAAAATAATATATTTAGTTTATTATACTTTATTTGGGTTGTTATTGTTCTTTGTGAAGAATTACTTAAAGAGAAAAGATGGAACTATAAATGACATAGTAGTTAGTTTAATATTTCTAATAGTGATGAGTGGAGTAGTGTCGGTATTTGATTTAGGGGGTATTAATGAGAGTATATATTTGGTAATAGTAATAGAAATGTTATTGAGGATGTTTTATAACTTTGTGGTGGAGAAGAGTAGTGAGACAATAGATATAAATAAGTTTTATAGTGATTATATAATAACATTTCTATTGGGGCTTGTAATTAATATAGTATTTATAAATAGAGTTGATAGTGTTATACCTAGTGGGGAATCGTTAAAGAATATTGTTTGGTTAGTTATAATATTATATGTTTATACTGTTATTAAGGGTAGTAAGATTAGTAATTCTAATAAGGAGAGTAAGCCACTAAATAATATAAGATATAATAGATATATAGTAAGTAATTACGCTAAGTTTAAACAAACTTACCATAATTACATAAAGATAAAAGAAAAAAACTTAAATACTTTGTTATACGCTATTATGATATATGAAGATAAAAATAGAAGTAGTTTTAAAAGAAGTATTGATAATATATTTTATGGAAAGTTAACTAAAGTTACTAAGCTTGGTATTATGCAGATGGAAACACCAGTATATATTAATGATATAGATAGTATAAGTATGGCTTGTAATAAGTTAAATAAGATATATACTAGTTTGAGTAGAAAGAAGAAGTTAGTAGAGGTTAAAGATATTTTAAAAGAGTATTATAAAGAAGATACTAGAAGTACTGATATAATATATATTTATAATATACTAATAGAATTTAATGAAAATTAAAAAATAACGGCTCATTGGAGTCGTTATTTTAAGATTAATTTTTTATCTTTGTTATCGATTAAGTTATATGCTAAAGCATATTTACGTTCTAGAAATTTAAGACTTGAGTCATACCAACCCATTTGTTCACGGATAAGAGTCTCATAATTTGGTTCATCAAGATATTTTTGATATAGTTTTAACATTTGAAGATCTGGATCAACCATCTTAATTAAAAACGCCGCTTTTTCTTCAAACTTAAATAGTCCTACATTATACTTATGTTGATGATTTAAAAATCTTAATACATAGTAATAAATGTTGTCTGGAAAAGAATTATCCCTATTAGCACTAGTAACTAATCCTTCTTGATAAGTCTTCTTGGGTTAAAGTAAATTTAAACTTTAAAGCATTAACTCCGGTCATGTATTGATAAAACTTTGTTTTAATTACGTCACGATCTTGTGATAACATATTTATTCCCCCTTCATAAGTACTAGTATCATACTAAAAAAGTTTCCAAAAGTCAAGACATATATGATATAATGTCTAAGAAATGAGGTATTAACGTGAAAATTAAGTACGATTTATTAAAAAAAGAAGCTCATAGTGAAGCTAGACTTGGGTTAATTCATACTAACTATGGAACATTTGAAACACCAATGTTTATGCCAGTAGGAACTCAAGCTACGGTAAAGACTTTATCGGTAGAAGAATTAAAAGCATGTCATTGTGGTATTATCTTAGCTAACACTTATCATTTATGGTTAAGACCAGGAGAAGATATTATTGATGAAGCTGGGGGATTACATAAATTTATGAATTGGGATGGACCAATATTAACTGATTCAGGAGGATTTCAAGTATTTTCTTTAGCCAAGAGAAAAGATATAACTGAAGAAGGAGTTAAGTTTAAGAATCAATATAATGGAGATAATTTATTACTTACTCCCGAAAAATCTATTCAAATTCAAAATAAGTTAGATAGTGATATTGCTATGAGTTTTGATGAATGTATTGGATACCCTGCTACTTACGAATATTGTAAGCAGTCAGTAGAAAGAACTTTAAGATGGGCTAAAAGGGGAATGGATGCTTTTAACAATCCAAGACAAAGTTTATTTGGAATTGTTCAAGGTGGCGAATATGAAGATTTAAGACGTCATTGTGTAGAAGAATTAACTAAAATGGATTTTGATGGTTATTCAATTGGTGGTACTAGTGTAGGAGAAGATAAGGAAACACAATATAAAATGGTAAGATATGCGACTAAGTATTTACCAAAAGATAAAGTTAGATATTTAATGGGTGTAGGAGATCCTATTGATATTGTTGAAAATGTTATTAATGGAGTAGACATATTTGACTGTGTTTCACCAACAAGATTGGCTCGTCATGGTCATGCTTTAACAAAGTATGGTAAGATAAACTTAAAAAATGCTAAGTATAAGAGAGATTTTAGTCCAATAAGTGAAGAATGTGATTGTTATGCTTGTAAGAATTATACTAAAGCTTATATTAAATATTTAATAAATTGTGATGAGACATTAGGGGCTAGATTATTATCAATACATAATATTAGATATTTAATTCATTTAACAGAGGAATTAAGAGACGCTATTAAGGAAGATAGAATATTAGAGTATAGAGAAGAATTTATTAAAAATTATTATGGAGAAAATTATGAATACAAAAAATATTAATTTAATTCTAATTTTAATTATTATCTCATTAGTCATTTTTCCAACGTTATTTTATGTAAAAAAAGAACATAATGCTAATTTATGGAAAGTGGTTAATAAGAGAGTAGTGGAAGCGGCAGATCGTTGTAAAAATGAATCTGGATGTAAGGAAAATACGGTTACTGTGGGATATTTAATAGAAAGAGGATACTTAGATACAGTAGTAAATCCTATAACAAAAGAGATTATTTCTAATGATTCTTATGTTGATTATAGTTCAAATGAGTTTATTATAGTTAATTAGTTGAAGGGCTAAACTTGTAGATGGGCGGTTTAGCCCTTTTTTACACATTTTATGTAAAGTTGCAAGTTTCTAAAATTTGTGAGTTTTTGAAATTCTGCAAAAAAAACTATGCAGTTTTTAAATTTTAGAGCGTTTTTTGCGTTTTAAACGCGTTTTTGCTGCAGAATTTCGCGTTTTTGTGTTTTTGACTTTTATTTTTTTTCCTGTAAGATACATGAGCGAAGGAGGAAGTAAAATGCAAAATATCACGTCACTAACTCATGATAAAGCTTTTAAAGCAATTGCGAAGGAATGTCCAGAATTCTTTTATAACTTGCTACATTTAATTACTGGAATAGATATAAATAGAATTAAAGCTGGTAAACTACTTGATACTAAATTTATCAATAGTAAGAAAAGATTTAAAGATTTAGATTTACTTTTTATGGTTGATGAAAACTTAATCATTAACATCGAAGTCAGTAAATATAATGGTGGTTATAATTTAACTAAGAATACTAGTTATTTTTGCGAAGTTCACAAAGAGTTTTGCAGAAATGATGATGGCAGTTATAAATCTGATTTCCAAGTGATTCAAATTGTTTTATGTCAAAACAATAATGTAGGAAACTTCTTAATAGAAGAAGAATATTTATATGCTGAAACATACTATGGTCAAAAGAAAAAGATTATAAGTATTATTAATACAAATCTTGACAAAGTTGCAGATAGTAAATATAATAAAGATGTAAGCAAAGAATTATTAAAGTATTTAACATTCCTAAGTATTACTAATAAAGATGAGTTAGAAAAATTATCAAAAAATCATAAAGCTTTAAAGGAGGTACTTGATTATATGATAAAATTTGATAGAAAACATGGTATAGTAATTCGTGATGAAGAAGATGAATTTCAAGCAATTATGGCTTCGGAACGGAGAGAAGCCAAAGAGCTTGGCTTAAGTGAAGGTCAAGAACGTGGAATTGCCATTGGCGAAGCACGTGGTGAAACTCGTGGAATTGCCATTGGCGAAGCTCGTGGTGAAAATAAGAAAACCGTTGAAAGCATACGTAATATGAAATCAATGGGATTTGAAGATAACATTATAATGCAAGCACTTAATACTGATGAATACACTCTAAAAAACGCCTTGTCATTAAAGATGTAAAACGCTTAGCAAATATTGCTAAGCTCCTTTTTTGGTGTTAATACCTAAAACTGATGCTAGGGTACTACCTAAGATTAAGACTAAATAATAAATAACTTTAGAAAGACTAAAGAAGTCTTTGAAAAATAGACTAATAATAAATAGGGTAAGGACTAAGATAGAACCAATCTTTAAACCACTTTTATAACCTTTATTATTACTTTGATGGCCGTATTTAAAGCCTATAATTATGAATATTAGTAAGACAAAAATAAAAGTGATAATATTACAAGTATTTTTACTTAAGTTAGTATAAAGATATAATAAAGAAATAAAAAAGTTAGATATTAGAAGATAGGACATAAAGATACCAAGAGTTTTTAAATATTTTAAAGTATTTTTCATGCAATCACCTATTAAAATATATGTTTAAAAAGATTACTTATGATACATAATATAAATGGTGATTGTTAATGGATTTATTAATTATAACAGTAAAGACAATATTTTTTTATTTCTTCATTATTTTGGCTTATCGGATTATGGGTAAAAGGGAGGTAGCTCAATTAGGCATAACTGATTTAATTGTATCAATTTTAATTGCAGAATTAGTAGCTATCTCTATTGAAAACTTTAATGATACAATTTTAAATACAGTTATCCCTATATCGCTTTTAGTTGTACTTGAAGTGTTATTGGCGTTTATTTCGATAAAATCGAAGAAAATAAGATATTTTTTTGATGGCAAGCCATCATTAATAATAAATAATGGTCAAATAAATTATAAAGAAATGGTCAAATTAAGATATTCTTTAGAAGATTTATTATTTCAATTAAGACAAAATAGTATTAAGAGTATTGAAGAAGTAGAGTATGCGTTCTTAGAGTCTAATGGTAAATTATCGATATTTCCTTATAATTTTTTGAAATTGAAATCAAGTTATCCTATGCCTTTAATTGTTGATGGTAAGGTTCAAGAGGATGTGTTAGTAGAGGTTAATAAGTCACATTCATGGTTAAAAAAAGAACTCTCTTTAAAAAACTTGAGTTCTAAAGATATTTTCTATGCTTTTTTAAAGAAAAATAAAATATATGTGATAAGAAAAAGTGATGTTGTTTAATGAATTAAAGTTCTTTGATTATAGATCTAATATTCATTTCATCACTAAGTCCTAAAATATAATTAGCAGAAATATTTAAGACAATCCAAACATTATAAAGATAAGTAATGGGCATGACATTTATGCATTTTTTGTATTTTTCGTATTGTTGTTGTTTTAGTCCAAGTCGTTGGCTTAACTCACTTTGAGTTAAATTTCGTTTTTTTCTAGCTAACATTAATCTTTCATTATAATAAAACATAAAAATCATTCCGTAAGTTATTACAATATATATATATCATTTAAGATATTATTTCTTAACTTAAGTAAACCCATTTGTTGTAATATAAGATATTTAAAGTTTTTAAACAAAAATTGTAAAAATGTTGTCAAAAGCGTTGTAAATTTAGTATATTAAAAATTATGAAAGACTTTAATTGTGTTAGAATAGAATATGTTACCCCAAAAAATGGGCAATGTTAGAAAGGATGATTAGATGAAAACAATTATAACTAAAGATAGTGGGATTGACCCTATTAATAATTTATATGTTATTCCAGCTATTGTTAGAAAAGATTTTAAATTAGAATATAAAGATGGTATTGATATTACTAGTGAGGAAGTATTAAAGGGGGTTGATGAGGGGCATATTTATCAAACGGCCGCTCCTAGTATTGAAGATTATGATAAGACATTTAGAGAGGCTTTAAGAAATGGGGATGAAGTGGTTCATTTATCAATGTCTAGTGGTATTAGTGAGGGTAGTGTTAATACGGCTAATGTGATGGCCAATAGTGTTTGTCCAGAGAAAATTAGGGTTATTGATACTAAGAATGCTGCTACGGGTGGTACTTTAATAGATATATATGCGGAATATTTAGCGAAAGAAGGATTAAGTGCTAAGGAAATAGTTAAAGAGCTAGAAGAATATAAGAAAAGTATTCAAACCGCGTTTTTTGTGCCAAATCCTATTGGTTTCTTAAATAGTGGAAGAGATAAGACTGATGAATCAATGACGACGAAGTTTAAAAGATTAGGTCTTGGAGCGTTGCAAAAGTTAGGGTATAAATATCGGGTTGATTTTAATGAAGAAGGAAACTTAAATATTAAAGGCATGATGAGAGGAATTTCACAAACTAAGGCTTATGAAATGGTTCAAGAAATAGTTAATGATGATACTATGGAAATGTATGATTCTAATACAGCAGTTTTAGGTACAGTAGCAGAGGGTGTTGTTGATATGGAGACCTTAGAAAATTATTTGAAGAAATATTTTAACTGTGTCGTAAGAAGGGATATTGGAGCTACTGTAGCGGCATATGGTTCTAAAGATTTAATTGGTTTGAGTTTAAAAAGAAAAAAATAGAAAAAGCTTCTTGAAAAGAGAAGTTTTTTCGTTTATAATTTTAATAGTAGAAAGTGGTGGAAGGATGAATAAAAAAGGTTTTACCTTAGTTGAGGTAATAATGGTGGTTGTGATTCTTGGAATAATTATTGGGATTGCAGTGCCATCTTATATAGCTATATCTAATAATATTAAAGAAAAAAACTATAATCAAAAGATGGATAATATTAAATCAAAAGCTTTGGAGTATGCGACCGATAATAATGTTGAATCTATTACAATTCCGGTTAAAGCTTTAATTGAGGAAGGGTATTTAGCAGAAGAAAATCCGGATAATGGGGAGAACGAGAAAATTACTAATCCTTTAGGAGGATATCTAGATTGTGCTAATATTGATATTGTAAGAACTGATGATTCTTATGAGATAAGTTTAAGTGATACATCTAATTGTAGTACGGAGAATATTGTTAATAATAGTAAGATTACAATTGATGTTTATGAGTATCGGAATAATACTTTAGGAAAAAAGCTAGGTAGTAATGGTAATGTTAGTTGGACTAATAGTGATAAGGTATTATTGTATGCTAATGTTAATAATTTAGAAGGCATAAGTAAGGAAACTACTTGGAACTATGGAACAAATAGTAGAAAAAAGAGTGGTAATATTGCGGCTTCAGTTATATCAGATGAGACTTATGCTAATATTTATATTGTTGAATCATTAGTATTCTTAGATAGTGAATATAATTTTAATATTAATACTAATAGTGGTATGGCTACGCAAAAGGTAAGTGTTAAGATAGATAGGGAAAAACCTACTGCTAATGCTAGTATTGCTAGTGAATGGACTAATGGTAATAAGAAAGTAACTTTAAGTGGTTCGGATGGTAGTGGCTCAGGAATTAAAGGATTCTACTTAGGACGTAGTGAGGCTACACCAACAGCTGATATGTTTAATAGAGATTATGAAAATAGTGATAATAATGATTATTTAACTGCTAATTTAGATGTTGGAACATATTATTTATATTCTTTAGATAAGGCAGGTAATATATCTGATGCTTATAAGTTTGAAGTAAGTGGTATTGATAAAACGGGTCCGGTATGTAAGTATTCTAATGAAAATACAACCTGGACTAATCAAAATTTAACCTTAACTTATGGTTGTAATAATGATACTGGTACGGGTTGTAAGACTACTGATATGACGAAGATTATTGATTATACGGCTAAGACAGTTAATATTAATTGGACTATTGAAGACAATATTGGTAATAAGACAGAGTGTAGTCAGTTAGTTAATACATTTGTAGATAAGACACCTCCAACTTGTGCATCTAGTGGTGGGTCTGATACTTGGACAAATGGTTCTCGTACTTTAACAGGTACTTGTAGTGATCCAGATTCTGGATGTGTTAGCAATGTAAGTAAAGATTATACTACGCAAACTGAGGTTTATAATCAATCTCCGGGTACAGTATATGATAAAGCAGGAAACTCAACGGTTTGTCCAGCAGATCAAACGGTTAAAATAGATAAGACTGCACCAAGTTGTTCTTCTAGTGGTGGATCTGATTCTTGGACAAATAGTTCTCGTACTTTAGTAGGTACTTGTAGTGATACTGGTGGTTCAGGATGTGCAGGTAATGCTTCATGGACAGTTAGTTATGAAACCAATGTAACAAATCAATCTCCTGGTAAAGTAAAAGATAATGCAGGTAATGAGACACAATGTCCAGCAAATCAAACAATAAGAGTTGATAAAACAGCACCAACTTATGATATTAGTGTTTCTGGTACAGCATATAATGGTGGATACCAGAATAGTTATACAATAAAGGTAACATGTAAAGATTCAGCTAGTGGTATTGCTAGTGGTAGTGTAACAGAAACTAAGAGTAGTAAGGGCTGGAATAATACATCTGGTACATGTAAGGATAATGCTGGTAATACAGCAAGCTATTCAAGAGGTTATACAGTTTATAAATGGGAAGTATGTAGTACATATCAATGTAACCCACATAGTTGTAATTGCCATCAAGGCTCATGTAATAGTTGGACTCAAGGCGGATATTGGGATTGGTGTAGTGGCCCAGAAGGCATAAATCCTTCTACTGGTTGTGCTTGCTGTACAAACTGTGGTTGGTCTGGATGTGGTGTTTATGATGGCAAAGGCTGTGGTGGATGGCATGAAACGGGCAGTGTTTGTAATGGTTACAATACTGAGTGCAGTACATGTTATGATACATGTGAAAGCTGGTGCTGGAGGTAACCATGAAGAAAAAAATAGGAATAATCGTGGGTGTTGTTGTAGGAATATTAGTAGTTGCTGCAGCAACATTTGCTATCATTAAACTTAAAAATAATACACCTAGTCCTAGCCCAACTCCTGATGCTAGTGGGGAGACTGTGAAAGATGAAGAAACAATAAGAAAAGAACAACAAGAAAAATTAAATAATGCTTTTGAAAAAGCTAAATATGAGGTTAATGCTGAACTTGAAAAAGTATTAGTTGGCTATACTAAATCAGAGTTAAAAGAAACTGATCCTTGGCAAGAAACTTTAAAGTATCATCCAGAAGGAATTAATACTTCAATTAGTTTAAAAGACTTTAAAGATAAAGGCTATGATGTTTCAATGTTTCATACTGAAACTGTTGATTGTGATGAAGAAAAGACATATGGTAATTTAAATGTTACAGTTGGTAAGACAGAGTATAGTGCTAATCTTTATTGTACTTATAGTTTTAAAAGCAATGAAAATCTTGAAATTATAAAATAAAAAAAGATAACGTTTAAGTAGTTTCATACAAAAGCGTTATCTTTTTATTTTTAATATCAATAAAACCTTCATTTTGTAAATTTTTTAGTTCTCTAGACATAGCGCTTCTATCAACGGCTAGATATTCGGCTAATTCAGTATAAGTAGTGGGAATATAAATATGACGAGAGTTATTTTTTAACGAAGTTATTTTAAAGTACTCTAAGAGTTTATTACGAATAGATTTTTGCGTTAATATAGTAATACGTTCATTTTTTTCACTAATTTTATTAGTAACTATAACTAGGAGATTAGTAAGAAATTTTTGGTAACTATGGTTACCTTTTTCTAAGAAGTTTAAGATATTATTATAATCAATTAAGATAATTTTACTATCTAAGATAGTTTCAATATCGTAGTCGGGAGAGTTTAGAGAAGAGATAGTGGTACCAAATACTTGCATGGGTTCAAGGGTTTCTATGATACTTCGATGACCTTCATAATCCCTTTTAATAACCTCTAAATAACCTTCTAAGACAATACCTACAAAGTTATCGTTCATTAAGTAAGATAAGGAAACACCTTTTTTACATGTAAAGGTATCAGCACGGAGTAATTTTAATAATTTCTCTAAGTTTTGGTTAGAGATGTTTGCAAATAAATTATTCACCTTTACATCACCTCAAAAAAATTATAACAAAAGTTTCAAAATGTTGCAATTGCAACAAAACAAAAAAGATTAATATGCTAAACTGAGTTTGTTAAGTAAGAAAGTAGGTTTGTTTATGAAAGTTATAAAAAGAGACGGACATATGGTAGACTATTGTCCAGAAAAGATTGAAAAAGCTATAATGAAAGCTAATAGGGAAGTAGAAGATGAAGATCAAGTATCTCCTACCCAAATTAAAAATATAATTAAATATATTGAAAGACTAGGAAAGAAGAGAATCTTAGTTGAAGATATTCAAGATATTATTGAAGTTAAGTTAATGAGTATTGGTAAGTATGAACTTGCTAAGAAGTATATTACTTATCGTTATACTAGGGAATTAGTTAGAAAGAGTAATACTACGGATTTAGCTATTAAAGAGCTTATTGATGGGGAATCAGAGTATTGGAATACAGAAAATTCTAATAAGAATGCTAAAGTAGTTACTACGCAAAGAGATTATTTAGCAGGTATTACTTCAACGGATATTACAAGACGTTTCTTATTACCAGAAGATATTGTTCAAGCTCATGATGATGGGATAATTCATTTTCATGATGCTGATTACTTTGCTCAAAATGCTTTACATAATTGTGATTTGATTGACTTAGAAGATATGTTACAAAATGGTACAAGTATTAATGGTGTATTAATTGAAAAACCACATAGATTTTTAACAGCTATGACTATTGCTACTCAAATAATTACCGCAGTTAATTCAAGTCAGTATGGAGGATGTACGGTAACATTAACTCATTTGGCACCATTTATTAGGCTGAGTAAGGAATACTATGAGAAGAAATATAAAGCTCGTAAGTTAACAAAGGCTCAAGTAGAAAAGTTTGTTAAAGAAGATTTAGCTAAAGAGATTACGGATGGAGTTCAAACTTTCCAATATCAAATTAATTCGATGACAACTACTAATGGGCAAGCTCCATTCTTAAGTGTTTGTATGTACTTAGGAGAGACAGATGAATATAAAGAAGAACTTGCGATGTTAATTGAAGAAGTTTTAAAACAACGTATTCAAGGTATGAAAAATGAGAAAGGCGTTTATATTACTCCAGCATTTCCTAAACTTCTATATGTTTTAGAAGAAGATAATATTAGGGAAGATGGTAAGTATTATTATCTAACTAAGTTAGCAGCAGAATGTACAGCAAAACGTATGGTTCCAGATTATATTAGTGAAAAGATAATGAAACAAAATAAGGTTGATAAGAATGGTAATGGGCAATGTTATCCTTGTATGGGATGTAGATCGTTTTTAACTCCATATGTTGATGAGAATGGTAAACCTAAGTATTATGGTAGATTTAACCAAGGAGTTGTAACTATTAACTTAGTAGATGTTGCTTTAAGTAGTGATAAAGATATGGATGATTTCTGGAAGATATTTGATGAGAGATTAGAGCTATGTCATAGAGCATTACAAATAAGACATAAGAGACTTTCTAAAGTAACTAGTGATGTAGCACCTATTTTATGGCAACATGGGGCATTAGCAAGACTTAAGAAGGGTGAATCTATTCATGAATTATTACATCATGGTTATTCAACAATATCACTAGGGTATGCCGGATTATATGAATGTGTTAAATATATGACTGGTAAATCACATACTGATAATGGGGAAGCTAAAGAATTTGCGTTAAAAGTAATGCAACATTTAAATGATAAATGTAAGGAATGGAAAGAAGCTGAAGATATTGATTATTCAGTATATGGCACTCCTATTGAATCAACTACATATAAATTTGCTAAGTGTTTAAAAGAAAGATTTGGGGTAATTAAGGGAATAACTGATAGAGATTATATTACTAATTCATATCATGTACCAGTATTTGAAGAAATTGATGCATTTACAAAGTTAAAATTAGAAAGTGAATTTCAAAAATTAAGTCCTGGTGGCGCTATTAGTTATATTGAAACTCCTAATTTAACAAATAACTTAGATGTTGTTTTACAAGTAATTAAATTTATTTATGATAATATTATGTATGCGGAGTTAAATACGAAGAGTGATTATTGTCATGAATGTGGATATACAGGGGAAATACTAATTGATGATAATTTAGAATGGTATTGTCCTAATTGTGGAAATAGAGACCATGATAAGTTAAATGTTGCTCGTCGTACTTGTGGGTATATTGGAACTAATTTCTGGAATAAGGGAAGAACTCAAGAGATTAAAGAAAGAGTTATTCATATAGATAATAAAGATGCTGAGGAATAGTTATGAGATATAATAAGATTAGAAAGATGGATATTTCTAATGGTCCTGGTATAAGGGTGTCTATATTTATGCAAGGATGTAGTTTTCATTGCAAAGATTGTTTTAATAGTGAGACTTGGGATTTTAAGGCTGGTAAAGAGTTTAATGATGAGGTTATTAATAAAGTATTAGATTTAGCCAGTCTTCCTCATATTGTGGGGTTATCTATCTTAGGGGGAGAACCAATGCATCCTAATAATAGAGAAGGTACTATAAAGCTTGCTAAGGCTTTTAAGAAAAGATATCCTAATAAAGATATTTGGGTATGGAGTGGATATCTTTTTGATGAATTAAAGGATATAGAAGGTTTATCGTATATTGATACTTTAGTTGATGGAAGATTTGTACTTGAAAAAGCTAATCCAACTTTAAAGTTTAGAGGTTCAAGTAATCAAAGAGTTATTGATGTTAAAAAGAGTTTAAAAGCAGGAAATGTAGTATTAAGGAGTGAATTTATATGAGATTAAGAGGATTTGAAATAGCTAAAGGTTATGAAGATAAAGATATTCATATGCCAGTTAGAAAGACTAAGAATTCAGCAGGATATGATGTAGAGGCTGCTAGTGATGTTATCATTGAACCATACAAACACGGAATGAAGCCTACGTTAATTCCTACAGGGTTAAAGGCTTATTGTCAAGATGATGAGTATTATATTCTAGTTAATAGAAGTAGTGGACCTAAAAAAGGGTTTGTTATGGCTAATTCAATTGGGATAATTGATGCTGATTATTATGGTAATGAGAGTAATGATGGTCATTTCTATTTTCAATATTGGAATTTTGGGGATAAGGCTTTAGAGATTAAAAAAGGTGATGTTATTGGTCAAGTTATATTTCAAAAGTATTTAACTGTTGATGATGATAATGCGACTGGTATGAGAACTGGTGGTTTTGGTTCAACTAATAAATAGTCATAGTAATATGGCTTTTTTCTTGACTTGGAAAAGACTAGGGATTTATAATAATTAATACAAATGAGGTATGAAAATGAAGAAAAAAGAGCAAAATCCAATAGAATTTAGTAGTTACGATATATCTTTAGCTGAGTTAAAAAATTTAACTAACTATGATGAAAACGATAATAATATTAAACAAAGCTTACAACAAATAAAAAAATTTTATAGCTTATTATATCAACATAAACCAACTGATAATATAAGCAAGCTATTAAAGGAAAATCTTATTCATAATAAATATAAATATTATGAAATTAAATATAATAAAAAAGAGAACATATTAGCTACACTTTGGCTGCTTTACACACTTATGGCATCAGCAGCATTTATTGTTGGAGTGGCTTCTGGAAGTACTGAGGTAATACTTTTTGGAACTAATTTATTTTTGGGCGGATTTATAATGCTTAAGTATATTTGCAGTTGGATTGAAAACTGCTACGGAAGACTTTTAATGTATTACTCAGATGGTGTTTCAAATGACGAAGATTATGTTGAAAGTATTGCTAGATTGATGGTTAAAGCAATCAAAAAAGATAGTCCCTCGGTAATAAATACTTTAGGAATACTATCAAGTCTGGGAATTGATTATATAGAAAGATGTAATGGTAATGAATTACCAACTCCAGAAGAAATAAGAAGGCTTGTAGAATTAGATAGGAAAATTGAAAATGAAGAAGAAATTGAATATCAAAAAGTACAAGAAGTTAAAAGTGAAGCAAGCAATATTAATCAATTTTTAGTGGATGTAAAAAATGATATAAATAAAGTTAATGTAATTAAATATGATGGCTATGAGGAAGATGTAAAAGAGCTTTATGATATTGCCAAATCTTTTATTGAAGAGACAGCTCCTGAAGTTAATGGTGCAAAGGTCAGTTTAGATGAAAGTAAGATACCAAAATTATATAGAAGGTTAGTTACATTAGAGCAAAATATAGATGTTAAAATTAATAGAAAAAATTATATTGATGAGAATATGAGTTTTATAACAAAAGATTTAGCAGCCCAGTTAAGCGTAGATAAGTTAGATCAAGCCAAAAAATTAAAATTAACATTAAAAAAATAGTCATAGCAATATGGCTTTTTTTGTTGACTTGGAAAAGTCTAGGGATTTATAATAATTCATACAAATGAGGAATGAAAATGAAGAAAAAAGAATGGATGCAAAGTGAAAATCCAATAAATTTGCAAAGCAATCAAATAAGTTTAAATGAGTTCGAACTTTTTGAAAAATTTGATGAAAATCTTGAAGAAAAAGAATGGAATTTGCAACAAATTAGAGAATTCTATAGCTTACTATATCAATATAAACCAAGAAACTATGTGAGCAAACTATTAGAAAATAATTTGAATTACAATCAAGAAGAATATATGGAAATATTAGGACTCAATAAAAAGATTCTTATATGTAAAATTTTAGGAATTGGGTTATCTGTTGCGGGGATTACTACAATGATTTTAAATCTTTTTATTTCAGTTTCTCCTTTAGCTTTGTTAGGAATTTTAATAGCTGGGAGTGGCTCCCTTGCTATTTCAAAAAGCCCCAATTATTTTTATAATTATTATAACAAGAAATTTGAACATTATTATTTAGAACATCATCATACATGGGGAGGAAGAGAAGGATTTATAGATAGCGTAGCAGAATTAATGGTTAAGGTTTTTGACTTAGGAAATCCTTCATCCTTAAATATACTGGGAGCAATATCCAATCTTGGAATTAAACATCTAGATAATAGTGAATATAATGGACTTCCAACTAAAGAAGAATTAGATTTATATAAAGAATTAAAAAACAAAGTTGATAATAAAGAAGAAATACCTTGTTTTAAAGAAGATATTGTTAAGAAACCGGAAAAATCAGCTAGTAGATTTTTAATAGATATTAAAAATGATATAAATAAAGTTAACGAATCTAAATATAATGGATATGAAGAAGATTTAGATGCTTTAATTAATTTAGCACAAGACTTTATATTAGAAACGGCTCCTAAGGATGATAATAGTGTAATTAATTTAGAAGGCAATAATATGGCTAGTCTTTATAAAAGATTAGTTGATTTAGAACAAAGAATAGAAAATAGAATCAAAAGAAAAGAATATATCGAAGATAATACAAGCTTTGTAATAGAAGATTTAGGAACACAGTTAAGTGTAGATAAGTTGGACCAGTCTCAACAATTAAAATTGACATTAAAAAACTATAAAGGCTAGATCACTAGCTTTTAACTTTCTAAAATTTTCTCTTTAAATACAACAAAAAATATGATAGAATAATTAATAGAAAAGAGTAGAGAGGGTAATTATGAATTATGAAAAAATAGGCAGTAATATTAAGACTGCTATGTTAAATAAAAATGTTACGAACGAAAAATTAGCTAAAAAAATGGATATTCCTGAAAAAAGATTAGTAGATATCTTAGAAGGAAGAGAACATCCAAGTTTAGATACATTAATTTTAATTAGTATGTTATTAAACGTTAATATTAATGGATTATTAGATATGGATGTTAGTCAAACTTATTTAAAGACTAAATTAAAACAAAGTATTAAAGATGAAAATAAAGTTTGGACAATGAATTTAATTGGTAGTGTTATAATATGTATTATATTATGTATTATTGCTACTATGTTTATGATGAGTACACTAAGTAATAAGTTTTTAATTATGATATTTACTGTTATAGCACTTATCTTAGTAATAATGGATATTTATCGTACTTTGATGCGTAAGTAAGTAGAAAGATGATTCTTTCTATTTTTTATTGGATTTCTTGAAAAGTAGGTGTCCTTAATGTATAATTAAGTTAATTGGAGGAAGTACTTATGAAGAAAGAATTAATATCTTTAGTTGTACCATGTTATAACGAAGAAGATGCTATACCTTTATTTTATGAAGCAATAAAGAAACAAATAAAAAAGATGGATTATGTAGATTTTGAACTTATTTTTATAAATGATGGATCAAAAGATAAGACTTTAGAAATTATTAGAGAGTTATCACGTAAAGATAAAGTAGTACGTTATGTTTCTTTTTCAAGAAACTTTGGGAAAGAAGCTGCTATGTATGCAGGGTTTAAGAATAGTAAGGGAGATTATGTTACTACTATGGATGTTGATTTACAAGATCCTCCTTATTTATTAGAAAGTATGTATAAGGGAATAAAAGAAGAAGGATATGATTGTGTTGCTACTAAATCAACTTCAAGAAATGGGTATTCATTTTTAAGAAAGACTTTTACAAAGTGGTTTTATAAGATAATTGGTTCAATATCGAAAACCGAAATGGTAGCGGGGGCTAGAGATTATCGTTTGATGACAAGACAAATGGTTAATGCTATATTAGATATGAGTGAATATAATAGATATTCGAAGGGGATATTTTCTTTTGTGGGGTTTGATACTAAGTGGATAGAGTATGAAAATACTGAAAGAAGTGCTGGGACAACTAAATGGAATTTTTGGAAATTGTTTGCATATGCGATTGATGGGATTGTTGGCTTTTCAACGGAACCTTTAATATTTGCATCACTACTAGGGGTGTTGTTTTGTCTTATTGCCTTTATTATGATAATATTTATTATTGTAAGAACGATAATTTGGAGTGATCCTGTAGCAGGGTGGCCAAGTATGGTATGTATTATTTTCTTTGTTGGGGGTGTTAATTTATTTTGTACGGGTATTATTGGGGAATACTTAGCAAAGACTTATTTAGAGACAAAGAAAAGACCAATTTATATTGTTAAAGAGACGGAAAGTTCAAGAAAGGATTAAGTTATGGGAGTGTTATTTTGCTTTGTAGTAGGGTTATTTATGGCCTTACAGCCAATAAGTGATAATGATTTCTTTTGGCATATGGTGGTTGGAAATAGAGTTTTACTAGATAAAATTATTCCTAATCATGAATTATATAGTTGGGCTAGTGGTAAGAGTTGGGTAGCTCATGAATGGTTAACGGAAGCTATAATGTATAAGTTAGGGCCAGTAGGGTGTATAACTATAATGTTAGTAATATTTTTAGGGTTATATATTTTAATGGCTAAGATGTTAAGAGTTAAGTTTAAGAAGATATTTGATTTTAAATTGTTATACTTATTAATGATGTGTGTGTTCTTTAAAGTTACAGGACCTCGTCCTTATATAATTAGTTTAGTGTTCTTTGCTTACCTTATTTATGTTTTATTTTCTTATATTGATAAGGAAAAGAAGGCAGATAAGCTAATATGGACATTACCGGTTTTACAGATATTGTGGGTAAATTTTCATGGTGGCTCGTCTTCAATGATTTATATCTTTATTCTAGGTACTTTGATGTGTCATTATTTCTTGAAGTTACTTCCTTGGCGTAATGAAAGATTTATGCAAAATATTTTGGATAAGAAACAAGTTAAGACGTTAGTTATTGTATTCTTTTTAAGTATTTTAGCTACTTGTGTTAATCCTTTTGGATATAAGATGTTACTATATCCATTTAGTAATATGACAGATACTAGTATGACTTCTTATATTATGGAATGGAATAGTCCATCTTTCCATGGAGTTCTTGGCATTTATATCTTTGTAATGATTGCAATACCTTTATTTAACTTAATATTACAACATAAGAATATGAAGTTTCATGAAGTAGCTTTTCAGTTGTTAATGTTTTATATGTGTTTAAAATCTCAAAGATTTATTGGAATGTATGGTATTTATTCAACTTGGAATTTAGGAAAGTATTTTTTTGTTACTGATGATATGATGGATGTATTAAAGAAACCTTTTATTAAGTATCAAAAGTATATCTATGGAGTTAGTTGTGGTATTTTAATTTTATTTGCGGCTTTAATAGGGTATAGACAAATTTCTTCATTTAAGAATGTTGGTTTAATTGATAATGATGGTTTTTATAGTGATAAGGCGGTAGAAAAGTTAATTGAGATTAAACCGAAAAGATTATTTAATGATTATTCTCAAGGAGGATATTTGTTATATAAACTTAATGAATATAAGGCTTTAGATGATGTTAAGATATTTGCATATGGACTTGGGGATGTGTTTAGTAATGATATCTTACCTGATGCGATGAACTTATCTAACCTTTATACTAATCCAAGAAGTATTATTGAAAAATATGATTTTGATTGTCTTATTACTACTAAAAAGTATCCATTACATTATTTCTTAGATGAATGTGATGACTATAAGTTAGTGTATGAAGATGATATGTGTTATATTTATGTACGTGTGTAGAACTGCTTAAGGGTGGTTCTTTTCTTTTTATTCTCTTCTATGTATAAAATATGGAGAGGAGGCAGTTTATGAGTAAAAAAGAAATTCTAAAAGAACTCTTTAATATTTTTAAACTTATGCTAAAAATTATCCTTTGGGCTCTGATTTTTTAAATATAAAATACCTAACTAGCTAGTTAGGTATTACCCATAACAAGGCAAATATCCGACATGCAAAATCAAATATTTCCTTTTTTAATGAATGTTCTCTTCATCTGTATAAATAATAACATAATAATATTCTTAATGTCAATAGACTATAAGTAAATTATAAAGTAATACGATCTAAGTTATTAGGAATTAAGATATCTAAATACTTTAAAATATCTTCTTTAGAATAATTATTGTTATTCTTAAGATATTCTAGACCAACATTAAATACTGCCCCAATATAAAACTTAGCAACAATATTAGAAGGGATACCTTTTTTAGAAGAGGTATCATTTTTTAATCTTGATTTAATGTCGTGGTCTAGAACATCATAGACAATATCAAACATAATACTATTACGATTATTAATCATAATTGAAATATAAGTATTACGTTTAGATTCGATATGATCTAGAAAAATCTTAATCATTTCTAAGTAATATTCTTTAGTATCGCCAATATTTTGGTTTTTCTTTAACTCTTCAGTTAGAGAGTCTTTTAAATTATCAATCATATCTTTTAATAATTCATATTTATCATTATAGTGAGCATAAAACGTAGAACGATTAATTAAAGCTTTAGTACAAATATCACTAACTTTTATCTCTTCAAAAGCATGGTCTTTCATTAACTCAATTAAAGTATTGTATAAAGCATTCTTGGTTTTAATAACTCTTAAATCATTGTTTTTCATTTAAATCACCAACCTCATTATGTCAAAATAGAAAACGTTTGTAAAGATAAAATACACCGTGTAGCTTATTTATACATACAAAATCAACATTTTGTTGGATAACATCATAATCATATGGTTTTGTTGTCGAAAAAAATTATAACTTGTCATAAAATCTTTAGTGGTGGAGGAAAATATGGAAAAATTTGCAAAAAAAATATGTGAAAATAAAAATATTATCTTAATTATAACGGGGATATTATTTCTATTATCTATTGTGGGAATTAAACTAACCAAAATAAATTATGATATCTTAGTTTATTTGCCAGAAGAAATAGAAACTGTTCAAGGTCAAAATATTTTAACTAATGATTTTGGAATGGGTGCCTATTCCGTTGTACTAGCAGATAATTTAAGTAGTAAAGAAATTTTAAACTTAGAAGAAGAGTTTAGAAATATTAAAGGGGTTAATCAAGTTATAAGTGCTTATGATGCTTTAGGTAATACTATACCAATAGATATGTTACCTAGTGAGATAACTGATAAAATTCATAAAGATAATAGTGATTTAATCTTTGTAACTTTTAGGGAATCTACTTCATCATTAAGTACAATTAATGCGATTGATGAAATGAAAAAGATTGCTAATGATAAAGTGAAAGTTAGTGGTATGAGTGCGATGGTTTTAGATACTATGAATCTTTCTAATAAAGAGATTTTTATTTATGTAGTTATTGCAGTAGTTTTATGTTTATTAGTATTAGAGTTATCTTTAGATTCTTACTTTGTACCATTATTGCTTTTAGGTAATATAGGAATTGCTATTATATTTAATTTAGGTAGTAATATTATATTTGGAGAGATATCTTATATTACTAAGGCTTTAGTAGCGGTTTTACAACTTGGAGTTACGACTGATTTTTCAATATTCTTGTATCATTCTTATGAAGATAAGAAAAATAAGGGTATGAAGAATATGGATGCTATGCAGCAAGCAATAGTTGATACGACATCCTCAGTTACAGGAAGTTCTTTAACAACTATTGCAGGGTTCTTAGTATTATGTACTATGAATCTTACCCTAGGTAAAGACTTAGGGCTTGTCATGGCTAAAGGAGTATTCCTAGGAGTTATCTCAGTTTTAACAATATTTCCAAGTTTAATATTGATTAGTGATAAATTAATTAATAAAACGAAACATAAACCATTTACTATTCATTTTGAAAATTTAAATAAGTTTGTTATTAAACATCATGTAGGAATATTTATTTTATTTATTATTTTAATAATTCCTGCGTACTTAGCAAATTCTAAAGTAGGGGTATATTATAAGATAGATGAATCATTACCAGATACTTTAGATAGTATTGTTGCTAATACGGAGTTGAAAGATAAATTTAATATTGTTTCACCGGAGATTATTTTGATTGATAAAGATATGAAGAGTGATGATGTTAATAAGATGGTTGATGAAATAAGAAATGTTGATGGTATTGATTTAGTATTATCGTTTTCTAAGTTAAAGAGTATGGGCTTAACTGAAGATATGCTTCCTAGTGGTTTAGTAAAAGTATTTGAAAGTGATAATTATCAAATGATGTTTATTAATTCTACTTATGATATTGCTACTACAGAGCTTAATAATCAAGTAGGTGAGATTAATAATATTATTAAGAAGTATGATAGTAGGGCGATACTAGCAGGAGAAGGGCCTTTAATGAAGGATTTAGTTAATACTAGTGATGAAGATTTTAAGAATGTTAATTATTCTTCAATAATTTGTATTTTAATTATTATGGTTATTGTTTTAAAGTCTTTGTCATTACCAATATTACTTATAAGTGCAATAGAGTTTGCTATCTTTATAAATATGGCTGTTTCGTACTTTGGAGGTGTTACATTACCATTTGTCGCTCCTATTGTTCTAGGTACTATCCAACTTGGCGCTACTATAGATTATGCTATATTAATGACTACTAATTATATACGTTTGAGAGTTTCGGGTAAAGAAAAGAAAGAAGCTATGTTAGAAACAACTAATTATTGTAGTAATTCAATATTTGTTAGTGGTATGTGTTTCTTTGCAGCTACATTTGGAGTTGGGTTATATAGTGATTTAGAGATGGTTGGATCTTTATGTACATTAATATCAAGAGGGGCCATTATAAGTATGATAGTTGTTATATTTGTTTTACCTTCAATCTTGTTAATATTTGATAAATTAATTATGAAGACAACTATTAAAAATAAAGATATGAAAGAAAGTGGAGATATGAAAAATAAAAAATTAAAAGTTGCTTGTAGTATTTTAGTATTATCATTATTAATTCCTATGAATACATATGCTTTATCTAAAGATGAGACTGTGTATACAAAGTTAAATAGTGATGGTAGTATTAAATCAACTATTGTTAATGAACATCTAACTAATGATAATAAGAAAGATAAGTTAGAAGATATTAGTGATTTAGAAAATATTTTAAATATTAATAGTAATCATGATTATATAAAGAATGGTAATAATATTACTTGGAATAGTAATGGTAGTGATATATTTTATCAAGGTACTTTAAATAAGAGTTTACCTATTACAACTAATATTACTTATAAGTTAGATGGAAAAGAAATTAGTTTAGATGATCTAATTGGTAAGGAAGGTCATGTTAGTATTACTTTAAAATATACGAATAATGATTTACATGTAGGTAGTGGTAGTAGTAAGAATTATCGTCTTTATACTCCTTTTGTAGTTACAACGGCTACTATTATACCTAATGATAATAATTCTAATATTAAAGTTATTAATGGTAAGGTAGTTAATAATGGATCTAATTATATTGTAGTTGGTTTATCTACTCCAGGGTTATATCAATCTTTAGGGTATAGTGAGTTAAAGTCTTTAGATAAAGTAGAGATATCTTTTGATACTAAGAGATTTGAATTATCAAGTATTTATTCAGTTATTACTCCTAAGTTAATTGAGAGTAGTGATTTAGATATATTTAATAAGTTAGATAGTGTTTATGGTAGTATTAATACTTTACAAAGTTCTATGGATAAGATAGAAGATGGTTCAAATAATATTTTAAAGAATTTAGGCACTATTGATGATGGATCTAAACAAATATCTAGTAATTTAAGTGTTGTTGCTTCGAAGTTAAAAGATATAAATAATGGCGCTAGTGATATAAAATCAGGGTTAGAACAGATTTTAAATAGTTTAAAGAGTGCTAAAGCTGGTTTAAATAGTAGTGATAATACAGAAAAAATTAAAGCTATAAAGATGCTTATTGCTAGTAATAAAGATACTATTTCTAAATTAGAAGAGGGTAATAAAAAATTAGCAGTAGCGTATGAGAAATATAATTTAGAAAGTTATGATTATGCTACTTTAGCTACTACTAATTTAGATTTATATAATTTAAAGTATAGTTATGAAAATAGTTATAAGAGTAATGAAAGTATGATTATATTACTTACTAAGAATAATGAGGCTTTAAGTACTTCATTAGCTACTTTTAGTCAAACATCTACTCAAATTAATGATTTAATTGATACTTTAAGTATTTATTTAGAAAGACTTGAAAGTGGTAGTGAAGCTTTAGCAATTGGTACTAAAGAATTAAGTAAAGGCGTTAGTACATTAAGTAATAAGATGCAAGAGTTATCTAATGGTACTAGTAAGTTATATAATGGTATGAGTACTTTAAATAATGGTATTGAAGAACTTAATAGTAAGGGAATTAATACATTAAGTAATTATGCTAATAATGTTAGTAATTTAACTAATAAGATGGAAGGTTTAGTTGATTTAAGTAATGAATATAGTTCAGTTACTAAGTCTTCTAAGGATATAAAGACTAATACAAAGATTATTATGGTTGTAGATGGTGTTAAGGTTAAGGAAGAAATGATTAATACTGATAGTGTTACTAAGAAAGAAACTATTTGGGATAGAATAATGAATTTATTTAAATAATGTTTCTTTTAAGAAAATTATTGATATAATAAAAAAATGTGGTAAGATGTATATGAATGAAGGAGACTTCATATAATAAAAATTTTATGATTTTATTATGTTTTAAAGAAAGCAAAAATAAGGTCTAAGATTATAATATTTAAAAGTTTATTTATTATCTCTAAGAGATATAATAGAATAATTTCTTAAAGCTTTATGCTTTCTTTTTTTATTGGTAAAATTTGTTCTTTCTTTTTATTTTATTAAGGTTTAGTGGGAGTAGACTTTTTTTGAAAAATTTTTATTTTCAAACATGATAATTTGTGGTATTATGATATTGCAAGCATATGACATCATAAGTCGTATGTAATAAAATTATTTATTTGGTTTAAAATAATGGAAAAGAGGTTTATATGAAAGATAAGAAAATAATAATTTTATCAATTGTTGTGGTTTTGATGTTAGTAAGTATAGTAGTAGCTACATCTTATGCTTACTTTGTTGCTAATGTATCTGGTAATAAAGATACTAATAATGTAGTTGTTACTAATGGTGTTATGTCTTTAGAGTATAGTGATGGTGATGAGATTAACTTAGCAAATGCTATACCTGGTAGTTCAGTTTCAAAAACATTTACTGTAAAGAATACAGGAAATGTTAGCACTAACTATACTATTTATTTTAGTGAGTTATCTAATAAGTTTGTAGATAAAACTGATTTAGTTTATACTCTAACTAGTAGTGATGGTGGTAAGAATGTTGCTCAAACACAAGTGCCAAGTACAAACGAGGCAATGGTAAGTAATTACGCTATTGATGCAGGTAAGACACATACTTATACATTAACTATTACATTCTTAAATAAAGATGAGAATCAAGATGATAATCAAGCCGTATCATTTAGTACTAAGGTAACTATTAATGAAACTAAAGAGTATGTTGAGCCTCCTTTAGATATCGATGTTGAGTTAGCTCAAGGGATGATTCCTGTTAAGTTTGATGATGCCGGTAATGCCGTAGTTGCTGATACTTCAAGTAAATGGTATGACTATGAAGCTCATGAATGGGCGAATGCTGTCTTAGTTAACTGTGCTGATAGTGCAATTAAATCTAAATATTTTGATAGTAATAATAAAGTATTAGCAAGTGCTGTAGGCAAGACTATTTCAACGGATGAAATAATGCAGATGTATGTTTATATTCCAAGATATAAATATCAATTATTTAATGCAGAAGATGGGACTAGTAATCCTCAAGCTATAAATATAGCTTTTGAAAGTAAAACTACAGCTAAATCAACTGGTACTAAAAATGGCGAATGGTTAACGCATCCAGCATTCACTTTTGGTGATAAGGAGTTAGCAGGTATATGGGTAGGTAAGTTTGAAACTTCAAACACTAAAGAATTACCTAAGATTGTACCTAATGTAAGTTCATTAACAGACATGAAGATAAGTGCTCAATTTAATACATCAAGATTAATGACAACTACATTAGCTAGTACATATGGAACATCTACAAATGATGATTCTCATATGATGAAGAATATGGAGTGGGGTGCCGTAGCGTATTTATCATCATCAATATATGGAAGATACATAAATACCTCAACTTGTATCGAATCAGGTTGTGAAGTATGGATAAATAATAATTGGAATTATACTACGGGATGTGCTGGATCAAGTGTAAGTGCAAGTATAAATTATGACTCAACTTGTAATGCATGGAATACAGCAACAGGTGTAAATGCGTCAACTACAGGCAATATTTATGGAATCTATGATATGTCCGGTGGAGCATGGGAATATGTTATGGGAAACTATAATGATACAATAGGAAATTATGCTGGATTTAGTTCAATGCCGGAATCCAAATATTATGATAAATATACCGGAACTGACTCAGAAAGTGATTTTACAAAATATCATTTAGGAGATGCGACAAAAGAAATATTAAAGTCTAGATCAAGAGGAGAAAATGCTTGGTATGGAGATTCTAGCTATTCTGTCCACTCGTCTGGCCCTTGGGTGAAGCGCGGGAGCAATTGCTACAACGGCCCTGCTGGTGCTGGCGTGTTCGCCTTCTTCGACGACGGTGGCTCTAGCGGCAGTCTCATTTCCTTCCGCGTTGTTCTTGGCGCCCTTTAGCAGCCGCGAAGCGGCACTCTCCAAGAGCAAAGCTCATAAACGAACAAGAATAGATAAAGAAAGACCTTGTATAATATGGTGTGTAAATTATTAAATTTGCATACCATATTTTTTATGGATTAAAGGAGGATGATAACATGCAAAATTTAAAATTATTAGATTATACTAAAAAAAGATTGGACGATATGTACCTTGTTATGTACGCTATTAAAAATGATGTTAACATGAAAAAAGCTGATATTATAGATAATATAGATATTTACACCATTGTTGGTATTAATAAAAGAGGTATAAGACAGCTAGTGGGTATTTATCAAGATAGACCACTTAATAATAGATATTGGTTAGACGTATTTGAAAACTTTAAATCTAGAGGGTTAAATACAATCTTATTTCTTTCAGTTGATGACAATAAGAATCTTAAAAGGACTGCTAAAATTGCATTTCCTATGGTTAATTTTGTTGATTCATTAACTTTTGTAACTTCTAAGTTTGATAAGTACGTTACTGAGAAATCTTCTAGAAAGGTTATTTCTAGAATTCACAAATTGTATGTTCAAAACACGTTAAATGACTACAAAAAAGAACTTGATATTTTTAAAGAAACCTATAATAATATAATTCACCAAAAGCTTATAGCTAAATATTTAAGTAACTTAGAAGTTCTTTATAAATATAGTTTTAATATACGAAATTTATTATTTAAGCCATCTGCTAATACCAGAATCTATGATAGAATAAGATTATCATTTAACAGCAACGAAAGCTATATAACTGATTTAAATGAAGTATATGAAAAGTTAGAAAGCATGGATAGATTCTTTGGGTTTATATCTTTTAATAAAAAGCAATGGACTTTAATATTAAATGATTTAATGCTATTATATCCAGATAAAGAATTTATATAGGTGGTACTATGGAAGATAATATAAATGAATTAATAATTAATGAAGCTAAAAAAAGACTTAAAAGTGGAAAGATTAAAAATAACGCTGACTTAGAAAATTTTATTGATAATCTTATTCAGCCACTATACCAAGGTATGCTTGATACAGAATTAGATAACATGCTAGACTACTCTAAATATGAGCATAAAAAAGGCAGCAATAACTCTAGAAATGGTTATTGCAAATCTAAAAAAGTTCAAACTAAATATGGCACGATTAATATTAAAACTCCTAGAGATAGAAACGGTGATTTTGATCCAATTATCATACCTAAAGGAGAAAACAGGCTTGGCAAGTTTGAAGAAATAGTATTATCTTTATGCGCTAAAGGCATGAGTTATAGAGACATATCTAGTACTTTAAAAGAAATATATGGTGTAAGTATATCTAAAGACCAAATATCTAGATTTACAGATACAATTACTTCAGTAGTAGACAACTGGTTATCTAGGCCTTTAAAGCCTTTCTATGCCTTTTTATATGCTGACTGCTTATATATTTCTGTTACTGAAGATTTAAAAAGTGATAAAAAAGCTTTTTACGTTATAATTGGTGTTGATTGCAAAGGCATGAAAGATGTCTTAGGTATTTGGTGTGACAAAACTGAATCAGCCACATTCTGGACTAGTGTGTTTGAAGACTTAAAAAAGCGAGGGGTAGACGATATTCTATACACTACTAGTGATGGTGTTGCATGTTTTAAAGGATCACTAGAAACTGTATTTCCAAAGACTAAAGCTCAAAGATGTGTTGTTCATTTAGTAAGAAACTTATACAAGATATGTCCTAAAAAAGAAGCTGCTAAGATAATCCAACGTTTCAAAAAAATATACACATCAACAAGTCTTGAATTAGCTCAGCTAGAACTAGAAAACTTTAAAGAAGAGTTTTCTAGCATGACAAAAGTAGTCGCAAAAGTTGAAGAATACATGCAATATCTAGAGCCACTATTTGAAGTTCCAGAGGAGATAAGAAAAGCCATATACACATCAAATTCGATAGAATCAGTTAACTTAGCGTTAAGAAAAGTAACAAATGGCAAAGGTTCATTTTCTAGTGTTAACTCTGTATACAAGTTATTATATTTAAGAGTTGAAGAGTTAAAAGAAAAATGGAACAAGCCAATACCAAACTGGAATAAAATTAGTATCCAGTTAGCAGAAATATATGGAAAAAGATTTACAAAATATTTAGACATATAAAAAAGCTAACACCTACCATGCTAGTAGGGTTAGCTTATGCTCTTTGAAAATTTAAAAAATATATAAAAATTTACACACCAGACTTGACAAGGTCGATTTAGAAAAATATGAAAACGGAGGAGACCTTCGCCCTCTGATTACAGGCGAAGGGCGACTGGGGGGTAGTCGGCAGTAGCCGACCGCAACAAAAGCCTAAATTCCAAACATAATGGAATTTAGACTTTTTTTATTGAGAGATATGCATTATAATTAAAGTGGTGATAAAAAAGTGAAAAATTTACGAGTATGTTTTATGGGAACACCAGATTTTGCAGTACCAATATTAGAAACATTAATCCAAAATACTAATGTAGCTTTAGTCGTGTCCCAACCAGATAAAAAAGTAGGAAGAAAACAAATATTAACTAAAACACCAATTCATGAAGTAGCAGATAAATATGGTATTTCAGTATTCCAACCAGAAAAAATTAAAAATGACTATGAAAGAATACTAGAAGTTAAACCAGATATTATTATAACTTGTGCTTATGGACAGATTATACCTAAAGTATTACTTGACTTACCAAGATTAGGATGTATAAATGTTCATGCTTCGCTTTTACCTAAATTAAGAGGTGGAGCACCTCTACATCATGCTATAATTGATGGTTTAGATAAAACTGGGGTTACTATTATGTATATGGATGAAGCCATGGATACGGGGGATATTATTAGTACGATTAGTTATGATATTAAGAGTAGTGATACAACAGAGGATATTCATGATACTTTAAGGGAGTTGGGAGCTAAATTATTAATTGATACACTACCAAGTATAGTAACTGGTACTAATAGAAGAATAAAACAAAATGAGACGGAAGCAACCTATGGTTATAATATTACAAGAGAAGAAGAACATATTGATTTTAATAAGAGTGGTATTTTGATAGATAGATTAGTACGTGGTTTATATTCTTGGCCTTTAGCTAATACTATTATTGGAGATACGGAGTATAAGATAGTAGCAGGATATTTTGTAAAAGGTAAAGGAAATCCTGGTATGATTAGTGATATAAGTAAGAAAGTACTAGGGATAGGATGTCTTGATGGAACTTATTATGTAACTAAAATTAAACCAGCTGGTAAAAAGATTATGGATATAAAAGATTTTTTAAATGGAATAGATATAGAAGAGTTTAAAAGTAGGAGTATTAAGTAATGTTTAAAGAAAAAGAGCGAACGAGGGAGCAAAGTGTTTTATACTTAGTATTATGGTTAGTATTTATTTTTATTTTTCTTATTGCAATTAAGATAAACTCTAGTAAAAATCCGGTTGTTGAGGAAGTAAAGCCACAATATATAACTGTAGATAAGGGGTTTGAAAGATTAAATGCGAATAACTATGAATATAATTATGTTATTACTAATGGAGAAGATAAGACTTATTATACGGGGGTTATAGAGGGTAATGTTAATACAGGAACTAAGATATATAAAGATGAAGTAATTAACTATGTAAATAATGGGATTAATACGATAGATATAAATACTAATGAGACAATAGATATATATGGGGATATTTTATATGAGTTTTTAAACCCCAATAATTTATATAACTATTTAAAGAATATTAAATATACGATTAAAGAAGAAGATAATTTAAAAAAGTATGTTTATGATAGTACTTATAATTTAGAGGATATTCATATTGAGGTTAGTGTAGATACTAAGGATATTACTAGTATTAATTATAATTATTTAAATTTAACATATAGTTTATTATATAGTAATATTAGGGATTAGTTGACTTATTAAGAAACTTGATGTATGATATAGGCACTTTATGGGGGTATATATGAATACAAAGAAGGTTATAGTTAATCTTATTACAGCATTAAGGGGAGTAGGCGCTCTTCTTTTAATTCCAATTTTCTTTAACTTTGGACCAGCAGTAATGGGACTTTCTTTTTTAGGGTTTATTGCAACAGACTTTATAGATGGGTTTTTAGCACGTAAGTTTAATTGCTCAACGTTTTTTGGAGCTATATTAGATGGAATGGTAGATAAGATATTTACTTTAGTATCTTTAGGGTTACTTCTAACTATTACACCAAATATGATTTATCCTTTACTATTAGAATTAGGAATACTAGGAGTAGGTTTTTATAGTGCTTCTAAGGGTAATAGTGCTAAATCATCTTTAATGGGAAAACTTAAAGTATGGATAATGGCTTTATGTGTAGGAGGATGTTTCTTACTAAGTGATTATCATACATTAGAAAATATATTATCATTTATAAAATTACCTATTTTAGATATTAATGATATTAATAAGAGTATTAAGTTTTTAACTGATTTAGCAATTGGTGCGGAAGTAGCTACTTTAGGTAGTTATATTGCTCGTGATATAAAAGAGACTAATGATAAAGTAAGAGATAATGAGTTGCAAGATAATAGAAATACTTTAAGAGATAGATTATTAAAAGAGAAAGAGTTATTACAAAGTATTAAAGATAATAGGGTGTCTAAGGATGATATTAAAGATAGATTATTTGATACAGAGTTTTATCAAGAACATAAAGACGACTCTATGAGATTAATTTTGAAAAAGGGACATTATGGAGAAAATTAATGTAGAGATTGTCGACCCTCATCAAGAGTATTTTAAGTTTAACAAAGCATATTGTGAACATAATGTAATGAAGACCCAAAGTTTAGTTAATATCTTGGGTTATGTTAATGATTTACAAGACGATATCTTGGTGGCATGTAATTTTAATTTTGAACCGGGTAGAGGCATATATGAAGTAAATGGTCTAGCTTCTTCAAAACCTTATAATAAGGCTTTTAGGGGTATTATTCAGGTTAGAAAGTGTCAGATATGTATTTATTTACAAATCACTAAAATTGGGGTTAATTTACCAATAACTGAGTTAGTAATAATTAAACCGAAAGAAGATAAAATTGTACGAGAGACAACCTTTGAAGCGGGGAACATTTCTATAAATCAAAAGGAAAGTATTAAATATGATAGTTTTATGGACGATTGTTATGTATTAAAAAAACGTAAATCTAATTAGGGGAATATTATGTATATAGATTATAGTAAAATAACAACAGAAGTTTTAGAACAAATATATAATGATAATAAAGATGATATTGAAGTATTATTTCAAATTACTAATCGTTATATTAATGAACGAATTAAGGAAGAAGTAGTTTTAGAGAACTTGAAAAAGTTGAGGACTGTAGGGGATGATCATTTTCAATGTCGTGTGAAGTTGATTATTGCAAAAGACTACTTAAACAAAGTTGATAAACAAGAGGCCAAAATGTACTTGGAACAAGTTAAGAGTTCTGGTGATTATAAATATAGTGAAATTGCAAGTGACAGATTACGTGATTTAAATAAGAGAATGGCTTCGGGCTTACCAGAGTTTATGGATGTTTATAAGGAAGCTAAGCTATATAGTAAATATCGTCAATATAAAGAAGCCTTAAAGCGTTATGAAGAATGTTTAAGTATCGAACCAGATAATTTGTTTGTCATAAATGAAATGGCGTATGTTAATGTAGAGTTAGGTAACTATGATAAGGCGAGTGAATATTATAATCGCTTATTTGATGGCAGCGATAAAGATAAAAACTTAGGAGTTATTGGGTTAACTAAGATTGCTATTTTAGAGGGTGATTATGATAAAGCCTATGGTCTAATTAATGAACTTAAAATTATAACTTTGAAAGACCAAGAAATAAAAGATAATCTTTTAGCTAGTATTTTCTATTTAAAAGGTGATTATGAGAAAGAACTTACTTATTTAGAGAGTAATATTAATTCTAATGATATAAATATTAGAGCTAAAGCTTTGTTAAAACAAGGGGTTGCATATATTAAATTAAGTAATGGAGCTAAAGCTATTGAGGCTTTTGAACAAATTAAAGATAAGAGCAAATTAAGAGATACTTATGATATATTGGGGTCTTTATACTTTGCCGTGGGTAATTATGAGAAAGCGTTAGAAAACTACCAAGAGTATTATGATAGAGAAGGTTTTATGCCAACTTTGTTAAATATTGTAGATTGTTATGTATTACTTGGAAATGATATTAAAGCAATAGAGATACTTAATTACTTAAAGAATAGTTCTAACTTTTATCGAAAAGATTTATTAGATTATCATATTATGGCTTTAAGTTTAAAATATAATATATTCTTTGATGGTTTTGATTATAAGAAGATATCTGATAAGAAGAAGGCTTTAATACATTATGATTTAACTAAGAATATAGTTAGAATGAAGATGCAACATGGATTATATATAAATACGCCAAGAAATTTTAATGAGTTTATTATTGATTTACAGGGAAGATTAAAACAAAGTATGAAAGTTAGCTATACACCATATGAATTATATGATGTTTATAAAGTATATTATCCTGGAATTGGTAAGGAAAATGAAGATTATTTAATAGTTCAAACTATTCCTGGGACTTGGAATATTGTAGATTTTTATGCTACTTTAGAACCTGATTTAGTTTTTCCTAGAAAGATAATTGATAAAAAGAAAGCTGTCTTAAGATTACATCATAATTAGATGGCTTTTTTTATGGAAATTTTTTGAAAAACAAGGAATTTACTTGAAAAAACTTGGAGATACTGGTACTATATTAAATAAATTAGTTTATTGAGAGAGGGTGACTTATGAACAATTATCTACCAGTAATGCTTCTTAAGGACCTAATCACCCTTCCAAACCAGGAAGTTAAAGTAGAACTTTCTAATAACTTATCTAAAAAACTTTTAACTTTAGCTTTTAAACATCATAATGGAGATCTTTTAATTGTGTGTCCGAAAGATGCTTTAGAAGAATCACCTGATATAAATGACTTACCATTAGTGGGAGTAGTTGGCCATATTAAATCCAAGATAGTATTACCTAATGGTAATATAAGAGTTACTTTAGTAGGAATAAACCGAGTTAATATCTTTGAATATCGTAATTTTGATGATGATAAAGAAATATTAATGGCTAATGTTAAAGTAATTGAAATACCTAAGAGTGATTTAGTAGAACAAACAGCGTTAAGAAGAAAATTAGTAAAAATTACTAATCGTTATTTAAATGAATCTTCTAATGTTTCTAATAGTATTAATAATTCATTAAAAGAAGTAGTTGATCTTTATAAGTTAACTGATATAATAGCGTCTTTTATTCCTTTACAATTAGAAAAGAAAATATATTATATGGAAGAAGTTGACCCAGTAAAAAGAGCCAACCAATTAATATATGATATTGCTGTGGAGTTAGAAATAATTGCTTTAGATAAAAAGATGGACGCTACTATTACTAAAGAATTAGAAAATAATCAGAAAGAATATATATTAAAAGAGAAACTTTCTTATATACAAAAAGAGTTGGGTATAGATAAAGACGATAATGTAGATATAAAACAAGAATATTTACAAAAGTTAGAGAGTTTAAAATTAAGTAATAAGACAAAAAATAAATTATTAGACGAAATACATAAATTAAGTAATATTCAAGATAATCATCCGGAAATGAGTGTAATAAGAAATTACTTAGATACAGTTTTAAACTTACCTTGGAATAACGCTAGTAGTGATTGCTTAGACTTAGCTAAAATTAAGCATAATTTAGATAAAACCCATTATGGACTTTCTAATGTGAAAGCTAGGATATTAGAGTATGTAGCGGTAAAAAAACGTAATCCAGATATTAAAAGCCCAATTATATGTTTAGTGGGGCCACCAGGAGTAGGAAAAACGTCTTTTGGAATGAATGTAGCCAAGTCCTTACATAAAGAGTTCTATAAAATAAGTGTTGGTGGGTTAAATGACACTAATGAACTTATTGGAAATAGACGTACCTACATAGGCAGTAGTCCTGGAAAAATTATGCAAGCACTATTGAAGTGTGGAGTTAATAATCCGGTAATTTTAATTGATGAAATTGATAAAATGGTTAAGAACTATCAAGGAGATCCCGCTAGTTCAATGTTAGAAATATTAGACCCCGAACAAAATATGATGTTTACCGATAACTACATTGAAGAGCCTTTTGATATTTCTAAAGTATTGTTTATTTTGACAGCTAATGATGAGACGGCTATTCCTAAGGTACTAAAAGATAGATTAGAAATAATTGAGTTATCTAGTTATACGGAGTTTGAAAAAGCTGATATTGCTCGTAAGTATTTAATACCTAATATCTTAAAAGAATATAATCTTACGGGAAAGAATATTAAGTTTAATGATGAAACGATATTAGAAATAGTTAATAAATATACGAAAGAAGCTGGACTTAGAGAGTTAAAAAGAAATTTAAATACGATAATAAGAAAAGTAATTATTGAATATGATGATAAAGAAATACACCGTGTTTTAGGGTTAAAAGATATCTTGAAATACTTAGGTAAACCCAAGTACCAGACTATTATAAATAGTACTTTAAGACCAGGGTTGTGTAATGCTTTGGCTTATACACCAATGGGTGGAGTAGTTATTCCAATTGAGTCTTGTCTTTATGATGGTGAAGGAAAAATTATATCGAGTGGGTCTTTAGGTAAGGTTACAGCCGAGTCAGTTCAGGTAGCTTTATCTTATATAAAGAGTAATAAAGATATTTTTCAAGTTAGTAATTGTCATTTTGAACATAAAGATATTCATATTCATTTTTTAGAAGGAGCAGTACCAAAAGATGGACCTTCTTCAGGGGCTTCAATTGTAACATCAATACTAAGTTTAATACTTAATAAAAATATTCCAGAAGATATTGCTATGACGGGAGAAATAACTTTAAGGGGAGATATCTTGACTATTGGGGGGTTAAAAGAAAAAATCTTGGGAGCTTACAATAGTAATATTAAACAAGTCTTTATTCCTAGTGGTAATATAAATGATTTAGATGAAATACCAAAGAAAGTAAGAAATAATTTAGATATTGTACCAGTATCGAATTACATTGAAATATTTCAAAGAATATTTAATTAAAATGTATTATAAGTTATTTTTTCCTTGCAATAACACAAGAAATACACTATATTAAAAACAGGAGAAAAATTATGATAAGTAAAAAAGCACAAAAAGTATTAAATGATTTAGAATTAAATCATAATCATTCTTGGGCACAAGAAGTAATGATGCGTAATAAAAATAACTTAAATAGTATCGCTATTAAGTACCGTGGCGTTAAGATAACATATCAAGAAATGTTTGATGAAGCTACTAAGTATGCTAAAGCCTTAAGGGCTTTAGGGTACTCTAAGGGAGACGAAGTACCTGTTTGTATGAGTAATACTCCAGAGTTTGCTTATATGATGTTAGCGGTTAGTATGATAGGGGGAATTTTAAATTCTTTTCCAGAATGGGCAGATAAAGATTATTTAAAATTCATTATTAATCATAGTAAAAGTAAGAATGTCTTTGTAACGGATAAAGAATATCCCTTAATGAAAGAGGTTTTAGAAGAGAGTAATATTAGTAATATTGTGGCTTTCTCAGTAACTGATTCTTTATATAGAGATTTAATGGGAAATCCTATTGATCCTTATAAGGAAATTGATGATAAGTTCTATCCTTTTGTTAATAGAATTAATGAGATTAAAGATTATACAAGTAAGAATGTTATGGATGTTAGAGAGTTTAAAAAGTTAGGGGATAATATTTCGATGGCGAATGTTCATGCTAGTGTTAGTTTATACGATCCTTTTACGATAACTTATTCTAGTGGATCAACCGGACGTCCTAAGGCAATATTACAACCAGTAAGAAGTTATATGACAATATCAAGGTTTAAAGATCATGATGTTTCAGGGATGCCTAAAATGAGAAATATGACAATTTTAGCACATATTCCAACTTATACTCATGTTGTTTTAACGACATCATATTCGGATGTGTTCTTTGAACATTGTACGGTGGCACCAGAACCAATATATCAAAAAGAAGCATATCCTTATACATTATTAATTAATGAACCAAACCAAGTATGTTCAAGTCCAGGTTTTAACACTTATTTAGCTAATCTTTTGACTTTTGATGAGAATTGGAAACATGTAAAATTTCCTTATCTAGCTATCCCAACTGTAACAGGGGAAGAGTTAAAACCAGGACAAGAAAAATATTTTAACAAAGTAGCAAGAGAACATGATTTTGGAATTGATAAGTTACCTCGACCACTAGGGCCAGTATCATACTCAATTGGAGGAGGAACTTCAGAAACTTCGGGTATTTTCTTTACTTTATTTAAAGAACATATGCGTAAATTATCTTTCTTTAAACATAAAGAGATTGGACTTCAAACTGCCGGTATGGCATTAGTTGATGTGATTGATGAAAATGGTAATTCTTGTGAGATTGGACAAGAAGGTATGATTATTGTATCTAGTCCATGTAATATGAGTGGATATTATTATGAAAAAGAATTAGATAAAGAATGCTTTATGATTGATAACCTAGGTCGCAAATGGCTTAAAGTTGGTGCTTATGGTATTAAGCTAGATAATAAGGGCAATATAAGAATGGCTGGTAGATTACATGATGATTTTATACTAGGAGATATTAAAATACCAGTATTTAAGTTTGAAGATGTTGTTCAAAAAGATACTAAGAATATTTTAGCGGCACATGCATTCTTCTATGAAGAAAGTAATGAATTAGTAATATTTGTAGAACAAAGTCCATTTAGTAAAGAAAACTTTAAAGGATTAGAAGAAAGTATTTATAATCGTTTAAACAAAGTATTTAATAAAGAAGTTATGGATAATGTTATTATTAAACAAGTTGATCCAAGTCTAGGTGTTCCATTAGCGCCTTCAGGTAAAGCCGATAGAAAAGCTTTAAAAGCTTTATATACACCAAGTTTAGAAAAAGCTATGACTTTAAAATTAGAAAAATAAAATTTCTACCTAGATTTAGGTAGATTTTTTTATGGTGTGTTGTTATAATATCATTAGAATAGAGGTTTTTATATGTCAACGATAAGTTTAAGTTTTATTATATTTTCGATAGTGTATTCGATTGTATTAAATATTATATATTATTCGAAGAGTCATATTGATTTAAAGGAAACAACAATATTTTCCATATTATTACCTTTGAATTTAATTGGACTTATTTTAGAATTAATATGTATTTTAGTATCAAATAATCCAATAAAATCCATACCAGCAACTATTACGAAACTTTATCTAGCATATTTAATCTCTTTTGTTTTCTTTATGTCGTTATATATTTATGCTGTTTGTTATATGAGTGGTAAAAATGACAAGCCAAAATATTATAATGCTTTAAAAAAAATAACTATCGTTATTTATATAATTAGTCTTATAATAATGGCAATCTTACCTATTGAAACAGCCGTAGGGCATGCTACGGGGTTAGCAGTAAACTTTGTTTTTGGTATTTCTACTTTAGCTATGGTAGTATGGTTAATTACGACCATTAAAAACTTTAAAAGAATTAAAGCTACTAAGTTTATTCCTTTATTATCATTTATGTGTTTATCGGGTGTAATGTCCTTGGTACAAAAAGTGTATCCGGAAGTAGCTTTTATTACTTCAATAGAATTTCTAGTAATATTCTTTATGTATTTTACTATTGAAAATCCTGATATGAAGTTAATTGAACAACTTAATCAAGCTAAAATACAAGCTGATAAAGCTAACTTGGCTAAAAGTGAGTTCTTATCTAGTATGTCGCATGAAATTAGAACACCTCTTAATGCCATTGTCGGGTTTAGTCAAGGGTTAAAAGAAGAGGAGTTACCGCCTAGAGCAGTCGAGGAAGTAAATGATATTATAAGTGCCTCTAATACTTTGTTAGAAATTGTAAATGGTATATTAGATATAAGTAAGATTGAAGCTAATAAGATAGAGATTGTTAATAAAGAATATGATTTTAAGGTGATGTTTAAGGAGCTAGTAGCGCTTTCTAAAGCTAGACTTGGGGATAAGCCTTTAGAGTTTAGATATTCTTGTGATGCGGCAATTCCAGATACTTTATACGGGGATGAAACCAGGGTTAAACAAATAATAATTAATATATTAACTAACGCTATTAAATATACAAAAGAGGGCTATTTTGATTTTCAAGTTCATAGTGTTATTAAAGATGATGTTTGTCGTTTAATAATTTCAGTTGAAGATAGTGGTATTGGAATAAAAGAAGAAAATATTAAGAAATTATTTACGAAGTTTGAACGCTTTGATGAAAAAAATACGACGATTGAAGGAACGGGATTGGGTCTTGCTATAACTAAGATGTTAGTAGAACTTATGCATGGAAAAATTATTGTTCAATCAAAGTATGGTGAAGGTTCAAAATTTACGATTATTTTAGACCAAAGGATAGTTGAAGGTAAAAAGCTAGAGCAAAAGGTAGTACAAAGTGATGTTATTAGTGATTATCATGATAAGAAGATTTTGATTGTAGATGATAATGAACTTAATTTAAAGGTTGCCATGAGACTGTTAGAAAAATATCATTTAAATATTACAACGGCTACATCGGGGTTTGAATGTATAGATTTGATTGCTAGTAATAATAAGTATGATTTGATCTTACTTGATGATATGATGCCTAAGTTAAGTGGGGTTGATACCTTACATCGCCTGAAAGAAAATGAATTGTTTAATATGCCAGTGGTTTGTTTAACAGCAAACGCTATTGAGGGAATGAAAGATAACTATCTAAAAGAGGGCTTTGATGATTATTTAGCTAAACCAATTGATAGAATAGAATTAAATAGAGTATTACATACTTATTTAGATAAATAGGAGGTATTTTATGTTTTGTCCAAATTGTGGTAATAAAATTAATGAAGAAGAATTATTAAATTATGAGTATAAACCAATATCTATGTGGGGATATTTTGGGTATCAATTATTGTTTATGATTCCTTTTATAGGTTCTTTAGCGCTAGTAATAGTGGCGTTAACTCATAAAAATATTAATGTAAGAAATTTTGCTCGTTCATATTTTTGTGTATCGATTATTGTATTAATATTATGTGCTTTATTTATAGCAATGGGTATATTTACTTATCCAGTTATGCCAATATTTGATACAGTATAAAATAACGCTACTCTTTTTTGGAGTAGCGTTTTGAAAATATAATTGTAATAATAAGGAGAATACTTAATATAAGGTAACTATAATAATAGAGATAAGATGTATTTTGATAGTGGGTTATAAAAGTATCTAAGGAGATAAAGATAAAGATAAGACCAAAGATATATAGATATTTTTTCTTAATTATTTTTTTTAGGTTGTAAGTAGCTAGAAGAGAAGTCATGAGAAGATCAATAAAGAATTTTAAAGCGAGAAAGTTTTCAATACGATCAAGAAAGCTTAAAACACTTACTTTTTTTAACATGATAAATTCGGGATAACGATATATTTTAGCTAGGGTAGGCCCTAGGATGGATGTTATACCAAAGATATTAATTAAGATAGAGATAACACCAAGGGAATAACCTAAGATAATTGATTTACGATTATAGTTATCTAAGTTAAATAAAAGAAGTAAAACAGGAGCTACAGAGTAGGAAATAGCTGTTAAGATAGTAAGAAAGTAGTTATATTCTTTATTATAACTTAAAGGTAAGAAATTACTTAGATTGACGTTAGATAGGATAAAAATAGCAATTGTTACTAAAAGAATAGCACTGATAATACTTAAGATCTCTCCTAAACGGGCAATAGATTTAAGACCATTTTTGATACCATAAATAACTAGACCATATAAAGATAAGGCTATGATTAGGGGTGGAGTGTTAGTTAGATAAAAGTTAGTAGTTAGGGCACAGAATGTTATCATCGTAGTATTTATCATATATAATGATAGAATAAAGATTATAATTTTACCCAATAAATTATTTCTTATTTTAGAAAAGTCTCTAGTAGTTAGAAATATAATTAGAAGAAGCCCTAGTAGACTACCAATAAGAGAGGCGAAGATAGAGTGATTGTTAGTGTAGTTAAAAATTACCGATAAGCCCCAACCAAAGTTTAAGGCACGGGAGAGAAAAAAGGTTAGAATTGTTTGTTCACGTTTGGTCATTTTACCACCTCAAATATAGAACCAGCACGATTAATTGCAATGTTAGTATGTACTTCAATCTCTAGATTATTTAAGATATTACTTTGATATTTCTTATTAGGGTATTTAAGATAATAGGATTTACGAAGCCCTAAGACATCAATATTATTTTCATTTTCTAAGTTTATAAAACTTATTATTTGTTCTTTGATTAGAGAATTAAAAGTATTTTCTAACTTAGTATAAGTATCTTTATTACGGAAATTAGAGTTATCGTTTAAGTAGTTTACTAAGCCTTGAGCTTGGAAGTTTAAAAGAATTTTATTATTTTTTATTTTGATATCTAACTTACCATTACTTATATAGATAGAGTTGTTAGTTTTATCTTTAACTAATACTTTTTGACTAGAAGTTAGATAGTTATAGATAGTTTGAGTATTATTATCTAACTTAGTTTTGATAGAGGTACCTTGGTAAAGATAGTTAGTACCTAAAGTTATTTCATTATCAATATAGACTTCGGGTATTGTAATATCTTCTACCCTAGACATTAGTTTAGCCACTAAGTAATCAAAACTATTTTCTAACTTAACATAGTTAGAAGTTTCTAATAGACTTAGGATAGCTACGGAGTTTATGGGTTCGTTTTTAGATTGAAATTCTAGGATACTTTTAGGTTTTTCACTTACTGCAAGATAGAAGTTAGAAGCAAAGTTATCTTCTCTTAGAATGTAGTCGGCAATATCTAATATGTTAATGTTTTTATCAATGATAACTACTTTAATATGTGAAAAATAAGGTTCTTTAGCTAGAGACTTATTAGTATTTTCTAAGGCTTCAGCAAAAGTTTTTCCTTGGGATGTAACGGTGTAGGTTTTAGAGGTTAATTCTTCGGTATTATTATTTTTGGTATTAACTACTTCATATGTTGTTTCATAGTTATTATCTTTTTTTTCAATAGCAATACCACTTATGATACCTAGAGAGTTTATTTCTTTATAATCAAGACAACCACTACATAAGAAAATTATTAAAATTAAAATTATTTTTTTCATAGTTCACCTTGCTTTGTATAATTTTTATCAGTAAGAAGTTTAGAACGTTTTTTATCGTCTTTTAGAGGTTTACGGAAGAGGGTTTTATAGAAATAGATGGGGTCGAATGGCGCTAGGGGATAGGTATAAGGCTTATTTACGGAGGTAAGACCAGATAGATGAATTAAAAATATAAATAGAGCCATGTATAAGCCATAAAGTCCTAGAAAACACGTTAGGATAAGGGCTAGAAATCTAATGTATCTTATGGCGTTTATTAATTCTAAGTCCGTAAAGACCATACTAGTTATATAAGTAATAGCAATCATGATAATCATAATAGTTGAAACAATACCAGCACTGACAGCCGCTTCACCTAAAACCAGGGCTCCAACAATGGAAATAGAAGATCCATAAGAGTTAGGAAATCTAGCATCACTTTCGCGTAAAATAGCACAGACAATTAATACAAAGATACATTCAGCAAATGCGGGAAAGGGAACGGAATCACGTTGAATGGCGAAACTTACTAAAAGACTTAAGGGGATTGATGATTGATTGAAATTGATTAGAGCGAGATAGAAAGCGGGAAGAAAGATTGAAATTAGAAGACATAAAAATCTTAGTACTTTGATAAAGTTAACGTTAATGTTTTTAGCATAAGAATCAACATTAGGATTAATAAAATCAGCAAAGAAAGAAGGAATTATTAGAGCAAAGGCCGAAGCATCACAAATTAGAACAATTTTACCTTCTAGTAAGGATGAGGCGGCACGATCGGGTCTTTCAGTTAGCTGGGCGGTGGGAAATATACTTCTGTTTTCCCCACAAAGAAGTTGTTTTAGATTACCCATATCTAAGATACCATCAATATTTATAGTGTTTAATTTATCTTTTACTTGGTTAACAATTTGCTTTTCGGCAATACTTTCTAAGTATAAAATGCTAACTTTGGTTTTGGTTATCTTGCCAACTGTTAAGTCATCATTTATTAGATCGGTAGACTTAATACGTCTTTTTATTAGACCTAGGTTAGTTTGAATAGATTCATTGAAAGAGTCTTTGGGACCATTGATATCAGGTTCAGCTGTTGGAGATTGTACACTTCTTACTAAATTACCTTTAGTTTCAACCGCGTAAGTTTTATCTTTAGATACTAAGGTAAAGCCATTAAGTAAATAAGTAGTGGCGTCTTCAATATTTATAACTTCTTTAATGTTGGGTCCAGCAATTAAGCTAGCATTTAATTTCTTTTCTCGATTAAGAGTTAAAGTTTTTAAGATATATTCATTTATTTTATCACTACTACATAAAGATTCTAAAAAGATAATATCAGTATTGTTGATTGTTTTAACAATTAAATCACTACTATTTTGAAATTTTAATTTTAACTTTGCACTAAGTTTCATATAATTCACCATTTTTAGTATGAACAGGAACTTGGAGTTTAAACCATGAAAAAAGAAGAAAATAATGTTATCAAAGATATTGACGTACATATGTATTTTGTGTATAATTAAAACATCTTTTGAAAAAAGATTGAATATAAGTACGGCAGTGAAGCCGGAATTTAAGCCCATGGAGAATGAATGGTACTATCTATGAAGTGGGAAACTTGGGAGGCAACGACCAAGAAATGAAATTTTAATTTTATTTTTGAGGTATTATTATGGAATATGAAGTAGTTATTGAAAGATTAAATGATCAGGCTTTTGGCGTAGGATATATTAATTCTAAGGTAGTGTTTGTGGAAAATGCTATGCCTGGGGATATAGTTAAGGTAGAAATTATAAAAGAACGAAAGAATATCTTAATGGGTAAGATTAAGAGGTTTATTAAATATTCTAGTTTAAGAGTAGATAGTATGTGTAAGTACGCCAGTAGGTGTGGTGGTTGTAAGTTAGCAACCCTTGATTACTTAGAAACAATTAAGTACAAGAAAGAAAAGTTAGAACATATTTTAAAGAAGTTTGGTAACTTAGATTTAGATATTCCTATAGTTACTTCTAATAATATAAAGTATCGTAATAAGATAAGTTTACATATTAAGAATTATAAAATAGGGTATTATCAAGCAAGTACAAATGAGTTAGTTGAAATAACAAAGTGTAATATTGCTATGCCTGTAATTAATGAGTTTTTAAAGTACTTAAAAGATTTTAAAATTAAAGATGGTAGTGTTAGTATTAGGTGTAATGATACTAATGAGTTATTAATATATATAAAAACAAATGATAATATTGTGATACCTGAGATACCATTAAATGTAGTAGGAATAGTGTTAAATGATAAGGTATTAAAGGGTAATTATTATATTACAGAGATTGTTAATGGATACAAATATAATGTTAGTTATAATTCTTTCTTTCAAGTTAATCTTGGGGTTTGTGCAAAGATGTTTGATTTGTTAGATAAATATATATTAAAGGATAGTAATGTGTTGGATCTTTATTGTGGTGTTGGAACTTTAGGGTTAAGTGTTGCTAAGAATGAAAAAATGGTTTATGGAATAGAGATTGTTTCTAATGCTATAAAGAATGCTTGGGATAATGCTAAGTTAAATAATATTTCTAATGTTAAGTATTATTGTGGAGATGTTAGTAAAGTTATTTCTAGGATTGAAAATAAGATTGATGTTATTATCACAGATCCACCACGTAGTGGTTTAGATAAAAAGACTATTGAGGTTATGATGAAGTTAGAACCTAAAGAGATAATTTATATATCATGTGATCCAATAACGTTAGCTAGAGATTTAAAGTTACTAGATGGATATAGTCTAAAGTATATTACGGGATTAGATATGTTTAGTTATACTAATCATGTAGAGTGTGTTTCCGTGTTATATCGAAAAAGTCTTGAAAAATAAGTTTATATAATAATTAAAAATTTGTCTGAATATGAAATGTATATGGTGTTTTAATAAGTGGTATATAAAAACATATATTAACTAAAAATATTTTGAAAATGAGGATAAAATATGGATAATAAATTAATTGGAAATGAAAATAATATTATATTTTATAAAGAACTTTTTGATGGACTAAATGAAATTGTATAAGGAGATAGTAATGAGATATATAGATAGTGTTAATAAAGATATAAAAGATTATTTTAAAATATTAGAGCCAGAATTTCCAGAATGGTTAAATGAATATATAGATACAAAAGAATTGTTATCACAACAATATATAAGTGTGACTTGTGGTACTATATATTCTGATTTATTTGAAAGTGATTTTTTCTTTTCAAGTTTAGACCATTCAGTAGCAGTTGCTTTAATAGTGTGGCATTTTACTCGTGATAAAAAACAAACTTTATCTGGATTATTCCACGATATTGCAACACCCGCATTTAAACATTGCATAGATTTCCTAAATGGAGATTATATGACACAAGAATCAACAGAAGATTTAACAACAGAGATTATTAAAAACTCCGATGAAATAATGAAATTGTTAAAAAGAGATAATATTGAGATATCAGAAGTAGATAATTATCATATTTATCCTGTTGCCGATAATGATACTCCCAAATTATCTGCTGATAGATTAGAGTATTCATTATCTAACGCTTTATTTACTTATAGATTATTAGATTATAAAAGTATTAAAGAAATGTATGATGATATTGAAATCCAAACCAATGAAGAAAAGGAAATAGAGTTAGGCTTTAAAACTAAAAAAATTGCCAGAGATTTTGTTAAGGTCACAAGTAGATTATCAGTGATATATCGTGAAGATAGGACTAGATATTCTATGCAACTAATTGCAGATATTTTAAAGAAATTAATTGAACAAAATAAAATTACAAAGGAAGATTTGTATAAATTAAAAGAGAGTGATGTTATAAACATTATTGAGTCATCTAAATATAAAGATATATTTAATATTTGGAAAAAATCAAAAAAGGTAAAAGTAGCAAAAGAAAAACCTCAAAATGTTTACTATGTAAATCACGGAGCGAAAGTAAGATATATTGACCCATTATTTAATGGAGAAAGAATGTCCAAATCTTGCAAAATTGCCAAAAAGATGATAGATAATAATTTAGCATACGATATGGATAAATATGTATATTTAGATTTTAAATTAGATTAGGAGGATTTATTTATGGAAAGAAAATTTAATAAAGGAGATATTGTTCAACATTTTAAAAGAGAAAAAATGACTGATGAACAATTAAAAGAAGAACCAAATTTATATTTATATGAAATTATTGGTACTGCAAGACATACTGAAAATAAGGAAGAAATAATGATTTATAAACCTTTATATTCAACTGAATGTACAAATGGTGTTGATTTTGCTGCAAGACCATTAGAAATGTTTATGTCAGAAGTAGATCACCAAAAGTATCCAGAAATTAAACAAAAATACAGATTTGAACTTCACAAAAGTGAAAATATAAAAGATTAAAGGCGGTATTTTAAAAGCAAATAAGACATTTGAATTTTTAAAAGAAAAAACACAAGTGAACTTTGTTTCAACTATTGATGGAGATAGTCCAAGTTGCAGACCATTTAAAGATCCAATGTTATTTGATAATAAGATAAATTGTGCTATAATAGCAAGAAGTGAGGCGAAGAAATATGATAAATAGAATTTTAATGGAACTATATGATGAATATGAAAAAGGCTCGGTTCAAGAATTAAAAGATTTTGCTGAAAAAACATTTAGTGAAGAAGGGGTAAGAAAATTATTTATTGGTTGTACATTAGTAATGTTTAGTTTAGCTAATACTCAAAGTTATAAGCCAAGATATAATTGTACTAGAGAAAATTTATTAGATATAGTAATGAGTGCTAAAGAAAAGATTGGTGATACTATTTTACTAGATTTTTACGCTAAGAGAGTTAATAAAACTAAAAAAGTTGTTACTTACTTTAATGATTTATTTGATGATGAAAATTTAGAAGAATATGTTGATGTTTTAATTTCTTACTTAGAACAATTTAAACCAAGATTTAGAGAAAATCTTTTGAATAATAAGAAAATAGAACTTTGTGCAAGCAACTAGTATTATTGCTAGTTGCTTTTTAGTGGAAAATGTGGTAGGATATTAAGAACAAAAAGGGGTTTTGTTATGAAATTTAGAAGTAAAGAAGAATTAGATAGTTTTTTAAGTACTTTGAAATTTATAGGTGAAGGTTGTCAAGGACTATGTTTTTTAGATAAAAAGACAAACCAAGTTTATAAAATATATAGTGAATATTATTATGATTTAGAAGATGCTGGATATACCGATAGTGATATTATGGAATTTGGACATATTAGTAACAGCACTTTTATATGGCCAAATGGTGTTGTTATGGTAGGAAATATGGTAGTTGGCTATACTCATAGTTATGTTAATGCTAAGAATTTTTGTGAATTTAAAGATCCTTTTAAAGTTAATTTAGATAATTTAAGTTATGCTGTATATAAAGCTAATGAAGATATTAAATTGTTAACGGATAATGGTGTTAAAATATATGATTTAATGTATAACTTAATGTATGATGGAAAAAGAATTAAAGTTATTGATACAGCAGATTTTTGGAAGGGTGTACCAACGTACTTAGAAAATGTTGAATATTTTAATGATGAGATTAAGATGTTTTTAGTTGATTGTTACTTTAATAATATTGTTTTAAATGATGAAAGATTATATAAACTTTATAAGGGTAATACTTCGGCATTGACATTTTTAAGAGAGTTTAGATTATACTTAGAAAAAATTAAAAAACAAGAAATTAAGTATTTAGGGCAAGCTAGAGATTTAGCAAATGTTGATTTTAGTGAACACCAATATGAACGAGAAATAATTAAAGGGGTACGAAAAACAATTAATGGGGGAAATGGTTATGGAATTTAGAAATAGAGAAGAACTAAATGATTTTTTGAATACTTTGAAATATGTTGGTGAAGGAATTCAAGGACAGAGTCTTTTAGATAAAAAGACAAATCAAGTATATAAAATATTTAGTGAAGAGGAGCTAGAAGGGGCTGATTACGGATATACATATAATGATGTTATGGGGCTTAGTCATATTAAAAATGACACTTTTATATGGCCAAATGATGTTATTATGATAGATGATTTAGTAGCGGGGTATACTCATAGTTATTTTGAAGGGGAGAATTTTTGTGATTTTAACGATCCTTTTGGAGTGAACTTAGATAATCTTAGTTATGCTGTTGCACGAGCTAATGAGGATATTAAATTGTTATCGAGAAGAAAAGTAGAAATAAATGATTTATTATATAACTTGATGTTTGATGGAAAAAGAATTAAGGTTATTGATACATTTGAGTTTCGTAAGGGAGATATAACATATTTAGAAAATGTTGAAGATTTAAATAATGAGATTAAGATGTTTTTAGTTGATGGTTATTTCGAAAATATTGTTTTAGATAATAAAAGACTTTATAAAACTTATTATGATAATAGTATTTCAGCGTTAGCTTTTTTAAAATTATTTAGAAAATACTTAGAGAAAATTAAAAACCAAGAGATTAAGTATTTAAGTGATGCTAGAGATTTAGCAAATACTGATTTTGGTGAAGGGCGTTATAGAAGAAATTATTCAAAAAATAGATTTCTTCTAAGATAAATTGTAAAATACCATAAGTTATGGTATATTTATTTTGGTGTTAAAATGAAAAATGGAATAGTAATAGTTAATTATAATGATTATAAAACAACAAAAAGATTGATTGATAATATTAGAGATTATAAAGTTTTTGATAAGATAGTTATTGTCGATAATAAGAGTAGTGATAATTCTTTAAAAGAGTTAAAAAAGTTAGAAAATAAACGGATTGTAGTAATTGATAGTGGAAAGAATAAAGGATATAGCTATGCTTTAAATGTTGGGTGTAAGTATTTAATTGATAAATATAAGGAATGTAAGATTATCGTTTCTAATAGTGATATTATTATTCAAAGTGAGAATGATATTAAAGATTTATTTGAATTAGTTAAGGGTAAGAATGTTGTTGTTGGTCCAACTATTATTGAGGGTAATAATTTAAATAGAGGTTGGATAGTGCCTAAACCAATGGATGATGTAGCTATGAATATTTTAGGGTTATATAAAAAATATCAAAAAAGACATTTAATGTATCAAGACAGTTATTATAATAAAGATATTAGTAAAGTAGGAACGGTGTCGGGATGTTTCTTTGCTATTAGTTCTAAACATTTAGAAGAAATGGGTTATTTTGACGAGAATGTATTTTTATATTATGAAGAAAATATTATGGGTGTTAAAACAAAAGATTTAGGGAAAAATATAATTGTGGCAAATAATATTGATGTAATTCATGATCATGCAGTATCAATAGATAAAAGTTTAAAAAGAATTAAGAAGTATGATATTTTGAAGAATAGTCAGTATTATTTTGAAAAAACTTATAATCATGCTAGTAAGGGAGAGTTGTTTTTACTAAAGTTGACTAGCAAAATTACAAGGATTATTTTATTGATTAAATATATGATTGATTAATATAGATTTTAAAAGTATCTATATTTTTTAATTTGCTGTTGACGAAAGAATGTATGCATGATAGACTAGGGATAGAAATTTGGGTGATGTTAATGAAAGAAAATAAAAGTATTGATAGAGGGATTTTTAAAAATTTAATATCTACTTATAAATATGCTAAGAAGGGTCGTAAGTATTTGGGATGGTTTATGATAACAAATATTATTCTTACGATTATTTCAATTATAATACCTATATTTAGTGCCCAAAGAATTATTGCTTTAACTAGTGGTTTTTATCAAAAACTTTTAGGAATTATTGTTTTAATATTTATAGTAGAAATAATGAATAATATAGTAAGATACTTTTCAAATTATAGTTATAATAGATTTTTCTATGATGTTAGAAGAAACTTACAGTTAGAATTAGCTAGAGAGACACTTAGAATTGAACAAAGAGAGTTAAATAATAATTCAAGTGGAGTGTTTATTGAAAGGATTAATAGTGATACAGATAATTTAACGGATATTTTTGCGGCTTTGATAGATTATATAACATCAATAATAGGAAATATTGGTATTTTGATAAGCGTTTTAATGGTTAATATTTATATTGGTTTAGCATATTGTGTATTTATTGTAATAATATTTTTTTATAATAAATTTTCAAGTAATATTAATTATAAAAATCGCAAAGAGTGGAAAAAATCTCGTGAAAAGACAGGGGGATTTATTGGTGAGATAGTAAGAGGCGCTAAGGATATAAAAATATTAGATGCGGAAGAATCATTTTTAGAAAGAGCTAATATTTATATGAAAGAAACTAATGAAGTTTCTTATAAATATCAAGATACAAGATCTAAATTGAGATTATTAGATGGAACGATAAGTGATATTTGTGATTTTATAATAAGTGGTTTAATTTTAGTGTTTTTAACTTCTAATCTTTTATCTATCGAATATGCTCTTATCATTTATAACTATAATTCCCGAATTAGGTGGACGGCAAATTGGATTGAAAATGTCTATGAGGCGTTAAAACAATTTAATTTAGCAGCCAATAGAATATTTGGTATACTAGAGGGCAACGAGTTTAGTAAAGAAGAGTTTGGAACAGAAAAACTAGAAAAGTTTGATGGTAATATTGAATTTAAGAATGTGTGCTTTGAATATGAAAAAGACTTAGGTGTTCTTAAAAATATGAATTTTAAAGTGAACGCTAATGAAACAGTGGGGTTTGTTGGAGCATCGGGTGCTGGTAAAACAACTATATTTAATTTAATAAGTGCTTTAAATAGACCAAATGCTGGGCAAATTTTATTTGATGGAGTAGATACAAAATTACTAGATAAAACAAGTATTAGGGGTAATTTATCGGTAATTAGTCAAAATGCTTATATCTTTAATATGAGTATAAAAGATAATTTGAAAGTTGTTAAAAATATGGCCACTGATGAAGAAATAAAAGAAGCCTGCCAATTGGCTTGCTTAGATGAGTTTATTAATACTTTACCAAATAAGTATGACACCATAGTTGGAGAAGGTGGAGTTACATTATCTGGCGGTCAAAAGCAAAGACTAGCTATAGCCAGGGCACTACTTTTAAAAACAGAAGTTTTACTATTTGACGAAGCAACAAGTGCTTTAGATAATGAGACTCAAGAAAAAATTTTAGAGGCTATTACTAATTTAAAGGGAGAATATACAATTTTGATAGTTGCTCATAGATTATCAACTGTAATTGATTGCAATAAGATATTCGTTATAAATAATGGATGTGTTGAGGCAAGTGGCACGCATGAAGAACTTTTAAAGAAAAGTTTAACTTATAAAAAGTTATATAATAAAGAAAATACATAAATTAACGTAAAGAACATTTTAAATTCTTTATGTTTTTCTAAGTTTTTGATAGAATTAGAGTGTGATGTGAAATGAAACAAGAAAATATAAGAAATTTTAGTATAATTGCCCATATTGATCATGGTAAAAGTACGCTTGCTGATAGGATTTTGGAAATTACTAAAGCAGTAGATAAAAGGCAAATGAAAGACCAACTATTAGATAGCATGGATATTGAACGTGAACGTGGAATAACTATAAAATTAAATGCTGTTCAGTTAAAATATCATTATCATAATGAAGACTATACCTTGCATTTAATAGATACTCCAGGACATGTTGATTTTTCTTATGAGGTATCAAGAAGTTTGGCAGCTTGTGAAGGGGCTATTTTAGTTGTTGATGCCGCACAAGGGATGGAAGCTCAAACGCTAGCTAACCTTTATTTAGCTATGGCTAATGACTTAGTAATTATTCCAGTAATTAATAAGATAGATTTACCTAATGCGGATATCCCTAAAGTAAAGAAAGAACTTATGGATGTTTTAGGGTTTAAGGAAGATGAAATTTTATTATGTTCGGGTAAAACCGGGGTTGGGGTAGAAGAACTAATTCAAGCAGTAATTGATAGAGTTCCAGCTCCTAAGACTAATAATAACTTGCCAACTAAAGCGTTAATATTTGATAGTGCTTTTGATGCTTATAGAGGGGTTATTGCGCATGTTAGAGTAGTTGATGGAGTTATTAAAGTAAAAGATAAGATTAAAATGATGGCCTCGGATAGTGTTTATGAAGTTGTAGAGCTTGGTATAAATACACCAAAAGAAGTAAAAAAAGATATGCTGGTATCAGGAGAAGTTGGATGGGTTTCGGCTGCTATTAAAGATATAAGTACGGTACGTGTTGGTGATACAATTACGGTTGTAGATAGATGTGCTAGTAAACCATTAAAGGGATATCAACCAATGAAACCAATGGTTTATTCAGGACTGTTTCCTGTAGAATCTTCTAAGTTTCCAGCATTAAGAGAAGCTTTAGATAAACTAAAATTAAATGATGCTTCCCTAAGTTATGAACCTGAAACTTCTCAGGCCTTAGGGTTTGGTTTTAGATGTGGTTTTCTAGGGCTACTTCATATGGATATTATTATGGAACGTATTTCAAGGGAATTTGGGATTGAAGTAATTGCTACTAGTCCTTCGGTAATTTATGAAGTAACATTAACAAATAAAGATATAGTAATGGTTGATGCTCCTAATAAGATGCCTAGTCCAACTGTAATAAAAGAAATTAAAGAAGCCTATATTAGAACTAATATTTTTGTACCAAGTGAGTATGTCGGACCAATTATGGAATTATGCCAAGATAAAAGAGGTAATTATATTGGAATAGATTATATTGATACAACTAGATGTAATATTCATTATGAAATACCTTTATCAGAAATTGTGTATGATTTTTTTGATAAGTTAAAGAGTTCAACTAAAGGTTATGCTTCTTTTGATTATGAGTTATGTGGGTATAAAGCGAGCAATTTAGTGAAAATGGATATTTTAATAAATGGGGAAATAGTTGATGCTTTATCAGTTATAGTTCATAAAGATTTTGCCTATAATAGAGGTAAGCAGATAGTAGAAAATTTAAAAGAGATAATTCCAAGGCAGTTATTTCAAGTGCCAATTCAAGCTAGTGTTGGAACAAAAGTGATTGCTCGTGAAAATATCAGTGCCATGCGTAAAAACGTTTTAGCTAAGTGTTATGGTGGCGATATTTCGAGAAAAAGAAAATTGTTAGAAAAGCAAAAAGAAGGAAAAAAGAGAATGAAAACCGTAGGGTCAGTAGAGATACCTAGCGAGGCTTTCTTGGCAGTTTTAAGAACAGATAAATAATATAATAGATAAAGAAGGTATTTATAATGAGAATAAAAAGAAGATATCAAAAGACAACGTTAAGAATAGGAATATTTATGATAATATTTTTAAGCTTGGTTATTGGGCTAGCCATATATTATTGCCCAAATATTAAAGCTTTAAATATTAAAGAAGTTGATGTCTTTAAAGAGTATGACGCTAATGATTTTAAAGCTTATCAAGGTGGTAAGGATATAAAAGAGTTAGTTAAAGTAGAAAGTAATGTTGATACTAACAAGATAGGAACTTATAAAACCATTTATAAAAAATCTTATGGTATTTTTAATATTCAAAAGATTCAAGTTGTAAAAGTGGTAGATAGAGAAAATCCAGTTATTACTTTGGAAGGTGATAAAGAAGTTAATGTTTGTAGTGCTGATAAGTATATAGAAGAGGGGTATAAAGCATTAGATAATTATGATGGGGATATTACTTCTAAAGTAGAAATTACTAAAAATGATAAATTTATTTACTATCAGGTTCGTGATAGTTCAAAAAATGAATTTGGTATAGGTAGAATATTAAGAATAAAAGATGATGAGGTACCAAGTATTACTTTGAATGGAGATAGAGAGATTTCGATTCAAGTTGGTGGTAGTTATGAAGAACTTGGCGCTGTTGCTAATGATAATTGTGATGGTGATATAAGTAGTGATATTACTATTGAGGGTAATGTAGACACTAATAAAGTTGGAACTTATCAAATTAAATATACTATAAAAGATAAAAGCGAGAATACAGCTTCAGTACTTAGAACGATTAATGTTTTTGATCCTAATGCTAATAGTGGGACTATTTATTTAACGTTTGATGATGGACCAGGGGCATATACTACCCAAATTTTAGATATTTTAGATAAGTATAATATTAAAGCAACTTTCTTTGTTACCAATAATGGTTCAGATGAAGTTTTAAAAGAAGAATATGATAGAGGACATACTATTGGGTTACATACAGCGACACATCAGTGGAGTATCTATAACTCTGTAAGTAGTTATTTTGATGATTTAAATAGTGTTCAAGCTCGTGTAGAAAGAGTTACGGGGAAAAGATCTTCTTATATTAGATTTCCTGGAGGAAGCTCTAATACTATTAGTAGGTCACGTTCTAAGGGAATAATGACTACTTTAACCCAAAAAGTTCAAGAAGAAGGATATAAATATTTTGATTGGAATGTTTGTGTTGAAGATGCTGGGGCTTGTGCTAAGCGAAATGTTAATGATAAAGAAGCTTGTGTTTATAATTATTTTACGGGATATCTAAGTAAGAATAGAGTTAATGTAGTGTTACTTCATGATATTAAGGGCTATACTGCTAATGCTTTAGAAGATATGATTAAATATGGTTTAGAACAAGGATATACTTTTAAGGCCATTAATGATGCTACACCAATGATTCATCAAAGAGTAAATAATTAAGGAGTAAGCTATGCATTCGGTTTATATACATATTCCTTTTTGCAAAAGTATTTGTACTTATTGCGATTTTTGTAAAGTATTAAAAAATCCTTATTTTGTAACGCCTTATCTTAATAGTTTGATTAAAGAAATTAATGAAAAGTATGATAATGAGACTATAGAAACTTTATATATTGGAGGGGGAACGCCTTCAGCATTAGATATTAAAAATTTAAAGTATTTATTAGAAACTTGTAAGATATTTAAGTTAAGTTCAAACTATGAATTTACTTTCGAATGTAATGTTAATGATATAAATGATGAGCTATTGGATATTTTGAAAGAATATGGAGTCAATCGCTTAAGCATTGGAATTGAGTCTTTTGATAAGAATAAACTAGAATTTATGGGAAGACATCATGATGTTAAAGAAGTTGAAGAGAAGATAAAGTTGGTACGCAGTCATGGTTTTGATAATATTAATTTAGATTTAATTTATGGGATCCCTAAAGAAAGTGTCGGAACTTTAAAGAAAGATTTAAAAGAAATAATTAAGTTAAATCCGGAACATATTAGTACATATTCACTTATTATTGAAGATAATACGGTTATTGGTAATACGAAAATGGTACCAATTGATGAGGACTTAGACTATGAAATGTATGAGACAATAATTAAAACTTTGAAAAAGAATGGTTATGTTCATTATGAAGTAAGTAATTTTAGTAAGCCTGGTTTTGAGTCCCAACATAACACTAATTATTGGAAAAATAGAGAGTATTATGGTTTTGGGGTTGGTGCTCATGGGTATATAGGTAATGTAAGATATGAAAATACAAGGAGTATTGTTAATTACATTAATGGTCGTACGGTTTTAAATCAAGAAGTATTAAGTAAGAAAGATACTATGGATAATGAAATTATGTTAGGATTTAGATTACTTAAAGGGTTAAATTTACAAGAGTTTTATGATAAATACGAAGTTAATATTCAGGAAGTGTACGATTTAAAACCATTACTTAAAGATAAAGAACTAATATATAAAGATGGATATTTATTTATTAACCCCGAATTAATATATGTTATGAATGAAATATTAATTAAGATCATATAGTTTTCTAGGTGATAGAATGCTTATTGCACATAGAGGAAAAGTAGATAGTATTAACAAGGAAAATACAATTGAGGCGTTTAAAGCAGCCATAAATGATATAAAATATGACGGCTTTGAATTAGATATTAGGGAAACTAAAGATAAAAAAATCGTTGTTGTTCATGATTTTGTTGTGGATAATAAGCTAATTAAGAGAGTTAATTATAAAGAGTTAGAACACTATAACATTCCTCTTTTAGAAAGTGTTTTAAAATTAGATACAGAAAAAATAATAATGATAGAAATAAAAGATCCTAATATGGATATTGAGGTTTTAAGTAAATTATTAGAAAAATATCAAGATAAAAAGATATATTTAATGAGTTTTTATAATAATACTATTAAAGAATTTTTAAAACTTAGTCATACTTGTAAATGCGGTATATTAAATTATGGCTTTAACCATGAATATTCGTATAATGAGTATGACTTTATTTGTATTCTAGATTTTTCTTTAACTGATAATATAATTGATTATTTTAGAAGAAGAAAGATAGAAGTATTTAGTTATGGCTTACTTACTAATAAGCTTAATATTAAAGAATATGTCAATTATATTATTGATAATAAGAATTAAAAATGATAAAATAAACATAGTAAAGAGGTATATTATGGATAATGAAGATTTAGAAAAAACAAAGTCTTTAAGTGATTTGAGTGATTTAATTGCCAAAGAAACTGAAGACGTTTTGCCAAAAAATAGTGACACTTTAGAAGATGATATTTTAAAGAATTTAGAAGAACCTAAAGAGGATGTTTATAACGATTTAATTACTCATGATATTGAACTTGCTACAAGAACTAAAGAGATAGAAGAGAGTAAGGAACCTAAAAAAGAAAACTTAATTGATAAGTTTAAGAAGCTACCAAAGAAAACAAAAGCATTAATTATTGGACTTGTTGTGGCGGTGATACTTCTAATTGTGATAGTATTAGTTATTGTTTTAACACATAAGAAACCACAAGACGAACCAACGCCGGAAGAACCTTCAATCGTAATTGATAACGGTAATTATCGTTATGAAGATGGTACTTTGAAATTCTTAAATGAATCTAATACTCAAATTGGTAGTTATGAGTGTAATAATAAAGAAGAAGATAAGTGTTATGTAGCATACTTAGATAATAATGAAGATGATTTAAATGTATCTAAAAATATGTATGAATCAAATGAATTAATAAATATACGTAGTAGTATTTATCATAATCGTTATGTCTTTATTGTTGATTCAATGGACGATAAACCAGCTATTAAACTATATGATATGTTAGAAAATAATGTTATTGGTGAATACTTTGGAGTTAAAGCTTATGATACTGATAAAAATGATTATGTAATTTTAAAAGATAAGTCAAATAAATATGGTTTATATGAAATTAGTTCAAACGAGGTTAAAACAATTATTGATCCAAGTTATCAATATATGGGAATAATTAAGAAAGATACTAATGATAAGATAATTGTTAAAAAGAGTAGTGGGTATTATTTAATTGATTATAATAATAAGACTTTAACTAAGTTAATTAATAGACCTATATATGATTATAATGAAGATTATATTGTAGTTAAAGATAATAATTCTTATAGTGTAGTTAATTATGATGGTACTGAGGTATTAAGTAAGTATGATTATATTTCATTAATAAATAAAGAATATGTTGCTGTAGTAGTAGACCATAACTTATATATTAGAGATTATAGTAATCATAAATTTAATGAAACGGGATATCAATTAAGTAATGAATATTATAGTGGAATTAGTATTTATAGTGAAGATGGTTTATTAAAGAGTACTAATTATGCTTATAAAGTTAGTATAAATAACGATAATGCAACAATCTATGTTAAAAATGAAGATAAAGTAGAAGAAAATGGTTTGAACTTAAAAGATGGTTTAGCATCAATTAATATTGCTCATTATTCATACTTAAATGGTGTTTTATACTTTTATAAGGATGATGATAAAACAGAAGTACTAGGAAGTTATACTTGTAGCAATAAGAATGATTTGAGTACTAATAGTAATTTAAGTACTTGTATGGTTGCTAATGATAATACTAGGGATAATAACTTTAAAAATCATACTAATACAGAATATTTATTACCAGTAGTGGCTAGTAGATATGTATTTATTAGAGATAATATGGATACTAACGCTAGTGAAGTTAAATTATATGATTTAAAAGATAATAAGACAGTAGCAACTTATAGTGCCGTTAGTGCTAATATATTAAATAATGATAATACTTTAACATTCTATGATAATGAGATTAAAATAATTGTAAAAAATAAGAGTAATAAGTATGGCTTGATATCATTAAATAGTAATGGTATTACTAAGATATATGATTTTATTTATGATAGTATGGAAAGATTTGGAGAAAATTATTTAGTATCAAGTAATGGAGAATATAAAGTATTATATAGTAGTGATTCAGCTTCTTTAGGATATCCAGGTAAGATTTATGATATAAGTGGTAATTATGTAGTAGTTAAGGAAAATGATAAATTTTATTTATATAAGACAGATGGTTCTAAAGTAAGTGATACGGGATATAAAATGATTAAATTACTAGGAAATACTTGTTATTCGTATATTGATGATAGTAATACTTTGATTATTTCAACGTATGATAATACAAGAGTTAGTACAGGCTTTGTAATAAGTGATACTACTAATGAATTTGATTTATATAATAGATATTCATTAAGTAATGTATCTGGTAGTGTTTTAGTTAATGTATTTGATGGCAATAATAATCGTATTCATAATGAAACTTATGATTTAAAGAAGAGTAATGAGGAGAAAACAGAGTAATAATGAAACCAAGAGATCGTAAAAGTACTTTCATATTAATAATAATATTACTTGTGATAATGGTTCCTGCTACAATTGTAGGAACTGCTTTCCATGTAATAGAAGCTAATAAACCAATAGAGGTTTGTGATTTACAAGTAGGAACAGTATGTTATAACTGTGAATATAAGAATGGTTATTGTAACTTTGCTATTAATTATAATGATGATGCGAGATATAGTTTGAATTATTATAAAGAAAGTGATGGAGCCTTTGTGTCAGTAGCACCTAACTATGCGTTTATTGCCGATACAGATAAAGTTACTAGTAGTGGATATGCAGATAATACTATAATAAAAGCTTTGGACTTAACAACTAATAATGCCCAAAACTTTATGGGAGTTAAGAACTATAATATAGGAATAAGTGGGGGTATTTATTTTGTATTAAATGATCAAGGTAAGTGGGCTATGGCTAGAATAGATCAACAAATTACAACATTAACTAACTTTGAGTATGATTATATAGGTGCCCATAATAAAATTGTTGAAGGAGTGTTAGATGGAACCCGTTTTGCAGTTTTAAAGGATAATCAATGGATGATAATTGATAGTTCGGGTTCTGTAGTGTCAACACCATTAAGTGAGCAAATATATGATTATAACGATTATTATATTGCAACAAATAGTGGTAATGGAACATATAGTTTATATAGTTATGGGGGAGCACCTTTAACAAATACGAAGTTCACTTATGTATATTTTATTGATAAATATATTGGAGTAATTGATGAGACGGCAACATTTATGGTTTATAACCAAAATGGTAATGTAGTTAGTAATACCTATGACAATATTAGTCCAAGTTCTGTAAGTATGGAAAATGGAGAAAATGGTGTTTCGGTGTATGTTAATGGGGTTTTAAGAGAGACATTAACTTAAGATAAGATTTGAGGTCTTATCTTTTTTGGTTGCAGTATACCTAAAATATTTGACGCGAAAAAGTTGCAATATTAAATTTTTATGCTAAAATAGTTGAAAGCGAGAGGAGCTTATACAATGACTGATGAAGAATTTGCTGAAAAAGTAAGAAAAGAAGAGGAAAGATATTTTTCTGAAAAGAGAAAAAAAGAACAAGAAAGGTATATTGATTTTTATCGAAATAAATCGGTTGAAGATTACGAACTATTTAAGTATAATATTGGCCATTATTATATACGTTTTGTAATAAATCCATTTAACTATGAGTTTGTGTTTGATTTGACATTAAAAATTTTATGGAGTGAAACAAGAATACATGATACTTCTTTTGGATATATGTATGATATATATGAAAAAAAATTTAATCAATATTTAAATCATGTTTTTTCTTTTCTTGATGGAGAATGTTTAAAAGAACAAGAAATAGCTATAAATGGTACAAGCGAAATTGATGGTGCTCTATTTAATGATTACATTATTAACTTAGGCAAAGATTGGGAAAAATTTTCTGCAACAAAATTTATTAGAACATTTATTAATTTTCTAGCTCAGTCGGGTGACGAAATGATTAATGACCACCGACCATGGATGCATTATCAAATTCTTGGCGATACTAGAATTCAAAAATTATTGTCTGCACCTTCTGAAGAATTAAGAATATCATATCCTTCTTTAAAAACCAGAAGAAGTTTTGCTGAAATCAGAAAACTTATAATGCCAGTTATAAATGCAAGTCCTGAACTTATGGTGCCATTGACTAAAAGATTTCCAAATTATACGGCAGAGGAAATACTTGAGGCAATTAATGATAACTTTTCCGAAGATGATAAAAAGATTATTTTTAATGTGTACATTGAGTATGGTGTGACTGCCGAAGGTGTAAAGCTAGATAGTCACCTTACAAGGCCTAGTAAACGCTGTGGGGTTTTAAAACATCCTGTTACAGAGAGCGAATTATCTCGTCTTAGTATTATTTTAGATGACCTTGGCTATATTTTAGAAAACACGGCAAAAAAAGTTAAAGAAACTGAGCCTATTGAAATCGACCCTTTGACATTAAAAATCAATCAAATATTTATGAATGCAGGTCAAATGGGCAATGATATAACAACTTCTGTTTCAGAAAATAATTTTGGCAATGAATTAAAGAAAACTCTAAAGAAATAAGAGAAACATTAACTTAAGATAAGATTTGAGGTCTTATCTTTTTTGGTTATATAAAACTTTGAAGAAGACATACTATTAATGGTGATTATATGAATAAATATATTATGTTTTTAATAATCTTAGTAATAAGTCCAGTAATTATGTTTAAGATGAATGGCTTAAACTTAAAGAAAAAGGCCGAAGTTAGTAATCAAAGTATTGAAGAGAGTACTTTAGTAATGGAGGAAAGAGTACTAGAACCGTCTAAGAAAAGTGTTGCAATAACATTTGATGATGGACCTTCTAGATATACTTGGAAAGTTAAAGAAATAATGGATAAATATAATGTTAAAGGTACTTTCTTTATGTTAGGGTGTAATTTAAGTACAGGTTATACTGATACGTTGAAGTCTTTAGTAAATTCAGGATATGAGATAGGAATACATGGATATTCACATAAAATGTTAACTAGACTTAGTGATTATAAGCTAGATAAAGAGATTAATTATACTAAAGAGTTATTATCTAATATGACAGGAACGGATGTTTCTTTGGTAAGGCCACCTTATGGAGAGATTAATAATCGTATAAAGAAAAAGTATGATGCTCCTTATATATTATGGAGTATTGATACGAAAGACTGGAAACTTAAGGACGCAAATAAGATATATGAGAAAGTAATAAATGAGGTTAGTGATGGAGATATAATATTAATGCATGAGACTTACTTATCTTCAGTTACAGCGCTTGATATGATTATTCCAAAACTTCAAGAAATGGGTTATCAAATTGTTACGGTTAGCGAGCTTGCTAATTTAAATAATGAAAAGCTAGAAAATGGTGTCGTTTATCATAGTTTTAAATAATAGCTATTTCGTCATCTAAGGCTGGCTTTTTTAAAGATACGTAAAGAGTTATAGCGCCAGCAATAACAAATAATAAGGCCGCAATAACGGCTAGGGTGGTAAGTCGTTTTTTGAGGGCTGAATCGTTATGCTTTAAATCTGTTATGTCTTTAAAGGCAGCATATAAAAAGATTAAGTAGATAATTAAAATCACACTTAATACGATATTGTTTATTAATCTAAATTTATCCCGAGCTTGGGTATCACCTGTAGTAATATATTGTTTTTCTAAGTAATTAGAATATAAATTAAAAGCGACAATAAAAAGATAGATATACCAAATATAATCTTCTAGTTTAATTTTTTCTAAATCTTTATTGATATTTATATTCATAATAAAGTATATGTGTTAAAAGGCAAAATAAAAACTCTACAAAATGTAGAGTAATAATCAAAAATGGTGACCTGTACGGGATTTGAACCCATGTATGTATGCGTGAAAGGCATATGTGTTAACCGCTTCACCAACAGGCCACAAAACAAATGGTGGGCTTGGGGGGACTTGAACCTCCGACCTCACGCTTATCAGGCGTGCGCTCTAACCAGCTGAGCTACAAGCCCATTTCTTGCTGACTTCTTAATTTTACTAAATATTTATTACTTTTGCAAGTGTTTTTTAATATTTTTTTACATTTTATCAAAAATATATTATAATTAACCCGAGGTGTATTATGAAATTTAAAGATTTGAAGGAAAAATCACAAGCTTTTGACCAAACAGAAGCAGGTAAAAACTTAAATAAAAGATTAAAAAGAATATTTTTAAATGGCTGTATTTGTGTAATACTTAGTATTGTATATTTAATTTGGAATATTGTTTCTAAGGCTTTTTGGTACGAATATTTATTGGTGGTGGCCTTAGTTGTATTTGGTATCGTATTTATTTATAAATCTTATGAGATAAAATTTTTTGAAGTTAATAGATATAATTATAATAATAGAAAGAGGAGTAAGAAATGAAAAGAATTGTTTTAACAGGGGAAAGGCCAACGGGACCTTTACACATTGGTCATTATGTAGGTTCTTTAAAAAATCGTATTAGAATTCAACAAGAAGGTAATTATGATACGATGTATGTGTTTGCTGCTGATGCCCAAGCTTTAACAGATAATTTTGATAATCCTAAAAAGGTTAGGGATAATGTTTTTGAAGTAGCTTTGGATAACTTAGCTTGTGGCTTAGACCCGGAAAAGGTAGTATATTTTGTACAATCAGAGGTTCCGGAGTTAACGGAGTTAACGTTTTATTATATGAATTTAGTAACGGTATCAAGATTATATCGTAACCCAACAGTTAAAGAAGAAGTTAAATTAAGAGGGTTTGAAGATAGTATCCCGGCTGGCTTCTTTACTTATCCGGTAAGTCAAACGGCTGATATTACAGCATTTAAAGCTAATGTTATTCCGGTTGGGGAAGATCAATTACCAATGATTGAACAAGCTAGGGAAATAGTTAGAAAGTTTAATGGCATTTATGGGGAGACTTTAGTGGAACCGGAAGCTGTTTTACCAGATAGTTCTAATGAAAGAAGATTAGTTGGCACTGATGGTAATGCTAAAATGAGTAAGTCTTTGGGCAATTGTATTTATTTAAAAGATAGTCCAGAAGAAATTAAGAAGAAAGTTATGGGAATGTATACGGACCCTAATCATATTAAGGTTAGTGACCCTGGTAAGGTTGAAGGTAATGTGGTATTTACTTATTTAGATGTATTCTGTAAGGAAGACAGCTTTGCTAAGTATTTGCCAGAGTATAAAAATTTAGATGAATTAAAGGCTCATTATCAAAGAGGCGGCTTAGGGGATGTTAAGATTAAGTTGTTCTTAAATGATATTTTGCAAGAAGAGTTGAAGCCAATTAGAGAACGTAGAGAAGAGTTAGCTAAAAATCCTGAGTATGTTTATGGAGTTTTAAGGGAAGGTACAAGAAAAGCTAGAATGGCTGCAAAAGAGACTTTAGATGAAGTAAAAAGACATATGATGATAGATTATTTTGATACTGATACTTACTTAGAAGAATTAAAAGAGAAATATAAATAAAGTAAAAGAGATAAGTATTGATGATTAACTGGCTTATCTCTTTTTAACTTTTTGGCATTTTTGAACTCCATATCTTATACCCCATAAATACTAGCAACAAGAATAATTGGTGTCTAAAATGGTGCCAAAAAGTATGATGAATAGAAAAAAGTCTTAGCTTTCATATGGAAACTAAGACTTTTACATTCTTAAATGGCGGAGTGAGAGAGATTTGAACTCTCGCACCAGTTACCCGGTCTACACCCTTAGCAGGGGCGCCTCTTCAGCCTCTTGAGTATCACTCCAGGCCACGTTTAATTTCTTTAAGAACATATTCATTTTACTATAAATTTATGGTAGTGTCAATCTATAAAAAGAACAAAATGAAACAAAATTTCATTTCTTGGTCGTTACTTCCCAAGTTTCCCACTTCATAGATAAAGTAATCTTCATTCTCCATGGGCTTAAATTCCGACAGTCGCTGCCGTACTTATATTCAATCTTTTTTTGAAGATGTTTTCTATTATACGTGAGAAACATACGCACGTCAATAGATTTTAACAAAACAATTTTAATTTTAGTAAACATTGCAAAACTTAACCATAAAGTTTTGAAAATAAATTTAATTATATTAAAAAAATCCAATTACTTGGATTCGTTTAAACAGGTATCACTAATGTTTTGTAAGAAACTATTCATTATTGATATATAATCTTCGTTGTTTTTTCTTTCGTTATCATCTAGAACGTCCATCATGTTAACTTCAATAGTCTTAGCTTTATAAGTATCTTTTAATTCATTAATCTTATCATTAGATTCACCTTTTTTAATAAATAGAGTTTTATATTTACCGCTTTTGAAGTTATTTTTTAACTCAGTAGTATAGTTATCATCATCTTCAATAGAAATAACTTTAAAGCCATAGTTTTCTAAAAACTTTAAGGCATTTGTTGAAGTGATTATAACATTATTATCACTGGCTTTAGATGTAGAGGCAATATTTCTTAAATTAGCATCGATAATGGAAACTTGTTCTTGAATATTTTCATAATTTTTATTAATTTCTTCTTTGATATACTTACTACTGATAAATTCACTAAGATTATTTTTAACTGTAGTGGCTAACATTAAAAAGTTATTTGGACTTAGCCATAATTCTTCATCATAATTACTATATTCTAAGTTAAGACCATAACTAACATCGATTATTTTCATATTTTTATTTTTATTAATAAAATCTCTAGCAATACTTTTTTCTTCACTAAGACCATTGTAGACAAAGAGGTCAGCTTTAGAATAATCTTGTTTTTGTTTTTCCGTAAGTTCATAGTTAGTAATATCACTACCACTAGGATAGATACTATTTACGGTACTATAATTACCATATAATTTAGAAACGATAAATTCAATTGGATAGACGGTTGCATATACATTGATGTTTTCCATTTTATCTCGTTTAAAACAGCTACTACTTCCTAGCGCTACTAAAAGTAACAATAATAATTTAAATCCCTTTTTCATTTTTTCTCCTTCTTTTTAACGGGGTCATATCCACCTTTACTAAATGGGTTACAGCGAATAATTCTTTTGACACCATAATATAGTCCTTTTACTGTGCCATATTCTTCTAAGCAATCTATCATGTAGTTAGAACAGGTTGGGTAATACTTACAATTACTATGACTACTTAGTGGGGTGATTTGATATAACCTAATTAATTTGATTAGTACGTTTTTCATACTATCACCAAAAATATATTATCATAAATTGGGGTGGTTTTACAATGCTTTTTATTTTTTAGGAAAAATAAAGAAGTGCTAAACCTCCCGTCCAATCCGGGAGCTTCAGCACTTCAACTAATAATAATATAGTAGTTTTTTTAGAAAATGTCAACATGAATTTAAAAAATAATAAAATGGTGCAATTTCGAATTTACCGTATAAATTATCAAATTTTAATAAAAAAAACTTGATTTTTGATAATAAATGGTGTATATTTTGTATTGAGACGTGCCTAGGAAACTTTAGAAGCCCTAGGTCTTTTTCATATAATTGGAGGCAACATGACTAAAGAATATAAAAATACAAATGAGTTAATAGAAATATTAAATTCAAAAGGCATATTAATAAATGATGAAAGCAATTTTAAATATTTAGTTGAAAGATATTCTTATTATTCAATAATAAATACATATAAATGGATATTTAAAGTAGAAAGTGATTATAAAGATAATGTGACTTTTGAAGAAATATTTGCAGTGTATAAATTTGACAAAAATTTAAAAATAATAATGCTCAAATATATACTTGAAATCGAAGCTATAATAAAAACTAAAATTGCAAATTCATTTGCAGAAAAGTATGGATTGGAAGATTATTTAAAAATTGATAACTTCGATTTAAAAAAAGATTGCTCTAATTTAGAACATATAGAAAAATTAATTGAAGAAATAAAAAATGAGATTGATAAAAACAATGGAAAACATGATGCAGTAACGCATTATATGAATAAATATGGATTTGTACCACCATGGGTTGTAACTAAAATATTATCCCTTGGAACTATTAGCAAGTTTTATGGTTTAATGAAACAACAAGATAGACAAGATATTAGTAAACAATTTCATATAAGTGATAAGTTATTAAAAAATATTCTAGGCAATTTGACATCGGTTCGTAATATAGCGGCTCATGATGATAGATTGTATACGTATAGGAGCACTTTTTATATCAAATTAGATAAGCTAAAAAAATCTCCAAATAAAGTATTGCATACAAATATGTATATAATAATAAAATCATTAGAGCTATTACTAGAAAATGACCAAGCAACAGAAATGAAAAATTTAGTTTTAAAAGAAATTGATACTTTAAAATACAGTTTAGCTTCAATTACTATTGATGAGGTATTAAAAGTGATGGGATTTGATAAAAATAATTATTTGGAATAAATATGAATTAATAACATATAATACTATTGAGACGTGCCTAGGAAACTTTAGAAGCCCTAGGTCTTTTTCATTTTAAAAATTTACCTGTCAAATACTTATCTCAAAAGAAGATATCGAAAAAAGAATGCAATTCTAGACTTTTCTTTTAGGCAATTTTGCCTTATAATACATAAGAAAGAGGAGATTTTTTATGCTTAAAATAAATAACTTAACAGTTAAAGCAGATAATAAAGAAATTTTACATGACTTTAACTTAAATATAAATGATGGAGAAATCCATGTTATTATGGGTCCGAATGGAATAGGAAAATCAACTATTGTTAATACCATTATGGGTAATAAGAACTATGAAGTTACTGAAGGATCAATTGAATATAATAATGAAGATTTACTTAAAATGGACACTACTACTAGAGCACGTAAAGGTTTAATGCTTATTAATCAAAGTCCGATAGCAATAGAGGGTGTTACTAATGCCGAAATGCTTAGAAGTGCTATTCAAGAGAAGAACCAAGAGAAGGTTAATATCTTTGAATTTAATAAAAAACTACAAGATATTTGTAAAAAATTAGATATTCCAACTTCATTTATTCATCGTAATATTAATGATGGTATGAGTGGTGGCGAAAGAAAGAAAAATGAACTTATGCATATGTGGATGCTGGAGCCAAAGCTTTTAATGTTAGACGAATTAGATTCGGGACTTGATGTTGATGCTCTAAAAGTATGTAGTAATAGTATTATGGAATATTATAAAGAATATAAACCTAGTATTTTAATAATTACCCACCATACTCAAATATTAGATATTATTAAACCGGATTATGTACACATTATAAAAGATGGTACAATATGTTATACTGGTAATCTAGAAACTGCTAGAGAAATAGAAAATCAAGGATTTAACATAAATCTAGGACAAACGAAATAAGAGGGGGAAGCTTTTTTGAATAAAATATTAGTGAAAGAAGATAATATTGTATTAGATAATGAAATAGTAGAATTAGAATTTAAGACTTTAAAATGTAATTTAACTATTAAGGGTAGTGTTTGGATAAATGATTTAAATAATAATAATTTAGAAGAATTAAACATTACTTTGCTTGATGGAAGCAGACTACTTTATAATAAATATACAAAAGATATTAAAAATTTGAAGATAAATATACTAGAAAATAATGACACAACGTTAGAATTTAATTATAGTTTATATCAAAGTATTAAAGCTAGTATTATATTGGATTCTAAAGTACTAGGTAATAATAATAAATGTAGTATGAATGTTTATGGGGTTAGTGATAAAGACGGAGCAATAGTAGTTAACGCTACGGGCTCAGTACTAGAAAATATTAAAGATAATGATTTATTAGAAAATATTAGAATTTTAATGTTAAATGATAGTGAGAATGTTATTGTACCTAATTTACTTGTGGGATCCAATGAAGTTAGTGTTAATCATAATGCTACTATTAGTAGTTTAGATACAAATTATTTATATTACTTAAATAGTAAGGGATTAAGTTATGAAGATGCTAAAAAGTTAATAGTTAAAGGATTTTTAAAATCAAAATTAAAATTAAGAAAGAAGGAGGAACTTTATGAATAGAGAAGATTTTCCAATGCTTTTTAATAATATTATTTATTTTGATAATGGGGCGACTACTTTTAAACCAAAACAAGTGTTAAAGAAGATAAGTGATTATTATACGGAGTATACTGCTAATGCTCATAGAGGGGATTATCATATTAGTTTGAAGGTTGATACGGAATATGAACTTGCTCGTAATATAGTACAAGAGTTTATTAATGCTAAGGAACGTAGTGAGATCGTGTTTACTAGTGGTTCGACGGAATCTTTAAATTATATTGCAACGGGGTTTTTTGGCAATTACTTAGAGGCTGGAGATGAGATTTTAATTACGAAGGCAGAACATGCTTCTAATGTACTACCTTGGTTTAGATTAGCTAAACAATTAGATGTTTTGGTTAATTTTATTGATTTAGATGATAATCATTATGTTACTGTAGATAATGTTTTAAAGGCTATTACACCAAGAACTAAAGTTATATCTTTAGCTCAGATTACGAATGTTATTGGGGATATTAGACCGATTAAAGAAATATGTAAGATAGCTCATGAACGAGGAATATTTGTAGTTGTTGATGCAGCTCAAAGTGCCCCTCATATAAAGATTGATGTTCAAGATTTAGATTGTGATTTTCTAGCGTTTTCGGGACATAAGTTATGTGGTCCAACTGGGGTTGGCGTTTTATATGGGAAGAAAGAATTATTAGAAAATATGGAGCCTGTTAATTTGGGTGGGGGTATGAATGAGTCTTTTGATACGGTTAATGATGTTTACTTAAAGAGTTTGCCAACGAGATTAGAAGCGGGAACACCAAATATTGAAGGAGTCTTAGGACTAGGTGAAGCGATTAACTATTTAAATTCCATAGGAATGGATAAAATACATGAATACGAAATGGCTTTAAGAAAATACTTGGTTGAAAAATTAATTGATATTAAACATATTGATATAATAAATATGGAAGCTGATAGTGGTATTGTAGCGTTTAATGTAGATGGGGTATTTTCTCAAGATGTGGCAGTATATTTAGATAAATATAATATTTGTTTAAGAGCGGGTAATCATTGTGCTAAGATATTAAAAGATGAAGTTGGAGTTAAAAATACTTGTCGTATAAGCCTGTACTTTTATAATACTTATGAAGAAATAGATAGATTAGTAGAACTATTAAAAGATAAAGATAGAATAGTAAGAGAGATGATATAATGGATAATGAACTTAGAAGAGAGATAATTATGGATAATTATCAGTATCCTTATAATAGAGAAGTACCTAATGATTTAGAAGGATATATAAAAGTTAATTCTAATAATGAATCTTGTATTGATAATATAGATATTTATATTAAAATAGAAAATGATAAGATAGTAGATATTAAGTTTATGGGGGAGGCTTGTGCCATATCAACTTCGGCGACTTCAGTTATGATAAAGTTATTAATAGGAAAGACTTTAGATGAAGTTAAGATGTTATATAAAGAATACAATGATATGATTGAAAATGGTACTAGTTATGATGATTTAGAAGAAGCTAATGCTTACGGGGAGATATACAAGCAACAAAATAGAAAACATTGTGCCTTGTTACCTTGGTTAGGTATTATTAAAGCTTTAGAAGATAAAAATTAAGAATATAGCGAAAACTATGTTCTTTTTTCAGGTATTTATGATAAAATATGAGAGCTGGTGATTATTATGAATATAAAAAGATATGAATTATTAAAAAGAAAAGAGTTATTGGGGTATTTAAAGGTACAAAACTTAAAGGGATATGTTAGTTATCTTGATGTTAATGAGATAAATAATTTAATAAATAAAGTTAGTGCTTGGTATGATTTAAAGTATCCTAACTATGAATTAGTTAAGTTAGATATAAATAATTTTAAGTTAGAAGATATGAATATATTATCACAGTATATGAATAGTGATGAATTATTTAAGAGATTATCTTTCTTAGAAAATACTTTTTTAACGGGAGAGTATCGTTATAAGAGAGCGGGTTCGATTAAAAGAAGCAATAATAAAATAGATAATTTTGTAGATGTAATATGGATAGAGGTTCCAAGAAAGAGCTTGGATCCTAAATGTCCAATATGGTTAAAACCATTAGATTTAAAGGTGTTAGTAGATGTTAAGTCGGGGATGGTTTTAAATATAGGAGAGCTAGATGATTATATTTATAATGTTCATTCTTTAAAGTTGGATGATTTATTAAAAGATTTAGAGCCATTTAAAGATACTTTAGATTTAAGAAATATTTTGTATGTTGTTAAGACTCATAATGTCGATTTAGAACTTAGAAATAAAGTATTAGAGTTAATTTCTTTAAAACTTATTAATTCTAGTTCTTATGGTTATTTTAAAGCTCTTGAAATGCTTAAAGACTTTAATAGAGAATTAGATACTAAGATGGATATTAATAGTATTTTAAGTAAGAAAAAGATTAGAAAATAGGTGGGTTTATGAATAATTATTTATGTTCAGGTTATATATATGAGGCTTGTTCGATAATTAATTTTAATAAGAAAGCAATTGCATTAAAAACTAAAGATTATTGTATATGTGATGTTTATTATGATGAACATGGTAATAAGTATTGCTATATATTAACTGGTGATTATAAAGGAAAAACATTAAAAGAATTAAATGATTTTAATACGGATTATGATGTAATATTTCATCATAGTATGGCTGGTACGGGAACAATTAATATTAATAATGCCGAAGATTTAGAATTTGATAAAGTTAGAGAAATGATGTTAGCAATTAATGATAAATATTATTTAGTTAATCCTGAAGACGCTAATAGAAGATTAATTCGACTTCCAGCGGAACTTACTTTAGAAACTGTTAAAATATTGGACTGTGCTTTTGATAGACATGAAAATACTTCACAAGAAGAGAATAATATTGTAAGTCTTTATAAAGAAATAAAGAATACGATTGTTGGTCAAGATGAACAAGTAAAGAAGATTCTTACTACTTTGTATCAAAATGAATTAATTAATAATGAATATGAAGATAATCTACTAGGACTTAAGAAACATTTACTTATATGTGGTCCAACGGGTACGGGTAAAACGGAGACTATTAGAAGAATAGCCGACAATTATGATAAGGCTATTGCTATTGTTAATGCAACTTCTTATAGTGAAACTGGTTATGTTGGAGAAAGTGTTGAGGATATGTTGGCATCTTTATATTATGCTGCTGATGGTGATTTAGATGTTGCGCAAGAAGGTATTTTAGTTATTGATGAGATAGATAAATTAGCGGAAGATGGTGGAAAAAAGAGTCATGTATCAAGACTAGGGGTTCAAAGATCTTTACTTAAGATATTAGAAGGTAATATTATGAATGTTAATATAATTGAGGGTAAGCTTGCTACGGTTATTCCTTTTGATACTTCAAGGCTTACGGTTATTGGTTTAGGGGCTTTTGCGGGTATTATAAAACCAGATAAGAAGATTACTTTAGGGTTTAATAGTGTTAGTTCTAACAATAAGGAAGATGTTGATTATAGTAAGATAACTTCTAAGGATTTTGTAGATTATGGGATGTTACCAGAATTAATGGGAAGATTTACGTCGAGAGTTTATATGCATACTTTAAAGAAAGAAGATTTAAGAAATATTTTATTATTTTCTAATGAAAGCCCATTAATTTTGTATAAAGAATATTTTAAGAATCTTAATATTGAATTTAGTTATGATGATGATTTTATCGATGAAGTAGCAGAAGGTGCTTATAACCTAGATTTAGGCGCTAGGGGGTTAAAAGTGGTATTAGATGATGTTATTAGTCCATATTTATTTGAAGTTTATGCTGGTAATATTAAGAAGATTCATTTAAAGAGTTCGAATGATTATAAGTTAAAACATAAGTTAGAAGAAGATTTATAGTAATAAGTGAAAGCTTTTTTAGTTTTATTATATATTGAAGATAATTGACAAAAAGATAATATGTATGCTATAGTATGGCTACTGGTGGGGTATTATGGATAGTATAGATAATATTATTATTAGTTTGTTTATTAAACCTAATATTATAGTTAATAATATATTAGAGTTAACTAGTGATGAGTTAGATTATTTAAAGACATTAGGGATTAAAGGTTTAATATTAGATGTTGATGAAACTTTAAGACATAATATGAAGATGATTGATAATGATACTTTTAATTGGTTAATTACGGCTAAGAGTAAGATGAATATAGCGGTAGTAAGTAATGGATATGATATGAGAATAGAAGAAACATTGAGATTGCTTAAAATACCATATTATAAGATGGCATTTAAACCATCTAAAAAATACTTATTACAAGCTTTAAATACCATTGGGATAAAACCGGAAGAATCTTTAATAATTGGTGATGATTATCTAAGTGATATATTAGGGGGATATAGAACTAATATTAATACTTGTTTAGTTAGAAAAAGAGGTAAATAATGAATAATATAAAAAAGATTATATTAGTACTGGGAGTTATTTTATTATGTGGATGTTCTAAGATAGACGGGGCATGGTGTTCTTATACAGAAACTTTTTCTAGTTTAGTTATTACTAGTGATGATATAACTCAGGAACAATTAAATAATGTAGTTAAAACTATATCTAAGTTAGAAAATTTAAAATCTTATGATGTAGTAGAATACTTAGATAATGGGAATCCCGTTATTAATATTTATTTTCTAAATAAAGAAGGTATGAATAATAGTGAAGCTTTACTTAATAATTTAAAAGGGGTTTCTAGAGTAGAAAAGAAGAGTTTTGAAGTTCCTAGTACGAGTTTAGTTATTAAGAATAGTAAGTATACTTATGGTACTAACTTAGATAATGTTGACGCTATTAGTAAAGATGGTTCTTTAGAATTTAAGGATAATAAAGTATATTTAAAAGATAATGATGTTACTTATTATTATAAAGATAAGATGCTTTGTACAGATTTAGATTGTTCTAGTGTGTTAATTAAGAGTAAGAAGAAGACTTGTTAAAAGTCTTTTTTGTACAATAGGAATTTCTTAAAGCTTTATGCTTTATTTTTTTATGGACAAAAATTGTTCTTTATTTTTATTTTATTAAGGTTTAGTGGGAATAGACTTTTTTTGAAAAAATTTTATTTCCAAACATGTTAATTTGTGGTATTATGATATTGCAAGCATATGACATCATAAGTCATGTGTAATAAAATTATTTA
>ERZ825670.298-NODE-298-length-71695-cov-31.462884_pt1 | contig 71695 bp, 72 predicted proteins | sample MGYA00519929_ERZ825670 | MGnify/ENA primary metagenome ERZ825670 (study PRJEB31778, sample SAMEA3449207) | human gut metagenome | biome: human gut; feature: human-associated habitat; material: faeces | place: United Kingdom | collected 2010/2012 ...
ATGTTGATAGGGATATTGAAGATGCCAAGTGGGAAAAGATTGGCCGTGAAATAGCCAAAAACGAAGGGCTTATTGAAGGACAAGCTGCTGGCGAACAAAAAAAGCAACAAGAAATGGTTGAAAAACTATTAAATCTAGATGTAGATATCAATACTATTTCTCAGGCTTCAGGATTATCAGTTGATGAAGTATTAAAAATAAAAGAAAGTCTTGAATAACGAAGAACAATACTATATAATACCAATAGATGTGATGAACAAGAGGAGTATTTTAACTTTAGTTTTAAAAGAGACTTAGTGGGTGGTGAAAACTAAGAAACTAGTTAATTGAAGGTTACTTGGGAGCATAAACCGTATAATCGCGTTAAGATTTAGAGTGTATGATTAGTCATAAAGTAAGATGGTACCACGGGTTTTCTCGTTCTTACGTTGTGGCTATTTTTTAATGGAGTTGTTGTAAATGAAGAATGATGCAATAAAGATATTTGAACAATACATAAGTAAATTTGATTTAAATAATGAGAAAATAAGATGGAAGTATTTACATTCTTATCGGGTGGCTTCTTTAATGGAATGGTTAGCTAGAAAGTTAAAGCTATCTAAGAATGATGTTATAGTGGCATATATCTTAGGGTTATTTCATGATATAGGAAGATTTCCTCAGCTAGATAAATTTGATTCTTATAATGATTTAAATATTGACCATGGTGATTTGGGTTATAAGATATTAAAAGAAGAAGGATTACTTGATAAAATATTAGATAAAAAGGCATTAGAAGATGTAGTACTGGGTGTAAAATATCATAATAAATATGAAGTGGATAGTAAGTATATTAGTAATAATTTTATCAAAATGATAAGAGATTGTGATAAGTTAGATATTTTGCGTGCTATTGGAGAAGATAGATTTATTGAAAATACAAAAATACCCGAACATGAAGATACAAGAAAAGAATTCTATAAAGATACGTTAGTTAAATATCAAGAATATTTTAATTGTAGTGATTATATCATACTTTATTATTCTTATATATACGATGTAAATTATAAAGAAATTATGAAAGTTATATATAAAGAAAAGTTAATAAATAAGATAACTAAAGTATTGAAGTTAGAAGATAGATACAAAGATTTAGTGGTATATGCTGATAAATATATGAAAGAGGTAATAAAATGTTAGAAAAGAAATATGATCATAATTTGGTTGAACAAAATAAATATGAAGAATGGAAGAGTAAGGGTTATTTTAAATCCGGAGATACAAGTAAGAAACCATATTCAATTGTGCTTCCTCCCCCAAATGTTACGGGTAAATTACATTTAGGACATGCTTGGGATGTAACGTTACAAGATATTATTATTCGTTATAAGAGAATGAATGGGTATGATTGTTTATGGTTACCAGGTATGGATCATGCCGCTATTGCAACGGAAGCTAAAGTTGTTGGCAGGTTAAAAGAGAAGGGTCTTGATAAGTATCAAGTGGGAAGAGATGGTTTCTTAGAAGAATGTTGGAATTGGACTCATGAACATGCTGAGATTATTAGGAGTCAATGGGCTAAACTTGGTATATCTTTAGATTATGATAAAGAAAGATTTACTTTAGATGATGGTTTATCGAAGGCGGTTAGAAAGGTATTTGTTGATTATTATAATAAGGGATTAATTTATAGGGGAGAAAAGATTATAAATTGGGATCCTGTTGCTAAGACAGCATTATCTAATGAAGAAGTTATTTATAGTGAAGAGGCTAGTGCGTTTTATCATTTGAAGTATCGTATAGAAGGTAGTGAAGAGTACATTGATGTTGCTACTACGAGACCTGAAACTTTATTTGGAGATGTTGCGGTTGCGGTTAATAAGGAAGATGAACGTTATAAGAAGTATGTTGGTAAGAATGTGGTGTTGCCAATTGTTAATCGTTTAATTCCAGTTATTACTGATGAACATGCTGATATGACTAAGGGAACTGGGGCTGTAAAGATTACGCCAGCACATGATCCTAACGACTTTGAAGTTGGCAATCGCCATAATTTAGAACGTATTGTTATAATGAATGATGATGCGACTATGAATAATTTATGTGGTAAGTATGAGGGTATGTCTTGTTTAGAATGTCGTAAGGTATTACTTGAAGATTTAGAGGCTTCTGGCTTACTTATTAAGGTTGAACCTATAGTTCATGAAGTTGGTCATAGTGAACGTACGGGGGCGATGGTTGAACCAATGATTAAAAAGCAATGGTTTGTTAAGATGCGTCCTTTAGCAGATAAGGTATTAGAAAATCAAAAAAATAGTAAGACAAAGGTACATTTTGTACCGGCTAGATATGAGAAGACAATGAATCACTGGATGGAAATTACTTATGATTGGTGTATTTCAAGACAATTATGGTGGGGACACAGAATTCCAGCGTGGTATCGTGGTGAAGAAATCTATGTTGGTATGGATAAACCAGATGGTGAAGGTTGGATTCAAGATGAAGATGTTTTAGATACCTGGTTCTCTTCGGCATTATGGCCTTTTGCTACTTTAGGGTGGCCAGATAACACTAGTGATTTAGAAAGATATTACCCTAATAATTGTTTGGTTACAGGGTATGATATTATTCCTTTTTGGGTTAATAGAATGACTTTTCAAGGAGAAGAATTATTAGGTGAAAGACCTTTTGAAGATTGTTTAATACATGGTCTTATTAGAGATAAACAAGGAAGAAAGTTTAGTAAGTCTTTAGGTAATGGGATTGATCCTTTTGATATGATAAGAGATTATGGAGCAGATGCATTAAGGTATTACTTAGCAACAGATGTTGCTAGTGGTACGGATATGCGTTTTGATGAAGAGAAGATTAAAGCTACTTGGAATTTTATTAATAAGGTATGGAATGCTTCAAGGTTTGTTTTAACTAATATTGAGGGGTTAGATGAGATTGTTTTAGATGATTTGAAACCGGAAGATATGTGGATATTAACTAAGTTTGAACGTACTTTGGAAGAAACAAGAAAGTTTATGGATAAGTATGAGTTTAATAATGCTGGTAGTACGATTTATAATTTTACTTGGACGATGTTTTGTGATAATTATATTGAAATGGCTAAGTATACGATTGATAGTAAGAGTACGAAGAGTGTGTTATGTTATGTGTTAGATGGAATATTAAAGTTACTTCATCCATTTATGCCTTATGTTACAGAAGAAATTTATGGTATGTTACCAGTTAGAGATAGTGAGTCGATAATGATTTCTAAGTATCCAAGACATAATAAAAAGTTAGTGTTTGAAGATATTGAAGATATTGTTGATGATGAGATTGAATTTATTAAGAATTTTAGAAATATTAAAGCTGAGAATAATATTAGTAAAGAATTTAAAGTAATGTTTGATACTAGTGATGATAATGATTTAATTATTAAGATGTTGAAATTAAAGGATAATGTTGTTAAGGATAATCTTGGTATTAAGGCTTATAAGGTATTTTCTAAGAAGGTAAGAGCAACGATATTCTTTGAGAAGGTGGAGACGGAAGCTGATAAGGCTTTAAAGTTAGCCCAAATTGAGATGTTAAGAAAGAGTATTCAAAGAAGAAAGAATCTTTTAAGTAATGAAGGTTATGTGACTAAGGCTCCGCAAAATATTGTTGAACAAGAAAGAAAGAATTTAGCGTTAGAAGAAGAGAAGCTAAAGAATTTAGAACTTGATAATAAGTAGTTAGAAGTGTCATGGTGGCACTTTTTTCTATTTTGGGGTATTAAAATACCTCTTGAAATTATATTTAATTATGTTATAATGTATTTGAGCAAGAAATTTGCATAAAATAAAAATAGGAAACATTCAGTTTTTGCATGTTGAGTGTTTACCTAAGTTAAGTAATCACTCATTTACATGGGTGTTTTTATTTTTATTATTGTTATCAAGATGATAATTTGAAATAATAAAATTATTATGAGTTTTAATAACTTTAAAATAAAGGTTTTATTCTTCATAATATCAACCCCCTTTCTTTAAAAAGTAAGGAGGTAAACACTCAACAACTGATGTTTCCTAAATATGAGTATACTATAAATTTACTAATCAAACAATATTAAAGTTATAAAAATGTAAATAAATTTATGAAAAACACTTGGAATTATATTTAAATGTTGTATAATTAAATTATGCAATAAATTGCATAAAGAAACATTCAGTTTGATAGATTGAGAGTTTATCTATTAAAAAAATGGTTAACATTCTCAACTTGTGAGTGCTTATTTTTTTAGTTTGTCGATTAAATTTTAATCAAAAAGGAATATCTTATAAAGTTTATAATAATTAAGTTTGGAACTTTTAATAAGAGTTCCTTTTTTGATACTCACAAAACTAGGCGAATAACATATAATACACTAGGGTGATTTTATAATGAATTTAAGCGATGAATTATTTAAAAAGGTAGAGAAAAAAACTAAAATAAAAAAAGATACTATTATATCTTTAGCCGAAAAATTAAATAATGGAAATATGAAAGATGAAAAAACAATAAGAGAAGTGATATCAACTTTATCCCAAATGACAGGTAAAGATGTATCGAAAGAAAAAGAGGATAAAATAGTAAATGCTATAATTAAAGATAAAGTTCCTAAAAATGTAGAGAAAATGTTTTAAAATAGGGAAAATAGACTAATAAGACATATCTTAATTATTTATTTTATAATATAATGGTTTTATGGATTTTGGTTTTAGGAAGGATGTATGTATATGGATTATGAAAAAATCGCAAAATTTTTAGTAGAATTAAGATCAGAAAAGGAATTAACTAAGGAGGCTTTAGCAAAAGTATTGTGCGTTGATAGAGGTACAATATCAAAATGGGAAAGAGCTGTATATTTACCAAGTATTGAGATGTTAGTTAAGATATCTGAGTTTTATGGTGTTACTGTTAATGAGTTAGTATATGGTGCTAGAAAAAATAAAGATAATGCTAAAGATGTAGATAATGTATCTATTGCGGTAATGAAAGAGAATGTTAGAAAAGTTAGAAAGTTAACTATATTTTATAGCACAATAATATTTTTATTAGTAGCTATTATGCCTTTTATATATTTCTTCTCTAATTATAATTCAATAAAGGTTTATAAAATTGGTGGTGAGAGTGAGCATTTTAATACTTATGAAGGTGTTATGATTGTAACTAAGAAAAATTCTTATATTAGGTTAGGTGATATTGTTTCATTTAATGATGATGATAATATTATGGAAACTAGATTGTATTATAAGAATGGTGATAAAGAAATAAATTTACGTAATAGAGAAAATATGGATGATTTAATTGTTAATAAATATGGTTATGATGAATATTTTTCTTATAGAGATGTTGATAAGTTTATGGATAATTTATATTTAGAAGTTAAGAGTGATGAGTATAATGAGATTATTAAATTACATTTTACTGAGGTTGAATCTAATGATGATTTTGTTTATGCTTTGAACAATAATGTTTCTGATGATGAGAGTTCAAATGTTATAGATGATGATATTCCTAAGTATGTTAGAGATAATTTTAAGTATGATAGTGATAGTAAGTCTTATGTTTATGAGCATAAAGATGGGGATACAAGTATTGTAGAAAAATATTCTAGTGAAACAAATAATTATTATTTAAATTATTGCTTTGATAATGTTGAGGAAAGATATAGCTATGATGCTTCTATGAAAATTCTAAAATATGTAAAATTTCAAAATAGCGAAATATTAAATGAATTTGATTATAACTATTTGACTTCTACATGTATTAAAGGATCTTGCAAAGATGATATTTTAAAAGATTTTAATGAAAATTATTATAGTTATTTGTATTAAATATATAATGGGCGAAATTCGCCCTTTATTTTTTGCCAAAAATTGGTTACTATTTTGTCATGGAAAGGAGTGGATGAGTGAAAGTTGTAAGAAATGCATTCCTACTAACATTGAGTTTATTTCTATGTATGGGTGTTGTAAAAGCTGAAGGCTATTATACTAATAATAATGGAGTTAGTTTAACGGAAAAAGAATACAATTATGTTATAGATTTCTATGGTGATGATTATCCTTCAAAAATGACTGTAGAAGATTATAATTGGATTCAAAAGATGGATGTAAATAATCGTGATTATAAAATTGAAAAATATTATGATAACGACACTACTACACGTTCTACATACCATCAAACGAGTTCAAAATATTTAGCTATCTCTAAAGCTTGTGGTAATACGTGTGCTGTAACAATAAAATTGCAATGGCTAAAAAATCCAAATGTTAGAAGTTATGATGTAATTGGTGCTCGATTTGTTAATACTTCGTTAATTAGCGGTTCAGCTTCAACATATGTTTCCTCAAGTGCTGGAACTTCTGGCTATAGTAATTACCAATATTTTACTAATGGATTTGGTAATTCTGTAAAGCTGCCTTCTGGAGCAACTGACATTATTGTTCAACAAACTTTTTATGTTCAAAATAGTGGAACAGTATATGGATCATACCAACATGCAACGGGATATATTTCACTTGCACAAAGTAAGAAATATTCTATACATTACAATGGAGCTGGGACTGTTTTCTTATTTGATAAGTCCGTTAATGATTATTTTGATCAAATGGGCGGGGTTTATATTAGTATGTAATACATACTGGTATAAAATATGATTTAATTAAATATTGTTTTAAAAGAAACAAAAACAGAGCTGGTCTTTTTGAAGATGTATAGACCTTAAAGAATACACTTCAAAAAATTAAGCCGGGGAAACCCAAATTTAAATATTAGATTGTATTCATAGAACCAAATAAATAATTTAGTATTTAAATCTTTAAGACAATCTATTGGAAACTTTAAAAAATCATATTAATCGTTGTTGATTAATATTAGAGAGGAATGATTATTGTTTAAAGTTAAGCCTTTATATCCCAGTAGATTGTAAAAGTCGTAAGCGGGTACGCTTACGGCTTTTTTATAATACAATAGCAATTAAATTACTTGAACCTTTGTTAACAATTTTAGTTACGGTTTGGCTTAATTTATATCTAGTGTTTTCTGGCATAATTGATAGCTTAGCTTGGATACCTTCTTGAACAATGGTATCTAGACTGCGACCGAATATTTCACTTTTCCAGATACTAGTAGGGTCAGTTTCATAATCTTTCATGATATAGTTTATTAGTTCTTTACTTTGTAATTCACTACCTATGATTGGTTCAAAAGTAGATACTACATCAACTTTCATTAAGTGAATAGAACTTGCTACGGCACGTAGTTTAACACCATATCTACTACCTTGTTTAATTATTTCTGGAGTATCTAGTTTCATATCTTTTAAGTTAGGATAGACAATACCATATCCAGTTGATTTAGCTTGTTTTAAAGCACTTTTAATGGAATCGAATTCTTCTCTTCCTTCTTTATAAGATGCAAATATTTTTAACATAGAGGCTTTGGTATTAACTGATTCACCTATCATACTTTGTAGAGTAGTATTATATAATTCATCATTACTATCTAGATTAACAACAACGGTTCCTGTACCACTATCTAGGCTACTAATATAAGCTTTAGAAATATACTTAGAATCTTCAAAGTATTTAAGTAGGTTGTCCACATCTTTTACTTTTTTAATATCTCCAACACAGTTTTTTATTAGTTCTAAGTAATGCTTTTTAATATCGTTTTTATTATCTAAGATGTGGACCCATTCAGGAATACTAAATTTAATATCTAGTACTGGGTATTCATATAAGGCTGTTTTTAATACTTCATTTATATCTTCGCTACGCATATCTAATACTGATAATGGAATTACTGGAACATCATATTGTTTAATTAATTCATTAGTTAATTTTAATGTTTCATCACTTCGAGGATTTTTAGTATTTAGAATTACAATAAAGGGTTTACCAATACTTTTTAGTTCATTAACTACTTTAGCTTCTGCTTCAATATAATCAGCTCTTTTTAGTTCACCAATAGAGCCATCGGTAGTTACAACAATACCAATAGTAGAATGGTCTCTTATAACTTTTTCAGTGCCTACTTCTGCTGCTTCAACAAAAGGTATAGGTTCACTAAACCAAGGAGTCATAACCATTCTTGGGTTACCATTTTCATCTTCATACCCATTAGCATTAGGTATTATATAACCAACACAGTCAATTAATTTAACATTAGCACTAAATTCATCGACTTTTAATTTAGCACCATTTGATGGAACAAATTTAGGTTCCGTAGTCATTATTGTTTTTCCAGAAGCACTTTGAGGTATTTCATCTAAATATCTCTTTTTTTCAATTTCATCATCTATATTAGGTACAACTAGATTTTCAATAAATTTTTTAATAAAAGTAGATTTACCTGTTCTTACAGCACCAACAACACCTAAATAGATATCACCATTTCCTCTTTGCGCTAAGGGAATAATTACATTTTCATTCATATTATCACTCTCTATCTATCAAAATTTATGTATCTTTAGTTTTTAATATGCCTAAAATTAAGTTAGTTTAGAAAATAGTGTTAATTCAATTGTTCGGAAATTCCGAACAGTTCAATTTTGTTTGATATTTTAGCCATATTTTCGACAATATTTTTAAAGTTACTTTGCTATCGTATTATTTGGATAAAACTTATTACAATAAAAGTGTTGTAAGTTTTTGTGCAATAATATGATATTCTATGCTATACTTTATATGGTATAGAATGCCATACAATTTGCAATGCAAGAATAATATGGAGGATGTTTAAGATGAGTAAGAATAAGAAAATTATATTAATTATTTTAAGTATATTTATTGTTTTAGGTTTATTTTTAGGCGTTTCTTATGCCTATTATATTAAGTCTATTAATCAAGAAGAAAGTAATGTAGTTAAAACTAAGTGTTTAAATTTTAGTTTAACTAATGAGAAGAATGATATAAAGTTGGATGAACAATATCCTATACCTGATAGTGAAGGTAGAAAACTTACTCCTTATCAATTTACTATTACTAATACTTGCGAACAATTTATTAGTTATAATGTTAATTTAGAATCTTTAGAAGCTACTACTATGGATAGTAGTGCAATTAAAGTCATGATTAATAATGAAGCTCCAGTTAATTTAAGTACTTTAGAATCTACTTCAGTATCAATAGATACTTCTAAAGATTCTAAAATACTAGCAACAGGATCATTAGGTAGTAACGATAGTGTAGATTATGCTTTAAGGCTTTGGATGGATTATGGAGATAATGTTGATACTTCTAGTATGAATAAAGTGTTTGAATCTAAAGTAGTTGTAACTGCTACTGTTGGTACTTATAAACCAAGTGATTATGTAACTACATTACAAGATGCCATATTAGTAAATGAATACAAGGTTAAAACGCCCGATAATGCTATTAGTAAGATAGCAGCTAAAGAAACACCTGATTTTAATAAAACCGCACCCATTATTGTATGGCAAGAAAATCATGAAACCACTAATACTAATTTAAATATTGATATGCCTGATACCAGTCTTGTTGGCAATGCCTCTTTAGGTGGTCAAAACTTAAATGCTGATAGTTCCAAGGTCCGTCTAAGTACTGGCTATACTTTTAATAGTGAAAAAGGTCAATATGCAATGACTGATTCTAAGTTATATTCTGCTGAAGACCTAGCATCCCTAGATTTTTCTAGCGTGGCATATTATATAGTGGGTGGCGGTACTAATATAAGTTCTAGTAATGTTTTAGCAGGTTACAATAGCAGTTCTGGTACTTATCTATACAAGGTAACCAGTGTTACAACATCTAACGTTGGTACTGCTAATACTAACTCTTATCGTATTAGATATGCCTTTAAAACTAATCGCTATACTGAAACTGAGTTAGAAAGTGATAAATCAGACAAAGGTCTATATACTGCTCAAGATGATTATGGAACGTCTTATTACTATCGTGGTAATGTTTCAAACAACAATGTGTACTTTGCTGGTGCTTATTGGAAGATAATTCGCATCAATGGTGATGGAACAATCAGACTTCTCTATAATGGTACTAAGGTAAATGCTAAGGGTGGGGATACCCAATATGGTACGAGTGCTTTCAATTCTACTAGAACGGATCCAGCATATGTTGGTTATATGTATGGGACAACAACTGGGGCAATTGGTTCTCGTGAAAACAATCTTGCCAATGGCAAAGATAGTAATATCAAAACTAAAGTTGATGAATTTTATAATAAATACATAGTTGCTAATAACTTACAAGATTACTTAGCAGATACAGGTTTCTGTGGTGACCGTTCAATTACCAATAGTGGGGATGGTTATTCTACAACTTCCTATACGGAATATGGTGCGGTTAATCGTTTAGCTAAAACAAATAAACTACCAATATTAACTTGCCCAGACAAAGAACATGATTTATATACAGTAGATAGTACAAATGGTAATGGAGCTCTAACTAATCCGATTGGTCTAATGACTGCTGATGAAGCCGCCATGGCTGGTATGGTAAATGGTTATTTAAATACCTTATCATATGTTTATACTGGTACTTGGTATTGGACAATGTCGCCGTATAGTTTCCGCCCTTCCGGCTCGGCGTCCATTGTTTGGAGCGTTGGCGGAACCGGTTACTTCAGCGGCGACTGGGTTCCTGGCGGCTATGGCGTCCGTCCTGCGATAAATCTGAAAGCTGATGTTGAAATATCCGGCGGAATAGGAACCGTAAATGACCCATACATCGTAAAAACAACATAAAGTATTCTAAAAAGGATACTTTTTTTAATAGATAAAATATAGTATAATAGCACAAGAAACGAAGGAAATACAATGTACGGAAAGAATATGTATCTAAGCTTTTTAAACGAAGAAATATATGAAGATGCAGAATTTAATATTGAACCATTAGATAAAGTAGGAATAACTGGTGTTAATGGAGCAGGAAAAACAACATTATTTAAAGTAATACTTGGTAATATAAAACTAGATAAAGGAACTTTATATACAGGTAATAAAGTAATTGGATACTTACCCCAAGAAGTAGAATTTACCCATAATGAGAATGTATATGAATACTTACTAAGTGCTAGACCAATAAAAAAGTTAGAAGATGAAATAGCGTTTTTATATACTAAAATAAGTGATAGTACGGATCAAAAATATATAGATAAAACTTTAAAAGTAATTGCTAAAAAACAAGAAGTGTTAGAAACATTAGATTATTATAACTATGAAAATATTCTGTTAAATATAATTGATAAGATGCATATTGATTTGGAGTTATTAGAGAAAAATATGGAAGAGTTATCCGGTGGTCAGAAGAGTAAGATAGCATTTGCACACCTACTATATTCTAAGAGTGATATTTTATTACTTGATGAACCAACTAATCATTTAGATTTAGAAACAAGAGATTATATAATTAATTATTTAAAGAATTATAAAGGAATGGTTTTAATTATTTCTCATGATATTCCTTTCTTAAATAGTATTACTAATAAGACTATGTATTTAGATAAAACTACACATAAGATTACGATGTATAAAGGTAATTATGATGAGTTTATGAAGAAGTATAATTTACAGAAAGAATTAAGAAATAGGATGATTGAAAACCAGGAGAAGGAAGCTGCTAGGTTAAGGGATATTGTTTTACTTTATTCTAATTCTTCAGGTAAGAGAAAGAGAATGGCTCAGGATAGGGAGAAGAAGTTAGCTAAGTTAGAAGAAAATATTTTGAAAAAGGATGTTGAGTATAAGAAGGTTAGAATGAATTTGAAACCTTTGGTGGAGCCAGATAAAGTACCATTAAGTTTGAATAATATTGATTTTAATTATGATGGTCAAAGTGATTTATATAATAATTTATCGTTTGTTATAAGTCCTCGTGAAAGGTTTTTGATAGTCGGTGAAAATGGTGTTGGGAAGTCGACTTTGTTAAAGCTTATTGTGGGGTTGTTGAAACCAAGTAGGGGTTCGATTTATTATGGTAAGAAGACAGAGATTGCGTATTATGCGCAGGAGCAAGAAAATTTAGATTTAGATAAGACAATATTAGAAAATGTTAAAGATAGTAGTTTAAGTGATAAAGAGATTAGAAGTTACCTAGGGGGATTTTTATTTACAAACGATGATGTTTATAAGAAGGTTGCGGTGTTGTCACCAGGGGAGAAGGCTCGTGTTTGCTTATGTAAGTTAATGATTAAACGGGCTAATTTGCTATTGTTAGATGAGCCGACTAACCATTTAGACCCAGAAACCCAAAGGATAATTGGAGAAAATTTTAAAAACTATGAAGGTACAATTATTATGGTTAGTCATAATCCCGCTTTTGTAGAGGCTGTTGGGGTTTCTAGGATGTTGTTGTTACCTAGTGGTAAGATTACGAACTTTGAAAGTGAATTGCTGTATAAGTATCATGAGGCACAAAGTAAAGGATAGAAATATTTAAATTTTGTATTCTCTGGAATACAAAATTGATAAAAAATTATTTTTTATATTCTACGAAATACAAAAATAATTTGAATGTAAAAGGTGATAAGAATTGTTAGATAGGTAGTTTAGGCTATCTATTTTTTAATTAGGTTTTTGACAAACTTACGGACAATTCTCGATTTGTCCGTAAGTTTGTCAAAGTTAAAGCAATGTATTGGTAATTAAACTCACAAATTACAAAATTTCAATGAATAATAGTTACATAAAACGTACTAAATTAAAAATTAAGAGCTTGAAAAAGTTATGTATGTGCGTTATAATGGGGTACGTAAAGCAGTTGAAAAAGACGGTAATAAATAAGTAATTACAAGAGAGTTAATCATAGGCTGAGAGATTAATTAATGAAAATTTATTACAAATCACTTTGGATGCATTATATTAAAAGTATAATCGCTTATCTGGCGTTACAAGATTTAAGTGTGTGAATAGTTTCATGAACTAAGGTGGTACCGCGAATATTCGTCCTTAGATTGTGAGACTATTTTTAATTTTAGGAGGAAATGTTTTATGAAAAAGTTTGAAGAATTAGACAAAAGAGACGCTAAGTATGTTAATCAAGATATCTTAAAAAAATGGAAAGGTGAAGATATTTTAGCCAAAACTATTCAAAATAGAGAAAATAATAAAACTTGGGTATTTTATGATGGCCCAATTTATGCAAATGCTAAACCAGGAATTCACCATGTTTTAGCTAAAACAATTAAAGACTCTTTTTGTAAGTATAAAACCATGCAAGGCTATAAGGTGCTAAGAAAAATTGGCTTAGATACACATGGATTACCAATTGAAGTTAATGTTGAAAAGAAGTTAGGCTTTAAAACTAAAGCTGATATTGAAAAGTTTGGTATTGAAAACTTTTGCAAAGAATGTAATAAGGCAACAGCGTTAAATATTGACGAAATAAATGATGTTACCGACTTAATGGGTCAATTTATTGATTGCAAGAATCCTTATATTACATGTAGCAATAACTTTATTGAATCAGAGTGGTGGCTTTTAAAAGAAATGGATAAGAAAGGTGTTTTATATCATGGAGAGAAGGTATTACCTTATTGTCCTAGATGTGGAACTGAGTTATCCGCTAATGAAGTATCGCAAGAATATCATCAAGATAGTGTCAATACCGTTATTGTGCCTTTTAAGGTTGTTGGTAAGGACGAATATTTCTTAGTATGGACAACTACACCTTGGACTTTGATTGCTAATGTAGCATTATGTGTTAATCCAAACTTAACATATTTAACTGTAAAATCTATGGGTTATAAATTTATTGTGGCTGAGACTTTGGCAGATAAAGTACTGGGAGAAGACTATGAAGTAATTGAAAAGACTTTAGGTAAAGATTTAGTTGGTACTAAGTATGAACAGTTATTACCATTTGTTAAGGTCGAAGGTAAAGCCTTTGAAGTATTAAGTGATTCTTATGTTACGGATAGTGATGGTACAGGTATTGTTCATATTGCCCCAGCTTTTGGTGAGGACGATAATAGAGTTTCTAGAGAAAATGGGATTACATTTATTAACCCAGTAGGAAAGGATGGTTGTTATACCGAAGGACCTTGGGCTAATAGATTAGTAACAGATCCTGAGTTAGAAATTGAAATTATTAAATATTTAAAAGAAAACGATAAGTTATTTAAGAAGATTAAGTTAACTCATGATTATCCTCATTGTTGGAGATGTAAATCGCCTTTAATTTATTATGCTAAACCTGCTTGGTATATTAGAACGACGCAATATAAGAATGAGATTATTAAAGCGAATAAGAGTGTTAATTGGTATCCAGAATATGTGGGAACAAAGAGATTTAATAACTGGTTAGAAAATATGGTTGACTGGGGAATTTCTCGTAATCGTTATTGGGGTTGTCCAATGCCAATTTGGATTTGTGATAAGTGTTCTTGTAAGCATGTTATTGGTTCTTTAGATGAACTTCAAAGTATGGTAGTGGAAAATATTAATGTTAGAGATTTAGAGTTACATCGTCCTTATATTGATAATGTTCATTTGAAATGTCCAAAGTGTGGTGGTGTCATGAGCCGTGTTAGTGATGTTATGGATGTTTGGTTTGATAGTGGCGCTATGCCTTATGGGCAATATCATTATCCATTTGAAAACAAAGAGTTATTTGAATCTCAATTTCCAGCTGATTTTATTGCGGAAGGCGTTGATCAAACTCGTGGTTGGTTTAACTCCCTAATTTGTATTTCAACCATTGTATCTGGAGTATCAAGCTTTAAAAATGTTGTCGTTAATGACATGGTACTAGATGGTTTTGGTAAGAAAATGAGTAAGAGTGTTGGTAATATTATTGATCCAATTAAGGAATTAAATACTTACGGAGCTGATGTGGTTAGATGGTATATGCTATATGCTTCTCCAGTATGGACACCATTAAAGTATGATTCAAATGGCTGTAAGGAAGTACATTCAAAATTCTTTAACCCATTAAAAAATACTTATTCATTCTTTCAAATGTATGCGAATGCAGATAATATTGACCCAAGAGAGTACAATGTCGCTTATGAAGATTTAGATGAAATTGATAAGTGGTTATTATCAAAGTATGAAAGATTAGTAAAGTATGTTACGGATTCTTATGAAGAATTTGATTTAAATAAAGTAACGAAAGCTATTTCTAATTTTGTAAGTGAAGATTTATCGAACTGGTATATTAGAAGAAATAGAAGAAGATTTTGGAAGAGTGAAGAGGATACTTCGAAAAGGGCAGTTTATCAAACTACTTACCAAGTATTATGTGGAGTATGTAAGTTAATCGCTCCAATTGTACCTTTTATTAGTGAAGAGATGTATACGAAGTTAACTTTAGAGCCTTCAGTACATTTAAGTGATTTTCCTAAGTATGATGAGTCAATGGTTAATGATTATATTGAGACTCGTATGGATAAGGTTCGAAATATAATCTCACTAGGACGTAATGCTAGAGAAGATAGTAAGATTAAGGTTAGAATTCCAATTAAGGAAGCTATTATTAATGGTAAGGATAAAAAACTTATTGGCGACTTATTAGATTTAATTAAAGAAGAGTTGAATGTTAAAGATGTTTTATATACAGAGTCAGTTGCAACTTATATGAATTTTGTGATTAAACCTAATTTCAAAGTTGTTGGTAAGATGTTTGGTAAAGATATTAAGGCTTACCAGACTTTACTAGAAAATTTAAGTGATGAAGAGAAGAATAAGTTAAATAATAAGGAAATTATTACCGTTAAGTTCTTAGATAATGATTTAGAAATTAATGCAGATATGGTAGACATTAGAATTAACGCTAAAGAAGGTTTTGATGTTGCTATGGATAGTAATGACTTTATTATTTTAGATACTAAGTTAAGTGAAGACTTAATTTTAGAAGGGTTAGCTCGTGAGTTAGTATCGAAAGTTCAAAATTTAAGAAAATTAAAAGATTTTGATATTCAAGATAGAATTAAGTTATATATTAGTGGTGATAGTGATATTGATAAGTGTTTAAGTACTTATGAAGAGTTCATTAAGAATGAGACTTTAACGTTAGAGATTGTTAAAGATATTAAGGGCGAAGCTTACGACATTAACGACCATGAAACTTATCTTGATGTTGAAAGAGTGTAGGTTTTAAGAGGAAACTTGGGTGGTTTCTTCTTTTTATTTTGAAATAAAATATTGCTGAAAGTGCCAGTTATCTACGTAAAATGAGTGTTTGAGTATCAAAACATGTTGATAACTGGCATTTTCGTATGACTGATAAAGTCTTGAACTAAAAAAATATCGCAAGATTTATTTTGCGTTTTGAAAACTTATGATATAATGAGATTGAAATAAGAAAGGAATAACCCATGAATAAAAATGATAAAGATATTTATCGGCAAATTGATTATTCAATAAATATTGATAGTAAGAAATTTCCTAAATTAATGCAAAATACAATGAAAACTCTTGAAAAATATGATAGGAATGGAGATTGTATAATGTATGATGGGCTAGCTTTAGGGTTAGAGTCATTTGCTAAATCTGCATTGCTAGAAAATAGAATAACAGAAATTGAATTTAATCAAATACTAAAAAAATATTGCGAATAAAAAAATAGAGGTAGTTAATATGATAAACTTAAAATATAAATATGAAGATGTTATAAAATATTGGCAAGAACAAAAGCTTGAAAGTAAAGAAGACTATATGAATATTCTAGAAAATTTCAGTGTCTTATTTGCCTATAATTCTGGTGCGCTTGAAAATGATAAAATAACATATTATGATACCAAGGAAATATTTAATAGTGGAAAAGTTATCAACTATACTGGTTATTTAAAAACATTGATTGAAATTAATAATCAAAAAGACTGTTATAATTATATATTGAGTAAAGTGGTCTTGAAATCACCAATTAGTGAGGAATGGATAAAGAAAGTACATAAAATTTTAACTAAAGACACATATGACAAAAGACTAGGAGAATATAAAGCTTATGATTATGTAACAGAAATTAATGGTGGCTATTCTTCTGTAGAAAATGTTCAAAATAATATTAGAAAGCTTATAGAAAAAATTAACTCAATAAAACCTCAAGATAATGAAGAAATTATAAAAATGGTGGCTTATGCGCACAATGTTATTGAAAAAATTCAACCTTTTACTTCCGGAAATGGACTGATAGGGAGAGTTTTAGTAAATTACTTTTTAATGATTAATGACCTTCCGCCAATTATCATTTATAATGAAGATAAAAAATACTATTATTTAGCATTAGAAAAATTTACTACAAAAGAAGATATAAGTTTAATGGTTGAGTTTTTAAAGTATGAAATGATAAAAACTTGGGAGAAAACGCTAGATAGAAAATATCAAGTAAATAAATTAAGAAAGAAAAAGTTATGTGATTACTTAGAAAATTTAGCAATAAAAAAGAAGGCCTTAAGCCTTCAAAACTATCTAAAATATATAAGAACGAAGATACCAACGATTATACAGTAGATAGAGAATTTCCATAAAGCACCTTTTTTAACGATATTAGATAACCAATTGTAAGTTAAGTAAGTACCTAGGAAGGCTGCAACTAGACCCGCAGCATAGTTAAGAAGTAAGGCACTATCAATACCGCTTTTTATAACATCAATAGAACTTAATCCGAAAGACGCTACAGAAACAGGAAAATATAATAAGAAAGTATATTTTAATGATGCTTCTCTAGATAAACCACAAAGAAGACAACCAACTAAAGTCATACCACTACGAGATAAACCAGGAATTAAGGCAATCATTTGGAATAAACCAATAATAATTGCATCTTTATAGGTTATATCGTAGTCTTTTTTCTTACCCTTACTATCTTTAACAATAAATAGGGCAATTGCTGTAATTACAAGGGCAAAGCCTACTTCATAGACATTAGAGAAAGATTCTATCTTATCTTTAAATAATAAACCCATAATACCAACAGGGATAGAACCAACAACAATTAACATACAATACTTAAAGTCATCAGTAAATTTCTTTTTATCTTCTTTCTTACCAAAAAGATATTTAAAAAAACCAGTAACTAGTTTAACAATATCATTCCAGAATATCATTAATATAGCGATAAATGACCCAAAATTAACAATAACTTCAAAGTTTAAATCATTAAACATATTAGTATTAAATAACTCTCTAAATATTAATAAATGACCACTACTAGAGATAGGTAATGGTTCAGTAATTCCTTGGATAATACCTAGAATTATATATTTTAAAAACTCCATATAATCACCTAGTTAATTATATAATAGATTAGAAAAAATATAAATAGAAAGTTTTGGAAAAACACTTAGTTTACTTCTAAAATTTAGTTTTAAGGATAAAATAGAGTAGTGATATTATGATATTAATAAGTATGTTTTTTATAGCGGTGTTTTTAAGTTTTGTAGTGCTTAATCTTAATTTATTAGTTATAGGGTATAGTATAGGGGAGTTTCTTTTTCATATTATTTTTAGTTTAGAATTTATCCTTTTTATACTAGGAGTATTTTTTATAGGGAAAAGGTTTTATAAGGGGATTAGAATTAATAAAAAGAGTAGATAGAACATATTATTTTCTAGGTGATTTAATTGAAGAAATTGTTGATTTTAGTGTTTGTGTTAATACCTTGGAGGGTTTATGCGATAGGGGCTTCTAGTTATATAGTTATGGATGCTTCTTCTAACAGGGTATTAGAGGGGAGTAATATAAAAGATGAGCGACTTATTGCTAGTACAACTAAGATAATGACAGCAATAGTAGCTATTGAAAATAAGAATTTAGACGAGAAAGTTGTGGTTTCAAAGGATGTCTTGAAAGCTTATGGGTCGAATATTTATATTGAGGTTGGAGAGGAGTTAACGTTAAAGGATTTGTTATATGGGCTTATGCTTAGAAGTGGTAATGATGCGGCCATAGAGATAGCTAGAGTTGTAGCAGGAGATATGGATAATATGGCTAAGTTAATGAATGAAAAAGCCAAGGCCTTAAATATGACTAATACTTTGTTTATTAACGCTAGTGGGTTAGAAAATGAGGAGGGACTTGGGAATAAGTCGACGGCTTATGATATGGCTTTGCTAATGAGTTATGCTTTAAAGAATAAAGTTTTTACAGAGATAATTGGGACGGAGAATTATAAGACACAAAGTAGTTATAAATCTTATGTATGGCATAATAAAAATAAATTATTGGATTCGTATGAGTACTGTATCGGAGGTAAGACGGGGTTTACGAAGAAATCTAGAAGGACTTTGGTAACGGCGGCTTCGCGGGAAGATAAGACTTTAGTAGTGGTAACATTAAATGACCCAGATGATTTTGCCGACCATAAGGCACTGTATGAAAAAAATTTTAAGAAATATAACTTAGTTAAAGTTTTGGATAAAAATAGTTTTAAGATTGATACCCAAGGGGCGTATGACCAGGTATATATAAAGAATGATTTGAAAGTTTTACTAACTAGTGATGAAGAAAAGAATATTAAAATTAATTATGATTTAGTAAAAAAAGATAGTTATGAAGATAATGAAACTGTTGGTAGTGTTGTGGTTAAATTAAAGGGTAAAGTAATTGCTAAAGAAGATATTTTAGCTAGAAAGAATGAGAAAATACAGGAGAATTTTTGGCATAAGGTTTTAGATTTTCTTATGTTTTGGAATTAATGATTAATGTTATATGGTTGTTTTTGATTGTTAGTGGGATATCTTATGGGCTAGTTAGTGGTAATGGGGCTTTAATTAATGAAGAAATTGTAGCTGCGGTTAATAGTGGGATAGAGTTAATTTTTAATATGTTACCAGTACTTATTTTATGGATGGGGGTTATGCGGTTAGCTCAGGAAAGTGGTCTTTTGGATAAGTTTGCGAAGGCTATTTGCCCAGTATTGCATAAACTTTTTCCTACTTTAGATAAAAATTCAAAGGCTTTAGGTTATATTGCTTCTAATATTGCAGCGAATATGATGGGGCTTGGTTCAGCGGCGACGCCTTTTGGGCTAAAAGCTATGCAAGAGTTAGAAAAAGAAAATCCTAAAAAAGGGGAGGCAACAGAGGCTATGATTACGTTTTTAGTTTTAAATACGGCGGGTGTTACTATTATTCCTACTACGGTTATTGCTCTAAGAATGGCTCATGGAAGTATGAATGCTACTGGGATAATTTTGCCATCGTTATTAGCTACCTCAGTAGCGTCCATAGCGGGGTTAACTTTGGATTATATTATTAGGAGACGAAGAAAATGACTTATGCAATTCCTATAATAGTTTTATTTATTATTGTTTATAGTTATAAGAAGAAAGTTAATATTTATGATGAGTTTTTAGTAGGGGCTAAGGAAGGCGTTGGGGTAGCGTTTAATCTAGTGCCTTCGGTTGTGGCGATGGTTTTAGCGATAAATATCTTTGTAAGAAGTGGTATTTTAGAATTTTTCTTGTCTTTCTTACCGAATGTCGGTATTCCCATTGAAGCTTTATCGATGGCTATTTTAAGACCAATTTCAGGTAATGCGGCTTTGGCTATGATGAACCAAGTGTTTACTTTATATGGGCCTGATTCGTATGCGGGGTATCTTGCTTCTATTATTCAAGGATGTACCGATACGACGATTTATGTTTTGGCACTTTATTTTGGTTCGGTGAAAATTACGAAAACTCGTCATGCTTTGTGGGCGGGGTTGTTTGCTGATTTTTGTGGTTTAGTAGCGGCATTCGTCTTATGTTATATCTTTTTTGGGTAAGTTTTTTCTTTTAGTATCTTTTTTCGTTAAAGTATGGTATGATTATGGTACTTAAAAACGAGGAGTGATATTATGGAACGTTTACAAAAAGTGATAGCTAATGCAGGTGTGTGTTCAAGGAGAAAAGCCGAAGAATTAATCTTACAAGGTAAGGTATCGGTTAATGGGGATATTGTTAAAGAGTTAGGGACTAAGGTAAGCAGTAGTGACGAGGTTTTAGTAAATGGTAAGGCGATTAATATTGAGAAGAAAGAATACTATTTATTAAATAAACCAAGAGGATATATTTGTAGTGCGAGTGACGATAAAAATCGTAAGGTTATTACGGAGTTAATTGATACTACAGCAAGAATTTATCCGGTTGGAAGATTAGATTATGATACGACGGGGTTAATTTTACTAACGAATGACGGGGAGCTTGCTAATATTTTAATGCATCCAAAGAATGAAGTTGAAAAAGTTTATATGGCTAAGCTTGAAGGTAACTTAAGTATGGAAGAATTATTTAAGTTAAAGAATGGAATTGTTATTGACGGAGTTAAGTGTGTTCCAAGTAGAGTTAAGATAAGAAAACATGATGTAGCAAAGAATACGGATTTAGTTGAGATTAGTATTCATGAAGGACGTAACCATATTGTTAAGAAATTATTTAAAAGTGTTGGTCATGAGGTTGAAAAGTTAAAAAGAGAAAAGTATGCTTTCTTAGATTTAGGAACTTTACAATCGGGAGAGTATCGTTATTTAGATAATAAGGAAGTTAGAAAGCTTTATGCTTTAGACAAAAAGAAAAGTACTAAGAGAAAATAGTACTTTTTTCATGGGCTAGATTAATTCAATTCTAATTCCTAGAACACCATATTGCTTTTGTTTTTCTTTAGTATAGAATTGTTCTAAAACGTTTATTAAATCTTTTTTAGTCATTGACTTATCGCTTAGAATGCTGGTATCAAAATCTTTAAACATATCTTCAAATGAGTTATATCTTAAAAGGCCGGTAACTTTGGCTTTGAAACTTTCATTTAAGTCGGGTTCTTTTAAAAAGATTATTGTATCTCCAATTTTAATTTGCTGTCTTTTTTCATCATATAATCTAATTTCTATTCTTTTAGTGCCATAAAGTATGTAGTTGTAATATTGCGGTTGTAACTTGATTTTATGTTCCATATATTTTATATTCCTTTCGTTTTAGTATCGATTTTACAAAGATTTTCCAAAATAAAAGAACTGTAAAAAGTTCTTTGGGTTGTTAGTTTTCTTTCTTTTCTTCAAGAGTTATAGCTCCAACAGGGCAAGCATCAATAGCTTCATTAACTGCAGGACTTTCTAAATTTTCTTGACTAGTAGCTTCACTTAAACCAGCATCATTAATAGTAAAATGTTCACTATCAATAGCGGCACAAGCTCCACAACCAATACACATATTAATATCTACTTTTAATTCTTTCATAAAAACTTCCTTTCGTACATTATTATACAAAATAATTAGGAAAAAAACCATTATAAATTCTATAAATTTAGTTAAAGCCACTTGAGGAAAACTATAATACAATGAACACGATGTGTATACTCTGTAATAAAAATTTGATATTTTTTCGTTAAAAATGAACACGATGTGTCTACTCTGCAAGATAGAGTAATTTAAAAAATACTATTAAAAATTCTAAAAATATGATAATATTAAATATGAATAGGAGTAAAGGCTATATGAATACTAGAGAAGATAAATATTTAAAAAATGAGGAAGTAACTTTATCACGAACTAAGAAAAATCAGGCATTATATGAAGAAATGAGTGAAGAAGAGCTAGATGGTTTTAGTGTAGATTCAAATACAACTATTTTAGATAATAATAGAAGTACGATTGATGTTGAAAAACTAAAAAGTATGTTAGATAAAAAATATCGTGATCCCCAAAAAAAGGTGCGTTTAACTAGGAATGATGATGAAGAAGTTAAATACGGGGTTAATCTTGATGAAACAAGAGAGTATGATATAAATGAAATATTATCGAAAGCTAAGGATAGTAATGATGCCGATTATGAGGTTGAAAGATTAAAGAAGATTAGAAATACGAACTTAGATATTTTAAATGGACTTAGTTTAGCGGATAAAATGGATGATGACGATGATGAAGATAAAGAAGAGAAAGATGAATCGAAGAAACTTCGTGAGTTAATAGATACAATTAATATGAAAGAATCTTTAAGTGATGGAGCAGATCCTTTAGATATATTAAGTGATTTAAAGGGGGATGATGATGAGACTAAGGTATTGGGCGCTAAAGATGATTTTATGAAGGAAACGACTAAAGAAGCTCCTGTAATTAGAGGGTTAGATAAGTTAAATTTAAAAGAAGAAAAAGATTTAGCTAGTGAGACTAAGAAACCTAAAGAAGAGAAGAAAGATATAGATTTAGATAAAACTAATGAAAATACTTTCTTAACTACTACTAATCTTTTTACGGAGAGTGATTTTGATGATTTTAATGATTTAAAAGAAGAAGTTGCTGGTACGAAGATTGTTATAAAGATACTTATTGTAATTGTGATACTTGCATTTATTGTAGGGTTAGTCTTTGTACTAAATAAGTTCTTGAATTTAGGTTGGTTTTAGTTATATAATAGAGGGTATTGGGAGGATTTATGAAAGAAAATATTAATTATACAACTATATTAAATAAGATATTTACGGTGTTAGTAGTTATTGCTATTATTTTGGGAGTTAATTTATTATTTACTATGATTTCTTTAACTAATGGGGAAAGTGGTAGTGGTAGTAATAATTCTAGTAATAGTAGTACTAGTGGAACACAAACAAGTAATTATGATGTAAGTGATTTTGATGCTTTAACTTTAGCACAAGTATTGAAGTTATTTGATAGTAAGGATACTAGTGTGTTATATTTAGGACGTTCATCTTGTAGTGCATGTGTTTCGTTCTTACCAACTTTAAAGAGTGTTCAAAAGGATTTAGGATTTAAGACTAAGTACTTAGATATTACAACAGTAGATACTTCTTCAAGTGATTATAATACATTTATATCAAAGTTAACTAAAGAAATTGAAGTTAATGCGAATGGTACTAAGTCAACTGGTAAGATTAGTGAGTTTTATGGTTATACACCAATGGTAATTATTATTAAGGATGGTAAGGCTGTCAATGCTTCGGTTGGAGCGTTAAGTGAATCTAACTTTAAGAAGTTCTTAAGTAGTAATGGTATTAAATAGATAGGAAGACTGATACTTTAGGTATTGGTCTTTTTTCATGGGTTTTTCACGGGATTTTTTGAAAATTTACTTTTAATGTTTTCCAAATGAACACCGATAATTACTAAAATCTTAGATGGATGAAATGATTAGATATATATTTTGAAAAATGCACTAACTAATATTAAAAGAAACCATGTAAGAAATTTACTAGTGGGGATTGTGTTTCAGTCATTTAATTTGTTACCAGGACTTAGTGCGATAGAAAATATTATTTTGGCTATGAATGTCAGTGAAGTTAAGGATAAAGATAAGAAAGCCTTGACGATTAAGCTTTTAGAAAGTGTTGGTTTAAATGAAGAAAAAGGTGATAGAAGGGAATTAAAACTTTCTGGTTATGAGGAGCAAAGGTCGCTATTGCTAGAAGTATTGCGTATGATGCGAAGACTATAATTTCTGATGAGCCGACGGGTAATTTGGATAAGGAAACGGAAACTGATATTATGGCAATTTTTAAGGCCTTGGCGAAAAAAGGCAAGTGTGTGATTATTGTTACACATTCTAATAATGTGGCTAAAATGGCTGATGCAGTGTATGAATTGAAGCCAGTTAAGCAAGGCTGATGTTTCTTTTAGAAAACTATTGCTATTATAAGAAAAATATGCTATGATGTATATGAGTGAAGGAAACTTCATATAATAAAAAAGGAAATACCCACTTTTAGAATGTTGGGTGTTGCCCATAAATAATGGTTTACACCTAACAATTAGTTAGGTGTATTTTGATAGTTTAAAATTTTAAAAGAAAAATTAAGGCTATTAATATGAAAATTATTGCTATCTTAGATAGCAATGCTACAAACTTTAAAATGAATTTGTATTCTTTATTCATATTATCACCTCATTTCTAGTGTATATATATACAAAAAATGAGGCAACACACCAACTACTTGGTACTTCCAGAAAAAGTATAACATTTAAATAAGATAATAGCAAGAATAAAATACACAAAGAGACAACAAATGCATGGAATATATCATATATACATAGAAATGCTAAACTAAAAATAAAATTTAGAATTAAACTTGAACACACTTTTAGAAAACTATTGCTATTATAAGAAAAATATGCTATGATGTATATGAATGAAGGAAACTTCATATAATAAAAAGGAAATACCCAGTTTGGCTTGTTGGGTGTTGCCAATATATTTCTATATGCACACCTAACAATTAGTTAGATGTGCTTTTTATATAGCTTTAAAATTTTAAAAGAAAAATTAAAGCTATTAATATGAATAGTGAGGCAATTCTTTTGAACAAAGAGATAACTTCTTTATTAAATGAATCGTTGTTTTTCATATTATCACCTCTTTTTCTAATACTTGAAAAAGTATAGTTTTTTGAGGCAACACACCAACTACTTGGTACTTCCAGAAAAAGTATAACATTTAAATAAGATAATAGCAAGAATAAAATACACAAATAGGCAACAAATATATGGAATATATCATATATACATAGAAATGCTAAACCGAAAATAGATTGATTAACAAATTAAGACAAAAAAAGCTTGCAATTATGGATACTTTAGTCTATACTAAGTACATAAAGTTTTTTCTTGGTTTAAACCAATTCCTTTCAGGATTTAAACGAAGATTAAACCGATTATAATAAATGAAAGGAGAATTGTTATGGCAGTTTCTAAAGAAACAAAAGCTAAATTAGTTAAAGAATTTGGTAAAGAAAAAGGTTGCGGTGCAACTGAAGCTCAAATTGCTATTCTTACATATGAAATTAATGATTTAACAGAACATTTAAAAACTCATATCCATGACTATCATTCAAAAAGAGGACTTTTAATGAAAGTTGGTAAGAGACGTGCTCTATTAGATTACTTAAAAAATAATGACGTAGTAAGTTATAGAGAAACTATTAAAAAATTAAATATAAGAAAGTAGGCACTATATTTTTGGTGTCTTTTTTTCTTCTATATACTTAGAAAAGAGGTAATTTATGGAAAAAAAAGTATATGAATATGATTTATTAGGTAAAAAGATAGTTGTTGAAACAGGAGAATTAGCTAAACAAGCCAATGCCTCAGTATTAGTTAGATATAATGATACTGTTATTTTAACAGCAGCAGTTATGGGTAATACGCCAATTACTCAAGATTTCTTTCCTTTGACAGTTCTATATCAAGAAAGGTTATACTCAGTTGGTAAAATACCAGGAGGATTTATTAAAAGAGAAGGACGTCCTAGTGAAGCTGCTACTTTAACAGCACGTTTAATTGATAGACCAATTAGACCAATGTTCGACGAGAATTTTAGAAATGAAGTTCAAGTTATTAATACAGTTTTATCAGTTGACCCTGATTGTTCACCAGAAATGACGGCGTTATTCGGTTCTTCGTTAGCACTTGGAATATCAAATATTCCTTTTGACGGACCAGTAGCGGGAGTAGTTGTAGGTAAGATTGGTAAAGATTATATTATTAATCCAGATACTAAACAAATGGAAGAAACTGAACTTAGTGTAACAGTTGCTGGGACTAAGGATGCTATATGTATGGTTGAAGCTGGTGCTAAACAAGTTAGTGAAAAAGATATGCTTGGGGCTTTAATGTTTGGACATGAATATATTAAGAAATTATGTGATTTTCAAGAGAAGATTATTAAAGAAATTGGTCAAGAAAAAGTTAAAGTTGATTTAGCAACAATTGATGCCGAACTTGAAGCGGCTGTAAGGGAGTATGCGACTGATGAAATGTTTAAGTGCTTTGATATTAAAGGTAAACTTGCCCAATATGATGCAATAAGTAAAGTAAAAGAAAATACTTTGGGATATTTTTCTTTAAAGTATCAAATGGATGATAACTTAGATAATGTTTTAAAAGATGTTAAAAAGTTAGTTGATACTATTGAGGGTGAATGTGTAAGAGAACTTATTACGAAGAAGAAGGTTCGTCCAGATGGTAGGGCTATGGATGAGATTAGACCATTAGCGGCAAGTGTTGATATTTTACCGAGAACGCATGGTTCAGGACTATTTACAAGAGGTGAGACTCAAGTACTTGCTACTACTACTTTAGGAGCTTTAGGAGAACATCAAATTTTAGATGGACTTGGGTTAGAAGATACCAAACGTTTTATGTTACATTATAATTTTCCAGCGTTTTGTGTTGGTGAAGTGGGAAGGTATGGTTCGCCAGGACGTCGTGAAATTGGGCATGGTGCTTTAGGGGAAAGAGCGTTACTTCAAGTTATGCCTAGTGAAGATGAATTTCCTTATACAGTAAGAGTTGTATCTGAGGTATTAGAATCTAATGGTTCAAGTAGTCAAGCTACTATTTGTGCAGGATGTATGTCATTAATGGCGGCAGGTGTTCCTATTAAAGCGCCAGTAGCGGGTATTGCTATGGGTCTTATTACTTCAAAAGATGGTAAGAAGTATACGATTTTAACAGATATTCAAGGCTTAGAAGACCATATGGGAGATATGGACTTTAAAGTTGCTGGTACGAAGAAAGGTATTACGGCTTTACAAATGGATATTAAGATTAAAGGCGTTACAGAAGATATTTTAAAGAAAGCTTTAGCGCAAGCAAAGAAAGCTCGTTTAGAAGTATTAAATGTTATGACTAGTGCAATTAGTGAACCTCGTAAAGAGTTAAGTCCTTATGCTCCTAAGATTGCTACATTTAATATTAACCCCGATAAGATTAAAGATGTTATTGGCAAGGGTGGAGACATGATTACGAAGATTATTCTAGAAGCTAGCAATGTTACTAGTGTAAATGATAAGGATGCTGTTAAGGTTGATTTAGAAGATGATGGTAGAGTAATTATTTATCATCAAGACCAAAGTATTATTGATAAGACTAAAGAAATGATTTTAAATGTCGTAAGAGAAGTTGAAACGGGTAAGGTTTATCAAGGTAAGATTACGAAGGTAGAGTCATTTGGTTGCTTTGTTGAGTTGTGGAGTGGTTGTGAAGGTTTATGTCATGTATCACAACTTGATAATAAACGTGTTGAACATCCTAGTGATTTATTTAAAGTAGGAGACGAAATTATAGTTAAATCACTTGGTTATGATAATAAAGGTAGATTAAATTTATCAAGAAAAGAAGCTTTACCTAAGAAGGAAAAGAATAGTGAAGAGAAAAATAAAAATTGCTAAGATTAAGTTCTTAACAATTTTTTTATTCGCTATAAATTCGATAAAGATTAAATGAAGGATGGTCAAATAATCTTAAACGAAGTAAGCTAGTACCTAGACCATAGGATACATACATTTTAGTATCATTAACGTTGTAGTATTCATCATAATATTTTTTAGAACCTGGTGGGGTAATGATTTTACCGATTATTGGTAGGCGTACTTGGCCACCATGAGAGTGTCCCGATAGTACAAGGTCAAAGCCCTTATCTTTAATATTGTCTAGTTCGTCAGGTTCGTGAATTAGGGCGATTTTGTAGTAGTCAGTTAGAGAAATTGTATAATCAGGATTGTCTTCACGAGAATCAGGGTATCCAACTATTTCGATAGGGGTTGAACCATTATTATAGATTATTTTAGATTCATTACTTAGATAAGTGAAACCGGATTTAGTTATTAAGTCTTCAAAGATAGTGTCTGAATAATCATGATTTCCGGAAACAGCATACTTACCGATAGTTACTTCTAATTTATTTAAGGTATTGATTACTTCATTTTGTAAAGTTTCAGTCATATTGATTGATTCATCATATAAATCGCCAGTAAAGACAACGATATCAGGTTTGATTTTATTAATTTCATTTACGATATTTTCTAGTCTTTTTTGATTAACGATAGTACCATAATGGATATCACTGATATGGACAACTTTTAAACCGTCAAATGATTTTGGAAGGTTAGAAGAGTTGATACCATATTCTTTAACGACAAGCCCCATAGTTCCAATAAATCTAGCATAAAGTAAGATTAGTAAGCCAATGATAAAAAGTGTTGCAAGTATTCTTTTTACTGGGCTTTTTTTCTTGAATTCGATATCTGTTTCTTTAGTTTTAGGTTCGATAGCTATTTTTTCTTTTTTACTATTTCTAGCAACACGAGATAAATTATTATTTTCTTTCATGATTACGCTCCTAGTAACGCTACGACTAAAAGAATGGTAGCAAGGGTATTATGCATAGTGTGAATAATTATGGTTGTATAGATATTATCAGTGTCATAGAAGGCAAAGCCTAGGGCTAGAGATAATGACATGTAAGGTATTAAATAGATTAAGTCAGTAATACTAGTAAGACTTGTTAAGACGTGAGCACTAGCAAATATTAAGGATGTAAATAAGACGAAAGTGCTGCGACGATGGAATAAGTCTTTGAAATTACATCTAAATGTTAGTTCTTCGGCTAAAGGTCCTATGAGGCTGATGGCTAAAATGGCATATATTGGATATGATTCTAAGGTAGAACGATTTGAGGCCTCGTTAGCAGCAATATTATTAGTAATATAGACATTGATTAGAATGTTACTTAACATCATGAAGATAAGACCTGTAAACCAATATTTAATTCCTATTTTTAAGTATTTTTTATAATTTTTATTAAAATCAGGATAATCTTTTTTTAATCTTTCTTTGTTTAAGATAATCATAACGATAGCAATAATAGTCTCACCTAGAAGTAAGATTATGTTTTTAGCTAGGAAGCTAAAGTTTATTTTAGATACTAGGATACTTATTAAAATAGAATAAAGGTATTGAAAACCAAAGAAGAAGAGAATACCACCAAAACCCTTAAGTGATGGTTTTATTTTATTCATGGATATAACCCTCACTTGTTAATTTTTCGACTAAACGATATTCAGTGGCTTGACCTACTAGGCGGTTTAGAGCCGATTTTTCTTCACCACTAGTATAGAAAAGGGTAGTTGGAGTACCTGAAATATTTGCAATATTTTTAAGCTTAGTACGTTCTTCATCACTAATATTAGTACGATTTAAAACATAAAAATCCACTTTGTATTTGTTAGAAACATTTTGAACTACGGGTAAGTAGGCTTCACAATGAGAGCAACCAGTTTGAGTAATTATAAGAACAAAACTATCTTGGTTGTTTAATTTACTTTCTAATTCGTTAAATGTTAGTTCATGAATATAGGGATATTCTGTTTTATTGAAACCTTTGCCAATGAACCAAATGGCTGCACAGATTATAACCGTTAGAACAATAATAACGGCACTTATAATAATATTTTTCTTTTTTCTTGTCATATAAAATCACCATAATTAATATATCATAACTTCTTAGGAATATCAAAAAAATATATGGTAAAATGACACTATTTTACTTATGATAAATGATTATTTCACTTGTAATTTTCTTATAGTCATAGTAAAATTATAAATAGGAAATAAGGAGTTAGTTGATATGAAGAAATTTAAGTATGTAGTTTTAGCAGTATTTATGTTTTTATTTATGGGTAGTGTTAATGCTGAAGTTTGTAGTTATGAAACTAAAGCTAAGATAAATAATGAAGCTGCTAATGTTAAAGTTGATTATGAAACTTATGAATATAAACAAAATATTAATGATCCAACTTATGATGAGGTTATTGAAGATTCAACATGGTATGGGTTAATTCATATTTATAATCTTACGGATAATTTGAGTTTTAAGGTTATTGATAAGAATGGTAAGAAGTATGAATATTCATATAGTAATACAAATAATGGAGAGTTTACTATTAATACGGGTATTGCTATGAGTGTTAAAGATTATACTGTAGAGTTATATTATGCAGATAGTGACTGTGGTAAGAGTGCGGTAAGGACTTTTAATGTAACAATTCCAAGATACAATATTTATAGTGATTATGGAGAATGTATTGGTAATGAAGATTATTACTATTGTAAGCAATTTGTTACTTTAGATGATATTAAAGAAAGTGAATTTAAAAGTGGCGTTAAGGCTTATAGTGAAGAAAAGGAAAAGAAACAACAAGAGGAAGAAAGAAAGAATAATTCAATTATTTATAAGACTTTAACTTTTGCTGATAAGTATAAATGGGTTATTATTCCGGTTGTTATAGTAGTAGTTGGCGGTATTGTGTATATCGTTATTAAGAAAAGAAAGGAGAGAATAGTATAATGAAAAATAGGGTTAAGTATATATCTTTTATATTGTTTAGTGTTCTTTCTTTTGAAATGTTTTTAGGGGGAGCAAGGGCTTTGTCTTATGGAACTCCTGATTCAGCAACTATTAAAGTTGGAGAATCAGTGTATTTATATGATGATGACAATCCGTCATTGCCTTCGGTTCATTACATTGTAGAGGAAGATTGTGGAAAAATTGGACTTTTAAAAGGTGGATTGTTTAGCGCCCAAAAACCGGGAAAATGCACTGCAAGAATTCATTATTTTGGATTATTTGCTGGTACTGTTGAAGTTAAGTATGATATTACTGTAGTTGATCAAGATTCATCTTCTAGTGATAATAATAGTAATAGTTCAACAACTAATAATATTAAAACTATTACTCAAACAATGAAAAAAGGTTCATCATTTAATTTGAATACACCTTATATATATTGCTTCAGTAGTAATGAATCCGTTGTAAAGGTGGAAGAAAATAATACAAAGTGGAAACTAAGTGCTGTTAATTTCGGCAACGCTTCCGTTTCTTGCGGCAGTAGTGATGGTAGTGGAGTAAAATATGAAATTAATGTACTTGCACCTGATACTCCGGTTCCAGATAAGACTACGGCGATTCAGACTAATGCATGTTTGGATCCTAATAGCAAAGGATGCGCTCAAATTGATGCTACAACTAACGTAGTTGATGCTCCAACTAAATATACAGAAGCTGGATTCTGTACTGATTCAGTTATTAAACTAAATCCAAAATCAGAATGGACATCTGGTAGTGCTGTTACTGGATTATCAACTACTAAAACATATACTGTTACAGCACATTGTACTGATGATTCATCATCAACTTATACAGCATATTGTGTTGATCCAGCTGTAAAAGGACCAACTGAATCAGGATGGGAATATACTGCTGATGAACAACTTGATTTAGATAGTGATTTTGGTAAAGCAATTTATTGTTTATATAAAAATTCAGGTGGAGCTGATTATACAACAATTCAAGATACAGCAAGACTTTTAATGGTTAAATATGGACAACCTTTTTTAGGAATTGCTAATGGCCCATATAAAAAACATGCTCTTATGTATCAAAGCTATGGTGGCTCTACTTCATTAATGGGTACTGTTGAAAGTTGTATTTCAAGTGTACAAAATAATTCAATGCAAATGTCATTTACACAATTAAGTAATTCATATGCTAATGGTAATGTAACTGTTAAATATAGATTAATACTTAAAAATCCTAAATCTGGTGTAGATATTAATAATGTTGATATTGCTGTTAAAGATGTTAATGGTGGTAGTGTTGGTTATACTAAGACTGTGGAAAACGTTGTAAATGGTGATAATCAAATTTCAGCTGATGTAGTACTAGTTATTCCAGCTGGAAGCAATTGTACTTTAAATGTTACGGCTTCATTAAAATATAATGATCCGGATGATGTAAGAAATGTATTCTTTGCTCGTGCTAAGAAGAATAATATGGCACAAAGATTCTTAGTTATTAATAATAAAGGAAATGCTCCTTTAACCTTAACTGAGACTGCTTCATTAAATTTAAGCGATAATCCAAGCTGTGTTCCTAATACTCCAGAAAATCTTGCTTGTGTTGCAACTAATGGATTCTTATGTACTCCAAGTGAGACTGTAGCAACTGTCTATGAAGGTAAGAGTGTTGGTGCTAGTGCTGATTGGGATACTTGCATCGTAGATAAGAGTGATCCTAATGGTAATGAATACACTATTCAAGAAGCTGGTGCTCATAATTATTGTAAGGTAGTATGTAAAGAAGATTATGCCTTTAAAATGCCAGGTGACTTAGGTACTATTAAACAAGGTAGATATATTTCAATTAACTTAGATAATAGATATCATGCTGTTGCTGGTGTAGCAGCTCAAAGAACATGTGTTTCAACGGATATTAAAGTTGATGCATATCAAACAAGTGCAGTAGCATTAAAACAAACAATGTTAGAACAATTAAATCTTTATAATTATTATAAAGGAATGTATGATAGATTAGAAGAAGGCCAAGATGGTCTAGAAAAAATAGATTTTGATACATATTATACAGCTAATGATAATAAATTGGGAGCTACTCATCATGATAATCATTATTCAAGGGGAAGTTGCCCTACTGATGAAACTGTAGATTATAGAGAATTTACTACTGAAGATTTTTATTTAGAAGCTTTTACATTTAAGTTTAAATATAATACTTATAAATTAAGCTTAAATGGTTCTAATAGTAATATTTTAAAGGCAGAATTTGTTATAGATCAAGAAAATTTAGAAGATAGTAAAACTATAGAGTCAAATATTGATACTGAATCAAAAGACTATAAAGGAAAAGAAAAGAAATGTCCTTCAAATCAATACCATCATTATGAAGATGGCACTAAGGCATGTACAGTTCCAGAAGAAGATAATGAGTGTTCTGGTAAATTTACAATATATATTGGAACAAAAGATGGGGCTCAAGCTAAATATGATGCAGTTAAGGAAGAAGCTTATAAGTTATATAAAAAAGCATTAGAAGACTTTGAAAGTGCTAGTAATGAACTTCGAGATATAACTGAAGAAATTAACATGTGTACTACATGGTCAACTGATTATCAATTTGATCCAGAAATAACATTTACTTATGATGAGTCTTCATATATGGAAATGATGAATGGTAATAACAAATTAAAAATGGATGGCGATGCTCAAGTAAACTCAACTAAGTATTATTGTAGTAGTGATACAAGTTATGCTGGTACATTTGAATGTGCAACATCACCATCAGATAGTAATAAAATTTCCACAAAATATTATGGGGCTATTACTAATGAGGGAAAACCATCTAAAGATAATGTCATTTCATATTATAATTATCGTAAGATAGGTTCAATTGATAAGTATGGAGATGTTGCTGGACAACAGTTCATATACTTTAAATCAATGGTTCCATTCTATACATATCCAAGTAAAGGATTTGTAACGGCTAATGAAAAACAACCTAACTCACAACTTGTAGATGTAGATGATCCAAATAGAGGAAGTAATGATGCTGATGGGTTAATTTATCCAATATCATTAACTACTCCAGAAGGAAATTATACGTATACATTAAAATTTGCTAATATTGGACAATACTTCAATAGTTCAAAGAACTTAGGTAGAATTATGGGGGCTAATGGTTACTTATCTGGTACGGCTCAAGATCAATTTGTATGTACATATAAAGTTGAACCAATTATTCCTTCTACTGATGATGAGAATAAGTGCGCTACTATTGCGGCAAGTGATAAGTGTAAGAGTAATCCAATGTCTGATGAATGTTTCTATGAGTTATTAAATAGTAATTGTTGTGATTACATTGACTTAAATAAAGATGTTACTGTATCACGTATAGATGATTATAATGCAGCTTGTCCTAGATCAAATACTTGTTCAGGATATAAAACAATTAACTATACAACAACTATAGGAAATTATGATTCAGTTAAAGTTACTGATAATGGTAAATTACAATTCTATGTTAAGAGTGTTTCTTTAAATAATTTATTCCCTAATGGAGATAGTAGTAAAGGACTTAACTGGATGGGAAGTACTTCAGGGGCCGAAAATAATGGTCAAAGTCAAAATATTTCAGAGGTTATAAAAGATATTGAAGATAAGGGTGAACAAATCTATGGTAATGATGATTCATTAATCTATAGTATTAAGTTAACACCAACTTGTATGGCACATGTACGTGAATACAATAAAGAACAAGAAACTAATTCACTTGGTTTTGCAGATTACACATTAACTACTAATTATGGGGATAAGAGTAAGGGCGCTAATGATAGTAGTACATTCTTATCACAATTAGAAAATTCTGGATGTGTAGTATATAAAAATAAATTAAATTAAGGGAGGTTAGAAAGATGAAAGAGTCCTATTGGGGTTATGGTTTAATCTTACTTGGTATTCTAGTAATTGGAGTAATGCTTTTAGTTAATAGTAGTACTACTGGAACTACGCAAGATTATTATATGTTAAAAGAGGTAACTCAAGCCTCCATGATTGATGCCGTTGATTATTCTTACTACAGATTATATGGTGATGTAAGAATAAGTAAACAAAAATTTATTGAAAACTTTATTAGAAGATTTTCAGAAAACACTAATATTTCAAAAAATTATGACGTGAACTTCTATGATATATATGAAGTTCCGCCTAAAGTTAGTGTTCGTGTAACTAGTGCTTCCAATAGTTTTAATGTAGGTCAAGAAGCCGATACTAGTTTAGATTTAGTCAATGAAATTGATGCTATATTAGAATATGGGGTACCAGGAATTACTAGTGATAGTTCAAAACCTATTACTAAGAAAATATGTTATATAGAAGTGATGCCAGCATTTGGTGAGTATTTAAAAGAGCTATATAATGGTTCACAAAGATCATGGTTAAGTAGTAATTATCCAACATTGTTTAAATGGGTACAATCTGGTGCTAGTGGTAATACATTAAAGACAGCCTTTAATAATCAATTTCCTAATCTATATAATATGGATGCCGATGAAATGAAGAAAGATCCATTATTAAAAGAAGCGATGAATAGAAAGGGAATTTGTCAAACTAATGATAGTACTTGTACTTGGTAAGGGAGAATAAAATGGGAAATATAAAAGAAGAATTAACAAAGATAATTAAAAATAAAAATACGCTAACTGTCCTTATTGTTTTAATAGGGGTAGTTGGTATTTACATCGTTTATAATAATCAAGTAAAACAAGCTATTACAACAATTAAAGTCCCATATGCAAAGAAAGAAATATCTAGTCGTACTCAAATAACTAGTGAGTTAATTGGGTATACCGAAATGCCTAAGAAGGTTGCAAGCTCCTTAGGTATTTTGACTAATGCTTCACAAATCACAAATAACTATGTTAAATATGGTTATACAATTCCAGCTAATAGTTTTTTCTATAATGGCATGGTTGTTAAATTTGAGGAAGCTACTTCTAATGAAATGACGAATATTCCGGATGGATATACAGTATATTCTTTAGATGTAGATATTAATTCAACATATGGTAATTCAATATATACAGGTAATTATGTTGATTTGTATGTAAAAGCTGAAAATGAAAATAATAAGATAATTTTTGGTAAATTGTTTGAAAGTGTTAAGGTACTTGCGGTATTAGATTCACAAGGTAATGATGTATTTGAGTCATCAAGTGAGGCTAGAAAACCTGCTAAGATGTGGTTTGCTGTTAAGAATGAATATTACACATTACTTAAGAGTACTGAGGCAATTAGTGGTGGTGTTAAAGTAATGCCAATACCTAGAAATGCAAGTTACTCTGCTACTGATAGAGAAACTACTATTGGTTCACAATACATTGAACAATTTATTAAAGGTAAGATAATGAATTATGATGAAGCAAGTAATTCTAATAATCAAGGATAAGGAGGAGTATAATGAGTAATTTTTTAACACCATTTAAGAAGTTCTTAAAGAATAAGAATACTGTAACTATTATTTGTATTGTTATTGGGGTATTGACTCTAGTAATTGGGTATAATTATCGGGTTAGTAAAGCTACTAACTTAGTAACAGTTCCTTATGCAATTAAAAATATTGATAAAAAGACTCAAATTACAAAAGATATGATTGGTCATGTTAAAATACCTAATTCATTAGTTACTTCCGCTAAAAATATCTTAACTAGTGATAAAGATGTTTTAAATAATTATGCTAGTTATACAACGGGTATTCCAGCTAAGAGTTTATTTTATAGTGAACTTGTTATGAAGGCTGAACAAATGCCTGATTATGCTTTTATGAATATGGCTGATGGCTATACAGTATATTCTTTAAAAGTAAATAATAAGACTACTTATTATAATAGAATTAGACCAGGAGATTATATTGATTTAATGGTTCAAATTAGAGATGGTAGTACAATTACTTTTGGTACTTTAGTAGAGTCTGTTAAAGTTAAAGCAATTAAAGATGATAATGGTAATTCATTGTTAGAAAATACTATTTCAGGAGGAACTCCTGCAGCAATGTTATTCGAAGTTGAAGATAGTTTATTTGACTTACTTAAGAAGAGTGAATATGTTGCTAATGTAGAAGTTATTCCTATTCCAAGAAATGCTAGTTATACAAAGAATGAAGGCGCTACTGAGGTTTCATCAGAACAAATTAAACAAAAAATCTTAGAAAATTGTGTTGATATAAATAGTTAGTAGGGGTGATAATATGAATGATGCTATATTTGAACAGATGGACTTTGGTCCATTATCAGAGTTCTTAGCTGATGATGATATAACCGATATTTCATATTCTAATAATGGGCAAGTGTGGTTAAAAACTTTATCTAAAGGTGTTTATCAAGTAGATAGACCGGATATTAATAATGCTTTTATGGAAAAGTTAGCATTTCAATGTTCTAATGTTATGGGTAAAACTTTTAATATGGCACATCCTTTATTAGATGCTGAGTCAGCAGAATTACGTATGAACTTTGTACATGAATCTATTGCGACAAATGGAATAGCATGTTTAATACGTAAAACACCAGCTAAAATAAGATTAAATAAACAAAAATTATTAAATGAACAATATGTTATAGAAAATTTACATGATTTCTTAATTAAATGTGTTGAGGGGCATTGTAATATAATGGTTGCCGGAGAGACTGGTTCTGGTAAAACAGAGTTAGTAAAATACTTGGCGGCACATATAAAAGAAAATGAAAAGATAATTACGATTGAAGATACATTGGAATTACACTTAGATAGAATATTTCCACATCGTGATATAGTAGCGATGAAAACTAATAATATTTGTAGTTATTCTGATGTTTTAGTAGCGTGCATGAGACAGAACCCAAAATGGATTTTACTATCCGAGGTTCGTTCAGCTGAGGCTGTTATGGCCGTAAGAAACTCAATATCTTCAGGACATAATATTCTTTCAACTATTCATGCAGATAAAGCTAGTAGTATTCCTCTTCGTATGTATTCGTTAATGGAATCCAGTCAAGATACGGATCAGTTCTTAACAACAATTCATAGATATGTACAAGTAGGTATATATGTTAAAGGATATTTTAGTAAGAAATTAAATAGATTTCAAAGAGAGATTATTGAAGTTTGTGAGTTCTTTGTTGATGAAGATAATAAACCTAGAACTAATTTGATATATAAGAAGTCAATGGATGGTACTTTTGTATTGAAGAATCCAACTAAGAGATTACTTGATTATATGAGTATTCAAAATGTGTTCTTACCTGATGATGTATTTAATTTAGGTACTAGTGGGGAAGAACATGGAGATAGTAGTACTGATACTCATACTCATAGTGAGGCTTTAAGAGATACTATGGATGTAGTAAATAATGATACTTCAAGTAGTAGTGTAGTACCTAGTAGTATAGTAAATACTGAGGTTAAGAAGGATGTAGTAAATACTAGTACTCCACAGAGTAATAATACACAAAATGCACAAAGTACGATGTATGGTAATAATAACCAAAGTAATGCAGTAGTAGAAGATGAAATATTAAGACCTAATCTTAATAGTGAAGAAGAAGTTCTATAAGGATGTGAAGAGATGGAATTAGTTATATTAATAGCTTTAACTATATATGCCTTTGTATATAGGATGAATAATAATGCTTCACATGAAGGCACTTTTAAGTTTATTAAAAATGGAGTTAATGATGTATATGAGAAATTTGCTCCGTATAGTTTTAAACAGGTAAGAGAGAAAACTAAGGAACTAGGAGAAGAATATACAGTTAAAGAGTATGTTACTCAAGTAGTATTATTCTCTGTAGTAGCAGGGGCTATATCATGGTTATACTTTTATAATTTATTAATAACTATGATTTATGTACTTGCAGCTGTTGCGGTTATTCCTTATCTATCTTATTTAAGAACTCAAAGAATATATAGTGAGTATATATTTGAACAAATACAGATATATACTACTAATGTTATAATGGAATTTAATACTACTCAGAGTTTTGTTAAATCATTAGAGGGTGTTAGAGATTCAGGAATATTAGAAGATCCTGTATTAAGTGATTTAAAGACTATGATTGATATGAGTTACGCTAATGGGACAATAGATCAATCAATAACGTTCTTTAATGAAAAATATCCCTATTATATGGTAAGAAATATGCATCAATTATTTTATCAAATTACTAAAGAAGGTGCTAGAGATTCAGGAGAAGCTTTAGAAAATATGTCTTTAGATATAGATGCTTTAGTAGAAGGGGTTTATCGTGATAGAATGGATAGATCTAACTTCCATAAGAAGTTCTTAACATTTGGTATGGCTTTGTTTCTTCTAGTAGCAGTAATGCAAGTATTACTAGGAAAAGATTCTTATATAGAATTACTTAATATGTGGTATGTACAATTAATATTACATATTATTATCTTAGTAAATTGTTATTTCTTATTATCAGGAGAAAAATATTATAATGAAGATGTGGGGGTAGAATAATGTATTTTGAGATTATTGCCCTAGGAGCATTATTCCTAATAGTATTAAATTATACTAAGGTTATAGATGTAAAGAAATGTATTAATGATAATGTTATATATTTTAGAAGATTTAAAGAGTCAGATTATGATTTTTTAGTACGTGCTAAGTATGGTGAGGGGGTAGATCCAGATTATTTATTTGGTAAGAGAATAGGTAATGGGTTTATTGTCGCTATTGTAGTAATGTGCTTAATGATTAATAATTTTAGTTATGTTAATTTTATAGTTGCTATTGTAGTAGGTATTTTAGTATTTAAGATGGATTATCAAAATTTAAAGAGTTATTATAAGAATAATTTACATACTATAGATTCAATGTTGCCTCATTATTTAAAGGGGTTAGAAATATTAATTCAACACTATACAGTACCTGTTGCTATTGCTAAGAGCGTTGATAGTGCACCAGAAATATTTAAGAAGGGTTTAATTCAGTTAGTAGCAGAGATTAATGCTGGTAATTCAAGTATTGAACCTTATATGGAGTTTGCTAGAACTTATCCGGTAAGGGATTCTATGCGTATGATGAGGCTGCTATATCGTTTAAGTTTAGGTAGACAAGAAAGAAAGCAAGAACAATTATTAACTTTTTCGAGGTCTATTTCTTCGTTACAACAAAAAGCTCGTGAGACGAAGTATAAAGAAAGACTTGATAAGATGGAAGGTAAGACTATGAGTATGTTAATTTCTACTGGTCTTGGGGTTATGATTTTACTTGTACTTGCTGTAATGCAAATGATGAATACTTAGGTATTTGTCTTTTTTATTTTTTAAAATAAAAGACTTTTTGATAAATAATTGCTATAATATTGTTAGAGAAAGAAAAATTGGGTTAAGAAAGGACTGATAATATGTATAGTCTTAAAATATATAACGATACTTTAGTTAAGTTTGATATGGAAAATAAACCTACTTTGAAAATATTTAATATAGAAGTTGTTTCAAATAAAAAGGAATTATTTCCGGAAGCTATTAAGCAGGATGTTACTAGTGAAACTTTAAAGGAGTTTTTGCAACAAAGAATTGTACCTAAAAATAGAACTTTTGTGGAAAATATATTGCAAACACAGAATCTTGATTATCGTGATATAAAAGGCATTATTGATATATCTAAGGGCTTGTCTTTAACAGACTGTTATTGGATAGCAAATGATGATACTTTAAAATTTGAAAATTATAACTTATTTGATAATAATTTTTCAGAGGTTTTATCTTTAGTAGCGTTTACGGGTTATACTTCAAAGATTAAGGGTATTGCAACATCTCCGGAATTTACGACTGATGGGGCATTACCTAAAGCATGGCGTAGAATTGATAATAGTGTATTTTTATTTAAGGGTAGTACTGCTTATTTAAAGGCTAGTAATGGTGGGAATGAGCCATATAGTGAGTATTATATTTGTCAGTTAGAAGACGCAATGAATATAGAACATGTTTCATATGATTTAGAAAAGTGGAAGGGAATGCTTGCGTCTACTTGTCCATTATTTACATCTAAGGAATATTCTTATGTTCCAATATATCAGGCTTCGGGAAAGAAAGACATTGATGATGTTCATACTTGGTGTGTAAATAATGGATATCAGGATGCTTTTGCGGATATGATTATGTTAGATGCTTTAACTTATAATTGGGATAGACATTTAGGTAATTTTGGTGTTTTAAAGGATAATAATACTGGTAAATATATAAAATTTGCCCCTTTATTTGATAATGGAGCAGGATTGTTATCGGATGCGGATATTAATGTTTTTAAGTCAAAACATGTATTTGAAGATTATTATAAGAATGATAGAGAGCTTCAAAAATCAAATTATGGTGTAGATTATAAAGAGTTAGTAAGACTTTATTGTGATAAAAAACAAATTGCTAAGTTAAGAAAAGTTTTAAACTTTAGATTTACTAAACATAGTAGGTATAATTTAGATGATAATCGTTTAGAATTATTAAACTTAATGATTAATAATCGTGCTAAGGAGCTTATTGAAATAATTGAAAATGCAAGTAGGAAGGACAATGATTAGATATTGTTCTTTTTCTATGATATAATGTGGTTGTTTATTATTTGTGGAAATAGGAGCTATATTATGAAAAAGATTTTAATGAATAAGAATACTGAGGTATTATTAGCAGATTATGATTCTGCTACTGGTGGTTTTATATCAGTTGATGAAATATATAATATTGATTATGCTCCTTATATCTTAAGAAATTGGACTGATAAAGAACAATTAAGAATTAGGTTATGTTCTTGGTTTAGAGGAAGAGGCATCCCTTCTTGGAGAGATATGTTAGATGTATTACTACATAGATTAGATGTAGTTGCACCAAATGAATTATTAGATAAAGCTTTTGGGTTGTCTTTATCAGACCAATATTGGATAAAACCATATAATTCTAGTATTAAGTATGATGATGTTAATTTCTTTGATAATGATTTTGATTATACGGAGTTCTTAGAGGCTTCTTTATCGAAGAATAGCAATACCATAATTAGTAAAAATGGTTTAAAAACTCCTAATAACACAACTGATGGAATGCTTAAGAAAGCATGGATTATTGAAGATAAGACAAGATACTTACTTAAGGGTGGGTATAAGAATGAATTATTACAACCATTTAATGAAGTATTAGCGAGTGAAATATGTGACAGATTAGGATTTAATCATGTTACTTATACTTTAGATATGTATAAAGATATGGTTGTATCTAAGTGTCCTTGTTTTATTAATAAAGATACGGAATTAGTTACTTGTTATCAAATAGGAAAAGGGATAATAAGGCATAATTCCGTAGAAGATTATGAAGAGTATATTAAGATATTAGAAAATCATAATATAAAAGATGCTCGAATAAAAATGGAGGATATGTATATTTTAGATTTTCTAATTATGAATGAAGATAGACATCTTAATAACTTTGGTATTATAAGAGATGTTAATACTTTGGAATGGGTGGATGTTGCACCAATATTTGATAATGGTCAAAGTCTTAATATTGATTATTATGATGAAGAAGAACTTCATATATTTGGTGAAGGAAGATTGTTTTATGAAGTAAAACTATTTGATGATATTATTAAGATAGTTAAAGATATTAAAAGATTAAATTTAACTATGTTAGATGGTTTAGTAGAGTGGTTTGATGACTTGCTTCATAAATATCAATCTTATACTGGTTTTTCTGATATTAGAATTAATAGATTGTGTATATTATTAAATAGACAAATTAATAAGTTAAAAGAATTGCAATCTTTAGTTTAAATTAATTTATTTCTATATTATTATAGTTTAGTTAGAGCAGACTTTTAGGTGTTGTCAAATTGTTTATTTTGTGGTAGTATCTTTATAGGATATGACTATTGGTTCATAAATGGGAAGAAGGATATTTTATGTTAGGTAATAATGCGTTATTTACACAAAATAAACAAAATGGGGGGGGATTTTTACTACTAAGTAAGATATCCTCTGGATATGCCACGTTAGGTGGTGTATCTATATGAACTTTAAAAGAAAGCTTTGGTGGGCTCAACATAGGACTGATGTCTACAAATATGGTACTATTTTATCTTTAGTTTTAATAGTTACTATATCTATTATTTATTTTACTTATTCTAAGTTTAGTAGTAGAAATGAAGCAACTGCTTATGAAACAACAGTTCAACCTTTCATTAAGAATGATTATTTTATTGCTAGTTATATTAATGGTGAGTGGTCTGATAGTATTCCTGGTAAGAATGATGGTTATATTGTAGATAAGATAGTTTGTGATAACGGAGCAACCGGTACCTGGGATTATTCTGAATGGGGTATTAACATAAGGAACGCTACAAAGAAGATTAAGTGTAGTGTATATTTCATTGTTAAACCATTATCATCAGCTGAGAAAATTACTACTTTAGCTACAACTGATACAACAAATTTTGCTACTGATGATGCTGACAATAATATAAGATATATTGGTGCCAACCCAAATAACTATGTATATTTCAACTGCAGTGATTATTCAAATCAAAGTGATAGCACATGTGAGAAATGGCGTATCATTGGTGTATTTAAAAATATGACTAAGTCTAATGGAACAAAAGAGGATTTAGTTAAAATAATCAGAGATGATAGTTTAGGCAATATATGGTGGGGTAACGCTGTAAATGATTGGACACAAGCAAGTTTACAAACAACATTAAATGGTGACTATTATAACGGAACATATAAAACAGGAGCATTAAAAAATGATTCAACAAGAAATGCCATCGAAAGTGTTGTCTGGAATTTAGGCGGAAGTAGTACATATAAAGATGTAACAGCTAGTATGTTTTATAGTCGTGAAAGAGGAACAACGGTTTATAGTGGCCATGCAACAACATGGACAGGAAAAGTAGGTTTAATGTACCCAAGTGATTATGGTTATGCCACAGCTGGAGGGGCAACAACTAACAGAGCAGCATGTTTAGCAAAAGAATTATATAACTGGGATGGTCTAAGTGATTGCAAAAATAATGATTATTTATTTAAATCAAGTTACCGTCAGTGGACTTTAGTGTCTTATTCGGCTAACGCCGCTAGCGTTTTCGATGTGGACACGGACGGATATGTCGGCAGCTACGGTGCGGGCACCTCTAACGGGGTGCGTCCTGCCGCTTTTCTGAAATCTAATATCTTAATCTCAGAAGTAGGAAATGGCAGTAGCGCGACTCCATACCAGTTATCAGTGAAATAATATTATCAAAAGACAATACAAAACGTATTCGTCTTTTTTTGACTAAATATTTAAACAAAGAATTATAAAATATAGGTGGTGATAGAATGACCATCTATATAGACATAGTGATAATATTAAACTTTATATTTGATATGATGTTACTTTTAGTAGTAAATATAACATTGAAAAGAGGTGTAGGTATAAGAAGAATAATACTAAGTAGTTTAGTAGGAGAAATAAGTATAATATTCTTTTTAATACCTAATATGTACTTTCTAATAATATTAAAAATAATATTAGCGGGAATAATATGTATAATATGTTTTAAATATAAAGATATAATGTATACCATAAATAATATTACTTACTTTTATATGTGTAGTATTATTCTGGGCGGGTTTATGTATTATCTAAATATGAATAATATTAATTACTTGGTTATATTATTACTTAGTCCTTTAATACTTATCATGTATATTAAACAAAATAAAAATATTAAGATGAATATAGGAAGTTATTATGAAGTAATAATATATTTAAATAAAAAGAATATAATTAAAGTAATGGGGTTTTTAGATACGGGTAATAGATTAAAAGATCCAGTTAGTAAAAGAAGTGTAGTTCTTATAAATAAAAAGTTATTACCTGATGATATTCATATAAATAGTCCTATATATGTACCTTATCATTCACTAAATAATAAGGGGCTAGTTAAATGTATTAAACCATTAAAGTTAGAGATAGATAATAAATATTATAGTAATTTCTTACTTGGAATAATGAATGATAAGATTGGAATATCAGGAGTAGATTGTATATTAAATTTAGATGTAATGGAGGGATTACATGTTTAAGAAAATAATAGAGTGGTTAAAGATTAAGTATAATGAAATCTTTTTTATTGGGTGTGATGATAAACTGCCACCACCTTTAAGTAGAGAAGAAGAGTTACATTATTTAACGTTATATAAAATGGGAGATGAGAGTGCTAAGGAGGTACTTATTGAACATAATTTAAGATTAGTTGTGTTCTTAGCTAAGAAGTATGAATCTACTGGTTATGATATTGAAGATTTAGTGTCTATTGGGTCAATTGGGCTTATTAAGGGAATTAATACGTACAAGATAGATAAGAATATAAAGCTTGCTACTTATGCTTCAAGATGTATTGCTAATGAAATATTGATGTTTATAAGAAAAAATAAAAATCGTAAGGGAGAGATTAGTTTAGAAGATGCTCTTAATTATGATAGTGAAGGTAATGAACTACATTTAGAAGATATAATGGGGACAGATGAAGACTTAGTAGTTAAAGAGTTTGAAAGTAATGAAGAAAGAAGTGTGTTACAAAGAGAGATTGAAAGGTTAGAACCAAGAGATAAAGAAATAATGATAATGCGTTATGGGTTATATAATACGGATTCTTATACGCAAAAAGAGGTAGCGGATAAGCTTAATATATCGCAAAGTTATATTTCAAGAATTGAAAAGAAGGTTATTAGAAGATTAAAATCATTATTAAAAGTATAGATTAATTCTACTCTGGCGGGTAGAATTTTTAAAATATAAAAGAGTTTACATAAGTTTAACAAGAAAAAGAGAAAATAATGAAGAAAACTTATTAAAAAGTGGTAAGTTTTGTTCGTATAAATTGGGATTATTTGGTATAATTGTTATTAACAAAGGATGTTTTTAGAATGAATAATATATATGGAATAACAAGAGAGGACTTAGAACAATATTTTCTAAGTATTAACGAAAAGAAATATAAAGCTTTACAGGTATATAGTTGGTTGTATGAAAAAAGAGTGCATGACTTTACTGAGATGAGTGATATAAAGAAATCTATTCAAGAAAGATTAGCACAAGATTTTAGTATGGATATGATAAAGATAGTTAAAGTCCAACATGATAAAGATACTCATAAATACTTATTTGAACTATTAGATGGTAATCATATTGAAGCCGTATTAATGGATCATGATTATGGTTTAAGTATTTGTGTATCTAGTGAAGTTGGCTGTAATATGGGATGTAAGTTTTGTGAATCAGGAAGATTAAAAAAAGTTAGAAATTTAGAGGCTTATGAGATGGTTGAGCAAATCTTACTGATAGAAGCGGAGATGAAAAAAAGAATATCTTCGGTAGTGGTTATGGGTATTGGAGAACCTTTAGATAATTATGATAATTTAATTAAGTTTATTAAGATTATAAATGACGCTAAGGGTATTGCTATTGGGGCTCGTCATATAACTGTTTCGACATGTGGTTTAGTACCTAAAATAAAAGAATTTATGGAGTTACCTCTACAAGTTAATTTAGCATTAAGCTTACACGCCCCAAATGATTGTATTAGAAATAAAATTATGCCAATAAATAAAGTGTATAGTATTAGTCAAGTAATTGATACGATAAAGGAGTATATCTTAAAAACTAATAGACGAGTTACTATAGAATATGTTATGCTTAATAATGTAAATGATAGTGTTTCTAATGCATATGAACTTGCTAAATTACTTAAAGGGATGAATGTATATGTTAATTTAATTCCATATAATGAAACTAGTCATTTAGAGTTTAGAAAATCTAGAAAAGAACAAATAAATAAATTCTTCGATTGTTTAAAAAGAGAAGGTATTAATGTTACGGTAAGAAGAGAGTTTGGTAGTAAGATTGATGCGGCTTGTGGGCAATTACGAAGTAAGGAGGAAGCATGAAAACATTTTATTTAACGGATGCAGGAAAGGTTCGTAGTCATAATGAAGATTCAGTTACAATTTTAAAAAATCAAAGTGATGAGTATTTACTTATGGTTTGTGATGGTATGGGTGGACATAGAGCTGGTGAGGTTGCTAGTTCGATGGTTGTTACTCATATGGGGAAAAGATTTAATGAGATGGCTTCAGTTGGCCCTAAGGTTGATGCAATTAACTGGATGAACGATAATATAAATGAAGTAAATAGAGCAATTGAGGAGTATGCTAAGAAAAATCCCGAAAGTTTAGGAATGGGTACTACTGTTGTAATGGCTCTTTTAACTAAAGATTATTTAATATTTGGTAATATTGGGGATTCTTCAGGGTTTGCTATTAAAAATGGAAGATTACATAAAGTAACTAAAGATCATACGTTAGTAAATCTCTTAGTACAAGCAGGAGATTTAACGGAAGAGGAAGCTAAATATCATCCTAAAAAGAATGTCTTAATGAAAGCTTTAGGTAGTGGGGAGACTGCTGAACTTGATATATTTGATGTTGATATGGGGGCTAGTGGCATCTTATTATGTAGTGATGGTTTAACTAATATGTTAAGTGTTGAACAAATAGAAAAAGTTATTAATGATGAAACCTTAGATATTGAAGAAAAAGTAGTAAAATTAATTAGAAAATGTAATGCCAGAGGGGGGACTGATAATATATCAGTGGCTTATTTAGAAAAAGAAAGTGGTGAATAGTAATGATAATGAAAGGTCAAAAAATTAACGATCGTTATCAAATTATTAAGTCTATTGGTGAAGGGGGAATGGCTAATGTTTATTTAGCTTATGATACTATATTAGATAGAAATGTAGCGGTTAAGGTATTACGTGGAGATTTAGCAACTGATGAGAAGTTTGTAAGAAGATTTCAAAGAGAGGCTTTATCAGCTAGTAGTTTGTCTCATCCTAATATTGTAGAGGTATATGATGTTGGTGAAGATAATGGTCAATATTATATTGTTATGGAGTATATTGAAGGCAAGCAGTTAAAGCAGCTTTTAAAGAAGCGTGGTAAGTTAACGATTAGTGAAGTAATAGATATTATGTTGCAAATAAGTGATGGTTTATCTGTAGCGCATGATAATTATATAATTCACCGTGATATAAAACCCCAAAATATTATGATTTTAGAAAATGGCTTAGTAAAGATTACGGATTTTGGTATTGCTATGGCTATGAATTCAACCCAGTTAACCCAGACTAATTCGGTAATGGGAAGTGTTCATTATTTACCACCGGAACAAGCTAATGGTAAGGGTTCAACATTACAAAGTGATATTTATTCTATGGGTATTTTAATGTATGAGTTACTTACGGGGGAGCTTCCTTATAAGGGTGATAATGCTGTAGAAATAGCACTTAAACATTTAAAAGAGCCATTACCTAGTGTTAGGGAAAAGGTTCCTGAGGTACCTCAAAGTGTAGAAAATATTATAATTAAAGCAACTGCTAAGAATCCTAAGAATAGATATCCGGATGCTAGGGCGATGAATGAAGATTTAAGAACGTGTTTAGATGAATCTCGTGCTAATGAAGAAAAAATTGTGTTACCTTATCCCGAGGGTGATGATGAAGCCAAAGTTAATAAGGCTTTGAAGAAGACTACGGTTGTTGATGATGAGGGTAAGGTTATTGCTAAGGAAATAACTGAAAGTGATGTTAAAGAGAAGAAACAAAATAAGGTGTTATTAGTATTGTTTGCAATATTTACAGGGATAATTATTGTTATTACTTCGATTATTGTGGTTTTACCAATTATTACTAATCAAAAAGAAATTAAAGTACCTGATGTTGCTAATATGGCTTTAAGTGAAGCGGTAGAAAAATTACAAAATGAAGGTTTTAAAGTAGCTGATGAACAAAAAGAAGTATCTAGTGATGAGATAGAAGAGGGTAAGGTTGTTAAGACTTCTCCTGTTGCTGGTACGAAGAAAACTAAGGGTTCAGAGATTACTATTTATATATCTAGTGGTAATAATGGATTTGTTATGGAAGATTTTACGGGTAAGAATTATCTAACTGTTAAGGGTACTTTAGAAGCTTATGGAGTATATGTTTTAATAGAGAAAAAAGATGTAACAGATTCTAAAGTAGATGGAAGTGCAATATTAGAACAATCAGTTAAAGCGGGAGATAAAGTATCTAAGGGTGATACAGTAACATTATATATACCTAATGTCGTAACAAAGTATCCTAACTTTACAAGTGGCGAATATACGGAATCAGATGTGGAAGATTTCTGTAATCAATATGGTTTAACATTAAAGAAAGTATATGATTCAACAGGTAATCATCAAGATGGAGATATTATTAAACAAAGTAAGCCAGAAGGATATCAAGTTACCCAAGGTACAACATTAACTATAACTATTTATAAGGCACCAGATGATAGTGAAAAATGTAATCCAAATGAGGAAGTTTGTGATTAAGACTGGTCAAATAGTTCGTATAATTAGTAATTTATATACGGTTAAAGTAGATAATACTTATATAGATGCCAGAGCTAGGGGAGTATTTAGAAATAAAAATCTTACTCCTTTAGTAGGTGATTTTGTTGATATTGATATTGATAAGAAAGTTATTTTAGATATAAAGAATCGTATAAGTATGATAAATAGACCAATGGGTGCTAATATTATGGAAGGTCTAATTGTTACTAGTTTAAAAGCCCCTGATTTATCACTTAGTTTATTAGATAAACAAATTAGTTATTTAATTATTAATAATATTAAGCCAGTTATTGTTTTAACGAAAAAAGATTTAGTAGATATAGATGAATTAAAGGATATCGAAGAGATATTTAAATACTATGATGGTATTGGTATTCCGGTATTTTATAATATAGAGTTAGATAGATTAAAAGGCTTTTTAGAAGGTAAGCTTACTTGTGTTACAGGGCAGACTGGTGCGGGTAAGAGTACATTAATTAATAAATTGGGTAGTCTAAATATTAAGACGGATGAGATTAGTAAGGCTTTAGGACGTGGTAAACATACAACTAGACATGTAGAAATATATGAAATAGGTAAAATAAAGATAATGGATACTCCAGGATTTAGTGCCTTAGATTTAAATGGAATAACGAAAGAACAATTAAGAAATTCGTTTATAGAGTTTAAGAAGTATTCTTGTCGTTTTAAAGATTGTATGCATAATAAAGAAATAGACTGTGGTGTTAAGACGGCTGTTGGTAAAGAGATTTTGCCATCACGTTATGAAAATTATATAAAGCTTTTAGGAGAGTTAAATGAAAGTAGCGGTATCTTTTTTAAGTAGTAATTATAGTTTAGAAGAAACAATAAGTATTTTAGATAATAGTGCTTGTGATTATATTCATGTTGATATAATGGATGGTGTATTTGTTAATAATAAGACTTATGATGAAGATATATTTAGGGTACTTAGGAATGTTAATAAACCTTTAGATATTCATTTAATGGTAGAGCATCCAATATCTTATATTGAGAGATTTAAAGAGTTAAATCCTAGTATAATTACTTTTCATAAGGAAATTAAAGAAGATATTAGACCACTGCTGAAGTTAATTAGAAGTTATGGAATAAAAGCTGGAATAGCTATAAACCCTATGACCCAAGTTAGAGAAATACAAGATATACTTAGTGAGGTTGATAGCATCTTAGTAATGTCTGTAAACCCTGGGTTGGGTGGGCAAAAATTCTTAGCGTCAAGTATTATTAAAGTGGGACAAATAAGAAGTTTAAATAAGAATGTCTGGATAAATGTTGACGGGGGTATAAATGATGGTAATGTTAAATATTTAGATAGTGATATTGTAGTAAGTGGTTCTTATGTATGTAAGAGTGATAATATAAATAAGCAAATACTAAGATTAAAGGAGATTATAGATGAAAAAGGTTGTTAAATTAATTGGTACTTTGGGTTGTGTTTTATTATTATGTGGTTGTGGTAGTAAGAAGATGTCTTGTACTATGGATACCGATGATGAAGTAATGAAATCTAATGTTTTAATGAATGTATCTTTTAAGAAGAATAGTATTGATAAAATTAAGATAAGTTCAAACTATGAGATTAAGGATGAATATAAAGATATTGTGCAAACTATTAAAGATAGTTATGATGAGGTTTATAATATTTCAAATAAGAATATTAAGTATAAATCATCTTTAAATGATAATAAAATTGATATTAATTTAGAGTTAAAATATCCTAAGTTGGATGATGATGCGAAGACTAAGCTTGGTTTAAATGATTTTTCTGGTAATAGGGATGAGGTTAAGACTAAGTTAAGTGATTTAGGATATACTTGTAAATAGAAAAAGAACTGTGCTGCAACACAGTTCTTCTTTTAGGGCTATTCTTCTTTAGTAAATGGGTTAGGGTCCGTAGTCATAAACTCTAAGTATTCGTTAATTGCGCGATTAACTATAAATGGGTCCATGACTGGTATTAAATTGTAAAAGTAAGTTTTAGTGCTATGAACAAGTTCTTTTTTACTTGGTTGCATTTTGTGTTCACAGATACAATTAAAATAACCACATAGATAGCCTGATACTAAAGCAAAAGCGAAATCTTCTTGACGTTTTTCTTCGGCTTTTTGCTCTGGGGTTTTGGGAGAGTTATCTTTTTCTCTTACCCAAACGTTTACTGTTGGCATAACTTTTCCTCCTTTCGGGGGCAATATAACATAGTTTAAAAGAAAGGTCAAAATTAGGTTTTTGCGAATTTCTGCACGAAAAACGCGTTTAAAACGCCAAAAATGCGCTAAAATTGAAAAATTGCAGTGCTTTTTTTGCAAAAATTAAAAAATTCACAAATTTTAAAAATTTCGATTTTTTCGCAAAATGTGAAAGTTAAGTGAAATTAAAAAAAACATAATTGACATATAATATAATGTTTGCTAGAATTATTTTTGTTAGGCAACTAACAAAGGCGGGAAGTTATGAATAATAGTATCTCAATAGGGCATGAGCTTGCGTATACAAATAACCTAATAGCAAGAAGAATAGCTAGAGGGGGAAATAATAAGTATGCAATGAATATAAGTCCTATACAAGTAAGAATAGTAAAATACTTAGTTAGACAAAATAATAAGGCTATATTACAAAAAGATATGGAGTACATTTTTAATATAAGAAGAAGTACTGTATCTGGTGTTATTAAGACTATGGAGAAAAACAATATTATTATTAGAGAAAATGTTAAAGATGATAATAAAAGTAAGGAAATTAAATTAACTAATGAAGTATATCTAAGAGCTAACGATTTAGTTAGGAAGCTAAGAGAATTAGATTTAGAATTACTAAAAGATATTAATAAAGAAGATTTAGAAGTGTTTATGAGAGTACTAAAGAATATTCAAGATAACTTAAAAGAAGAAAGGAAATAATTATGTTTAAATTATTTAAAAATTTTACAAAGAAAGATATTGCGGCAATTATAACTTGTATTGCTTTAATTGTATTTCAAGTTTGGTTAGATTTAAGATTACCTGATTATATGTCAGAAATTACGAAGTTAGTTCAAACTGAAGGTAGCACAATTGGAGAAATATTAGTTCAGGGTGGATATATGATGGCTTGTGCTTTTGGATCATTATTATCTAGTTTTGTTGTTGGTTATATTGCTTCAAAATTATCAGCTAATTTTTCTTATACTTTAAGAGGGAAAGTATATAATAAAGTATTAAGTTTTGGAACTGAAGAGATTAAGAATTTTCAAACTAGTAGTTTGATTACGCGTACAACAAATGATGTTACGCAGTTAGAAATGATTATTGCTATGGGTCTTCAGATGCTTATTAAAGCACCAATTATGGCCGTATGGGCTGTATCTAAGATTCTTAATAAATCATTACAATGGAGCTTATTAACGGGTTCCTTTGTAGTCTTATTATTAGTAGTTATTAGTATTATTATGATTATTGTATTACCAAGATTTGAACGTGTACAAAAACTAATTGATAATATTAATAATGTAACAAGAGAGTCTTTAACTGGTATTAGAGTTGTTAGGGCGTTTAATGCAGAAGATTATCAAGAGAATAGATTTGGTAAAGTTAATGAAGATTTAACAAAGATGCAATTATTTAATCAAAAAACCTTTGCTATTATGATGCCTTTGATGCAAGCGGTAATGCAGTTTTTAACATTAGGAATATATTTTATTGGGGCGTATTTAATTGATGCGGCAATGATGAGTGATAAGATTACTTTATTTAGTGATATGGTAATATTTTCAAGTTATGGAATGCAGGTAATTATGTCATTCTTAATGTTAGCTATGATATTTATGATGTGGCCAAGAGCACAAGTTTCAGCCCGTCGTATTAATGAAGTATTAGATAGTGATATTCATATTAAAGATGGAAGTTTTGATGGTAAAACGGTTGAAGTTGGTTGTGTTGAGTTTAAGAATGTATCATTTAAATATCCGGATGCGAATGAATATTTACTTAAAAATATCTCATTTAAAGTGAATAAGGGTCAAACGATTGCGTTTATTGGCTCAACTGGTTCGGGTAAGAGTTCCCTTATTAACTTAGTACCAAGATTTTATGATGTTACGGATGGAGAAGTATTAGTTGATGGCGTTAATGTTAAAGATTATACTTTAAAGGCCTTGCATGATAAGATTGGATATGTTCCTCAAAAAGCCGTTATGTTTACAGGAACAGTAAAATCTAATGTATGCTATGGGAATAAGAGTGTTAGCGAAGAAGAAATGAAGAAGGCTATTGATGTAGCCCAAGGTACAGAATTTGTTAGTAAAATGGATAAAACATATGATGCCCATATAGCACGTGGTGGTACTAATGTGTCTGGTGGTCAAAAACAAAGACTTGCAATTGCACGTGCGATTGCAAAGAAACCGGAAATTTATATTTTTGATGATTCATTCTCAGCTTTGGATTACAAAACGGACTCTATATTAAGAAGTGAATTAAAAAAATATACAAGTGATGCAACAAACTTAATCGTTGCGCAAAGAATTGGAACCATATTAAATGCAGATGTTATTGTGGTATTAGACAAGGGTAAATGTGTTGGTATGGGTACTCATAAAGAATTAATGGAAAATTGTCCAGTATATAAAGAAATTGCCTTATCACAATTATCAAAGGAGGAATTAAATAATGCCTAGACCAAATAGAGGTACTCCAGAAAAATCAAAAGATTTTATGGGGTCAATGAAGAAATTATTACAAAATTTAAAACCTTGGCGTGTCTTACTTACCTTAGGGTTGGTACTAGCTTTTATTAGTGCAATTCTTTCTTTGGTTGCACCAAATTGTTTATCTGATTTAACGGATACTATAACATCAGGGATAAAACCTAATATAAGTGAAAATACAATTAAAGATATTATGAGTAATCCAAATATTTCTTATGAAGATAAGATGAGTTTTCAGGTTACTTTGAGTAGTATGAGTAATAGTAGTGATACTACAAAATTATTAAAGAAAATTGACGAATTACCAAGTTCAATTTATGATATTATTAAACCAAGTATTGATATGGCTAAAGTAAAAAGTATTGTTACATTCTTAACTATTCTTTATTTATTAAGTGCCATATTTAGTTATATTGAATCAGTTAGTATGACTACTGTATCAAATAATTTTGCTAAGAATTTAAGAAGTAGAATTAGTGTTAAAATTAATAAATTACCTTTAAAATATTTTGATACTCATGAAACTGGTGATGTTTTATCAAGGGTAACAAATGATGTTGATACAATTGCTCAAAACTTAAATCAAAGTTTAGCTACTTTAATTAGTGCAACAACATTATTTGTTGGGTCAATTATTATGATGTTTGCAACTAATTGGATAATGGCTATTACAGCAATTCTTTCTAGTTTAATTGGTTTTGCTTTTATGTTCATAATATTAATGAAATCACAAAAGTACTTTATGAAAAGACAAAAAGAATTGGGAGAATTAAATGGTCATATTGAAGAAATTTATAGTGGTCAAAGTATAGTTAGAGCTTATAATAATGAAGAAAACGTTAAAAAGGAATTTAATAAATTAAATGAGGCTTTAAAAGTATCTAACCAAAAGAGTCAATTCTTATCAGGACTTATGCAACCAATAATGGGCTTTATAGGAAATTTTGGGTATGTTTGTGTATGTATAGTTGGCGCTTTACTAACTATGAATAACGTTATATCGTTTGGGGTTATTGTGGCATTTATGATTTATGTAAGATTATTTACTAATCCATTAAGTCAGTTAGCGCAAGCTATGACATCATTACAATCAACAGCAGCCTCAGCTGAAAGAGTATTTGAATTCTTAGAAGAAGAGGAAATGACTTTAGAACATCCAACTAAGTATTTAGATAAAAACAAAGTCAAAGGCGATATTGAATTTAAAAATGTGGTCTTTGGGTATGACGATACTAGAACAATAATTAAAAACTTTAGTGTTAAAGCTAAAAGTGGCCAAAAGATTGCAATAGTAGGGCCAACCGGTGCTGGTAAGACTACTTTAGTTAACTTATTAATGAAATTTTATGAAATAAATTCAGGAGATATTTTAATAGATGGTGTATCAACTAAAGAATTATCAAGAGAAAATATTCATGAGTTATTTGTTATGGTTTTACAAGATACTTGGTTATTTGATGGTACCGTAAGAGATAATATTAAGTTTAATAGTGAAAATGTTACTGATGAAGAGATTTGGAATGCTTGTAAAGTAGTAGGAGTAGATCATTTTATTAAAACATTACCAGGTGGGTTAGACGCTAAATTAAATGATAGTGATTCTGTAAGTCAAGGACAAAAGCAGTTAATGACTATTGCCCGCGGTATGATAGAAGATGGTCCATTCTTAATTTTGGATGAAGCTACAAGTAATGTTGATACCAGAACTGAAGAATTAGTTCAAAAAGCTATGGATAAATTAACGGAAGGTAGAACATCGTTTATCATTGCTCATAGATTATCAACAATTAAGAATGCAGATATTATCTTAGTTATGAATGAAGGAAACATTATTGAACAAGGTAACCATGAAGAATTAATGAAATTAAATGGTTTCTATGCTGAATTATATAATTCACAATTTAAGAAATAGTTTTATAGGTATTGCCTGAGGGTGATATCTTTTTTTCTTGACTTTAAGAAAAATTAGTCTAAAATATTAGGTACATGAATGAAGGAGATTAGTAATGGATAGATGGTTTAATAAAGACTTAGAAAGAAAGGATTTACCCAAGAATGTAAATAGTGAAGAACTATATGGTTTTTTAAATGACAATAAAGTTTTAGAAGATGAAAAGTATGTGGCCATATATGAAGATTTATTAAAAAATGAAGACTGGTATAAAGAGTTTTTTAAAGAAAAATTACTACTTAATGAAAAGTTTGATAATAGGATTATGAATTATTATGTAAGTTTAGCAGTAATGGATACTGTTGCGTTAACTTTAATGATAATTACAAGAAAATATGGTGCTATGCCAAGTGTTGTAGCGGTTAATGTTGCAGGTTTTATTACTGGTAAGTTAATTCCTGATATTTGCGCTAATAGTAATATGGAACAATTAAAGAAGGACTTAGGAGAAAAAAGTAGTGAATATTATAAAAATTTAATACTTGCGCAAGGGCTTATGGCTGAAGAATTTGATATAAAATTAAAAGAAGTAGGGAATAGTGAGCTAAGTAGAAAGCTTAGCTTAAATAAAGCAATTAGAAAGAATTAGAGGTATTCTAATGAAAGAATCAACAGGGATAGAGGGAAATAGATTTCCCGGGGAATTTACGGAAGAAGAAATATATGAGTTTTTTAATACCGAAGTTTTGAAAGATAATAGTAAATATACAAAGTTACGTAAGGACATGGCGGAGTATGCTTATTGGTACTATAAATTATTAGTTAAAAGATATTCTCTTTCTGAAGTAATGGATAAAAATCTTAGGTCTTTGTTAAATATTACCGTTGTTAGTGAGATAGTAATGGGCCTAGACCTTATTGCTAAAAATAATGATGTTGCTTTTTCAGCCTTCGTATTAGTTAATTTAGCAGGGTTATTTTTAGTTAAGATAATTCCTAGAGTTGTTGCTATGAAAGAGTATATTAGATATTCAAATTTAGTATATCAAGGTTGTGATGATTATTTTGATAAATTGTTAGAAGATACTGGTATTATGGAAGATTTTTCAACACAGTTAGTTATGGATAATAATTCTAATAAAGAGAGTAGAGCGTTAAATTTAAGTAGAGCTAAAAGAGTTTAGGTTAGCTCTTTTGTTTTCAGGAGGTTTTATATGAAAGATAATGAATATATGGAAAATATAGACGAGTTAATGAAGTTTGTTTTTGAAGGTAGACTTTTAGATGGAGACCATCAGTCTGAACGTCGAAGATTACAAGAACTAAAAAGTTATGGTATTTTAGAAGAAAATGCTAATATTACTGAATGTTATAAGCAAATTCTTAGTCTATTAAACGATAATAAATTATATATTTTAGATGTTCTTTATACAAAAAATAATGATAAAGAATTAAAACAAGAGAGAACCTTAAAAATATTATTTTGGCAGGCAGGAACATTTATTGCTGCGTTGCTTTCAGTTTACTTAATACTTATTTATCCGGTATTTGGATCAATGGTTTTTAGTTCTATTATATTATTTGGTATTTTTAATTATATCTGGCATGTAAATCCAACTATTCAAACTAAGAGAGAATATTTAAAAGCGATAAAAACGATAGAAAATAGAATTAGAATGTATGGGGCTTTTTTAGGAGAAAATAAAGAATTAGTTAAGGAAAATGAAAATGAAGAACAACCTAAAGAGGAAAGCAGACTAGAGGCTATACCAAGAGAGATTGAGTATTACTATGCATTAATTAAAAATAATAAGTATGAAGGATATTTGAATGATGCGAAAGAACTATCTAGTATTTACCATAAATATATTGAAATTACTATGCCTAGTGATGATTTAACTAAGGATAATTATCAAATAAACTTAGTATTAAATAATAAACTAACCAAGTTATTAAACGATTTAAATGCTTTGGAAAGGAAAATAGATTTAAGTATTAAAAAACAAGAACGACAAGAGTTTTATCAAAGTAGAATAAGTACTTTAGACGAAGAACTAGCAGTAGATAAATTAGATACTGGTTATGCTTCAAAATCTTTGAAGAGAACACTTAAAAAGTAAAAATTTGCAATAATTATAAGATAATGCTATAATTGTTTTACACAAACGAGGTGCAAAAATGAAAGTAACATCAGTTAATTTAAGTCATATGGCAGTTAGAGAAAGCCAATACCCTAATGATTCTTTAGGAGAGTTCTTATTAGTTGGACGTAGTAATGTTGGAAAAAGTAGTTTTATAAATTGCCTAATAAATAGAAAAAATTATGCTAGAACTTCAGCGACACCAGGGAAAACTCAAACGTTAAACTTTTATAATGTTAATGATTTGTTTTACTTAGTGGATGTTCCGGGATATGGTTATGCTTCAGTAGATAAAATGACTCAAAAGAAATTTGGACTTATGATTGAAGAATACTTAATGAATCGTAGTGATTTAAAAAGAGTGTTTTTATTAGTTGACTATCGTCATAAACCAATGGAAGATGATGTTTTAATGTATAATTTCTTAAAATATTATAATAAACCAGTAACGATAGTGGCTACTAAATATGATAAAGTAGCTACTAGTAAGAGAGCAAAGATAGAAAAAGCTTTAAATGATGCGTTTAATTTAGCACCAGATGATAACATTGTATATTTTTCTTCTGTAACTAGAAAAGGTAAAGATGAAGTATATAAAATTATTGAATCATACTTATAAAATGGAATTTTAGAACAAAATTCTGTTTTTTTTAACTTTTTTAAAGAAATTTTGCAGAAAAAAAAGAAAATCAGGGGTATACCGGTAATATATATTATTAGAGGGGTACTTTATTCGACAAATTATTTTGCAATTGTGTAGTACTTTAATGTTGGTGATAATTATGAAGAAAACATTACTAACAATACTAGGAGCTATTCTAGTTGGTTTTGGGTTAGGGCTATTTTTCTTTAAAAAATTTGATACAAACATTGAAGCTTTAGCAACTTCGGTAAAGTCTATTTATGCGGTACAAGTTGGAGTATATAAAAATATCGACAATGCTAAAGATGTTGCTAATAAGATGGAAGGTATTGTTGTTTTAGATAATGATTATTACAGGGTATATATTGATATTATTAAAGACAAAGAAATACTAAATTCAAGAGAAGAGTACTATAAAAATAATAATATAAATTATTACTTAAAAATTATTAATCCAAGTAAGGAATTTATAACTAAGTTAGATGATTATGAAATGATTTTGAAAAATACTAGTATTAGTGCAGATAAGATAAGGGTAGTGAGAGAAAAAATATTGAAGGAGTATCAAAATGAATTACATGATTAAAGAGATGGATGAGGAAATTCGTCCACGTGAAAGATTAAAAAGGTATGGCGCGGGGGCTTTAGGAAATGATGAAGTATTGGCTATTTTGTTAAGGTGTGGAACGAAGGAATGTAATGTTAAAGATTTATCGGTTAAGATTTTAAATGAAATTGATGGAATGAAGAATTTTAGCAATATTTCCTGGGAGAAGTTGAGTAAAATTAAAGGAGTTGGGGAGGTTAAGGCACTTACTTTATTAGCGGCTTTAGAGTTTGGGAAGAGAGTCTTAGCAGAAAGTAATAAAGAAACTGTTAAAATGATTAATAGTAAGACGATATATGAATTATTTAAGTATAAGTTTGTAGGTGTAATGCAGGAAATGTTGGTGGCGGTGTTTTTGGATGTAAAAAATAATTTAATTAGTTCAAAGACAATATTTATGGGAACGATTAATAAGTCCGTGGTACATCCTAGGGAAGTTTTTAAAGAGGCTGTATCTTGTGGGGCAGGAAAAATTGTTTTAATTCATAATCATCCATCGGGTAATCCGAAGCCGTCTTTTAATGACGAGGTTTTTACGGAAAAAATGGTGAAACTGGGTGTGGAAATGGATATACCGGTAATTGACCATATAATAATAGGTAAAGGAACTTATTATAGTATAACTAATCATAAGGAGTATAAAGATGAAGAAATTTAAGTGTGGGTTATATTATGGGGTAATGATATTATTATTTTTAGTTGTAGAGCCCATTATTGGGTATTTAAGATTTAGTGATAAAGTAAGTGTAGAAAACAATGTTTTAGAGCTTAGTAATAATGATATGAAACAAAAATTAGAAGAATTAAGTCAAATATCGTATGAAGATTATAATTATATTTTAGCTAAAGTAACGATTAGAAGTTTATATAATAGTCAGTATTATTTTTTAGATAGTGCTTATTCTTTTAAAGATAATGCTCCAGTTATAAATCAGTTTGGTCTAATTGGGGTTACGGATAAAAATAAGACGTTGAAGTCGTCTCAAAGTTTGAAATTATCAGTGAAAGTTAATAACATAATAGGTATTTTAGAAGGAGGTATTTTAAATATTGAAGGTGATTTTAAAGTAGGAGATAAGGTTTATACAAGTGGTTTAACTAATATGCCTAGAAATATCTTAGTTGGTGAGATTAAAAGTATTGATAAAGGCAGTATTAAAGTAGAGTATGTAGATAATACTTCTAACTATGTGGCTATATTGAAGGATTATAGTTTATGATATATTTATTAATAGATATTTTATTTTATAGTTTTTCACCGTTTAATACTTGTTTTGTTTTATTTAACTTTTTAGGAAAGAAGAGACTTAGTGAATATTTGGTAATGGGATTGTTTATTATTATTTTTACGAGGAGAATTTTTTATTACTTAGTTTTGTTAAGTTTACTTTGGGTATTGAATAAATATGTTTTAAAGAAGTATTTTAAGAATGACCTCTTGAAATTAATTATTAACTTTATAATATTCTTTAATTTTAGCATTACTTTAAATCAAGTATTAGTATTTATGGTTATGGTATTATTTCATTATTTGGCACCATATAATTTACTGGGTGATTAGATTTGGATGATTATTTAATTAAAGAGTATTTAGATAATAGTAAAGATAAAGAGATTAGTAAGGTTAAGCTTTTAAGTAGAAGAATAGTTAGTAAGTTACTTTTAAGTATTATTTTCTTATTAGTTAGTATTATTCTTATTAATAAGAGTACTCAAGTTAAAGAGTTTTATTTAGATAATATATATACTAACTCCTGGAGCTTTACAAAGTTTAATAGTTTATATAATAAGTATTTTGGTTCTTTAGTTAAAGATTATCAGGTACCAGATACAAGCAGCGTATTTAATGAAACTTTAAGTTATAGTCATATTGAAGATTATTTAAATGGAAGTATTTTAAGTGTTAGTAATAATTATATGGTACCGGTTATTGAAAGTGGAATAATTGTTTATTTAGGGGATAAAGATTCTTTAAAAAATACTTGTATTGTACAAGGGGTTGATGGTGTAGATATTTGGTATTCAAATATTGATATAAGTAAACTTACTTTAATGGACTATGTTAATAAGGGTGAGTTTTTAAGTACGACTTTAAGTGATAAGCTTTACTTGACTTTAGAACGTGGTAATGAGTATATAAAGTATGAAGACTATCAAAATTGATTTTAGCACTTATTTTGTTATATTATTATCTTTTTTAGCGGGTAATTTTAAAAGAATACTTTTAACGATGGGAATAGTTATTTTTCATGAGCTGGGTCATGTTTTTTGGCTGAGGGTTTTTAAAGTACCGATTTTAGAGGTTAAGATATACCCTTTTGGTGGTATAACAAGGACGAATAAGATGTTAAATTATTCTTTAAATAGGGAGTTAGTTATTGCTTTAGGTGGTATTTTTAATCAAGTGGTTTTATATTTAGTATTTGGTATATTTTATAAACTAGGGTTTATTAATACTTATACTTATAAGATGTTTTACAATGTTAATACGACTTTAATTATATTTAATCTAATACCTATGATACCTTTAGATGGGGGAATAATTTTTCATACTATGCTTAATAAGTTTATGGGATATGTGTATTCTAATGGAGTATATATATTAGTATCGATAATATCTTTTATATTTTTTTTAGTAGTTAATATTAGAGGTAAGATTAATATTTTGATTATTATTAGTTTTTTAGGGTATAAACTTATTTGTTTTGTTAAGAAAAGAAAGTATTTAGAAAATAAGTTTTTTTTAGAAAGATATTTATATGACTTAGATTATGATAAAATTATTTATGAAAGAGATAAAAATATTAAGAAATTAAGAATTAGAAAATACCATTATTTTAATTATTTAGGGGAGAAAAAAGTGTTGCAGGAAATATTTGGAGTAATGGATAAAAATTAATTAAACTTATTGAAAAAGTTGAAAGATTATGGTATTCTTTTAATATAGAATAGAGGGAAATATATGAAAGAGATTATAACTAAGATATACAGTAGTGGGAATTTTCCTATTGTTTTGTTTTCTACTATTGGAGTTTTATTAGTATTATTTATTATTACGTTGTTATTAGCGGTAAGTGATACTAAGAAAAGACAAAATAAGGAGAAAAAAGAGAGTAGTTCTTTAGATAATACTGATTTAAAAGATCCTAGTGCTATGGATAATGATATCATAATGGTTAGTTCATCGGAAAGTCCGGTTAAAGAGAATATCGAAGATGTTAAAATTCCAAAAAGTAATGGTGCCGAACCAGTATTTGAAGATATTCACTTTGATATGCCTGATGTTGAACCTACTATTAAGAAAGTTAAGGAACCTGAAATTACTATTCCTAATTTAAGTGATATTAAGATTACTCCAGTTGAAGAAAAGCCTAAAGAGACTTCAATCTTCGATAATAAACCAAGTATGCCAGAACAAAAAGAAGTAACGGTAGAATCAATTTTTAAAACTCCAAGTAGTGAGCCCGTAATGCCAAGGGTTAGTGAACCAATTAAAGTGGAAAATCAAAGTACTATATTTAATAGTAATAATGTAAATAGTGAACCAGTTAAGGTAGTTACAGAATCTCCAGTTATTAATGTTAAATCTATTGCAGATATTGAAACTGAAGAATATCGTATTAAATAAGCAAGGTAGAAATATCTTGTTTTTTAATTGGATATAAAAAAATTAGTCTTCTTAAGAAGACTAATCACAAACGTCAGCAATAGTAATTGTACGACTTATAGTTACTTCAGTACCATTATAGGTTGCTTTGTAAGTTATTTTATATTTTCCTTGAACAGATTTATTAATTGATTTAACCTCACTATTATTATCTAAGTTAGTAATAATAGTTTTTTTATTAGTTAATTTATCAGTTATATCATTACCATTAATATCAGTAGCACTAACAGGGAAGGAATCGTTGTAATACTCAGCAGTATTATTAGATTTGATGATACATTCATCATTCTTAGTTAGTTTAAGATTAATGTTATCGGTTGCATTACCTCCAGTGTTAGCATTTATTACTAAACCACTTGATGCATTAGATTTAAATATAGTGTAAGCACTTTTAATAACAAATTTATAACTTGTACCGGGGTTTCCTTGGTAAGTATATGATGTATTTGAAGTTGAAGCAATATATTTTTGAGTACCATCAGTTTCTAAGTAAATATCATAAGTTAGAGTACCTAGAGAAGTATTATTCGCACTGATACGTTTGTTATAGTAATTATTAGCAAATTGACCATAATTATCGTTGAAATAGTTTTGTAAGTATTCAGGATTTATGGCGTTTGGTGTAGTTATTCCATCCCAACTTAGAGTTATTTGATTACCACTAGTTGTAGCTTTACCATTAGTTGGGTTATCTAAGCCTTGGTATCTATTGGATACTTCAGTTGGTTCAGTTCCTGTTTTAAATAATTCTGTTGTACGCATATCTTGTGGGGTATATTCACTTGGTAGTTGTAATGGAACAGTGTCTTTTTCAACTTCCACTTTAGTTACACTAGAAGGTACTTCGAATTTAGAGTTTGTTTTATAGATTTTTTTGGCAATACCAGCCATTAATCTCTTTCTGACTCCAGCAGCACTTATTGATTGAGTATAGTAATCTTTCATAAGCTGTTCATAGCCATACCATAAACTAATTGAGTAATCAGGAGAATAAGTACAGTTCCAGTTATCACGAGAAGCTTCAGTTTTAATACCTGCAGCTTTTAAGGCATTGCCATCCCAAGTTGAAGTACCAGTTTTAGCAGCTATTTCGGTTCCATTTATTTTAAAGTTTCCACCAACTCCATTATTACCTGCAGTTACAAGAATTGAAGTAATAAGGTAGGCAGTAGCTTCGCTCATAACTTTTTCTTTTTTAGGTTTATTTTCGATTGTTTCATTAGAGTTATTTAGAGTTATTTCAGTATAAGAATAAGGTTTAATATAGTAGCCACCACGACCAAAGGCAGCATAGGCAGCAGATAGTTCTAGAGCAGTAACACCATCGAAGGAACCAATAGAGTATGATTCGTATAGGGTATCACCATAGTTAATTCCTAGGGAATGAACAAATTCAGCAATCTTCGTTTTATCCACTTGTTGGAAGGCTTGTAAGGCTGGGATGTTACGGGATTCAGATAGTGCTTTGCGCATTGTCATCATACCCCAGTGTTTGCCGTCGGCATTTTTAATACTTTGACCATTTGAGTAAGTCATATCTTCATCAAAGAAGTAAGTTCCAGGGGATGCATTGTTATATTCAATTAGAGGGCCGTAGTCGAATATTGGTTTAGCCGTTGATCCTGGGTGGGTATGGTAGGTTGTAGCAAGGTTCTTTTGTCTTTCACCACTTTGGTTACGACGTCCACTTATCGCAGTGATTGAGCCATCATGCATATCGGTAACGGCAACAGCAGCTTGTTCATAGTCATTTTTCCATTTATAGTAAGCGCCATTGTTCATTTCGATTAGAGCGTCTTGAACAGTTGGATCCATGGTAGTTTTAATAGTCATTGATACTTTAACAGGGTTTAGTTCAGTATTTTTTTGAACTTCATCGATTACGGTATCAATGAAAGATTGATATTTATTTAAGCCTTTTGATGTTTGTTCAATAATTAGCGAGTCAACAGAGATATCTTTGGCATCGTTATATTGTTCTTCAGTAATATAACCATGACGATACATTAAGTAAAGAACGGTATCTCGTCTATCAGTGGCATTATCGACACTGGCAAAAGGATTAAGGCTTGTTGGGGCATTAAATATACCGGCAATTAAGGCTGCTTCTGGTAAGCTGATATCACGAACGCTTTTACCGAAATATGTTTGACAAGCTTGTTCAACGCCCCAGCTACTAGCACCCATGTAGTTTGAGTTAACGTAGAATTCAATGATTTCTTCTTTAGTATAGTTTTTTTCAATTTTAAATATTGACATATAAATATCAGTGAATTTACGAATGATACCTTTAAGGCCTGAGGTTAGTTTAGCATCGGTATAAGTGTTTTTAGCTACTTGCATAGTTAGGGTTGATGCACCACCACCATCATTACCTGATAGTTGAGATAAAGAGGCTTTTAGGAAACGGGCAATATCAAAGCCATCATGTTGGAAGAATCTTGAGTCTTCAGTAGCTACTATGGCATCAACTAAAACTTGAGGTAAGTCATCGTATTTAACTAATTCACGGTTTTGGGCACCTAGGCGGGCATATTCATTACCGTTTTTATCGAGTAATGTTGTCGAGCTTTGGCTGTATAATTCTTCAGTATTAAAATCGGGTGCAGACACTATTATATATATAATGAAAGCAAGTCCCATTAAAAATATTGCAATAAGAATGATAAGCATAATAATTAGAAAGACATGCCGTTTTTGCTTTCTAATTTTTTTATCAACATTATCTTGAGCATTTAATTTCTTCTTTATTGCGATAATTTTATTATTTATCTTTTTTTGAACTTTTTCTTTAGTAGATTTCTTTGTCATTTTTAGTTTTCTCCTTTATTAACAAATCTAGAGCTTTAATATAATCTAGGGGTGGAATAAATCCTTCCTTAATTACATAGCTTTTTTCTTTAATATATTCTAGAGGTATAGATTTTCTGGTGTTATTATCGACAAAATCAATTAAATCCCAACCGGAAAATAAAAAGTAAGTTGCACACATTTTAATAATTAGAAAAGCAATACCTTGATGTTTAATTACTCTTCTAATATGGGTAAGTTGGTGTGGGTGGATATTAGTTAGGGGAAATGATGTTTTAGATGTTGTTTCTTTGGCATCAAAATCAATGTAATATCCTTTATAAACACCGTTATAATCTAGAGTTGAAAGACTTTGGAAAAAGCCTTCTTTAATAATTTGTTTTCCGTTAACATAGCTTACTTTACTAATTCCAATTGGAGTTGGTTTTTTATATATTAAGGCTATACCTTTTTCAATATAGTAGTTATTTGTTTCATTAAGTAAATTTTCTAAGCCCATACCACGATTAGCATAAGATATTTTTTCTTTTTGGTATGATTTATTAAGTCCTGGGTATTTCATCTAACCACCAAGATAATTATACTATAAAAACTTATTCTTGGATAGAACTTTTTATCGTGTTTACACCGCATAATTTTGACTTTTTTTGTCGAATTTATGACAAAATAAATTTAATATAATATTATATATGTAGGAAAGGATAATATATTTATGCGAGTTGATTATTATATTAGTAGGTTAATTATGGAGGTTATGGATTTAAAGGTAAGTATTGGGTGTGTTGACAAAGACATAAAAAATAGTTTATAATAATTTTGTAAGAAGGGAAAATTTTTTATGGTTAACGATAGAATTATTTTAACACCACAAGATATCTTAGAAAAAGAATTTAAGGTAGACGCTAGGGGCTATAGGGCTCAAGAAGTGGATAAGTTTTTAGATATGATTATTAAAGATTATACTGAGTATAATAAGGTAATTAAGAGTCTAAATAAGGAGATAAATACGTTAACTGAGGAAAATAATCGTTTACGTAGTGAATTACGTAAGTTAAAGGAACTTGAATCGGTGGCTGAGAGTGATTCAAGACGAAGTGTTAATAATGTCGACCTTCTTAAAAGAATCAGTCAATTAGAAAAAATAGTTTATGGAAAAAGTGAATAATATTTAAGAAAAGACAAATGCTGGTATTTTAAAATACTTGAGGAAAGTCCATGCTTACATAGTCCTGGAATGGCTATAGTGTTCGTGCTAGAGGAATAAATAACTCTAGGTAGCTTTTGCTAACGGCTTTGAAATAACCTGTTAAATGGTTAGATTAGATATAAAAGTGCCAAAGAGACGAGATACTAGGGAAACTTAGTAGGTGGAACGAGGTAAACCCCGCGAGTAAGAAATCCAAAATTGGTGGGAGAGTCTTTACAAAGGAATCAAAACGGCGTAAAGGAGTTACTTAGGTAACTAGATAAATATTTGTCCCTACGGTAGTAGGACAGAACATGGCTTACTTAGATCTTATTCTTTTTTTGTCCATAAAAACAAAAGGAAGTGAAATATCTTGAACGAAATAGGCTGTTTGCTTAAAAGTGCAAGAGAAACATCAGGTGTATCTTTAGAAGAGGCGAGTGCTGATTTAAAAATAAGACCTGCCGTATTAAATAATATTGAAGAAGGTAATATGGGGTGTTTTAAAGATATATTTGAGTTAAAAGATTATATTAGGGAATATTCTAAGTATTTAGGAATGAATCCTGATAAAATGGTTGATGAATTTAATGAGTATATGTTTGAAGCAACATCAAAGATACCTGTTAAAGAAATCGAAAATCAAATTAAAGAGAAAAATAAAATGGAAGCTACTGGGGAAATTAGGATTATGAGTCCTTATACTGATAATAAGAGTAGATATAAAACAAAGAATTATCTTTTATTATATTTATTAGTTATTGTTTTAGTAGCGTTGGTTATATTTTGGTCAGTAAAACAAATTACGATAGGAAATACAGTAACTACGATTGCTAGTTCTGTGAAATAGGAGGGTATTATGAATTTACCTAATAAAATTACAATATCTAGAATTATACTTGCTTTTATTATATTAATATTGATAGGAATGGATACTCATATTTTGGGGTTTAATTGGCCTGTTTATTTAATAGCAGGAAGAATTACTTTGAAGTTAAATTATATTATTGCGGGTGTTTTATTTGTAATAGCTAGTTTAACGGATATGTTAGATGGTAAGATAGCTCGTAAATATAATATGGTTACTGATTTTGGTAAGGTAATGGATGCGATTGCTGATAAAGTTTTAGTTAATGGTTTACTTATATTACTTGCTTATAATAGAGATATTTCGGTAATTGTGCCAGTAGTTATTATTACTAGAGATATATTTGTAGATTCAATTAAAATGGTAAGTGGGTCAAAGGGTAAGGTTGTTGCGGCATCGATAGCAGGTAAGATTAAGACTGCTTGTATGATGGTAGGACTTACTTTAGTGTTATTTAGTAATTTACCTTTTGAATTATTTGGTATTGGTGTTGGTCAAGGTTTAGTACTTTTGGCAACATGTATGTCGGTATATTCAGGTATTGAATATTTTATGGTAAATAAGGAATTTGTTTTTGGTGATATGTAAGTTGTAAGAAGGATGGCTCCTTCTTTTTATGTTGTAAATTTTTAGGGCTATGTTATAATTTAAGAGGATAGAGTATTTGGTAATTTGAAGAGTGAGGAGTAAAGTTATGAAAAAGAAAATTATTAATTATCCAGCGATTATTATATTTTTAATGATTGTTGTTGTAGGACTTGGTTATTTGTTTTTTGACTACAAATATAATTATATAGACGACGTTAATTTAAATAGGACATTGACTTTATATTGTCAAGTTGAAGCTAATGTTGAGAGTGATATGTGTCAAGATTTTTTTGCTAATGGGAGTCATTATTCTTCGACTGGGGATACATTGACGGTTTATCATTATATATTGGAATTTACGCCACTTGGATACTTAAATTTAATTTTGGTTGCTTTAGTTTCAATTATGGTGCTATATAAAATTAGTAAAATATTTAATTGTGGGGAAGCGAAAACAATGTTAGTAAGAGAGTCTTACTTGAAATTTAAAAAGAATTTAGTAAAAGATGCCTTTAAGTATGCATTAGTTATACCTATAGCATTTACTATTATCTTTATATTTTGCATGATTGTGTGTAAAGGTAATTTTGATGCTACAGAAACAATAAATGGATCAATTGCGTCCTTTCCAGTGATATATTTAAATATGGGTTGGAAATTTTTCTTTCTTCAAATTTTTAGTATTTTTATTATGACATTAATATATGCATTTATAAGTTTGATTTCGGCAAGAATAGTTAATAATTATTATGCTTCAATCGTTGTATCATATCTAATATTTATGGTAATTGAAGTAATATCATATTGTGGCATTGGAATAATATTGTTGTTAAACGTTTTTAAGGTTGATGTTACAGATTGCTTTAATCTTATTAATCAATTTAATTTTTATAGAGCAGAGAATTATTTGTTGTATATTGGAATAAGAATAGTTATTTTAATAAGTTTAGTTTTGATATTTAAACTAGTATATAAAGATAAAGAAAGTTTTGTTAAATTTGTAGAAAAAGAAAGTGAGATTAGTCATGGAAATTAAGTTAGAAAATGTTTCAAAAAGATTTAAAAATGAGAATGTTTTGAAGGGAATATCTTATTCTTTTGAGAGTGGAAAAATTTATTCTATTATAGGAAGAAATGGCTCGGGAAAAAGTGTTTTATTAAAAATAATTGCGGGATTATATCTTCAAGATAAAGGAAATGTATTATTTGATAATAAGAATTATAATATGATTAATGAAATTCCTGATAATTTAGGAATTGTTATTGAACAGCCTTCATTTATTAATGATTTAACAGGGTTAGAAAATCTAAAACTTTTGGCTTCTATTAGAAATGTAGCGACGGAAAGGGATATTGTTGAATCTTTAGAAATAGTTAATTTAAAAGATGATATGAATAAAAAATATAGCAAGTATTCTCTTGGAATGAGACAAAAATTAAGTATTGCTCAGGCAATTATGGAGCACCAAAAAGTAATTTTGCTTGATGAACCCTTTAATGGTATAGATAGGCAATCAGTAGTGGCGATAAAAGAATATTTAAAAAGAGTAAAAAATGAAGATAAGTTGATAATAATAACTACTCATATAATGGATGATGTTGTAGATTTAAGTGATGTTATGCTTTATATAGAAGATGGAATGTTAAATGAAAAAGATTAAAAATCTTTTAAACGTTTTTAGAAAAACATCATATTTTAAAATGTCTTTAATTGGCATGATTATGTTATCTTTTCTTTCAATTTCTTGTATTAATAAAAAAGATTTTTTCTTTAAAGCTATGCATGATACTTATGTTAATCCTTATTTTCTTACAGTGGTATTCTTGATTTTTATTTGCAACGCTATTTTTTTAGCTAAATGCTTTTTTAAAAACGCGGCTTATATTATAAGAAAAAAGAATTTAAGTAATTACTTAAAAACAATGAGTGCTTATAATCTAGTTATAGATTTATATTCATTTTTAATATTATTGGGGTTCACTGCTATATGTGTATTTTTAAGAGTTAGTGCTAAAATAGATATTTTTGAAATATATAAGTATAATATTAACTATTTTGTTTATTTAGTATTTTATTTTGTTAGGACATTTATTATTATATTTTTATTTACTAATATGATAAATTATATATTTTTATTGCCTAAGAAATATTATAACATTATTTATATAATGATATGCGTTTTAGCGGTGGTGCTGGTTGTATATCCATATAACTATAGTGTAGTTACTTTAGGGGATTTTCATGTTTTTATAGGGTATTATTTAATTCCGTTGGAGTATTCTTCATTTTTGTTAGAGTTGCTATTTTCAGTAGGAATTATTATGATTTTATATTCTTGTAATATAATTATAGATAATTTATTTGAAAAGTTTATTAGAGGTTATAATGTTTAGATTTTTAATATTACAGCAAAAAAGTTTTTATCAAAGATACTTGAAACTTTTTGTTTATTTTATTTTAATATGTTCAATAATTATTTTTGGCAAATACATTTTAGAACCTAATTATAATATTTTTATGCTATTTTATGATAAGGTTGATTTTAAAGATTTAGATATATTTTTATTGACTGCAAGATTAACTTTCCTTTGCTTTTTGATGTATATTGCCTTCTTGAATTTAAAATTTATTTTTGAGTATAGCTTTTCTTTATTAGTTTCAAGAGCAAAAAAAACTAGGATATTTTTTATGATTATGGTTGTTATTTTATTAAATGTTTTGATTATTAATTTTGTATGTTTCTTGAATTGGGGATTGTTTTCTTTGATATTTAATTTGAAAGTTAGCATTAATTTTGGATTATTGTTTAATAGTTTGGTTTATTGTTTTGCTATATGTATTGTATTATGTTTATTGGAGGTAAGTAGAAATAACTTTTTAGCTTTATTTGAATTTTTACTTGGCTATTTTTATTTAATAGCTGCTGGGCTTGAAAAGCTAATTATTATTAGTATTTTGATGGTTATTTATTTAGGTGGTTGTAAAATACTAAAGAAAAAAATTGATAAGGGTATTTTGTGAAGAAGATGATTTCTTCTTTTTTTATTGAGTTTTTGTTTATTTTATGTCAAATTTATGTAAAATTTGATATTTTTTGGCATTTTT
>ERZ825670.307-NODE-307-length-70956-cov-50.319177_pt1 | contig 70956 bp, 59 predicted proteins | sample MGYA00519929_ERZ825670 | MGnify/ENA primary metagenome ERZ825670 (study PRJEB31778, sample SAMEA3449207) | human gut metagenome | biome: human gut; feature: human-associated habitat; material: faeces | place: United Kingdom | collected 2010/2012 ...
TTAAGGCATGTGCTTTCTCAGTCAGAAACAGGAGTGTTTTCCTTTTGTCCGTTTCAGACTGAACACGGCTTATCAGCCCTTGATGTTCCATTCTTTCCAGCATCGTCGTAAGAGATGTTATCGCTAATCCGCATTTGACCGAGAGTGACCTGATTGAGATTCCATCCTCCTGCCACAGCACATAAAGAATGCGCCCCTGGGCTCCATTGAACGCATCAATATTCTTTTCGCTGAGAATCTTCTCAAAGATTCGGTCTCCAAGCTGTTTTATTTTGGTAACAAGAAATCCGCCGTTCATTTTCATGCAAATGCTCCTATATAGTAGTTTACTTCAAATAATACCATATAGGAGCTTTGCTGTCAAGAGGCTGTATGTCTAAAACATCCGGCGAGTTTTTCATAGCCTGCGCTTTTTGTGTTCTTTCCGCCCCAAAGCATTGACGCACCGCGCCGAATCCTGTATCATGAAGCTGTTCATTCGGCTGTTTCTGCCCGTTTGGGCATTGTGCATATTATGAAAGGAGTCCTTTCCTCATGGCGATGAATCTGACCCAGAAAATCCTGTCGGCGCACCTGCTCAGCGGTGAACTGATTCCCGGCTCGGAAATCTCCATCCGCATTGACCAGACGCTGACGCAGGATTCCACCGGCACGATGGCGTACCTGCAATTCGAGGCGATGGGCGTCAAGCGCGTCAAGACAAAGAAGTCCGTGGCGTACATTGACCATAACACGCTGCAAACTGGCTTTGAAAATGCGGATGACCACTATTACATCCAAACGGTGACGAAAAAGCATGGCATTTACTGCTCTAAGCCTGGCAACGGTATCTGCCATCAGGTACAGCTGGAGCGCTTCGGCGTGCCGGGCTACACGCTGCTCGGCTCGGACAGCCATACGCCCACGGGTGGCGGCATTGGGATGCTTGCCATCGGCGCGGGCGGACTGGACGTTGCGGTCGCGATGGGCGGCGGCGCGTATTATCTGGCGTGCCCGCGTGTCGTCGGCGTGCGCCTGCATGGCAAGCTATCCTACAGCGTTGCGGCGAAGGACATTATTCTGGAAGTCCTGCGCCGGCTGACCGTCAAGGGCGGCGTCGGCAAGGTGATGGAGTACATCGGCGACGGCGTGAAAACGTTGAGTGTCCCGGAGCGTGCAACGATTACGAACATGGGCGCGGAACTCGGCGCGACGACCTCCATCTTCCCGTCGGATGAAGTGACCCATGCGTTCCTCAAAGCGCAGCAGCGCGAGCAGGACTTCGTGCCGCTGTCCGCAGACCCGGATGCGGCGTATGACGAAATCCTCGACATTGATTTGACCGCGCTTGAGCCGCTCGTCGCGAAGCCCCATATGCCTGACATCGTGGAAACCGTCAAGCAGTGCGGTCCGATTAAGGTCGATCAGGTGTTTATCGGTTCCTGCACGAACTCTTCCTATACGGATATGATGCGTGTTGCCCGCATTTTGAAGGGCAAGACTGTGCACCCGGACGTAAGCCTTGTCATCGGCCCCGGATCGAAGCAGGTGCTGACGATGCTGGCGCGCAACGGCGCTTTGGCAGACATGATTGCGGCGGGCGCGCGCATTCTGGAATCCGCTTGCGGGCCGTGCATCGGCATGGGGCAGTCGCCGCGCACGAACGCCGTCTCCGTTCGCACGAACAACCGCAATTTCTACGGCCGCAGCGGAACCAAATCCGCCGGCATTTACCTTGTCTCCTGCGAGACGGCGGCTGTCACGGCGCTGACTGGCGTGCTGACGGATCCGCGCTGCCTTGACATTGACCTCGACATCCCGATGCCGGAGACGTACACCGTCAACGACAATCTGGTCATCCCCCCGGTCGCGCCGGGCGAAGAGGACACGGTGGAGGTTGTCCGCGGCCCGAACATTCAGCCCTTCCCGCTGGGAAAGCCGCTGGCAGACGCGATTTCCGGCAAGGTGCTGCTGAAGATGGAGGACAACATCACCACCGACCACATTGCGCCGTCGGACGCGAAGCTTCTGCCGTTCCGCTCGAATGTGCCGTACCTGTCGGACTTCTGCCTGACCCCTGTGGACGCGACGTTCCCGGCGCGCGCGAAGAAGGAAGGCGGCGGCATCCTCGTTGCGGGCATGAACTACGGGCAAGGGTCGAGCCGCGAACACGCCGCGCTTGTCCCGCTGTATCTGGGCATCCGCGCCGTCGTCGCGAAGTCGTTCGCCCGTATTCATCAGGCGAACCTTGTCAACAATGGCATTCTTCCGCTGACGTTCCAGAATGAGGCGGATTACGACCGCATCGCGCAGGGCGACACGCTGAGCCTGCCGCACGTCCGCGAGACGGTGGAAAGCGGCAGCGACACGTTTGTGCTGCATAATGACACGAAGGATGAGGACTATGTTGTCCTGATGCCCCTGACCGCGCGCCAGCAGGGCTGCATCCTCTATGGCGGACTGCTGAATTATACAAGAGAGAGCGCAAAGGCGGAATAAGATAGTTTGTCCCCCGGAAGTATGGGCTTCCGGGGGATTTTGGCGTTATTATTTCAGGGGGAATAGAGAGGCTTGCGAAAATCTGCTGCTTTTGCTACAATCAAGGGGGAAGGAGACTGTCCTGATGAAAAATATCAAGTACACCGTCACGCATCCTATCTTTGTGTTCATGAAGAAGCATTTCTGCCCGCACTGCAAGGCAGCACTCACAGTGGAAACGGCGCATCATTTGGTGAACTCCCGTTCCGAAGAAGCGAAGAACTACGATTTTTCCACGGAAGACGGCAGGATGATTGGCACAGTTGACTTCCGCAATCCGTATTTTTCCTGCCCGAACTGCCATGCGGAGTTTTCGGTGGAAGAATTGTGGAAAAAGGAGAAGGGAAAAAGGGCAAGCAGATAACGCAGGAAAATTGAAAAATGCCCCCGGAGGCATGGCTTCCGGGGGCATTTTCATATTATAGGTACTTCTTGAATACTTTCTTGAATTTCAGTGACATCTCCATCATCCAGTCAAACTGTGCATTCCACGCGCTGCGATTGTCAAAATCGACCTGTCGTGTCAGCATAATGCGGCTTGCTTTCTTTTCTGGAAGTTCCCGCCAGTCAAGCGTAACGCCCAATTCCTGCTCAATGGCATTCTGTTTTTCAAATAACTGATGATAAAGATCCTTGTCGCCGCGAATATACAGTTCAACAACAAGCAGATTTTCTGTTTTAACCGCGCGTAAGCAAATATCATAAACAGATGAGCCAATGCTCAGGTGCATCCACATTTTGTTTGATGCTTTTCGCTTGCCAAATTGCCTTGCGAACTGCGCGTTTGCATACGCATATTCATTGAAGGCTGTCCAGTAATCCAAGCGGAACAGCTGGCTTTCTGTCTGCTGCTGATTTTTCTTGACGCTCTTAATCCAGTCATTCGGCTTCTCAATCACGCTGAACTTCACCGCAGGATTGGAGCTGCCGACTTTATACAGGTGGATTTCGCACAGGAAGAAGCCGATGTCATCATCCGTGTGGTTATTCAGCCACTCAATCGCCGCACGGTGTTCCTCGCGTGCGTGCTTTACCACCCAGATAATCGTCTGCGCATCTTTTCCGGCGGCGTAAGTGATGAGCTTGCCCAGATGGTCGTGGTTGGTATCCTCCAGCTGGTTTTCGATGATAACCTTCTGCCCCGTTGCAATATCGGTCGCGATAATATCCACGCTGAAATCGCCCACAGCAGATTCTGTTCCGTCGACTGCAATTTCCATGCCGATTTCATTGCCCAGAATCGCGATGTTCTCATCCTTCGCCAGCCACGGCGTAAAATCCAGTGCTTCATGCGGCCAAACCTTCCGCAAATCCTGCACTTCGGTCAGAACTTCAAGCTGCTCCATAGGGCATACCTCCTTTTGTGTGCGGCATATAGCGGGCGCTTATCTTATGATAGCAGATAGGCAGGGAAACGTCAATCGCAAGTATGTTTTTTTCGCAGCAAAACAGCCGGGGACTGCTTTTCCAGCAATCCCCGGCTTTCGTAATCCCAATGAACCCTTACTTGACTTCCAGCAGGTTCTTGCATTCCGCGAATGCGCGGCGGCCAATGATTTCAATCGTCGCGGGCAGGGTTACGCTCTTGAGCTTCGTGTTGCCCTCAAACGCCTGCGCGCCGATTTCCACCACCGGCAGACCCGCCACCGTGTTCGGAACGGTCAGCGTCGATGCCGTGCCGTTGTACTTGACGACCACAATGCCCGTCGAGTCGTCACGAACCGCGAACACGAAGTCGCCTGTCACGGTGAATGCCTTGTTGACAGATTCGAGCTCCGTATTGCCGGACAGCGCCTTAATCGTGATGGTGTAGTCGCCCGGCTGCAGCAGCTTCAGACCCGGCACCGTGTAGTTCAGCGCCGCCGTTTCGCCCAGCAGCGCAGCCGTGCCATCCGGCGTGGTCAGCAGCAGCTGATACTTCGTTGCGCCGCCAGCAGCCGTCCACGTCACCGTCAGGTCCTCGCCCTGCTTCGCGGCAGGAACGGTCACAGTCAGCGGATCGTCAGTCACATACAGCGTCAGGGACTGCGCCGGGGAAAGTTCGCCAGCGGTCGTTCCGTAGTAGGGCTTGAACTGAATCGTGCGGACACCGTTGCCGCTGCCCAGAGAGGCGAAAGCACGCTCGATAACCGTCACATCGCCAGTCGTCGGATAGCTGGTATTTGCCTTGCCGTCCACATACAGGACGACCTTCGTCGCGTTCTTGGTGTTGACCGTGAACGTCACCGGCACATTCAGCTTCACGCGGCTGGGATTCATGGTGAAGTTGACGACTTCCGGCTTGTTGACCACGGTCGTCGTCAGTGTAATCGTGTACGCCTTAAACTTTTCGCCCGCCGTCGTGCCGTTGTAAGGCTGGAACTGAATCGTACGGACGCCGCCATTATTCCCCAGCGACGAGAACGACATCGTGAACTCGTACTTCGACATGCTGGTCGTTACGTCCTCAAAGCGGCGGTTCACCTGCCCATCGACATACATCAGCAGCTTCGTCGCGTTGTCCAGATAAACAGTGAATTTAATCTGCTCGCCCAGCACCGCGGTCGTCTTGTCAATCTTGACATTCGCAATCACGGGGGCAGCAGACGAACCGCTCGTCAGGGAAATGGTGGTTGCGGTGGTCTTGTCGCCGCCGACTGCGCCGTTGTAGGCTTGGAACGCAATGGTACGCTTGCCCCCGTTGTTCCCCAGCGAAGAGAACGCCATGGTGAAGGTGTATTCCGTCATATCAGGGGTGATGTTCTCGAAGCGGCGGTTGACACTGCCGTCGATGTACATCAGCACCTTCGTGGCGTTCTTGATGCGCAGGGTGAAGGTGATATTTTCGCCCAGCGTCGCGTTCGGATTGCTGATTTTCAGCAGCTCAACCCGCGGCTTGTTCGCCACGCTGATGGTAATCGTCTTGGTGTCGGACATAGCGCCGGGCGTGTTGCCATTGTAGGGCTGGAACGCCACCGTGCGCACGCCGCCGTTTGAACCGAGCGTCGAGAAGGACATCTGGAACGTCGTTGCGCCGTCCTTCACGTCGTAGATGTAGCGGTTCAGCTTGCCATCAATGTAGACACGCATCTTCGTTGCGTTCTTGGTGTTGATGGTGAAGGTGATGGTTTCGTTCAAATCAACCGTGGATTTGTCCAAACTCCAGCTGGTCACGGTCGGCTTGTTCGGGCTTTCGTTTGCGACAGTCACAACACGTTCGGAGGTCTTTTCACCCGCCGTCGTGCCGTTATAGGCTTGGAACGCAATGGCGCGCTTGCCCCCATTGCTTCCCAGCGACGAGAACGACATGGTGAAGGTGTATTCCGTCATATCGGGGGTGATGTCCTCGAAGCGGCGGTTGACGCTGCCGTCGATGTACATCAGCACCTTCGTGGCGTTCTTGATGCTCAGGGTGAAGGTGATGTTCTCGCCCAGACCCACGGTCGTCTTGTCGATATTCTTTACCGTTACCTGCGGCTTGACAGACGGCTTCGTCAGCGTAATCGTTTGTTCAGCGGACTTTTCACCGGGCGTATTGCCATTGTAGGCTTGGAACGCGATGGTGCGCTTGCCCCCGTTGCTCCCCATCGAGGAGAAGGACATGGTAAGCGTCGACGTGTCGGTGGGCACGTCGTAGATGTAGCGGTTGACGCTGCCGTCAATGTACATCAAAATCTTGGTGGCGTTCTTCGTGTGGATGGTGAAGGTGATATTCTCGCCCAGTTCCGCCGTCGCCTTGTCCATTTCGAACGTCGGTTTGCCCGGAATAATCACATCCGCGCGGTCGATGTTTTCGAGGTCATCCGGCACGTCCGTAGGCGCGGGGGTCGACGCGGGCTCTTCGGTCGGCACGACAACAGGCTCTTCAGTCGGCACGACAGCGGGCTCTTCAGTCGGCACGACAGCGGGCTCTTCGGTCGGCACGACAACGGGCTCTTTGGTCGGCTCAACAACGGGTTCCTCGGTCGGCACGACAGCGGGCTCTTCGGTTGGCTCAACAGCGGGCTCTTCCGTCGGCGCAACAACGGGCTCTTCGGTCGGCACGACAACGGGCTCTTCCGTCGGCTCAACTACAGGTTCTTCCGTCGGCACGGGCGTGGGTGCAGGGGTCGGCACGGGTTCTTCCGTCGCAGCCGCAAGCACCAGCAGGGCACAGGGCATTTCCACGCCGCTCGCGAAAACACCGGTGTGACGCTGATTCTCAATGCCCTCTTCCGGCACAGGATGCACTGCATCCGCCGCCAGATAGCCATATGCAACGCCAGCCGTCTGGTCATACACGCAGACGGAAATCCGTTCATTCAGCTGACCCTTCTGCGGACGATGCGTCACATACACCACGCCGGTTACCCGGCCAACCAGCTCATCGCCCGTCGGATTCAGGTACAGCTGTGCGCTGCTGAACGTCGCGGCAAAGCCGGAGTCAAAGAACTCGTTATCCAGCACGGAGCGGCTGTAATCTACGGCTGCTTCGTCCACGATTTCGGGTGCTTCCGTTGCTTCAGGAACATCCGTCGCTTCGGGGATTTCCGTTGCTTCGGGAACATCCGTCGCTTCGGGGATTTCCGTTGCTTCGGGAACATCCGTCGCTTCGGGGATTTCCGTTGCTTCGGGAACATCTGTCGCTTCGGGGATTTCCGTTGCTTCAGGAACATCCGTCGCTTCGGGGATTTCCGTTGCTTCGGGAACATCCGTTGCTTCCGGTGCTTCCGTCGGCACGACCTCAACCGTTTCCGTCGGCGGAGTTTCCGGCTCTTCTGCAGCCGCCGTCAGCACTGTTCCCATACTGCCCGTCACCATGAATACAGCCAGCAGGAAAGACAATGCCTTTCGCATCCACTTTTTGTCCTTCATCGTCCTCACTCCTTGTTCCGTGCAATCTTCCGGCACGACGTATGGTTGTGCCAATGGCAAGCGATTGCTGCTTTCCATCTTTCTTTTCGCGGCGAGCCGCAGTGCTCCCGGTGGATATAGCAATCTCTTTCCCAATTCCAGCTATATTGTAACAAATTACAAGTCGGCTGTCAATACTTACCGCGCAGAAAGCCGCATTTTATACGAAAATCAAGGCACTTTCTCTGCATCTGTCTCGCGGAACTGATTTTTCCATTGCCGAATTGCCGTGGTCGGCAAATCAATTTGCGTCTCCCATGCGGAACAGATTCGCTCCTCCAGCACATCCAAATTCCCGCCGCGGGGCAGGACGGGCAGATTCGTGTCCTTCGCGATTTCGCTTGCGCGGTTGTCTACCGCCAGAATCAGGCTTCGGCAGCCCATATTCATTGCGTGGATGCCGCCGTGCAGCCGCGTGCCAACGTAGTCAATCCCGCCTGATGCCAAAAGCGCTGTGTAATCTCGCAGATTCGGCTGAATCAGGTGCAAATTCTGCGTCACACGCGCATCCATTTGGCGCAGGCAGGCGTAGTCCTCAACTGCTTGCAGCCACACATACACCTCGCGATAGTGCTTTTGCAGCATGGTCAGCATCTGCTCATCCTGATCCGGGCTGCTGCGGTAGTCCGTCAGCGTTGTCACGACGCGCTCCGCCTTGTGCGTCGGAATCTGCGCGCATTTGTCGTCTGTCAGCCCCCACATTGTCGGACACGCCGTATTCAGCACGTTCGTGATGCCCAGCTTCAGCAGGCGCTGGCGCGTGTATTCGTCGCGCACCGCGTGCAGGTACTGCCCATCCAGCAGCGTTTTTAGAATCCGCTTCGTGTATCCTGTCGGCTCGTCCTGGTATTGATACCATCCCGCGCCCAGCAAAATGACATGCGTGCGCTGAAATTTTTCATGAATCAGGCGGAAATTCAGCAGCTCCCGCTTGTGCAAATCGCCGCAGCGCATCATCACCGCGTCCCGCAGGCGGATATTCCACATCCTTTGGCGGCGCATGTCCGAGGAAAGCAGATTCGTCCCGCAGACAAATGCGTAATCCGCACTGCCGACGTGCTTCATCGACACTTTCGACAGCCTGTCCCGAACCGGCACGGCGACGGACAGCTGCACAGGAAAGCAGTCGTGCAGCACATGCTCGCAGGCGTTGCGGATGATGAAATCTCCCTGATTCGCTGTTGAAATGGTAGGGTCAAAACGCACAATTTTACGGCAGTGCTGCATTTCCTGATCGATCATGCCTTCTTCCTCCATTTGCGCAAGAAACTCCGCCCTTTTTCAAGCATCCAGCGATATTCTGCCGTCCGCCCCAGCGCCAGCGTGTACAGGAGCGCTGTCACCGCCGCGCAGGTGATGCCCTTGATGATAATCCACATCAGCGTATGCCCCATCCGCGCGCACAGCAGCAGCGACAGCGCCATCACCGCGCCGTTGAGCAGCAGCAAGCCTCCCTGCGCCTTGAAATACGCGGCAGCGCTGCGCCCGAAGGTGCGATGGAACAGCACTTTCGGCTCATACCAGAAGATGGTGCAGAGCCGCGCCAGCCCTGTTGCGCCGATGATGCCCGCCACGCCGAAGAAGTGCCCCAGCAGGATGGACAGCAGGATGTTGACCAGCGCCGTCATAAACATAACATACTTCATTTGCCGAAAAAGACCCAGCGTTTCGCGGTACATCCACACGGGCGCGACGATGGTGCTCAGGTAGAACGTGAACAGCACCGCTGCTACCGTCCCTGTGTCCATCAGGTATTCTTCGCCCACCCAGATGGGGATGAAGTCCTGCACAACCGCGCCGTATGCGGCGACGCAGAAGCCTGTAATCGCCCCGAAGAGGACAATCAGGTTGCGGAACATGGCGTATGACTTTTCCGAATTCTTCTCGGCATTCAGATTTCCCAAGCTGGCGGAAATGCCGGTAATCACGATGGAGACGAACGTCGTCACATACGTCGTCAGCGACGCGTAGTTGGAGTAGTAACCGACGAACACTGTGCCCAGCATGACGGAAATCAGAATGTTGTCCGTGTTGTTGATGAGTATTGTCGCCAGCTTGTAGAGAAACATGGAGCGGATGTTGTCGTTCAGTTCCTGCTTGCGGTGCATCGGCGCACATTTCTGCTTTTTCCGCAGGAAGGGGTACATCTTGTCCGCTAAATGGCTCAGCACCGCGTTCTGCAGGAGGGTGCAGGCGATCTGAATCAGCAAATAGCCAAGATAGCTGCCCCAAATCAGCAGGCACGCGATCTGCGCCGCATACTGCAACACCAGCGCCGCGGCGGAAACCATGTTTTGCAAATATGCCTTCTGGTCAGCCTGAATCAGCGTCGTTTTGTAGATGACCAGATAGGATGCCACGGAGTTCGCCAGGTACAGCACATAGTAGACGATCAGCTGCGCCATCGGCAGCTCACTGCTGATGATGAGCGGCAGGAAGGGAATTACCACCGCGCCCAGCAGCGCTACCGCCAGCGCAATCAGGCGGTAAATGCGACGATAATAGCCCAGCAGGTGCTGGATTTCGCCCGTGTCGCCCCGGTGCAGCGGGGCGTACAAGCTGTACACCAGCACGTTGCCCACACCCAGTTCCGCCAGTGACAGCATGGCCAGAATGTTGCTGTACAGCCCGTTGACACCCGTATAATCCGCGCCCAGCCGGCGCACAAACACCGTTCGCACGGCAAAAGCCAACAGCAGCGTAACCACCTGCCGTACTGCGCCTACACCGATGTTGCGCGCTGTGTTTTCGCTCCTTGATGCTGTGTTCATGATTCCTCTCCGCCTGTTTCGCCTGTCTGCTCCTGCGCCGCGTCCTCCGGCTGCGTGTTAAACGTCAGGCGCAGTTTTTCCGGCGGCACAGTGCAGCGCCTCCTGCGTTTCCTCTGCCTGCGCGCATTTGCCTGCTGATCAGGCGTGTCCTCCGCGTCCGGCTGCCACTTGCCCAGCAGTCCCAGAAACAGTATGTTCAGGAAAACGCCCTCCGTGTTGATGCACAGGAAATACAGCAGGAAAACGCCCAGCACATACAGCAGCCGCGCCTTGGCAAATTTGGTGCGGATACCGCGGTACGTCAGCCACAGCCAAACTGCCGGGAGAATCAACCCTGTATCCATGACGAAGGCGGCAAAGCCGTTGGAAATGTTCTGCACCCTGTGTTCCAGCAGGATTTCCGCCTTTCGCTCCGAGAAAACGCCCTGTCCCGCAATGGGGGATTCCAGCCCGATTTCAAAGCCGCTGAAGGTGTCGTTCCACCGCGTGTAGAATGAACCGCCGGAATTTCGCCCGACAATCTTGCGTTCCACCACGCCCGTGGCAGACTCGATGACAAACAGCAAAATCAGCCCAATGAACGCCGCCATCTTGATGCTGCGCGCCATTTTCCCGCCCTTTTTGCGGAATGCCACCGTCAGCAGCACAACGCCCAGACAAATGAAGCCTGTTGTGGACAGTGTACTGAGGATGGTAACGATCAGCAGCGCAATTGCCCAGCAGTATTTCTTCTTGCTCATGCCCATGCGCGTTTCGTCGCTCATCAGGAACAGCAGCGCGAAGTTCAGGAAAATCTGGTGGCTGCCCGGTTCGTTGAACATGCCCGCGTTGCGGTGGAAAACCGGGATGTTCAGCCAGCCTAAGGTGAAATAAGGCGTCAAGTAAAATCCGTTGACGCTGGAAACTTCGTAGTGCAGCAGCGGCAGCGGCAGCGACAGCAAATCGCCGATGACGAAGGAAATCAGGCTGATGGCCGCCTCTGCCAGCATGACTTTGGTATACAGCCGCATATACGTCTGATACCCGATGCAGCTTTGCAGCACCAGCACATAGCCGATGTTGCACAGCCAAATGACAATATCGTTGATGTGGATGCCGTTCTGCGGGTTGACAAAGCTCGTCAGCAGCAGCGCCGCCGTCAGCAGCAGCGTCAGGCGTATGTTCTGGGCGCTGATTTTCGGATGATGCGCCCGCGTCAGCAGCAGAATCGACGCAATCAGCATGGCTGCCATCAGCGGCATCCGCAACACCTGAAAATACAGCGAGCCCATGCCCAGCACGCCAATCAGCACGCAGAGTGCATCCACATGGTTCTTTGTGATTCGGATTTTCATCGTGCAATCTCCGTATAAATCTGATGCAGTATCTCCAGATTCTTCTGCGCATCATGCGTTTTTCCAGCGTGTTCTCGCCCGGCGCGCGCCATCTGCGCCGCTTTTTCCGGATGCGCGAACATCTCGCAGATATCATATGCCAGCAAATGCGGGTCGTCTGCCGGATAAATCAGCCCTTCCACGCCGTGCGTCATCAGACAGCGCACGCCGCCGACATCCGACGCAATGCACGGTACGCCAAGCAGCATCGCCTCGCCCAGCGAATTGGGGGAGTTTTCAATGCTCGACGGCAGCACAAACACCTGACTTTTTAGATACCGCTCCTTCATTTGCTGTGCATTCAGGCTTCCGGTAAAAACAACATGGTCGTAGAGGTCGCTTTCGCGCAGCAGACGATGGATGTACCGTTCATAGGCATTGCGCGCAAGCGGCGGAATGCGCCCATAGTCCTTGCGCCCCACATAGAGCTTGACATCGGGATAGCGCTTGCGGACAATCGCCAGCGCCTGCAATAGCAGATGCAGCCCCTTGAGCGGCACATGCGCCTGACTGCAGAAGATGCTGTGCGGCTCGCAGCTGTCCAGCGACCATTCGCCGGTGTAGAACTCGTCCCGCAGCGTTTCGTTGTTGAAATGATAGGCCGCCTGCGGGGCAAGCTCCGCCATGCAGGCAGCATCCCAGTCGGTGCGCCCGATAACGTGCTGCACCCTGCGCAGGGCTTCCTGTTCATACTGCCCGACGCGGCGGTAGATTGCTTCCTGCCGGACGATATTGCCCTTCACCAAATCCTTCAGCGTGTGCCCGTGGCAGACGTGTTCCGGCAGATAAGCGCGATAATGCTCCGCGTATATGGACAGAAGCCCCTGAATGGAAATTACAATCCGCTCGCGCATCCCCAGGTGTTCCGCCGCATCAACCATGGCCAGCGTGTGCTGATTTTCCGTGCCCCAGAGGTGAATGACATCCGGTTGCTCTTTGCGCAGGATTTCCTCCAGCTGCCGGGTGTAGGCTTCGCCGCACCGCTGCGTAGGGCGTGTGGGGTTGACAAGCCCGTAATAGCGGTAGCCGTCCACTTCGCCCGTCAGCGCTTTCGGCGCGTCAAACACATACGTCAGCGCCACATCCGGCAGCTGCGTCAGCCGCCGCGACAGCCCGACCAGCCAGCCCACGATATACACCGGGGGAAGCGATTCTTTTTCCGCAATGGCAGGGAGGATAATATTCCCCATCCACATGACCTTCACGCTTCAGCCCCTCCTTTCACTTTGCGCTGTGCGGCATGGTTATTCCGCTGCGCCCCGCGTCAGAAAATCCCGCAGCTTTTCCCGCTCCTGCGCCTGCGATTGGCAGTAGCGCGCAATGTTGCGCACATAGCGGTCATGCACGGCTTCATCCAGCAGCTTTTCCGGCGCAAAATCCGCCATGCTGGATACCGCTTTGCCCAATTCGTTTGCTTCCACCATTTGCAGCGTCCCGCAGCGGCTGCCCACAATCGGCACGCCCCGGAAGAGAATATCGAATACAACGCCGCTGCTGTGCAGGGAGTAATTCTCCGAATAATTTAGGATGCAGTAGCGGCATTGGCGAATCGCTTCGTCATACGCCGCTTCGGACAGGTATGCCAGCCGCAGCTCGATGTTCTTCGCCCCCGCGCAGACTGCCCGCAGTTCCGTTTCCAGCGGCGCTTCCTGCACCCGACCCGCAATTAGCACCCGATACGGCGTGTTCCGCAGCTTCTTTGCCGCTTCAACAACGCCTTTGTCTGACGTAATCAGCCCGACCATGCCGAAATCATAGCGCTTCTGCGCATACGGCACAGGCGGCTGCATCGTTCCTGTGCTGATGTAATCGGATACGACGCACATCGGCCGCCCGTACGCCGCGCCAATGGCTGCATTGGGGCAGATAACGCCGCTGATTTTCCGCCTGCACAGCGCATATAAGCCACGTTTCAAGGCTGAATTTACGCCGTCGGTGCTGTACTGGATGGCGTAGACCTTCGTTTCTTTCTTCTTGAACAGCGCAAGCCCCAGATATGCTGTTGCGACGGCGCTGCACTGGAGGACAATCACGTCATCCTGCGCTTCCCGCAGCAGCGCGCGCACGTTCTGGAACACGGCGAGTTTGTTGCGCACTGCCGAACTGCCCACGATGTAATCATGCGGCAGACGAATCAGCTTGTCCCCGAAGCGGTCGCCGTACACCGGCCCGCCCGCAATGCGCACATCCATCTCCGCGCCGAACAGGTCAAGATAATTCTGCGCGACGGTGAAATAATGCCCAGCGGCAATGCCGTCCGTGCTGGTGCTCCGTACATCCGCCACAATCAGCCGCATGGTGGTTTGCCCCTTTCGCCGCTTTTCTGCATCGCCTTGCTGTAAATCGCCATCAGCTGACGATAATTTGCTTCCGCCGTGAAATTCTCCTGATACGTTTTCAGCGCGCCTTCGCTGACGGATTCCGCGTGCTGCAGCCGATTGAGCGTCTGCGCCAGCTGCTCCGCCGAGTCCGCCGGAAACTTGAAGCCCGTCACGCCGTCCGAAATCAGGGAACCCGCGTTGCCTAAATCCGAGCAAATCACCGGCGTGGCGGCGCTGAAGGCTTCCACAATCGTCATCGGGAAGCCTTCATACCACTGCGTTGGCAGAATCAGCGCCTTGGACTGCCCCATCAGCGCCCGTGCCGCCGAATTTGGCACAAAGCCGCGCAGTTCTACCTGCTTCAGTTTTTCCCGCGTCAGATATTCGCGGCACCATGTTTCCTCCGGCCCTGTACCGCAGATGATCAGCTTCATGCTCCCGCCTGAACGCTCGTAGCGCGCCCACGCCTCCAGCAGCAGCCGGATGCCCTTGAGCGCATCCAGCCGACCGATGTACACCACCTGATTTTCGCGCGCCGCGTATGGCACAATCGTCTCCGGCGGTTCCACAAAGTTCGGCTTTACGGACACGTTTTCCGGCGGAATCTGCTCAAGCGCCAGCAGCTTCTGCCGGTTGAAGTCCGTCAGGGTGATGTAATGCAGGCGGCTGTACGTTTTGAGGGCGCGGTGCAAACGTGTGCTGAGCACGCAGAGCACCGTCTGCAGGCGGCTGCCGCGGTAGCAGCGGTGCTTCACCGCGCAGTGCAGTCCCTTTTTCACGCAGTCCTCGCAGATATGGCCGTCGCGGTAGAAAAGCGCGTTCGGGCAGAGCAGACGGAAGTTGTGCACCGTCTGCACCACGGGAACGCCCTCGCGCAATGCCGCGTAATACACTGCCGGGCCAATCAGCGGCAGCGTGTTGTGCACATGCACCAGCGAAATCCGGTTTTCGCGGATGCTCCGTCGAACCTCGCGGCATGTACGGATGCTGAAAAACATCCCCAGCGCACTGCGGATTTTCTCCAGCGCTCCCATGCGCGAAATCTCCTCGTTCCGCCGCACATACAGCGCCGCAGCGTGACCGTGCGTTTCCAGCAGGTGCTTCTCGTTCGCCACAACGACATCCTCGCCGCCGGGAACCTGATAATAATCGTGTACCAGCAGTACAGCGGGCTGTTTTGTCGCTTGCTGCATTTACTTTCTCCTGATGGTCGCGTTCCAGATGAATTTCAGATTCGTGCTCCAGTAGCGCTGGAATAGCCGCTTCGGGTCTTGCATCAGGCGATAGAGCCATTCCAGGCTGTGCTTCTGCATCCATAACGGGGCGCGCCTCACGTTGCCCGAAAAGAAATCAAAGCCCGCGCCGACGCCAATCATCAGCCCATGCACACGCCCTTGGTGCGCCGCCATCCAGCGCTCCTGCTTCGGCGCTCCCAGCCCGACCCACACAAAATCCGGCTGCGCCTGATTGATGCGCGCCACGGCAAGCGCATCTTCCTCCGGTGTCAGTTCGCGGAAAGGCGGCACGTCTGTGCCCGCAATTACCAGCCCCGGATACTCCTTCTGCAGGCGCGCAATCATTTTCTCCTGCACTTCCTGCGTGCTGCCGTAGAAATAATGCCGCCAGCCGTGTGCCGCAGACTGCCGAAAGGCCTCCATCATCAGGTCGGGCCCGGTTGTCCGCTGAATCTGCGGATACCCGCGCCGCCGCGCCTCCTGCGCCAGCGGATTGCCATCCGGAATCGCCATCAAACCGCCGTTCTGCACGGCACGGTAGTCCGCATCCTCGTAACTGACGACGGTTGTATGTACATTCGATACGCAGATGTAATCTCCCTGCAATTGATGAATATTCTGCGCCAAATATTTCAGCAGCCAATTCATGTTGATGACAGCAATATTGACCCCTAAAATCGGACAGACCGGAATTTCACGCTTGTCCACTTTGCGGCAGTATTGCGCTGCTCCTTCGTGCGCCGTGGCAAACACCCCTTTCCCCGCTTCCCCAGCAAGAAACCTTGATACTATTTCCAGATTCACCTGCGCCATCTGCTTGCGCCTTTTCCCTTCTGGCGTCCGCTCATTCCACTTAGCGTAGCGCTGCTACGCTGCGTTCCATTCACGTTAGCCAGAATGAAAAATTCGCCGCGCATCTTGGCGCATTCTTATCTGGAAATAGTATGAATCATAAATTACCATTTTCATTATAACGCAAACATCAGTAATTTGCAAGCATTTCCATTTCAGACGATGAAGAAATTTCCTTTTTTTCTGCGGATGAATTGCCGCCCCGTATTCGTTCTTTCATTAGCATACCAATGCGAAAGGAGTATATTTTATGAAGAACTGTATTTCCCGTTTCTGCCTGCTTGCCTTGCTTCTCCTGATGACCATCGCCCCTGTCCGCGCGGAAATTATCGGGCAGACGACGGAGAACGAGTACATCCACCGCCTGATTGCGGACAACGGGCAGGAACTCTGCTTCGTGTCCGGCGAGAAAGACCCGTACCTTTCCTATGCGGATGTCAACTTCGACGGCATCAACGATGCGGTGATACTGACACAGCGCGGCGCGAGCAATTTCGTCTACCAGTTTTTCATTTTTGATGGCGAACAGTATGTTCTCTGTCCGCTGACGTTCACGAATTACGACCTTGATGCAGAACGCAAAATTGTAAGGAGTTCTGTGAACGGCGGCTTGGCGGGCGGCATTCACAGAGAAACGCTGTACCGTTTTGAGGGGACGGAGGCGGTGCTGCTGCGCTGGGCGGTCGGCGAGGAGAAAGAGGACTGGACGTTCGACGCGGATGGTTATACCGTCCGGCACTACAATGATGTGCTGACCCTGCAGGTCTGGGAGCATGATCCGGATATGGACGGCATCCTGATTTTTGAGCAGGATGTATCTACTGAAGATGAAAATGCGCTGAGGGAAGCGTTTCAAGCGGAAAATGACGCGCTCTGGTCGGGCATCCGCTAAGGCACCACCGCACAATTCGGCGGCGCGTCTGGCGATGTCTTTTCCGCCATCTGCGGCATGCAAATTCCTCGATTTACCGCCAGTAAATCTTCGAAATTTGCATTTGTATCTGACGAAAAATCCATTCGCCAGCCGATCACCTCATTTGTGCGGTGTTACCTTAAAAAAGTTAGTCACATCGAACGAAACCGCTTGACAATCCGCCGCGCTGGTGCTATCATTCAGATACCCCGATGGGGTATATTGCATTCATCGAAAGGATGAGGGCTGATGACAAAAACGACGCTGAAAATTGACGGCATGATGTGCGGCATGTGCGAGAGCCATGTCAACGACGCAATCCGCAAGGCATTCCCAGCGGTTAAGAAGGTGACCTCCTCCCACGGCAAGGGTGAAACGGTGGTCATTTCCGAAAATCCGCTGGACGAAGCGCAGGTGAAAGCTGCGATTGCCGCGACGGGCTATGATTTCAAGGGCATGTCAAGCGAGCCGTATCAGAAGAAGCGTTTCCTTTTCTTCTGATGGTTTCATTCGCACAACAAAAAGCAGGGCTGTCTCCGGCGTGGAAGTAGTCCTGCTTTTTGTGTTCTGTGTTAGTTGATTTTTGTCGTGCAGAGGGCTTCACCTCTGCGGAGGCGACAAGGAGGCATGAAAACAGATGAAGTCTGCGGTCGCCCCTTGCCCCCCTTCGCTATTTCCCCCACTTGATATGCTTCATGTGCTTCATCACCAGCGTGGCGCTCACGCCGGTCAGCGCGCCGAAGAGAATGCCGCTGAGCATCAGGACAGCCATGTAGTACGCCAATTGCGACGTGTGGAGGATAATCATCGCCATCACGATTTGCCCGACGTTGTGCATCACGCCGCCAACAATGCTGACCGTGACCGGGTGCATCCACTTCATGCGCGAAAGGAGACACATGCTTGCCAGCGACAGCACACCGCCTGCCAGTGCGTACGGCAGCGCCGCTACGCCGCCCAAAAACAGCGAGGACAGCACCACTTTCAGCAGCATCAGCACCCACGCCGTCGGCAGGGACAGCATGTAGACCGCGAAAATCAGCACGCCGTTGCTTAAACCCAGCTTGATGCCCGGTACGCCCAGCAGCGGCGGAAACAGGCTCTCCACCCAGCCCAGCACCAGCATCAGCGTCAGCAGCACACTGCACAGCGCAAGCTGCTTTGTGGTGATTCGCTGCTTATTCATTTGCTGCGTCCTCCTGCACGGTCGTCAGCCAGTCCATCAATTCGTCGCGGCTGTACAGCTGGAGCGTCACCTGATTCGGCAGACAGATAATCCTGTTGCCCAAAATGCGTGTGTCCTTGTTTTCCAGCGTCACTTCACCCTGCTCCACGCAATCCTGATTGTCGCAGTTCGCCTCGTGCATGTCGATGCTTGTCGGGGTGACATGGACGATGTTGATGCAGTCGCCGTGGCGGAGGCGATAATAGCCCTCTTCGGTCAGCGGAATCGGCTGATACGTTTTGTCACCGACGGTGACGACGAGGAATGCTTTCACCTGCGACAGGTCGGGGGTGGCGGTGGCTTCGGGGACGTCTGTGACTTCCGGCGCGGCAGCCGCTTCCGGTGCCGCGGTGATTTCGGGGGTCGCCGCTGCCTCCGGTGTGCTGGTCGCAAGCTCTGTCGGCGCCTCGGTCGGCGCTTCGGTCGGCGCATCTGTTGCGGTCAGGGGCAGCAAAGGCGCATTGGCGTCTACATTCGCGGGTGCGTTCCTCCGCAGCACAACCATCAGCACCGCCACAATCAGCAGCAGCGCTGCCACAATCAGCACATTGCACCACAGGCCATTCCGCTTTGCCTTAGGATTCGTTTCCTTCTTCATACCCGTTCCGCACAATCCTTTCGTTATTGAGTATCCCCATCATACAACGCCGAGTCGGATTCGTCAAGGGGCGCGCGCGCAGGTGTTACAAACTTGTCACAAAGCGGCGAATCCATCCCGATTTCAGCAGGCACTTTTGCCCGTTTTATTGGAAGCGGAACGCATTAGTCCGCGCCGCCCCATGGCAACGAAACCGACAATATCCGCAATCAGCCAGCCCGCCGGAATTGCCAGCCAAATCGCCATCATGCCGAAATGCGGCGCGAAGGCGTAGGACAGCACGACGCGCAGCCCAAGCGAAAGCACCGTCAGGACGATGCTCATGCCCGCCTGCTCCAAACCGCGGAAAATGGCATAAAGCAGGAACAGGAAGCCGATGCCGATGTAGCACAGCCCCTCGGTGCGCAGGTACGTTACGCCGATGGAAAGAGACTCCGCCGATGCATTTTTGAGGAACACAAGCAGCAGCGGCTCGGCGAAAATCGCCACGAGCGTGGAAACAATCAGGCAGAAGCCGCCGGAAAGCAGGAACGCTGTGCGGATGCCGTGACGGAGGCGCTGCGGCTGATTCGCCCCCTGATTCTGGGCGACGAAGGTCGCGAAGCCGTTGCCGAAGTCCTGCGCGGGGCTGTACGCCAGCGAGTCAATCTTCACGCCGGCGGTGAATGCCGCCATCGCTGCCAGACCGAAGCTGTTCACGAGACTCTGCACACACAGGATGCCGAAATTCATGATGGACTGCTGAATGCTGGTCATGGCAGAGACGGAGAAGATGCGCCTGAACAGCGCACGGTCGGGGCGCAGGTCGTGCTGCGAGGGCGTCAGCGCCGGAACGCGGAAGAGCACATAACCTAAGCACAGGAAACCGGACAGTACTTGCGAAATGAGCGTCGCGACGGCAGCACCCGCCACGCCCCACGGCAGCACCGCCACGAACAGAAAGTCCAGCGCGACGTTCGTCAGCGACGAAATCAGCAGGAAAACCAGCGGCGCGGTTGAATTGCCAACGGCGCGGAGCATACACGCCCCGAAGTTATACAGGAACGTCGGGATGATACCGATGAACACAATCAAGAGGTAGCGGGAGAGAACGCCCTGCGCTTCAGGCGGAATGCGCAGGAGCGTCATCATGACGGGCAGGAGCGCGTAGGAAAGGACAGTCAGCAGCGCTGATACGCCCGCAATCAGCACAAACGCATTGCCGACCGCTTTGCGCACGCCGGCATCGTCTTTCTGCCCGAAAAGCTGGCTGACAACCACGCCGCTGCCCATGCACAGCCCGGTGACGATGCTCGTGAGCAGAATCATGACGGAAAACGCGCTGCCGACGGCGGCAAGGGCGATTTCACCGCAGTATCGCCCGACGACGAAGGTGTCCACAAGGTTATAAAGCTGCTGGAGCAGATTGCCCGCCATCAGCGGCAGAGAAAAACGGAGCAGTCCGCGGAAAATCGAACCATGGGTCAAGTCAACATTCATAATAAAGGAATTCTCCTTTCACTGCACAGGATAGTATAGGTGAAAAAACGGGAAACGTCAAGTATGGCGCAAAGGCAGAGAAATCAAGGCAAAGAACGAAAAAAACAAAAAAAAAACAATTTGGCGCGAAAACGATTTCACATCGTCGAATCAAGGAATTGCTGTGAAAGTGGGGAATTTTGCAGGAAGATTGGTCAAAAATTGCAAGCGGCAAGCCCTTGACAACCCTGCGTCAATTCCTCTATAATGAATATCAACGTATCATTTGCATCGTGTCATCTGGTACGAAATGAATTGGAGGGGTTAGACCATGAAGAAGATTCTCTCTCTGGTCCTGTCTGCGTGCATGATGCTGAGTGCGGCTGCGCTGGCAGAAGGCACGTTCACGCCTGCTGATTCCTACGATGTCGGTGAGCGCGTGTACAACGCGGGCACTGTCACGCTGGAAAAGAGCGAGGGGAGCGCGCAGACGGTTTCTACCGATCAGTATGTCGGCGAAGCTGGCAAGGATTACACCGATGAAAAGGTGTACACCTACAACAGCTACACCCCCGGCATTAACTCTTCTCTGAACTGGGACCCGCTCTCCTGGGAAACGAACGAAGACACTGATATTTTGAACAATGTCAGCTCTGGTTTCTACACCTTCGTTCTGAATTCCGAAAAGAATGGCTACTCCGTCATGCCCGAACTGGCTGCTGAAATGCCGGTGGACGTGACTGCTGAGTATGTCGGTCAGTACGGCGTGAAGGAAGGCGAGACCGCCAAGGCTTGGCGTATCGCGCTGAACAAGCTCGCCAAGTGGGAAGATGGCACCCCCATCACCGCTGATGACTATGTGTACTCCATGCAGCAGCTGCTCAACCCGAAGATGCTGAATCGCCGCGCTGACAGCTACTATGCTGGCGAGTTCGTCATCTACAACGCGAAGAACTACCTCTACGCGGGCAAGACGACCTATGACCTGATTGCAGACACTGCCGAGAACCTCATTGCCGCCGGCACCGATGTGTACCTCGACATGAGCGCTTGGGGCATGGTCGGCGCGCTGGACGCGGAGGGCAATCCCGCGCCGCAGTATGTGAACATTGCGGACGACACGATGTACCGCGATGCTTCTGTTGAAGACGAAACCGCTGCCGAAGCGTGGGTCTCCGCAAAGTACCTGTTTGACAACTACTTTGCCGCGGGTCAGCAGTATGAGTCCATGCAGGCTCAGTACCTGTACACCGCCAGCGTTGCGGATGCCGCAACGTGGGACGAAGTTGGCTTCAAGAAGGTTGACGATTACACCGTTGACTTCATCCTGGCCAACCCCGTGAACGAAGCGAACTTCTATGTGCCCTACAACCTGTCTTCCTCCTACCTGGTCTACAAGCCCGTTTACGAAGCCTGCAAGACCTTCTACAAGGACGGCAAGGAAGTTGCCACCGAGGAAGAAGCGGACGAAGTGAAGACCAAGTACGGCCGTTCCGTGGAGAACACGGTTTCCTACGGCCCGTACAAGCTGTCTTCCTTCGAACTGGACAAGGAATACACCCTGACCCGCAATGACAACTGGTATGGCTATCATGACGGCAACCACGTCGGCCAGTATCAGACGGACATCTACAAGGTGACCTGCATTGCCGACCACGCGACTCAGGTGCTGGCGTTCGAAAAGGGCGAGATTGATGACATCGCTCTGCAGGCGGACGACCTGAAGAAGTACGGCAACAGCAAGTACATCAAGTACGGCCCGAACAACGGCTACACCACCAAGCTGACCATGAACACCGACTATGAGAAGCTGCTGTCTCACGGCACCAATAGTCAGGTTCTGGTGATCCCGGAATTCCGTCAGGCGATTTCTTACTCCTATGACCGTAAGGAATTTGCTTCCTCCTTCACCGCGGCTGGCACGGCTGGCTTTGGCCTGATCAACGAACTGTACTGCTATGACCCCTTCACCGGCGCGCTGTATCGTGACAGCGAACCCGCGAAGGCAGTCCTCTGCCGTCTGTTCGACCTGACCTGGGGCGAGGGCGGCGACTACGACACCCTCGACGAAGCGTATGAAGCGCTGACCGGCTACGAAGTCGAAAAGGCGCGCGCGCTGATGGCGGTTGCGTATGACAAGGCTGTTGCTGCTGGCATCTACGATGGCACCAGCGACATCAAGATTGACCTGCGCGTGTACCAGAGCGACGCTATCTACGTCAACATGTTCAACTACCTGAACGCCGCGCTGAAGAACGCTTGCGTTGGCACGCCGTTTGAAGGCAAGGTCGAAATGACCATGACCGTGGACACCGACTACTACGAAACCATGCAGTCCGGCAACGCGGACATGATCTTCACCACTTGGGGCGGCGCGACGATGGCTCCCTTCGGCGTGTTCGGCAACTGCTACACCGACGATGCGTACGGCAAGGGCAACCAGAACGAATACGGCTATGACACCACCACCATCGACATTGTTTACAATGTGGAAGGCGTTGGCGAAATCACCGACACCCTGCAGAACTGGGCGAACTGGTGCAACAGCCAGAACGTTCCGTCCATCGAGGAAAAGCTGGGCAAGTTCGCTGATTACACCTACGACACTCGTCTGCAGTTTGCGACCGCTGTCGAAGGCGCGTTCATGAACTGGTATCCCTGCTCCTCCATCTACTACCGCAACAGCGCGAGCATGAACTCCCAGAAGGTGAACACCGTTGTTGATACCTACGTCACGCTGATCGGCTTCGGCGGCATCCAGTACATGACGTACAACTACGATGACGCTGAGTGGGCGGACTACATCGCCAACAACACCCTGGAATACTAATTCAAGGCGCACATTTGCCGTGATTCTCTGAAACTCGGCACGGGCATGGGGGCCTTTTGACCCCCATGCCCGATGTGCGTGTTAAAAAACGGTTGATTTTCGGGCGTTTCTTAAGGGGACGCTATGATTCCAAAGAGAAAAGTACAGAATAGTGATTCCTTAAGAAATGCCCAATAGGGATTCAATTCAGTCAGGCAAGCCCAGTCCGCGGTGATGCGCACCTCCAGCCGCATCCTCCGCGACCCCGTCACGGGTGGGGCGACGCACTCTGACGGCCGGAAGCAGAGGGGCAGCAGGGTTTCCCGCCCCTTCCGCTCAATATGAAAAACGGAGGTAACGTGGAATGTCCAAAAATGGTATGACACGATACATCATCAAGCGTGTCCTGTACATGTTCCTGGTGCTGTTCATCATCATGACCATGTGCTTTATCCTGATTAAGCTGCTGCCGCTGCCCGCCGTCCGCGAAATGGGCCGCGACATCAACCTCGTGCTCGCCAAGCGCGAAAAGATGGGCTACAACAAGCCGATCATGGTGCAGTACTTCCTGTACCTGAAGAGCATCCTGACCGAATGGGACTGGGGCGTCGGCGAGCAGATGTATGAAGGCATGGGTGTTTGGGCTGTCATGATGCAGAAGCTGCCCTATACGGTGCTGGTCAACCTGTATTCTATCCTGATTGCGATCCCGCTGGGTCTTGCTTTCGGCATCTATGCGGCGCTGAAGAAGAACAAGTGGCAGGATAACTTCATTTCCACCATGGTCATGGTCTTCATCTCGGTGCCAAGCTATGTGTACGCCTTCCTGGTGCAGTACTTCCTGTGCTTCAAGCTCGGCTGGTTCCCCTTGCAGGCGGCAAGTTTGTCACAGGCAGGCGGGTCACTGTTCAGCTGGACGATGTTCGTATCGCTGATTCCGGCGGTGCTGTCGCTGGGCTTCGGCGTTGTGGCAGGCTTGACGCGCTACACCCGTGCGGAGCTGAGCGAGGTGCTGACCGGTGACTACATGCTGCTGGCGCGCACGAAAGGCCTGACCAAGGCACAGGCAATTTCCCGTCACGCGCTGCGCAACGCAATGGTCGTCATCCTGCCGATGATTATTGGTGAATTCATCGGTATTCTGGGCGGCTCGATGATTATCGAAAACATCTTCGGCATTCCCGGCATCGGCAACCTGTACATCAACTCCATCAATGTCCGCGATTATAATTTCTTCATGGCGCTGAACGTGTTCTATACGGCAATCGGCCTGGTTTCGGGCATTGTCATTGACATCAGCTACGGGTTTATTGACCCGCGCATCAGAATGGGGTCGAAGAAATGATGGAAAAGAATCTGTATCCGGAAATCCCGCAGGAGAAGTTTGCGTTTATTCACAAGGATGAGCGCATCCATGACGAAAAGCTGCAGACCAAGTCCATCAGCTATCTGGGCGACGCGTGGCTGCGCTTCCGCAAGAACAAGTCCTCCGTTGTGGCGTTCTGCCTGATTGTGTTCCTGCTGCTGTTTGCCATCATCACGCCGTTTGTCTCGCCGTACACGGTGCAGTTCCGCGACGGCTACTACAAGTCGGTGCTGCCGAAGAACACGCTGTTTGAAAACGCGGGTTTCTGGGATGGCGCGCGCAAGGAAAAGGTCAGCGAAATCGGCTACCATTACTATAACGCCATCGGTCAGGAAACGGGTGTGCCGGTCGTGAAGAAGGTATATGACGACTACACCGATGCCAATGGCGTGAAGTACTACAACCTGCGCGTGGACTCCTATGCGCTGGTCGGCTTCGCGTATGTCAACCTGAGCGAAACGGAATACAACAACCTGATGGCGTATCAGAACGAGAAGGACATTCAGGTCATCTACCCGCTGCAGAAGACCCACAATTCGCAGTACATGATGGGCAACGGCGGCGCGAACTTCTGGTACCAGCTCAAGGACGAGAGCGTGAACACCAACGGTGATCCGGCGCTGGATGAAAACGGCAGCCTGATTCCGAACTACCTCACGTCCGACAACCCGAACAAGGCAAACTACAACAGCAAGCGCATTGCCGGCGACGACGGCGCGGATGGGCAGTGGTACACCTACGCCCAGAAGAACCAGACGGGCTACCGCGTGCGTGTGCATTATCTGGAGTACTTCCGCTATGTCAACGGCTATGAACCCACGTTCATTTTCGGCACGAACAACTACGGGCAGGATATTTTCACCTGCCTGGCAGTCGGCGCGCGCCTGAGCTTCCTGCTGTCCATCGTCGTGGCGAGCATCAACTTCATCCTCGGCGTGCTGTACGGCTCCATCGAGGGCTACTACGGCGGCGCGGTTGACATGGTGATGGAGCGTATCTCCGACGTGCTGAACAGCGTGCCGTTCATGGTCGTCGCAACCCTGTTCCAGCTGCACTTGGCGGAAAAGGTGGGCGTGCTGCCATCCCTGCTGTTCGCTTTCGTCTTGACCGGCTGGGTTGGTACGGCGGCGCGCGTGCGTACGCAGTTCTACCGCTTCAAGGGTCAGGAATACGTCTTGGCGGCGCGCACGCTGGGTGCATCCGACGCTCGCCTGATTTTCAAGCACATCTTCCCGAACAGCCTGGGCACCATCGTGACCGGCGCGGTCATGACCATCCCCGGCGTCATTTTCTCCGAATCCATGCTCAGCTACCTGCACATCATCAATCTGGAAACGTCGTCGCTGACCTCCATCGGCACGCTGCTTTCCGGCGGTCAGGCGTACTTGAGCACCTATCCCCACATCATCATGTTCCCGGCAATCTTCATCGCCATTTTGGAAATTGCTTTCAACCTGTTTGGTAATGGCCTGCGCGACGCGCTGAATCCTTCGTTGAGAGGAGCGGACGACTGATATGGCAAAGCTGGAAGTCCGAAACTTGACCATCTCCTTCCGCACAAACAACGGTGCGGTTCGCGCAGTGCGCGATATTTCCTTCAATCTGGAGGAAGGCGAAACGCTCGCCATCGCCGGTGAATCCGGTTCCGGCAAGTCCGTCACCACCCGTGCTATCATGGGCATTCTGGCGGGCAACGCCATGGTGGATGCGGGCGAAATCATCTACGACGGCAAGGATTTGCTGAAGATTCCGGAAGAAGAGTTCCACACCCTGCGCGGCCACAAGCTGGCCATGGTGTTCCAAGACCCGCTGAGTGCCCTGAACCCCATCATGCGCATCGGCAAGCAGCTGACGGAAGCCATGCTGCTGAACAACAAGGAACGCCGCCGCGATGGCAAGGAACGCTTCAACAGCCTGCTGGCGCAGCTCGAAAAGACGATGGTGGCGGATGCCGAGGCGCGCGGACAGGGCGCACAGGCGCGCGAAGCCATCCACGCCAAAACGAAGCAGTTCGACCACTTTGCTTCCGTCGGGCTGAAGATGGAATATACCTATAAGGAAGCGATGGAATCCATCGTTGAGTGCATGGACGGCATGGACGAAATCGACAATGCCATCCTGACGAGCAAGGACAAGGATGTCCGCGAAATCTGCGGCCGCATCCGCAAGTCCCTGAAGCATATCTTCGACCCGTACACCTTCGATGAGAATGACCCGGAAATCGCGAAGTGGCATACGGCGCTGGAAGGCTTCCAGAAGAACTACACGCGCCGCCGCGAAAGCGAAATGCGCGCGCTGATGGCGGACATGACCGCTAAGCTGGGCGCGATGGTGAATGCGCAGGAGCCGAACTTCTTCTGCATCGGCTATCTGGCGGCGAGCGGCAAAACGCCCGACCCGAAGAAGCAGTCCATCACCGAGCTGAACCAGATGGCGCGCGAAACGCTCGACCGCGAGTTCATGATTGACTTCTTGCAGGACATTGCTCACGCGCTCCAGTACTCCAGCCAGCAGGCGGCGAAATCGCAGCAGGCGGCGGTGGATACGCTCCGCAGCGCCTTGAAGGTCTATCAGCAAAAGCCGCTGAACGAGGGCGAATGCAAGGAAGCGCTGCACAAATCGGCTGCGGCGGTTGAAGCAGCCATCGACAAGCTGCAGCTGGATAAGGACAATCAGGCGTACGTCTACCGTTCGGGTGCACAGTCTTACATCGACCGCTATGCCCGCTCCAAGACGCACAATCCGAAGGAAGAAAAGCGCTACGCCCGCGAGCAGAAGAAGTTTGAGGCGCAGAAGGCGAAGGGCAAGAATCCGCCGTCCGTCATCCCGAAAAACCTGATTGACGCGGATATGGCGCAGCACAACCTCTGCGAAATGACCCGGAGCCTGCTGAAGCACTTTGAGGAACTCATCGCGGCGAGCGAAACGAAGGACTTTGACGTGCTGGCGGTGGAAATGGTAGACTACATGAAGGCGCGCGCGCAGGATTACGCCTTCAAGCTCACCAAGGGCATGGCACGCCACCGCGCCATCGAATTGATGAAGGAAGTTGGTATTCCGGAGCCGCACAAGCGCTTCTATCAGTATCCCTTTGAGTTCTCCGGTGGTATGCGTCAGCGCATTGTTATCGCTATTGCGCTGTCCGCGAACCCGGATATCCTCATCTGCGATGAACCGACAACCGCATTGGATGTGACCATTCAGGCGCAGATTCTGGAACTGATTAACCGCCTGAAGAAGGAACGCCGCCTGTCGGTCATCTTCATCACGCACGACCTTGGCGTTGTGGCGAACATGGCGGACCGCATTGCCATCATGTACGCCGGCAAGATTGTCGAGTATGGCACGGCGGATGATGTGTTCTACGACCCGCGCCACCCGTACACATGGGCGCTGCTGTCCTCCATGCCGGACTTGGAGACGCGCGAGAAACTGGAAGCTATCCCCGGTACGCCGCCGGATATGATTCTGCCGCCGAAGGGCGATGCTTTCGCCGCGCGCAACAAGTACGCAATGGAAATCGACTTTGAGGAACAGCCGCCGATGTTCCATGTCAGCGAGACGCATATGGCGGCGACGTGGCTGCTGCATCCGAATGCGCCGAAGGTAAATCCGCCGGCGATTGTGGTGGAACGCATTGAACGCATGAAGAAGGAGCAGGCCGAACGAGAGGCAGCAGAAGCCTTGCAGAACGCGAAGAAAGGAGCCGCCGAAGCATGAAAATCGCAAAGGGAATCGCCTCGGTGCTGAAAACGATTGGGCTGGTGGTTATGGCCATCGCCATCGTAATGAGCATCTATGTTGTGGCGAATGACGGTGCGGGATGGTCTACGCTATCGGGGGCGCTGCGCTCTTATCAGCAGAACGCTTCCGTGGTTACGCGCGCTTGGTTCGACAAGCAGTATTTCTCCGCCATGATTGATGCCGCGTCCACCAAGACGCTGGGCGGGGACGTGCGCCAGAATCGCGCGCTGACGTTCTATACGACGTGGGTGAACGAACTGGCAGCGGGGCAGGACGCGCTGTCCAAGCAGAAGCTGGATACTTTCTGCGCTGATTTCGATCAGAATTTCGATGTGGATGCGTATCTGACGCTCTATGAGCAGCAGGAAAGCGGCAGCGACAGCCGCCTGCTGGCGGAATCGTTTGACTACCTGAACAAAGTCATGACGCCGGCGGCGCCCAAGGGCAAGCCGATTAAGATTGCCACCGCCAATACCGAACCGGATGTTGCAGCGTTCTACGAAACGTTTGCGCAGGAGCACGGCGAAGAAACTGGCAGCTATCTGGAATTTGTGGAAACGCTGACGACGATGGTTCGTGCGTCGGTGGATGCGGGCAACAAGCCGGCTTCCATGAAGAAATATCTGAATGCACTGACCTTTGAGGACTACGCCGCTGCACTGGCGGAGCAGCGCACGATGGAGCGCGTCGACACGGAGGATATCCGCGACGAGTTTGCCGCGCTGGTGGAGCAGAAGAAGCAGGGCGAAGCGATTGACTTGGCGGCGTTCGTGCAGAGCAAGTACGAGGCGCTTCAGGCACGCTATCCGAGCGAAAACCTCGGCACGCTGGATGTGTTCGCGACGACGCTGTTGGAGCGGATGCAGAGCGAAGACTTTGACGGCTCGCTCAGCAGCCTGCTGAAGGCGGTGCAGGTGTCCGTGGCGGCAGCGCCGACTTACCAGACCGCGCTGAAGTCTCTGGCAGAAACGACCATCAAGAAGTCTGATGACAGCAACGCCATTTCGCTGGTGATTGCGCTGTGGTGGCTGGCGGCGCGCTGGGTGTGGCTGTGGCTGGTTGGCATCGTGCTGCTGGTAATCGCGCGTGTGATGAACGCCATCACGGACAAGGTGACGCTGGCGCGTCTGGAGCACGCGGGCATTGAGGAAGAAAGCGACGTCCTCCTGCGCGTCAATCACCTGAAGCAGTATTTCCGCAGCGGCGACTATATCAACAAGGCCGTTGATGACGTCAGCTTCTACATCAAGAAGGGCGAAGTCTTTGGTCTGGTGGGCGAGTCTGGCTGCGGCAAGACCACGACGGGCCGCACCATCATCAACCTGTACGACCCGACCGAGGGTGACGTGTACTTCCAGGGTCTGCGCATTTCGTCCACGCAGAACGGTCTGCCGGTGCTGATTCGCAGCCTGAAAAACGACTTCGAGGAAAAGCAGCGCCAGATGAAGGCCGCGCTGAAGGAAAAAACGGAGAAGAATCCGGCGCAGGCGGCGGCGCTGAAGGCGGAATACGACCAGAAGATTAAGGAAATGCGCAAGGAACTGAAGGAGAAAATCCGTCAGGCCCGCACGAACGCATTGGAATCTTCTGTGGAAAAGAGCAAGTGCGTCGAGAAGTACCGCGAGAAGCGCAAGGCAGAGCTGACCGCGGCGTTTGAGGCAGACAGCAAGACGCTGTCCGGTCAGGCGCTGGAGGAACGGAAGGCGCGCTACGAACAGGACATGAAGGTTGCCGCGAAGGACAACATCATGACCAAGATGCAGATGATCTTCCAAGACCCCATTGCCTCGATTAACCCGCGCATGACTGTGCGTGAGATTATCGCAGAAGGCCTGAAAATCCGCGGCATCAAGGACGAAAAGTACATCGACGAAAAGGTCTACGAGGTGCTGGATCTGGTTGGTTTGGTGCGCGAGCACGCTGACCGCTATCCGCATGAGTTCTCCGGCGGCCAGCGCCAGCGTATCGGCATTGCCCGCGCCATCGTGCTGGAGCCTGACCTCATCATCGCCGACGAACCCATTTCCGCGCTGGACGTGTCGATTCAGGCACAGGTTATCAACCTGCTGAACGACCTGCGCAACAAGATGGGCTTGACCATCATGTTTATTGCGCATAACCTGTCCGTCGTCAAGTACTTCTCCGACCGCATCGGTGTCATGTACTACGGCAAGCTGGTGGAGCTGGCGGATTCCGACGAGCTGTTCGAGCATCCGCTGCATCCGTACACCAAGTCGCTGCTGTCCGCGATTCCGTACCCGGATCCGCATCACGAGAAGCATCGGCAGCGCATTGAGTACAAGCCCCTGAAGGAGCATGACTACTCGGTGAACAAGCCGTCCCTGCGGGAAATCAAACCCGGACACTTCATCAACTGCAACGACGAAGAGTTTGAACGGTATAAGAAGGAGCTTGGGCTTTGAAAAAATCAAAGCGGGCGATGCCCTACTGGATTTGCATCGCTATCGGCGCGCTGATATTTGCTGGCGTTGCCTCGATGCGCAGTATCTGGACGCTGAGCGAGCGGGAGGAAATCCTGAGCGGTTTGTGCGACGCACTTTTCGTGCCGGGCGCGCTGCTGACCTGTGTGGGTCTGCTGACGTTCACGGCGCGCGAAGGTGTGCTGGACATCATTTCCTACGGTTTCCGAAACCTGCTGGTGCTTTTCGCGCCCGGAAAGCATAAGCATCAGCACTACTACGACTACAAGATGGCGAAGGAAGCCAACCGCGGCAAGGCCACGCATGCGCCGCTGCTGGTCGGGCTGGCGTTCATCCTGCTGGCCGGCGTGTGCCTCATCTTCTATTACTACGGGATTTAATACTATTTCCAGATAAAAATGCACCAAGATGCGCCGCGAATTTTTCATTCTGGCTAACGTGAATGAAACGCAGCGTAGCAGCGCTACGCTAAGTGGAATGAGCGGACGCCAGAAAGGAAAAGGCGCAAGCAGATGGTGCAGTTGAATCTGGAAATAGTATAATACGAACCGCCTTCGAGAAATCGGGGGCGGTTTTTTGATGCGGTTGTATAGCTGCCTTGACAAAATTCATTTTTGACAATATAATGTAAAGGAAATCTGTGCAGAAATACAGAAACACGACTGCGTGAAACAATGATGGTGAATAGAATGGAGGCAAGCAATGGATAAAAAGAGAGTCAGTCAAATTAAGGCACAGTTTGACCTTGCAATTCATAGCAATCAGGAAGCGCATATTGAATTTTGGTATGCGCGTGACCTCATGCCGCTTCTTGGCTATGAGCGCTGGGAGAACTTTGCAAAAGCAATCGGACGCGCGGTCGAATCCTGCGAAACCAGCGGAATAGAGGTATCAAACCATTTTCGTGAGGTCACGAAAATGGTCAAATTGGGGAGCGGCTCACAACGAGAAATCAAGGACTATATGCTTACCCGCTACGCTTGCTATCTGATTGCTCAAAATGGCGACCCCAAAAAAGAAGAAATTGCATTTGCACAGAGCTACTTTGCCGTTCAGACCCGCAAGCAGGAATTGATTGAAGAACGCATTTCGCTGATTGAACGCACGGAAGCGCGCGGCAGACTGCGGGAATCCGAAAAACGACTTTCGCAGAACATCTATGAGCGTGGTGTGGATGATGACGGTTTCAGCCGCATTCGCTCAAAGGGAGATCAGGCGCTGTTTGGCGGCTACACGACGCAGCAAATGAAGGAGCGGCTCGGCATAAAGGAGTATCGCCCGCTGGCTGACTTTCTGCCGACGCTCTCGATTGCGGCAAAAAACCTTGCAACGGAAATGACCAACTACAATGTGGAGGAAAAAGACTTGCAGGGCGAACCAGCCATTACCGAAGAACATGTGCAGAACAATCAATCTGTGCGGGATATGCTTGGGCAGCGCGGTATTCAGCCGGAGAGCCTGCCGCCTGCGGAGGATATTAAGAAGCTGGAGCGTCGCGTAAAATCGCAGGAAAAGAAACTGGCTTCGCAGTCTGGAAAACTTCCCTGCGAGGACAAGAAAAACACATAACGGGCGGCATATCTGCTTGAAAAGAGAGAAACGTGTTCTGGAAATCGGAGGCGGTTTTTCTCTACCTCCGGTGTTGTTTTCGACGCATAATCATGGTATAATGCAGACAGCGTTTCTGACGCACTAAGATGAAGGGGGATTCTCTTCCATGAACAAGATTCTTTCGACGAAAAACGCACCCGCCGCGATTGGCCCGTATTCGCAGGGCGTTCAGGCGGGCAATACGGTGTATGTGTCCGGACAGCTGTATTTCGTGCCGGAAACGGGCGAGCTGCTGGAAGGCACGATTGGTGAGATGACTGAGCAGTGCATGAAGAACATTGCCGCGATTCTGGCGGAAGCGGACTGCACGTTGGCGGACATCGTGAAAACGACGATTTTCCTGAAGGATTTGAACGACTTTGCCGCGGTGAACGAAGCCTACGGGAAGTTCTTCCCGCAGAATCCGCCGGCGCGCGCGTGTGTGCAGGTGGCGAAGCTGCCGCGGGATGCGAAGGTGGAGATTGAGGCGATTGCGGTGAAGGGCTAATCACCGCAGGTGATTGTCCTTTGGGACGGCAGGGATGTTCTTTTAATAGCGGCTTGCGATTGTCGCAGGGATTTCGCCTCTGCGGAGGCGACAAGGGGGCAATGAAAACAGGTGAAGCCTGCGGTCGCCCCCTTGATCCCTTCGCCGGTCGCCTCCCATGCAGCTTGAATTTTTCCGTTACTTCTTATGGATAACCACGCGAAAACTGCATGAGAGTGTTACCAATCCAATCGCGCGAAAGGGTCAAGGGACGAAGTCCCTTGCAGGGTGCAGGGGCAGCGCCCCTGCCGGAGTCCAGAGGCAGAGCCTTTGGCGTTCCCCCAAAAATAAGGAGAAGATAGATGAGTAAGCATATACTGCTGGTGCATGATCTGGCGGGGTATGGGAAGGTGTCGCTGAGCGCAATGATGCCGGTGCTGTCGCATATGGGACATCACCTGTACACGCTGCCGACGGCGCTGGTGAGCAACACGCTGGATTACGGGAAATTCTACATTCAGGAAACGACGGAATACATGCGCCAGTCGCTGAAAGTCTGGGCGGAACTGGGATTCTCGTTCGATGTGGTGTCCACAGGGATGATTCTGTCAGCGGAACAGGCGGCGCTGGTGTCCGATTTCTGTGAGCAGTCCGCGAAGGAAGGCGCGCTGGTCTTTGTTGACCCCATCATGGGCGACGAGGGCAAGCTGTACAACGGCGTAGGGGAGGAAACCGTCGCCCATATGCGCAAGATGGTCGCCGTGGCGGACTGCATCGTGCCGAACTACACCGAGGCGGCGTATCTGGCGGACATGCCCTATCACGAGGACATGACCGAGGAAGAAGCGCGCGCGCTGACGATTCGCCTGCATGAAATGGGCGCGAAATCCGTCGTCGTGACGAGCGCGAAGGTGGACGGCGAGAACTGCGTCGTCGGCTATGATGGCACGGAGGGCGAATTCTTCCGCATCCCGTTCGACCTCATTCCGGTGCGCTTCGTCGGCACGGGCGATATTTTCGCCGCAGTGATGCTGGGGCGGCTGGTGGACGGCGTGCCGCTTCAGGAATCGACACACCGCGCAATGGATGCCGTGCGCACGATGATTGACCGCAACCGCGACAAGGAGGACAAGTACCTCGGCATCCCGATTGAAACGTGTTTGGAGGTGCTGGACGAATGAAGCGCCCGTGCCTGCGCATCACGCTGATTGACCGCAAGGGCAGCTGTCCCTGCCATCATGGGCATAAAATCGGCGATTCGTGGGATTTTGACACCGAGCGCGGTCAGCTCTGCCCGATGGCGATGCACGTTGCGTTCCTGTATGCGGACATCCTCCGCTATGGCGGCAGCATCCCTGGTCAGCCGGACGGCACAGCGGTGTTCTCCTGCCCGGATGCGGATACGCTGAACATCTTCCGCGTGGAGCGGATAGAGGAATAACGCCCGGACGCGGGGCATATCCTCCTTACCGAATCGGAAGGAGGGGAATTGCCCTATGACAGGAACACAGACTGTGCGCCGGACGACAACGCGCGCACGCCGCGGCGGCTCGATGCAGCTGTTGCGCGGGCTGGGCGCGGCGATGCTGACGACCATCATCGTCGTGGCGGTTTTTGCGCTGCTGATGCAGTGGATGAAGCCGACGGAGGACACCGTGCGCATCTTCAACCAGCTGCTGAAGGTCGTTTCCGTCGCTATCGGGACGTACATCGCCGTCGGGCGCGGTCAGGAAGGCGGACTGCTGCGCGGCGCGCTGATTGGGCTGCTGTACATGGCGCTGGGCGTGGCGGCCTATGCGCTGCTGAGCGGTCAGGGCGCACCGTGGACGGCATATTTGGCTGATCTTGCTATGGGAACGGCGACCGGCGGGATAATCGGCGCGATTGTGTCGAATATTTCCGGAAAGTGATTGCAATTAGAACCCGAATCGTGTATAATGCCCATATACCCCTTTTTAAGAAATGGAGGATTACAACTATGAAGCATATCGAAACCATCCAGAAGCCCTGCCTGAAGAACTCTCTGGCCCACGGCGGCTGCGGCGAATGCCAGGCATCCTGCCAGTCCGCTTGCAAGACCAGCTGCACCGTCGCCAACCAGTCCTGCGCCAACAAGGAAAACAGCGACGTGCTCGCGGGCAACGAGGGCAAGCTCAACCGTCTGTACAACCGGAAGTAATGATACGCTTTCCAGATTCGTCTGGCAATCGTATCCGGTTCGGAACAGGCAAAGGCGGAGGCGGCATCATGCGCCTTCGCTTTTTTCGGGTGCAAGGGTGCAAAAAGTATCCTTGCGGTTATCTAACTCAGGAGGAATAATAGCAATGATTCATACCTTCAAGGCGGTTGGTCAGCCGATGCTGCTGGACGTAGGCAGCGGCGCTGTTCACGCCATCGACGACATGGCGTTTGACGTGCTGGAAATGTGGAATGACCACACGCCGGAAGAGATTCGGGATGCGCTGAAAGAGAAGTATACGGCGCAGGAGCTGGACGAAGTTATCGGTGAACTGAAGCAGCTCGAAGAACTCGGCGCGCTCAACGCCCCGGATAATTATGATGACGTGAAGCAGGTGACCGAGCCGGGCGTGGTGAAATCCATGTGCCTGCACGCGGCGCATGACTGCAACCTGCGCTGCAAGTACTGCTTCGCGGCGACGGGCGACTTCTGCATGGGCGAGCGCAAGCTGCTGCCCTACGAGGTCGGCAAGGCGGCAATTGACTGGCTGGTGGCGCACTCCGGCAAGCGCGTCAATCTGGAACTGGACTTCTTCGGCGGCGAACCGCTGATGAACTTCCCCGTCGTCAAGCAGCTGGTGGAATACGGCCGCTCCATCGAGAAGGAAAAGAACAAGCACTTCAAGTTCACAATGACGACGAACTGTGTGCTGATGAACGACGAAATCATGGACTTTCTGAACAAGGAAATGAGCAACGTCGTCATCTCCATCGACGGCCGCCGCGAAGTGCATGACCGGATGCGCCCGACCATCAACGGCAAGGGCAGCTATGACATCATCATGAACAAGGCGCAGGAGTTCGTCCGCCGCCGCAATGCCTGCGACAAGGAATATTACGTCCGCGGTACGTTTACCGGCTTCAACAAGGATTTCGGCAACGACGTGCTTCATTTGGCGGATCAGGGCTTTGACCAGATCAGCGTCGAGCCGGTTGTGACCGACCCGAAGTGCGAATACGCCCTGCGCGAGGAAGATTTGCCCGAAATCCGTGAGGAATACGAGCGCTTGGCGCAGATTTATATGGATCGCCGCGCGAACGGCAAGTGGTTCAACTTCTTCCACTTCATGGTGGACTTGGAGGGAGGCCCGTGCCTGCGCAAGCGTTTGACCGGCTGCGGCGCGGGCAACGAGTATGTTGCGGTAACGCCCGACGGCGATATTTACCCCTGCCACCAGTTTGTCGGCCGCGACGGCTACCGCATGGGCAGTGTGCTGGACGGCACGTTCGACCGCGACATTCAGGCGAAGTTTGCGCACAACACGGTGCTGAACAAGGAGAAGTGCCGTGACTGCTGGGCGCGTTTCTTCTGCTCCGGCGGCTGCGCTGCGAATGCCGAAGCCTTCCATGGCGACATCTCCCAGCCCTACGACATGGAGTGCCAGATGGAGCGGAAGCGCCTTGAATGCGCAATGGCGATTTATGCGAAGGAGCGCGCCGCCCGCATGGCGAAGGAAACGAAGGAGTGACCCAAGGGGCTTTGCCCCTTGACCCCACCAGAGGCGCTGCCCCTGCGCCCTGCAAGGGAGTTCCTCCCTTGACCCTTCCGCGCGATTCAGTTGGTGACGACTGCATACAGTGTCCGCGTGTTTATCCGTGAGAAGAATAGAACATCAGCCGCCATTCGACCGCTATCAAAAGTCGAATGGCGGCTTTCATTTGTAAAAACTTCACTTGCCCCTTTCCAAACATCCTAAAACGTGGTATGCTTAAATTGAAGAAATCTCCGAAAGGAAGGATTCACTGATGAAACGCTTGCTTCGCGGGCTGTGTGCCCTCTTGCTGATGACCTTGCTCCTGCCCACGGCGCTCGCCGCCAAAGCCACCCCGACGCCCCCGCCGGTCGCGATTTCCACTGAAGCGCCCGTGCAGCCGCCGGAGCAGATTCAGCAGGTGCTGGATATTGCCTATAACGAATGGGCGGAGCTGGACGGCAAGACGCTCAAAAACGTCAATAAGTACACCGAGTGGCGCGGCAAGGGCATCGGCTTCGGCTGGTGCGGCGGCTATATCACCTGGTGCATGATGCAGGCGAACGTCGAGATGGAGGAACTGGAAGCGGTCAAGAAAGCCGCGAAGGAATCCGAGGACGGCGTGTTCGTGCAGGTGGAGGGCGTCCACCACGTCAAGGAAGCCAGCGTCGGCAAGCTGCTGCGCGGCTATCAGCTGATGAACCGCACGACGAACGTGCCGCAGCCGGGCTTCCTGCTGGTGTACGGTTGCTCGTTCAACAAGACGATTCACGTTGCGCTGGTGTACGACGTGAAGGACCTGGGCGACGGCAAGTACCGCATCACGACGCTGGAGGGAAATATGGCAAGCCGCGTCAAGATGTACATCCACGACTACGACATGAACGCCGAGGTGAACACGAACAAAAAGACCTCGACAAACCTGTCCGAAGTGCCGGAGGACGAGCGCGAGATTCCGGCGAGCGACTGCGTGGATTATACGGTCGTGACGGCAAAACCGAGCAACTCGACGTCGGGAAAATATGCGTACTATGTGAACTGTTTCCTGATGCCGTATGTGCCGGGGGAAGACGCGGAGTAACCGCATTTCCCAAGAAAGTCAGAAAGGAGAGGAACGCCCTTGTCCAGACGGAATGAGAACATTTTTGAGGAAAAATCCCATCTGGGGCGCAAAATCGGCGTGACGCTGCTGGTCGTACTGCTATTGACGTTTGGTGCGGGTGCGGTGGCGAATTTTGCCATCAGCAATACCGTCAAGGCGCTGCGGCAAACGGTCACCATTCCCGATTTGCCCAATTCGCTGGATCAGTGGTCGATTCTTCTACTGACGGATTTGAATGGGGAGTACCGCGGGCTGAATCAGGCGTCGATTGGCAAAGCGGTCGGCACGCGCGCAGTCTCCTGCGTCATCATGACGGGCAATATGATTGGCGAGAACGGCGACGCTGCGCCGGCGCTGGCGCTCCTGGAGCAGCTTCCGGCGGGGTCGAAGGTGCTGTTCCTGCCCGGCAGCGGCGACCCGTCCCCCTACGCGACGACGGCGCACGCCTCCCTTTCGCCTTATGCGGATTGGGCGCAGGCGCTCATTGACGCGGGCGTGACGCTGCTGGATGTGCCCGTGTCATTCACGCGGGAAAAATCCACCATTTGGTTTGTACCGGAGGATTTGTATACGCTCAACATCCCCAGCGCGCGCAAGGCATACCAGAAGCAGCTGGACGGCTTGAATGCCCTGCCGACGCTGACGGCTGATCAGGCGGCGCTCCAGCGGCTGGCGGTCTATCAGCTGGACAGGCTTGACCGCATCGAGGCAGCCATGGCGGAAATGACGAACAAGGACATGCAGGTCTGTGTGAGCGGAATGCCGCTGACGCAGGAGTACATCACCACCGCGAAGCAGAACGCCGACCCGAAAGCCGTCTGCGCGATGAACAATGTGGACTTGATTGTCACGGGCGGCTACTGCGGCGGGCAGTGGCGCATTCCGGGCATGGGTGCGCTGTATGTGCCGGAACTGGGCTGGTTTCCGGAGGACAGTCAGGTGCAGGGACTAAGCTTCTTTGGCGGAATTTGGCAGTATGTTAGCCCCGGACTGGGCAAAGGGCTGATTTACCCGTGGTGGATGAGCTTCCGCCTGTTCAACTCGCCCGCGGTGACGACCATCACACTGTCGAAAAACATTTCGTAAAAAAAGAAAAAATGCGGCAGGAATCCTGATAGATTGGGCGAATATCTACTTTATGAATGCGCGCAATGGGCGCAACCAGCACAAAAAAGAGACGGAGGACAAGCAGATGGCGGCAATCCTTTCCATCAACGCGGCTGGGCAATCCGGCAAGAAAATCAACAAGAACATCTACGGCCATTTCTCGGAGCACCTCGGACGCTGCATTTACGGTGGCGTCTATGTGGGCGAAAACTCCGACATCCCCAACGTAAATGGCATGCGCACGGACGTGGTGCAGGCGCTGAAGAAAATCGGCGTGCCGGTGCTGCGCTGGCCGGGCGGCTGCTTTGCGGATGAATACCACTGGGAGGACGGCATCGGCCCGAAGGAAACCCGCAAGCGCATGGTGAACACGAATTGGGGCGGCGTAGTGGAGGACAACTCCTTCGGCACGCACGAGTTCATGGAACTGTGCCGCCAAATCGGCTGCGAACCCTACGTCAACGCAAACGTCGGCTCCGGCACGGTGCGCGAAATGGCGGAATGGGTGGAGTACATGAATTCCACGGGCGATTCCACCGTTGTGCAGAAGCGCTGGGCGAACGGGCACAAGGAGCCGTTCAACCTCAAATACCTCGGCGTGGGCAATGAAAACTGGGGCTGCGGCGGCAACATGCGCCCGGAATACTATGCCGACGAATACCGCCGCTACCAGACGTTCTGCCGCAACTATGGCGACAATAAGCTCTACCGCATCGCCTGCGGGCCCAGCTCTGGCGACTGGAACTGGACGGACAAGCTGATGGAGCGTGCCGGGCGTTACCTCGACGCCATTACCCTGCACCACTACACCGTACCGTATGCATGGGACAAGAAAGGCAGCGCAACTGATTTCGATGCGGACGAATACTACCTTACCCTGCGCAATGCCGCCTACATGGACACGCTGATTCGCGGCCATCTGGCGATTATGGACAAGTACGACCACGAGCACCGCGTCGGGCTGATTGTCGACGAATGGGGAACGTGGTTCGACTGCGAACCCGGCACGAATCCGGGCTTCCTCTATCAGCAGAACACCATGCGCGACGCGATGGTAGCGGCGCTGACACTGGATATCTTTAACAGCCACTGCGACCGCGTGGTCATGGCGAATATCGCGCAGATGGTCAACGTCCTGCAGGCGGTTATCCTGACCGACGGCGCGAAGATGATCTGCACGCCGACGTACCACGTCTTCGACCTCTACAAGGCGCATCACGATGCGAACTATCTGCCCTCCGCTATCACCTGCGGCGAGTGCGGCGGCGTGAAGCAGCTGACCGCGACCGCCTCGGAGAAGGAAGGTGTCATCACCCTGACGGCGACGAACACCTCTTGCACCGATACGCTGGATGTGGTGGTGCATCTCTTTGGCGCGTCTGCGAAGGACGTGACCGCGCGCATCCTGACGGGCGATATGCACGACAAGAACACGTTCGAGGATGCGGAAAAGGTGACGGTGAAGCCGTTCGACGCCGTCCGCGTGACCGAAACGGGTCTCAATATGACGCTGCCTGCCTGCTCGGTGGTGGAGGTCACGATTCGTGGCTGATGCGCGCAAACCCTGCCGCTGCACGCTGCTGGAAAGCGGTCAGGCGGATATGGTGAAGCTCGTGCGCGACTATGTGGATTCGCTCTCGGCGGACGAGAAGACCGACGAAGCGACCTACGCCGCGCGCCTGAACATCTGCCGCACCTGCGACAACCTGCACAGCGGAACGTGTGCGCTCTGCGGCTGCTACGTCGAAGCGCGCGCCGCGAAGAAGCGGCAGGGGTGTCCGGATGTGCCGGAAAAGTGGGGCGCGGAGGAAGCGGAATAGCATAGAAAGTCGCCGCCGGGAGGAGCGAAAATGTCCTTCCGGCGGCGATTCTATGTGGGTGATGTGCATTATGCGCCATACAGCGCATCGTTTTTTGCTAACAGGTACAAGCAGTATTGATTCATGCTAATTCCTTCACTGCGAGAGTGCTCTGCCAAAGAACGGTGCAGCGATTTGGGAATGCGGAGCTTGAATTGACCAGAGTAAGCGGTTGGCAGATTCGGCTCATGGATAACAAGCCCCTCTTCCAATGCTGCCGTCAACCATGCGCGCTTCGCATCCTCTGCGTTCCGAACGACATCCTCCATCGTTTCGCCGCAGGTCAGGCATCCCGGCAAGTCAGGGTAGCTGCCAACAAAGCCGCCTTCATCAGAATCAGGGATGATTTCCAAAGGATAGGGCAAGGCCATATACTGTTCAAGCGTTTTCATGACGATTCGCCTCACTTTCAACAATATTGCGAACCATTCGACATATACTTTCTTAATGGGCTCATGCTTAGGAATGGTGATTGGCTGGCAGCCGGGCTTGCGGAAGGTATAGTGACTACTGCCGCTGCGAGGGGAAAACATTTGGTAGCCGTAGTCTCTAATACTTTACGCAGTTCATCGAATCACAAGTCCTTTGATAAGGACAAGATTCGTTGCAATAGTTTTTCCCACTCCGACATCAAATCATCCCTTCCGCTTTTATTATAGCTGGTGTCATGGGTGGTGTCAAGAAAAAACGCGGTATAATACTATTTCCAGATTCAACTGCGCCATCTGCTTGCGCCTTTTCCCTTCTGGCGTCCGCTCATTCCACTTAGCGTAGCGCTGCTACGCTGCGTTTCATTCACGTTAGCCAGAATGAAAAATTCGCGGCGCATCTTGGCGCATTCTTATCTGGAAATAGTATAACGCAAAATTTCGCCGCCGGAAGGACATTCCCCATCCTCCCGGCGGTATTTTATATATCCAAATTAGTTCGCAATCATCGCCTGCGTTTCCGCCCAGCCCTTTTCCACCGTCTGCTGGTGGCTCATGGCGTAGGGGCCGATCGCCGTTACCTGCGCCTGCGTGCGCGGGAAGTGGATGCACAGGTGGCCGGGGAAGTTGTTGTCTGTGATGTGCTGCACCTCGTGCGGCATGGAGTGGGTCGTTGCCATACGAACCGTGCCGTCGGCGAAGATGACCCAGACTGCTTTGGGCGTCCATGTGTTGCCGCCGAATGCCTGCTCCAGCTTCGCCGTGTCTGCCGCGGTCAGCGGTTCGGCTTCGGCGTGCTTGCCGTAGGAGAACATGTGAACCTGCCACGAGATGCCCGTGGAGTAGTCGTAGACCGTCGCGTAGGGGTACTGGCGGCAGGCGCTGCGCACCGTCGAGTACCAGTATTCGTAGACGACGTTCTCCGCGCTGACCTTCGTGGTTGTGCCAATGTCGTTAGAGATGTTCGGGGTGGGGGTTGCGGTGGTGTTCGGGCGCGCGGTGTTCTTGCCAGTGGCGCTGCTGCTGTTGAGCGACGCAATTGTGTTCTTGCCCGCAACGCCGTCCACATACAGGGCGTTCGCCAGCTGGAAGTCACGCAGCGCCTGATACGTTTTGACGCCGAAGATGCCGTCCGCAGAACCCGACGTGAGGTAGCCGAGGTCAATCAGCCGCTGCTGCATTGCCTTGACCGCCGTGCCGTTGTCGCCCCGGTGGAGCGCGGAGGCGCTGGCAATCACCGATGCGGCGGAGGGCGTATTCATAGGCGCAATCGTCGGCGCGGGGGTCGGGGTGGCGGCAGAGGCGGAGTAGAGGGCAATCAGCGTTTTGTTGCCCGCCACGCCGTCACGGGTGAGTCCGTTTCGCTTCTGGAAGTTGTAGACGGCTTCGGCGGTCGCTGTGCCGTAAATGCCGTCTGCCGTGTCGGAGAGGTAGCCGAGGGTAATCAGCCGCTGCTGGAGCGCGCGGACGGTTTCGCCCGTCATGCCGCGGCGGAGGGTGACGCTCACATCCACCGATGCGCCCGCCATGATGCCGTCGCTGCCGATTGCGGTTGCGGAGTAGAGCAGCACCTGCGTGTCATAGCCCGCGACGCCGTCCACCGACAGCCCGTTCATGCGCTGGAAGGTGCGGATAGCCGCTGCGTCGTCCGCCATGCAGACCCCGTCGCGGCGGGAATTGTAGTAGCCCAGCGCCGTCAGCCGCTCCTGCAAACGCAGCACCGCGTCGCCGCTCGTGCCTTGGCGGATGGTAACGACGTTGTCCTTCGTGATGGGCGCGGGGGTCGGAGTCGCTGTCGCCAGCGGGGTGGCGGTTGGCGCGGGGGTAACGATGTAATCCGCCGAAATCGCCAGATAGCTGAACAGCACCTGATAAGTGCTTGCACCTGCAATGCCATCGGCGCTCAAACCGTTCTTGGCTTGGAACTCCTTCAGCGCGTTCACGCTCGCCGTGCCGAAAATGCTGTCCGCGACGCCGGAGAGATAGCCTAAATCAATCAGCCGCTGCTGCACAAGGCGCGCGTCATTGCCGGTTGAACCCTTGCGGACGGTCGCGGCAGGGGTGGTCAGCGGGGGCAGGTCGGTCGGCGCAGGGGTTGCGGTCACAGTCACTTCCATGGTCGGCAGCGTACCGGGGGCGGCGGCAGCGCTCATCAGCTTTTCCTGCGTCGCCGTGCCGCACGCACCGTCGGCCTTTAAGCCGTTTGCTTTCTGGAATGCCTTGACCGCAGCTTGCGTCGCTACATCGTACACGCCGCTGATTTCGCCGTCATAGTAGCCCAACTGGGTCAGCCGCGTCTGCACGGTAGAGACGAGCACGCCCTGGTCATGCAGGCGGATGGTGATGCCGGAGAGGGCGGGAAGCGTCTTGATGGAAACCTTCGTGCCGGAGGAATTCTTGGGCTGACCGTGGAAAATCAGCGCTTGCAGGTTCGCGTCCGCAATGCCGTTCATGGGCAGACCGTTCATCTTCTGCAAAGCGATAATCGCCTGCGTGGTGGTGGTACTGTAAGTGCCGTCGGGCGTGCTGGTCAGGTAGCCCAGTTCCGCCAGCGCTTGCTGGAGTGCAAGCACCTGATTGCCTGTCGAGCCGTTTTGCAGCACTTTGTAGGTGCTGTCTTCTAAAATAGGCGCGCTGGTCGGCACAGCCGTCGGGGCGGCGGTCGGTTCCACCACCGTCAGCAGCTTCAAATACGCCGTCATGCAGTAGCCCGTTTTCTCCTGATACGTCACCTGCGCCCAGTCGCCGCTGACGCCGTGGATGATGACGGTCGCGCCCTTGGGGATGGTGGTCACGCGCGCGCTGGTGGTGGAGCGGGTCGTGCGCAGATTGACGGAGGATTTCGTCGTCGTGTAGTACGGGAAGCCATACGCGACGCTGCCGGATTCGGACGTGTTTGTCGTCACCTGCTCGGCGTATTGCTTGAAGATATAGCCGACTTGCCCGTCATAGGTGACGCAGAGGAAATTGCCGCTTGCGCCCGTGACGGTCAGAATCGTTCCCTTCGGGATACGGGCGATGATGTTGCTCTCCGCCGACGAGGGGCTGCGGCGCAGGTTGGTATCCGCATTCACGGACGCGCTGTAAGGATAGCTTGTCCCCGCCGCCAGCGAGAAGGCGGTCAGGCTGCCCAGCAGACAGCAGAGCGCCAGCAGGCAGCACAGGAATCGGCGTGTGGTAGATTTGGTCATGAGCCCGTTCCTCCTGAAAGTAAGACTATTTCCGGCATGTATTTCGGTTGCAAATTGCGTTTCTCCATCAAAAAAGCCGGGGCAGAACTCCCCAGCTTCATTGTACCGATTTGGGCGGAAAATGTCAATCGTTCGCGCATTCTTTTGCGTGATGGTTGGGTGAATTTACAATTATGCTTTTGAAATGTGTGGAAGGGATGACGATGCCGAAGGGGTCAAGGTGACAATTGGAAAGCCCCCCTTGTCGCGTCCGCAGAGGCGAAACCGCTGAAACAAAACATCCATGCCTCTGAGAAACAGACATATGGAATGCAGACTGGATTCGGGAAAGGGCATCCCAACCCCTTCTGCCAGCTCCGCTGTATCCTTCCGTATCGCTCACACCGCCGTCAGCGCCGACCAGTCAATGGAGCGTGAGTGCAGGAAAGGCATCAGGCACCGCCGCCGCCCAGATACCGTCGGAGGACAGCAGCCAGCGTCGCCAGCTCCAGCGGCTTGGCGATGTGCTCATTCATGCTGACCGTCTTGGCGGCCTGTACATCCTCGGCAAAGGCGTTGGCGGTCATGGCGACAATCGGCACACGCGTGCAGTAATCGCGCGCGCTGCTGCGGATGGCGCGGGTTGCGTCGTAGCCATTCATCCGCGGCATCTGAATGTCCATGAACACCATGTTGTAATATCCGTCGGGGCAGGAGGATAGGCAGTCAACCACCTCAATGCCGTCCCATGCGCAATCGACCGTCAGCCCGCTCATTTTCAGCAGTTCTGTGGCAATCTCGGCATTGAGCTGATTGTCCTCTACCAGCAGCACACGCCTTCCGGGCTTCCAGCCGCGCGCTTTCCCGTGGCGAGAACAGACATTGCGCCGCGGAAAAAATCAAAAACTTGCCCAACACCCCTTGACAGTGGGGCAAAGGTATGGTATACTATCTTCTGTCGCCGGATGAATCGTCTGGTGCATGTGGTCTGTTGGCTCAGTTGGTAGAGCACATCGTTCACATCGATGGGGTCACTGGTTCGAGTCCAGTACAGACCACGCAATCCTCGATCTGCAAAGGTCGGGGATTTTTTCATATCGCTGCAGAAAAGGAAGGTGTCAAGCATGAGCAAGTTCGTCCCCCGCCCCAAGCTCAGCAAGAAAGCCCGCAAAGAACTGGACGCCCAGAAGCGCACAACATGGGCGTTTTCCCCGGTGACGAAGAAAGTCGAGAGCAAGAAAATCTACAACCGCAAGAAAGCCGCTCATGTGTGGAGGGATGATTCCAGCATGAGCGGTTTTTGCTGCACTGGGGATGGTGCTGCGGCGAACGCCGCCCGTGGCAGCATTTGAATCATGTAACAGGCTTGCAGGATTTTTTTGTTTGAAAGGGAACAACGCCAAGCTGTTCTGGAAATCATTCTGGAGATGCGGCTCAGAGGAATAGACTTCTCAGCAGTCATCCCGGAAACGAGGGAATAACGTCGAGCACGACGATAGCAGTTTCCCCAAAATCCGGTCGATAGCCGTCAGCAGCAAAAATACATTCATCCCCTCTTGACAGCGCAATGGAATCGTGATAGAATGCAGTCGTTGGTGAAAACCAACCTTTTTCCGGTGGTTATGACGGAGAGGCTCCACCTGTTCCCATCCCGAACACAGCAGTTAAGCTCTCCAGTGCTGAAAGTACTTGGCTGGACACGGCCCGGGAGGATAAGTCGCTGCCGGATTCCATAATCCTCAGTAGCTCAATGGCAGAGCACTCGGCTGTTAACCGAGTTGTTGTAGGTTCGAGCCCTACCTGGGGAGCGCTTGCCGATTCCGCATGTAGTCGGCTTTTTTTGTAATATCATAAGGAGGCAAAGCATGAAGCGCAAAGGAATGCATCGGCGCCGCAAATTGGTGCTGCTGGCAGTTTTGCTGATAATGGTGGGCATAGCGGTATGGCGGATTTGGCAAACGCCGCGGCCAACAGTGCTGCACCGGCAGGATGCGTGGCTGTCCTCCGCCGAGCCGGAAATGGTGGACACGCTGCCCGACAATGCGTTCACGGCGGAACTGCCGGAGGGAATCGACGGTCACCTTTTGTACATCCGCGATTATTCCGCGTCGGGGCATTACCAGATTGTATGGGAGGGCGTATCTGCGGAGGCGGCGGAAGCGTACCTGACTGCCCTGCTGGACAAGGGTTTCACGCGCCTGATGGGGACGGCGGAGGATATCGCCAGCGGCGTTTTGCTTGCGCGCGGTGACTTGACGCTGAGTATCTCCCTGTCCGGCGGGACGCTGAACATGCTGATGACGCGCGCCGAAGAGCCTACGACGACACCGCTGCCATAGTGGCTTGCAGATTGGTAATCCCCGCGAAAGGTGCTTCCATGCCGCGAAAAGATGTGCTATAATGGAGGCACATATGATTTTCGGAGGTCGCTTATGGCGAAGGAAAAGACCCTGTTTGCCTGCACCGCGTGCGGGTATGAAACATCCCGCTGGGTGGGGCGCTGTCCGGGGTGCGGCGCGTGGAACACGATGGTGGAGTCCGCGCCTATTGTGACGGGTGCGCCCGCGAAAGCCCCGAAACAGCGGCCGGGCACAGGCGCTTCAGCCATGCTCCTCCGCGAAATCCCGGAAGATGTGGCGGTTCGCTCGTCCACGGGCATCAGCGAGCTTGACCGCGTGTTAGGCGGTGGCATTGTCGAGGGGGCGCTGATGCTCATCGGCGGCGATCCCGGCATCGGCAAATCCACGCTGCTGCTGCAAGTGTGCGCGAATTTGTGCAAAACGGGCAAGCGCGTGCTGTATGTCAGCGGCGAGGAATCCGCCAAGCAGCTGAAACTCCGCGCGAACCGCCTCGGCATCACGTCGGAGACGCTTTATGTGCTGGCGGAAAACGCGCTGGACAATGTGGAAGAAAAACTGCGCGGCTTATCGCCGGACGTCGCCGTCATCGACTCCATTCAGACAATGTATCGCCCTGATATGGCGTCCGCGCCGGGTTCAGTCAGCCAGATTCGCGAATGCACGAGCCAAATCATGCGCTTGTGCAAGGAGAGTGGCACGGCGATTTTCCTTGTCGGGCATGTGACGAAGGACGGCGCGATTGCCGGCCCGCGAATGCTGGAGCACATGGTGGACGTCGTGCTGTACTTCGAGGGCGACCGTCAGCAGGAATATCGGCTGCTGCGCGCGGTCAAAAACCGCTTCGGGTCGGTCAATGAGCTGGGCGTTTTCCAAATGACGGAAGCCGGAATGCAGATTGTGCCGAACCCGTCGGAGCAGCTGCTGAGCCATCGCGCGAAAGGCGCAAGCGGCTCGGTCGTGTTCTGCGGCCTGGAAGGTTCGCGCCCGCTGCTGTGCGACGTGCAGGCACTGGCAAGCACCTCCTACTTCGGCACGCCGCGGCGGACGGTCGGCGGTGCGGATACCGGGCGCGTGGCGCTGCTGCTGGCAGTGCTGGAGAAGCGTGCGAATCAGAAAACATATAATCAGGATGTGTATATCAACGTCGCGGGCGGGTTGGAACTGTCCGAGCCGGCGGCGGATTTGGCGCTGTGCATGGCGGTCGTGTCGTCGCTGAAGGATGCCGCGATTGGCGCGGAAGTTGCTGTGATGGGCGAAGTCGGCTTGGCGGGCGAAGTCCGCGCGATTCCGCAGTGCGATCGGCGTATTTCCGAATGCCAGCGGCTGGGTTTCACGACCATCCTGCTGCCGAAGGAGAATATGCGGCGGCTGAAAGCGCCGGAAGGCATGAAGCTGGTGGGCGTCGATACGGTAATGCAGGCAATCAGCGTTTTATTCTAAGGCACCACCGCACAATTCGGCGGCGCGTCTGGCGATGTCTTTTCCGCCATCTGCGGCATGCAAATTTCTCGATTTACATCCAGTAAACCTTCGAAATTTGCATTTGCATCTGACGAAAAATCCATTCGCCAGCCGACCACCTCATTTGCGCGGTGTTACCCTAATGGTGTTGTTCTATTGTAAGGAGTTTTGCAACAGCTATGAAATCGGATCTTGTGAAGAAACTGCTGCGGGCGCTGGTGACGGCGCTGGGCATCGGGCTGGGGTCGGTGCTGGCGTTCGTCATCGTGCAGCTGAACGCGATGGCGGGCAATCCCGCAATGAGCATCGGCGCGCTGCTGGCGCTGTATGCGGCGTTCGCGCTGCTGCTGGGGCTGGGCGGATACCTGATTGCGCCGCGCACGATTGACAGCATTACCCGCCTCATCGCGCTGGTCGAGCGCTGCATGGACAAAATGACGTTCGAGCAGCAGGCAGCATCAGCGGGCTTGTCGGCGGTTTCGTTATCGCCGCGCTGCTGTCACAGTTGGTGATGCTCATGGGCGCGAGCATGTTCACCGTGGCGATGTGCGCGATTCTGTTCGTGGTATTCGGCGTTCTGGGTGTGACGCTGGGGATTCGCCGCGCGGCGGATTTCAAGCGGATGTTCCAGCGCTTCAGCCCCAAAGGGAGCAAGAAGGTCGCTTTGTCGCACAGGAAAATCAAAACGGCAAAACCGAAACTGCTGGACGAAACCGTGCTGATTGACGGGCGCATTGCTGCCGTCTGCCGCGCGGGATTTCTGGAGGGGACGCTGCTGATTTCGCGCTCGGTGGAGAAGGAATTGCAGCGCCTGAGCGCATCGGAGGAGGAGACGTGCCGAATCCGCGGCGAAAAGGGCCGAGAAACGCTTTCGCAGCTCGAAGCATTGGGGCGCGTCAAGCGCGTAGACAGCGCGGCGGGTGGCGAACTCGCGCAGGTGCTGCTGGCGGACGCGAAGAAGCACCATATGGTGATTGTGACATGCGACGCGGCAATGAGCCGGGCGGCGGAAAAGGCGGGCGTGGCGGCGCTGAACCTGAATGACCTTGCCTGCGCGCTTCGCCCTACGGTGCAAATGGGCGACTTGCTGGATGTGCGCATCGTCAAGGCGGGGCGTGAAGCCACGCAGGGCGTCGGGTATACGCCGGATGGGACGATGGTCGTTGTTGAAGGCGGGCGCGATGCGGTGGGGCAGGTGCTGCATGTGCAGGTGAGCAGCGTCCTGCAAACCAATGCCGGACGGATGATCTTTGCGAAGAAAGTCTAACGTTCCCCAATCAACACGCGGGCGTTGTATGAGCGTGTCACCGACTCAATCGCGCGAAAGGGTCAAGGGGCAACGTCCCCTTGGGTCTCCCCCAATCAACACGCGAAAACAGCATGAAAGTGTCACCAACTCAATCGCGCGAAAGGGTGCAGGGACAAAGTCCCTGCCGGAGTCCAGAGGCAGCGCCTCTGGGGAGGTCTTTTGATATGGAAAGTAAGTTGATTTTGGCGTTTCATGTGGCACCGCAGAAACTGGGGAAAATCCGGTTCTGCGCGATGAAAATGGGGATGCGCGTGATGGACGTGCCGCTGGCGGACTGCGGGCAGACGCTGGGGGCACTGTGCGGAAAGGCGGAGCGTCAAACGGATGCAGCCGCGCTGGAGAATGCTGTCGGCAGCGAAATGCTCTACTTCGCGTTTTCGGAACTGCCGCTGGTGGAACGCTTCTTGACGACGATGAAGCAGATGCGCGTCCCCCCTGTGCGGCTCAAGGGCGTTATGACCGAAACGAACCTCGCATGGACGCCCGCCCAGCTGTATCAGGAACTGACACGCGAGCATCAGGCGATGGCGGGGCACGGCGCGCCCATCCATGCGGCAAAGCAGGAGGAATAAATGATGCTGATTCAGGTGGCACCAGGGCAATCCCTGCAAACGGTGATTGACACGCTTCCGGCGGACGACCAGCCTGTGACGATTCATCTTGCGCCCGGCGTGTACGAGGAAAAAATCGCGCTTCGCCGCCCGCACACCCGCATTGAGGGCGAAAGCGCCGAAACGACCCGCATCACTTGGCACGACGGCGCAGCGGAAATCCTCCCCGACGGCAAAAAACGCGGCACGTTCCGCACGGCAACGCTGCTCGTCAATGCCCGCGACTGCGCACTCCGCAACGTGACAGTGGAGAACAGCGCATATCCGCGCGAGCAGGTCGGTCAGGCACTTGCCCTCTATGTGGACGGCGACGGCTTCTGCTGCGAGGACTGCACGCTTAAATCCTGCCAGGATACGCTGTTCACCGCGCCCTTGCCGCCACGCGAAATCCAGAAGGACGGCTTCATTGGCCCGACGCAGTTCCTGCCGCGCATCCCGCAAAGGCAGGTCTACCGCCATTGCCGCATTGAGGGCGATGTCGACTTCATCTTCGGCGGCGCGGCGGCGTGGTTCGAGGACTGCGACATCGTGAGCATCGACGGTCTACGCGACCACGGCGATAAAAAAGAACCCGCGCTCGGCTTCTGCACGGCGGCATCCACCCCGGAAGGGCAGGAATTCGGCTATGTGTTCATGAAATGCCGCTTTCAGGGCGAAGGCGTCCCGGACGGCGCGATTTACCTCGGCAGACCGTGGCGCGAGTTCGCGAAAACCGTCCTGCTGCACTGCGAACTGGGCGCGCACATCCGTCCGGAGGGGTGGCACGACTGGAATAAGCCCTGCTTCCCCGCGACGGGCTACTACGCGGAGTTCGCATCCACCGGCGCGGGCAGCCAAGGTCAGCGCGCAGCGTATGTGCATCGGCTGACGGCGGAGGAAGCGGAAAAGTACACGTTCGAGCGGTTCTGGGCGTCTATTTCGCCGGAAGGGTGACATTGACAGTATCATACGAAAAACGCCGCAGACGCGCTGATTTCAGCCCGTTCTGCGGCGAATTTTATTTATCCGGATACTTGATGAGGTCGTAGAGTGTGCCGAGTTCGCCCGCGTCGCGTGTGCCAGCCAGTTCCATCCCCAAATGCATATACTTGTCGCATTTCGACTTTGCGTCCGTTTCCAGAATCACCGGCACTTGCAGGCGGTTGCCGTCCGCGAACGCCATCTCCAGCACCTTCCGCATGTACCCCTGCCCCTGATACTTCTCCGTCACGCACACCAGCCCGACGTAGATGTGCGGCGTTTTCTCCTTGTCGTAGCGGTCATTCAGGCTTGCCCCGGCGCGCTTCATCAGCCGCGCAAACCGGCACAGTTCCCGGAAGGTCATCGCCTGAAACACGCCTTTGAGCAGTGGGAGAAACGCCGTCAGCTTCACCCTTTCGCCCGGCAGACGATAGGCAATGAACGCTTCGCCGCGTTCGCTGGTGGTGTAGAGCAGTCCGGCAGCAAGCATCGCACGGACAAAACCGCAAATATACAGTGCTGTTTTGTCGGGGGAAGAACATGCCGCCCCCATTCCGGTTTCCTTGCCGTAATCGTAGTAGCCAAAGGCATGGCCGATGGCTTGAATGAATGCTTCATCGAGGCTTGTTAGACGCATGTCAGTTTTCTCCTTGTATATTGTTTTCAAATTCATCCGTACCGTCTGAAAACAGAATCAGTGCGGCATCAGCATGACCAGCCCCGCAATGATGAACGCACCGACGAGCCAAATCACCGTCAGCGTCAGGCGCTTTTTGAGCATCTGCCCCCACGTCTGCGTATACGGTACGTCTTCCATCTTCGGAATCGCCCAGAACTTGCTGTGACCGACCCAGAGCATGTCAATCACCAGCCCATCAAACCAGTTCATGACCTCCAGAAACAGCACGCCCTGTCCGTATGCCGTCCAGAGGTCCGTGACGCGATTCCACACGCCAATCATCAGCACCGGCGCAACAAGCAGCAGCACATACAGCGCAATCATGCAGTTCCGGCGCTTCTTCTGCACCGTTGCGCGGTCAATCAGCCCCCGCGAAATCGCGCACTCCTGAAATGCCTTCGGGTAGAAGTACAGCCCATTGATGGCGTTATTCCCGACCGCGACTTTCACAATCAGCCACAGCAGAAAGCAGTACAGAACCAACTGAATCACAATCGTCATGATGATTTTCTCCTTGCGTCCGCAGATGCGCCCATGCGAATCAGTGCCACCGCGCAGGGAATCCGCCCCTCGCACAGTTCGAAGCGCATGTCGGAATAGCCCGCGTCGGCGAAAAACTGCCGGTACGTTTCCAGCGTAAATTCGCGCTTGAAGTCCGCGCCCGCCTTGCCGATGACGCCGGAAACGCGGTTCGTTTTGCCCTTGCCCGTTCGATTCATGTAGGTGGGGATGATAAGTTTTCCACCCGGCTTGCACACGCGGTCAAACTCCCGCAGCGCCTGATGCGGATTATCCAGCAGGTGAATCACGTTCGCGGCGACGACGGTATCAAAGCGCGCATCGGGGTAGGGGAGATGCAGGATATCCGCCTGCTCAAACCGCACATGCGGATAATGCCCGTACTTCTTCCGGGCGCGCGTGAGCATCTTCGCGGAGAAGTCCGTAGCCGTCAGGGACTTGCAGCACTTTGCAATCACACCGCTGAGCAGCCCTGTGCCGCACGCGCATTCCAGCACGTCGTCCGTCGGCGAAATCATCCTCGCAACCACCTTGCACAGCTTGCGATTCGCTTTGCGGTTGATGCCATCCGCGAAAATATCGTAGACCCATGCGACGTTGTCCCAGAACATGGTGCTCCTCCTATGCCTTGATAAACGGCAGCTCAGGCAGTTTGCCTGCGTCCATGATGCTTATCAGCATGTCCGCAAAGCCTTTCGGGTCGCGAATCTGGTATTGTATGTGGTTGAAGTCCGCAAAAATCGGGAAATTCGCCGCCGGATACGCCTTCATGACCGCCGAACGGTACTTCATGTGCTCCTCGATGCTGCCGAACTCGAAGAAAGCGCGCCTGCCCAATCATTTTAGGTACTTTCCGCATTCCTTCTCCAACGCGCGCCAGACGGGATAATCCGCGCCGTTTGCATCAAAAAATTGCTTCAAGTCCCGGTTGAGCGCACTCATTTCATCCGTGGCGCTCATCGCGTGGTCGGATGCGCAGACTTTGCCGAGGCTCGTCGCCGCCATCAGCTTGAAGAAGCGCAGGCACGCCTTGCGGTACTTGTCGCTCTCGAACGCCTTGTCGGCATCCGGAAGAATCTCGTGCCCGGCGTCGCAGATGGCGCGGTACGCTTCGATGTTTGCGTCCACCATCTTGCGCAGGTACGCCGTATTCCCCTTGAGCTTCTTCAAGTTGCCGTCTGTTTTGTAGCACGCAAACGCCGCCGGGGTGACGAACGCGGCATGACAGAGCAGATAATCGCCCATGTTCGGCTGATAGACGACCTTGTACTTCGTGCCTGCGAAAATCTCGTCAATCAGCGCCTTGTTGGACGGCGATGTGCGCAGCTGACCAATCGTGATTTTCTTCAGATCAATCGACACGACGCGGCTGCTTTCCCGATGCCCGGCGGACAGGGAAAACGCGAACATGACGTTCTTCTCCGGCAGCTGTGCCACCAGCGCATCCGTGCGCAGATTATTGCCGACGAACACGATGTTCTTCGCCCTGCTCTTTCGCAAAGGTTCAAGGAGGTTTTCCAACTGGGTGTAGCGCACGACAACGAAAATCACGTCATACGGACTATCCGGCGAAAGCTCCGTCACCACCGGGATGTGCGTCACCGACGAAAACGGCAGCAGCTGATTCTTGATGCGCAGCCCGTTCTGCTTGATTTCCTCCGCCCACTTGCCGCGCGCCAGCAGGGTCACGTCTTTCCCCGCACGGCAGAGATTGCGTGCCAGATTGCAGCCGAGAACACCCGCACCGAAAACGAGGATTTTCATGGTTGCTTTGTCCTTTCCATTATTTTTGTGCCGTCACGCACAGCCAGCCTTTGCCGTTCTTGTGCGTCTCCACTTGGCGGAAGCCCACCTGTTCCAGCATGGTTTTGAGCTGTGTGTCCTTGTAAATCGTCATGCCGGGAATCTTCTCCGTCCACTTCTCGTCCTGCGCATGATCGCCATCGGACTCGTTGCAGAGGAAGAACGTCCCGCCGGGCTTCAGCACGCGCCCAACTTCACGGAAGCACGCGGGCAAGTCGCCCCAGAAATACACCGTCTCGAATGCTGTTACCACGTCGAACTGCGCGTCATCAAATGGCAATGCCTGCACGCTTGCCTGCAGCACTTCGCAGCGGCCAGCGCTTATGGCGGTTTGGTTGAGCTTTCGCGACTTCTCTACGCTGACGGGAGAATAGTCGATACCGCACACTTTTCCCGTCGGGCACTTTTTCAGCATCAGACGCAGATTCGCGCCGCCGCCGCACCCACAGTCCAGCACATCCGCATTCTCCGCCAGCGGCAGGAAGCGAAGCCCCCAGTCCGCAAGCGCCCGATGCCCGATGTTCATCATGGCGACCATGAGGCGGCCGCCGAAGCCTGTCGGCTTGCGGGTGTTCTCGAAAAACGCCATATGAATTCCTCCTTATTTCACCAGCGACACAATCAGCAATATGTCAGCGCCCGCCCAGATTGCGCCGAGCGTCAGCAGCGCCGTAAAGCTGACGGCTTCCGGCGCGACAATCGACCAGACCATGATTGCATCCCCCTTACTTTTGCAGCACGACGATGCGGTTTGAGATATTGCGCACCAGAGGAATCTTGCCCAGCACCTTGTAAATCGGCAGGAACTCCGCCATGCCTTCGATCAGGCTGTGCTCTTCCACCAGCTGGAAGCTCGGCAGCAGCGCCGCCAGTGCCTGCCCATCGCGAACGCCCCATGTGAACTTCGCGTGGCTGCCCTCAATTGATTTTTCCTTGAAGTTGCGCACGACCAGCGGGTTCATCACTTCCACCAGCACGGTGACGCGCGGAAAGCGCCGAGCGATTACGTCGAAAATGCGCTGCACGTCCGCTTCGCTCAGGTACATCGTCAGACCCTCGATGATGACCAGCGCGTCGCCTGATTCGCGAATCATACCGCCCCAGTCGTCCATCGCGGACATGGCGATTTGCGAGATTTTTCCGTTTTCCGGCAGCAGCTTTTCGCGCACGGCGATGGTCTCCGGCAAATCGAGGTTATACCAGTGCTGATAGCCCTGCATCCGATAGGAGCGCGTATCCAGCCCGCAGGCGATATTGACCGCCACCGCGCCCGGATGTGCCGACAGATAGGTCTTTACGAGCTTATCCAGCACGATGGTGCGGGCAATGACGCCGCTGGACATGGCGCTGTCCTTATCCGCCAAGGAGAAATCGTAGTCGAGCCGGCGGATGATTTCGACGGCTTTCTCGTCGCGAACTGCCCCGCGGTTTTGGGTTTCCTTCGCGCGGGCGTAGACGGTTTGCAGCATGGTTTCCGGAACCCCGGAAAGGGTGACTTTGCTGCTGGTTTCACGCATTCTTCCTGCATCTCCTGTCCCTATCAATCCGCCTTGCGGCAGATAAACCACGCAATGCTCTTCAAGCTGCCGACGTTCACCTGCGCGTACATGCCCTGCAAGCGCTTCCACAGGCTGTCCACCGTCTCGTAGGGCGGCGTGAAGAACTTCGTCGGCTCGTAAACGTGGCGAATCATCCAGTCCGTGCGCTTGTGTTCGCCTGATACATAGAAGCAGCCGCAGAATGTTCCGCCGGGTTTCAGCACGCGGAATGTCTCGCGGTACGCCGCTTCCTTATCCGGGAACGCATGGAAGCCGTTGAGCGACAGCACCAGGTCAAATTGCCCGTCTGCAAACGGCAGCGCACCGACATCCCCCTGCTGGAACTTTACGTTCGTCAGGTGCAGCTTTTCCGCCTTTTCCTTTGCCTGACCCATCATGTCCGGCGAGTAGTCCAGACACGTCACGTCTGCTTTCGGCAGCGTCTGGTAGACCGGCATGGTCAGGATGCCCGTACCGACGGGAACTTCCAGCATCTTGCCCGCGAAATCCTCCGGGATGCCGGACAGCGCCTTGGACAGGTAGTCCTCGCACTCCTGCCGGTTCATTGCCCACACCACGCGGCAGACCGCCTTGCCGGAGAAGGTCGAACAGGTAATCATGCCGTCGTAAAAATTGTTCGATCCGGTCAGATGATACGCCCCGCGGATGGCGTTTTTCCGCTGCTCACTTTCCATACGCTGCACTCCTTGATTTTTGTTAGTTTTCACTAACATACCGTGCTGAAAAAACTACCTTTCGGCAGCAGCATGGGGGGGATTCCTCCCCGTCGGTTTGTTATGACAAACTAATTCTATCACGTTTTGGGCCATAAATCAATCCGGTCTTTTCCCGAAACAGAGAAAATACGAAAAAGGGATGCCCACTTTTGCAGCGGGTATCCCTTTCGCGATTGCATCCATACAGCTGCTTGCCATTCGGACTATCCTATTTGGGGATTCATTATGCGGCACGTTTTCTTCTGGGAATCGCATTATTTCAGGAAGAAGCGAATCAGCGTTTCTTTCTTCTTGCTGTACGGCGTGTAGCGCATCGGCAAATCCAGCCACAGCGCCTTTTTGACGATGCTCTTGTCATGCGTGAAGCAGCGGAAGCTGTCACGCCCGTGGCAGCCGCCCATACCGCTGTGTCCAACGCCGCCGAAGGGCATCCGGCTCGTCGCCAAGTGGATGATGGTGTCGTTGATGCACCCGCCGCCGAAAGGCAGCGTGTCCAGCACGCGGCGCTGCACGGCACGGTCTTTCGTGAACAGGTAGCACGCCAGCGGATGCGGCCGTGCGGCAGCGAAGGCAATTGCTTCGTCGATGCCGCTAACGGGCAGAATCGGCAGAATCGGGCCGAAAATTTCCTCCTGCATGACCGGACTGTCCGGCGAAACATTGCGGAGGATGGTCGGCGCAATGCGCAGGGCGGCGGGGTCGATACTGCCGCCGTAGACGATTTGCCCTGATGCCATCAGCCCGGTCAGACGGTCGAAATGCTTCTGGTTGACGATGTGGACGTACTCTGCGCTGTGCAGCGGGTCAGGGCAGAGCTGGTCGAACTGCTTTTGCAGCGCCGCAACGAAAGCGTCCTCGACTTCGCGCGCCACCAGCACATAATCCGGCGCGACACACGTCTGCCCGGCGTTGAGCAGCTTGCCGAACGCAATCCGCCGCGCGGCGAGCGTCAGGTCGGCATCCTTCGCGACAATCACCGGGCTTTTGCCGCCCAGTTCCAGCGTTACGGGGGTCAAATGCTCCGCTGCACGGCGAAGTACCTCCTGCCCGACGTGACTGCTTCCGGTGAAGAAAATCTTGTCGAACGGCTGGTCAAGCAGGGCTTGATTTTCCGTGCGCCCGCCCTCGACAACGGCAACTTCCTCCAGTGGAAAGCATTCGGCGCAGATTTGCCGGATGATGGCGGAAGTCGCGGGCGCATCCTTCGACGGCTTCAGGATGCAGCAATTGCCGCCCGCCAGCGCGCCAAGCAGCGGTTCGATGGTCAGCAGAAATGGGTAATTCCACGGGGACATGATGAGTACGACGCCCATCGGGTCATGGCGGATGAAGCTGCGCGCCGGGAACTGCGCCAGCGGCGTGAGAACGTGCGTATCGCGGCAGTAGCGGCGCGTCCGGCGGAGCAGGTAGCCCAACTCCGACAGCACCATGCCGATTTCACACATGTACGCTTCCGTCCTGCACTTGCCGAGGTCGCCTTGCAGGGCAGCTTCAATATCCTGCTCGTGTGCCAGAATCGCGCGGCGCAGGCGGCGGAGCTGGTCAAGCCGATGCGGCACGGGGCGCGTTATGCCGGACGCAAAGCAGGCTTTTTGCGCGGCGAACAGCGCGGAAATATCCGCGTGGGGCGCATCGGGCGTCATGATGGCGCGGAGGATGTCCTCCAAGGCGAAGCGGTTCAGCAGCGTGTCCTGCGCGGCAATCCGCGCGACGGCGGGAATATCCCGATGATACAGCGTTGGGAGGGTCAAACCGTACCCCGCATGGAACACGAGGTCGCGCACCCATGCCGCCAGCGCCGCCGCGCCGTCCGCATTCATGCCGCACAGCCCCGCGCCGATTTCCATGTCGGACAACGCCTTTCGCCGCGCACCTTCGGACTGCGCAATCATCGGTGCAAGCAGCAGCGGGAGCGTCTCGTCCGGCGAAAACTGCTTCACTGTCGACAGGGCATTCAGCAGCGCGAGCAGCACCGCATCATGCGACACGGCGAAGGCTTCCGCGGCATTCAGCGACGCGGTGTACAGCGCGCGGCGGCTCGCCAAATCGGAGGAGAAGCGTTCGCTTTCCGGCACGGCAGCATCGTCGCTGACGGCAATCAGCTGTCCGGTCAGCGAACGAAGGGCGTTTTCTGCCTTTTGACGCTCTTCGCGCGGCAGAAGGCGGCTCATGCCCGCGCAGATGGCGTGCGCAATTGTCCAAATCCCTGTGCGGAGCAGCGATTCGCGCGATTGAAGCGCCAGCATCGCGTCATCCATCAGCACATAGCGGCTGGTATGCGCTCGGAGCGAAAAGCGGCGTGATTTTCCGCGCACCGGGTCGAACACGTCACCTGTTTCTGCGAATACGGCGGATGCATCCGCCGCTGCTGGCAGGAGAATCAACGGAATCGCGCGCCACTGCTCGAATGTTTCCGCATGTCCTTTTGTGTGCAGACGCGCCAGCAGCGCCTGACCCAGCGCCATTGCGTCATTGCCGCCGACGGCAAGAATTGCCTGCGCCTGTTTGTCGGTGAAGGCCTGCAGGGCAGTATCAACGTCCGTGCGGGTCAGCGCGCCGTCCTTGCTGTCCGACAGTGACACGGCGGCGTGGACTGCGTACATGATTTGGCTGTCCTCCAGCACGGGGAGCAGGAGCGATTCGCAATCGACGGCATGGGCATCGCCGATGACGAGAACGCAGCCGATTTGGCGGCTGCGCAGGAGTTCCGGCAGCGCTGCCAAGCTGTCCAGCTGGGAAGGGAATACGGGATGCGCAGGGAGCGGAAGCTGTTTCATGAGCATGTCCTCCGGTGGGGTTGATATGAGTTTTGACGAATGCAATTAGTGGCTTTGGTAAAGAAAATAGTGTGATTTGCTTGTGACAGCGATTACATCATCTGCACCAGCAGCATATACACCATCGTGCCGCCGGCAATGGACAAGAGCATCTGCCGACGCCAGATGTGCAGCAGCACCGCCGCGCCCGCAACCCAGTAGCACCAGTCCAGCACCGTCACCCACAGGTAGAACCAGCCGCGGTCAACCTCCGGCGGCACATCAGCGGAGCAGGTGATGGAGAAGGTTTCGTCGCACAGGCCAAAGATGAGCAGCGGCTTCTTCCAGCCTGTCCCGGCGTACTTGCCCAGCAGGGACAGCCCATAGAACAGGTGGCGCGCCTGAATCAGCAGCGCCATCAGAAACGTCTCCAGCGGCGCGAAGGCTGAAAGCAGCATTGACACGGTGACATATTCCAGCGAACCGCCGAAAATTGTCATCGCCATGCACATCGGGTAGAGGAACGAAAAGCCCTTGGTGCGCATCAGCAGACCATACGCGAAGCCAAGGAAGAGAAAGCCCGCCAGAATCGGCAGCGTGTGGGGGAAAAGCCGCCCGAAACGCGCGTTTGACCGTGCCACACGGCGCCTTGGGTATTTTTGCCGATGATTCGTCTGGATATGCAGGCGCATCGGAAGAAACAGGCTGCATGGGAAATGACCTCCCCGTAAAATATAGAGTTCTGGTGGGAATTATACAACGGAAATCCGCCGCGGTCAAGCAGGGTTGCAATTCGCGCAAGGTGATGGTATACTAAGAAACAGCAAAAAGCGACAGCAAGCGCACAACGCGCGGAAGGAGCAATACCATGGCGGAGCAGGAGCAGACGGTAGACCAGCAGCAGGAAAAAGCGCGCGAAAAGGCGGAGGATGACCGCTATCAGCGGGCGGAACAGCAGCAGGCGGCGTATGATGATGAGTACGAAAGCCGCCGTGAAACGCTGTCCGCACTGGCGCTGTTTCAGCAGGATTCGGTGGAGCAGCTGGCGGGCGGCAGCCGACAGAATCGCCGGGATTATTATCAGAAGCTGCTTTCCCGGCTGTATATTGAGCTGCGCGACTTGGGGGCGTCCATGCTGCTGGATCAGCTGGATGCACAGCTGACGCAGAAACATCAGGGCAAATGCGCCATGCTGGTGTACAGCGCGGTGACGCAGTGCTATCAGATGCTGGTACTGGATGCGCCGATGGCGGATGCCGCGAACGCTGTGCCGGATGTGTTCACTGCCGAACGTGAGCCGATGACGTGGGAGCTGCTGGCGTCTTATTCGGCAGACCCGGAACTCCCCGTGCGCGCATCGTTTACAACCCGTGTGCGTGTGCTGCGGTCGGTCAGCCGCCTGCTTTATCAGGCGCGCCGGGACGGGCGGAGTGCCGCACCGGAGGAAGATGCGCTTCGTGCGCGCCTGCAGGAGTATCAGCTGATGGCGAAGATGCAGGATGAATCGCTGGAGAACGCTGCCCGGCAGGTGGAGGAAGCGAATAGGAAGGCAGAGGAAGCCCGTACCGGCAGGGCAGAGGAAGAAATCAAGCCGATAAAGGAAAAGCTGCTGGCGGAATTTGAAGAAAAACTGAAGGCGCAGGAAGCCCAGTTTGCACAGGCAGGGCGCGCCAAATTCCAAGAGGCGTTTGGACAGCAGCAGAAGGCGGTTCGCGAGCGGATGGAGGATGAAGCGCGCTGGGCGGCGCAGCTGTTTGATGACGCGGGGATGCAGTACGACAAACTGCGGCAGGATTTCGCGCGGATGCAGGAGGAGCAGAACGCCCGGATGCAGCAGTGGCAGACGGCGATTTATCAGGCGGATACGCGGATGCTTGGGCAGTGCTACGTCGGCATGGCGACGAAACTCGGCGACGCGGTGGATCAGGCGATTGCCAAGCTGATGAAGCCGGAAATGAGCGCCGAGGAAGCCAAGCCCCTGTTGGAACTGCGCGCGGTAATGCTCAGCCAGCTGACCCGGCTGGAATACGCCATGAAACGCTTGGGGCTGGTGGTCATCCGCCCGCAGCGCGGCGATACCTTCCAAAACGACGTGCATACGCTGACGACAACGTCCTCCGAGACAATCAATGTGCCGGAATTTGCGAAAATCGACCAGTGCATTACCCCCGGCGTGCTGGCGGAGCGCGCAGATTTGCGCTTCCGCGAGGTGATTGTGCCGGCGGTGGTTACATTGATGGTGGACTGAGAAAACCCCTTTTGCGCGGGATGAAAAACCATCGGAAAATCGTTGAATCAGTGCAGGCGGGAAGGTCTGCGCAATATCTCATAATATCTCATAGAGGTGAATCCCCTGATGAAAAAGGGTGTATTTCTGGCGCTGCTGCTCATGCTGCTGGCGGCTTTTCCGGTGCTGGCGGAAGATGTGTACCATGCGGATGCGTCGCAGGGCGGCAGTGTGACGAGCGATAAGGGGTATCTGTCCGTGTCATGTCCGCTGGATACGGACAGCCGCGTTACAATGACCATTCGCGACGAGTGGGGATCGACGGTTTATCAGCGCGATTACGGCGTGTGCAGCGGAATGTTCGCGTCAGAGGAAGTGTATCTGCCGCAGATTGGCGCACAGACGACGTATCGCGTCACCCTGTCCACGGACAGCGGTGAAAACAGCTTCACGGTCGTTCGCGTTGCGCCAAGATTGACGGATTCCAACGTCACGACGGCGGGACTGCCGCTGTCGGATGTTAGCGGCGTTTCGTCGCCTAAAAAGGCGATTTTGCTGGATTTGAGCGCGCTGAATAATCAACTGCCGATGGTCGTGCCGATGGTCTCCGGCGATGTGCAGCTTGGCTGCGTAACGTTCACGGTGCGCAACGGTCAATTGAGCGTATCGGCGGAATTGACGGTGGATGGCACGATTGACCGCGCGGCGGTGTATGTGGCGAAGTCCGCCCTCTCCGCGCAGACGCTGGGTACGCGCCGCTTTGACGGCAAGAAGGTCGGGCTGAACAAGAAAGTCAATGTCGATGGGCTGGGTTATGCTGCCGTGCTGGTGCAGATGACGGTTTCCTACGATCAGGACACCGCGACGCCGCTGATGCCGGATGAGGACTTCGTGCAGGAGCAGACGGAACTGTGGGACGCGATGCAGGAAGAAACGGTCAACGAGGCGGTCGGGTAATCCGAAATCATTTAGGCAAGCAATAAAAAACAAGCAACAAAAAAGCTCAAGCCACTTAGATGGGATGCGAAGCAGTCCAGAGGGCGACCGCAGACTTCGTCTGTTTTCATGCCCTCTGGTCGCGCCCGCAGGCGCGAAACCCCTGCTAAACACGCGGGCAAAGCATGAAAGTGCGCTCAACTCAATCGCGAGAAGGGTGTCGAGAGGGTCGAAGACCCTTCGCAGGTGCAGGGCAGCGCCCTGCTGGGGTCAAGGGGCAAAGCCCCTTGCGCCTCCCCGAAGGTAAGGAGAATACGAATGGAATTGACTGTGCTGGGGATGAATGGACCGTTTCCGGCGGCGAATGGCGCAACGTCGGGATATTTGATGCGCGGGGAAAAGACGCGCGTGGCGATGGATATGGGCAGCGGCACGCTCGGAAGGCTGACGGCGCTGATGCCGCCGGAGAAGCTGGATGCGCTGCTGCTCTCGCACTGGCACTTCGATCATTGCAGCGACGTGCTGCCGCTCTTGTTCCGCTTGCAGGCGTGCGCGGCAAAACCGCTGGATGTTTACGCGCCGGTGGATGAATCGTCGATGGTGCGCAAGGTGGTGCAGCAAAGCGGCGCTTTCTGTCTGCATGACGTGCAAAAGGACGACGAGGTGCAGATTGGCGAATTTTCCGTACGCGTTTTTGCCGCGCGCCATCCTGTGCCGGGGGTTATGTACCGCGTGACGGACGGCGAAAAGACGCTGTGCTACACCGGCGACACCAATACCGTGGAGGGGCTGACGGACTTCGCGCAGGACGCGGATCTGCTGCTGGCGGATGGGCTGTTCCCGACGGAAATGTGGCAGGAGGGTCTGCCGCATCTGTCCGCGGCGCAGACAGCGGAACTGGCGCGCGATGCTCGCGTGAAGAAGCTCGTTATCACCCACCTGAACCCGAACATCGACCCGGAAACGCTGCTCAAACAGGCGCGGGCGATTCGCACGGACGCGGAGCTGGCGCATATCGGCGCAACGTATCGTGTCTGACGCGCGAACACGGCACGCATTGCTGCAAACTGCTCTCATGCCCTGCGCGGCACTGCTGATGATGGCGGGCATCACCCTCGGCTTCCAAGCGCCGACAAGTGCAATGCCGATGCTCTGCGTGTCGGCGGCGCTGGCGGGATTGCTCCTGCTGGGGCGGCGGAGAACGCGCGCGGCGGGCTGCTTGCTGCTGACGTTCCTGCTTGGCGCGGCGCTGGGTATCCGCACGGCGAATCCGACGCTTCCGCCGGAAGGAGACGCGCAGGTGACGGGTGTCGTTGCGGGCGAGGTGGACTTCCGCGCGGAGAAGGGGCAGGTACGCGTTATCCTGCGGGATGTGACGCTGAACGGTGAGCGCATTGCATCCGGCGCGTACTGGACGTACTACCTCAAAGCGGATGAAAATATCCCGGACTTCCTGACGCCGGGGGCAAGAATCAGCATGACCGCCGAAGTCTATCATCCGCAGGGACAGCGGAATCCGCATGGTTATGACTTCCGGCAGGCTCTGCAGCAGAAGAATATCCTGATAGGCCTGTATGGTGCGGCGAAACTGCAAGCGCTGCCGGACGGGCTTTCTCTTTATGGGCTGGCGGCACGGTTCAATCACCGCATGGCACAGACATTGAGAGACGTTTGCGGCGAGGAAGCCGGACAGCTGGCGAGTGCGGTGCTGCTGGGAATGCGCGACGAAGTGCCGGACGAGGAACAGGAACAGTTCCGGCGGCTCGGCATTGCGCATATTCTGTCCGTTTCGGGCTTCCATGTGGGCGTGCTGGTTGCCTTGCTGGCGCTGCTGATGATGCCGGTGAAGCATCGGCGGCTTCGGATGGCGCTGACATTGCCGATGCTGCTGGCTTACGCGTTCCTGACAGGCGGAAATGCGCCCGCCGTCCGCGCCGTGCTGCTCTGGGCGCTCGTCTGCTGGGGTCGGATTCGCCACAAGCGGGTGCTGATGCCGCATGTGCTGTGCGCATCGGCAATGATTCAGCTGCTGTTTGCGCCCGCACAGCTGTTCAGCGCGTCGTTCCAGATGACGTACGGCGTGATGGCGGCGATTTGCGGGATAACGGCGCAGACCGCCCCGAACGCGCAGAAAAAGCGCGGCTGGAAGGGGAAGATACTGTCCCTGCTGTCCGTCTCCGCGGCGGCGCAGTTCGGCGTACTGCTGCCGGAGCTGTACTGGTTCGGGCGCGTGCCGCTGCTGGGCATTGCGGTGAATGTGCTGCTGGTGGCGGGGATGAACGTGCTGCTCCTGCTGGATTGGGTGACACTGCTGCTGACACCGATTCCGTGGCTGGCGGCGCTTCCGGGGGCGGCGACGCGCGCAGTCAGCGAGGGATTTCTGCATCTGGTGAACGCACTGGGGCGGTTCGCGCCGACGCTGTGGACACGTCAGCCGGATGCGTGGGTGGTACTCGGCTGGCTGCTGGTGTTTGCGGCGCTGCTGCCGTTCGGAAAGAGCCGGAACCGCTGGCAGAACCGCAAAAAGCGGCTGCCGATGCTTGCGGCAGGGGCGGCGCTGATGGCGACGATTTTGCTGCCCGCGCCGTTTTCCGGGACGGAATATATGCAGCTTGACATGGGCGACGCCGATGCCGCCGTGCTGCGGCAGGAGAAACATGTGCTGGTGGTGGATGCGGGCGAATACGGCGGCGATTTGGCATCATACCTGCGCGCGGAGCATCTGCCGGTGGATTTGCTCGTGCTGACGCATTTGCACAGCGACCACGCGGGCGGCGTGCGGGAACTGCTGGATGAGGGCATACCAATTCGCCGGTGCGTGATGCCGTCCGGCGCACTGGAGGCGGATTTCGACGAAGAGGTACTCCCGCTGCTGGCGCGGATGGAGGCAAACGGCACGGTTATCGAGACAGTCCGCCGCGGCGATATTCTCCAGTGGGCGGAAGGAAAGCTGACGGTGCTCTTTCCGCCGGAAGGATTTTCAGCGTCGAACGCCAATGACGGCTCGATGGCGCTGCTGGTGGAGGCGGAGGGCGTGAAGCTGCTGCTGACAGGCGATTTGAGCGCGCGGTACGGGCAGTACGCAGCCGTATCCGCCGACGTGGTGAAAGCGGCGCATCACGGGTCAAAGAACGGCACGACGCAGGCTTTTCTGGACGAAAGCGCGCCGACTGCCGTGCTGGTGTCCACCAAACGAGAGAATGCGGCGGACTATCTGCGCGGCATCACCGATGCGGATGTGTACAGTACGCTGGAAAGCGGAGCTATTATCATCCGCATGGCAGATGGACACTTTACCATCGAAGAATTTGAGGAAATGCAATGAATCGCAATGAATTTATGCAGGCGCTGAAGGCTGGGAAGGTCAGCGGCGCGTACCTGTTTGAGGGCGTGGAGGAGAACATCAAGAGCGTAACGCTGGACGCGCTGCGCAAGGCGGTGCTGGCGGACGGACTGGCGGAGCTGAACGAGAGCGTTATGGAGAATCCGTCGGCAGGGGAGATTATTGCGGCGTGTGAAACGCTGCCGTTCGCGTCGGACAAGCGGCTGGTTGTTGTGCGGGAGCTGAATGGCACGACCGGGCGGAGCGAGGCGGAAGAGCGGCTCGTCAGCTACATCCCGAAAGTGCCGGATTCGTGCGTGCTGGTTATCTATGTGCGCGGCAAGGCGGACGGGCGCAAGAAGCTCTATTCGGCGGTGAAGAAAAAGGGCGGCATCGTATCGTTCGAGCCGCTGGGGGATGCGGAGCTGAACGGGTGGATTGTCCGCGTGTTCCAGCAGAACGGGAAGAAGTGCGCGCCGGACGTGGCGAGCCTTTTGTCCTTCACGGTCGGCAATGACACGGCGCTGCTGCGCGCGGAAATCGAGAAGCTGACGGCGCTGGCGGGCGACCGCGACACCATCACGGAGAATGACGTTCACGCCGTGGCGACGCGCTCCATCGAATGCACGGTGTTCGAGATGGTGGACGCCGTCGTCGCGGGGCAGCGCGCGCGGGCGCTGATGCTCCTGCGCGATATGCTGACCGCCGGGCAGGAGCGGCTGGGCATTCTGGCAATGCTGCTGCGGCAGTACCGGCTGATGCAGCATGTGAAAATCATGCAGTACGAGAAACTGAGCCGGCAGGAGCTGGTGAAGAATCTTGGCATTGCGCCGTTCGCGGCGGAGCGCACGATGCGGCAGGCACAGGGCTACACCGGTGCGCAGGTGCGGCGCGGCGTGGAAATCTGCCTTGACACGGAATACAAGGTGAAGGCAGGGCAGTACAACGAGGACGGCGCGCTGGAAACGGCGGTGCTGGCGCTCTTGGGGCTGCGTGGGTAAGCGTGGAAAATCGAGTGGTGGACGAGGAGATTGCGCTGATTCCGTATTATCCGAACCCAGAAGCGGCGCTGCCGTGGTATCGGGAGTGCGATGTCTGCAAGTGGGTGGACAACATTGACAAACTGTGTTCGCTGGAGTGGCTGAACGCGATGTATACCTGCCTGAGCACGCGCGGCGCGTGACGGCAAACATCTACGATTTCAACACACAGAGTAGAAAAGACGTTCCTGTCGCTGGGTTTTCAGCAGACTGGGAAAGAATGGTATGTACTGGATCTGTGACAAGGAAACCCGCTGACGGTCATGTTCAGCGGGCGTTTTTGTATTTCTCCTGTTTTTCCCTGCAAAAGGGGTTGCAATTCGGGCGGAAAGCGCGTATGATATGCACATGGAACGAAATTCACCCGGTGGGCGATAGATGACCCACTAAATGATGCAGGAGGCGAAACGCAATGGAGCGTGTGTATAATTTTTCCCCCGGCCCGTCGATGCTGGCACAGCCGGTGCTGGAGAAGGCGCAGAAGGACTTGATGGTCTACGGAAACACGGGCATGTCCGTGATGGAAATGTCGCACCGCAGCAAGATGTATACCGATATCTTCGACAAGACGGTCGCGGACTTGCGCGCACTGATGCACATCGGGGATGATTACGAGGTGCTGCTGCTGCAAGGCGGCGCGACGCTGCAATTTTCCGCAATTCCTCTGAACCTGATGGTCAAGGGCAAGGCGGATTATGTCGATTCAGGCAATTTCGCGCACCTTGCCGCAGAAGAAGCAAAGCGCTACGGCGAAGTCAATATCGCCGCGACCAGCCGCGCGGACAACTACACCTACGTTCCCGACATGGCGGCGGCGAAGTTCGACCCCGACGCGGATTACGTTCACATCACCCAGAACAACACCATCTACGGCACGCGGTTTGTGGAACTGCCGGATGTCAAAGCGCCCCTTGTTGCCGACGCAAGCTCCATGATTCTCTCCGAACCGATGGATATGAACCGCTACGGGGTGATTTACGCCGGGGCGCAGAAGAACATCGGCCCGTCCGGGCTGTGCGTCGTGATTGTGCGCAAGGACTTGCTCGGCCACGCGAAGCCCATCTGCCCGAAGCTGATGGACTGGAAGGTCGAAGCCGACAAGGGCAGCATGTACAACACGCCGAACACTTGGGGCATCTATCTCGCCGGGCTGACGTTCGACTGGCTGCTGTCCATCGGCGGCGTGGAGGCGATTTATCAGGTGAATCAGGAGAAGGCAAAGCTGCTGTATGACTTCCTTGATAACAGCAAGCTGTTCAAGGCGACGGCGCAGAAGAAGTATCGCAGCTTGATGAACGTGACGTTCGTGACGGGCGATGCGGAGAAGGACGCGGCGTTTGTGAAGGCGGCGGCGGCACAGGGATTGGTGAATTTGAAGGGCCATCGGACGGTGGGCGGTATGAGAGCGTCGATTTATAACGCTATGCCCATGGAGGGGGTCAAGAAATTGGTGGAGTTCATGAAGAAATTTGAGAGGGCAAACGCTTAAGGTAGGGAAAAAAGAGGATAAACACGCGGGCAAAGCATGATAACGCGACCAACTCAATCGCGAAAAAGGGTCAAGGGGCAATGCCCCTTGCGGAGTCCAGAGGCGGCGCCTCTGGTGGGGTTTGGGGCAACGCCCCAACTGTTCCACGGGCGACCATTTCGCCAAACGCGCTCAACAAAGGCGCAGGCAGCGAAGCGTCCCTGCCAGTAACTTTGCGCATCCGCAGATGCGCCCCCCAAGCTGCTCTATCTACCACTCGCATATTGTCGCGCCAGATGGGCGCGACCGAGTAGCAGGTCTTTCAGTCATAGCTGCTTTTTCCCGCAAGCAGGGGATTTTGCCTCTGCGGAGGCGAGTCGGGGGCAATGAAAACAGACGAATGTCGGCGGTCGCCCCCGACACCCCTTCGCAGCGCACTCCCATGTTTCTTGACTTTTTCCGCAAGCTATTTATACGATTTCCAGATTCACCTGCGCCATCTGCTTGCGCCTTTTCCATTCTGGCGTCCGCTCATTCCACTTAGCGTAGCGCTGCTACGCTGCGTTTCATTCACGTTAGCCAGAATGAAAAATTCGCGGCGCATCTTGGCGCATTCTTATCTGGAAATAGTATTAATTTGGTACAATGGGGCTGATGATTTCGCAGAACCCCGATTGTGAAGGAGAAGAATCATGTTCAAAATCAAGACGCTGAATGCGATTTCCGATGTCATCCACGAGGAATTGTCCGCAGAACAGTACGTCATCAGCCCGGAAGAACCTGTGCCGGAGGGCATTCTCGTGCGCTCGGCGGTCATGCACGATGCGCCGCTGAACCCGGAACTGCTGGGCATCGCGCGTGCCGGGGCGGGCGTCAATAATATCCCGCTCGAAAAGTGCACCAAGCAGGGGATTGCCGTGTTCAATACCCCCGGCGCGAACGCCAATGCCGTGGCGGAACTCGTGCTGGGCGCGCTCGTGCTGGGCAGCCGCAACGTTGCCGCGGGCATCCGCTGGGCGGATACGCTCAAAGGGCAGGAGAACGTGCCGAAGCTCGTTGAGAAGGGCAAGGGACAGTTTGTCGGGCCGGAGCTGCGCGGAAAGACGCTCGGCGTGATTGGTCTGGGCGCGATTGGGCGGCTCGTCGCGAACGCCGCCAGCGCTGGATTCGGCATGAAGGTCGTCGGCTGCGACCCGTTTATTTCGGTCGAAAGCGCATGGGCATTGAGCAGCAGCGTCCGCCGCGCTGCGACGAATGAGGACGTATTCGCACAGGTGGATTACATCACCTTCCACGTCCCGCTGAATGATAAAACGCGCGGCAGCATCAACGCGGCGACAATTGCGAAGATGAAGAAGGGCGCGATTCTGCTGAACTTCTCCCGCGGCGAACTGGCGAATACCGCGGACGTGAAGGCGGCGCTGGCGTCCGGGCAGCTCGGCGGCTATGTGACCGACTTCCCGTGCGAGGAGCTGCTCGGCGTGGAGAAGGTGACGTGTATTCCGCATCTGGGCGCATCGACCCCTGAAAGCGAGGACAACTGCGCTCGGATGGCGGCGGCGGAGCTGCGCGACTATCTCGAAGTCGGCTCGATTCGCAACAGCGTCAACCTGCCGGACGTGCCGCTGGGCGCGCCCGAAGGCGTCCGCGTGCTGGTCATCCACGAGAACGTCCCGAACATGGTCGCGACGATTACGACCTGCGTTTCGGCGGAGCAGATCAACATCGACAACCTCGTCAACAAGTCCCGCAAGGACGTTGCGGTGACGGTGATGGAGCTGTCCGACCGCCCGTCGAAGATGGCGCTGAACGTCATTTCCTCGATTGCGGGCGTGATTCGCGTCAGAGTGTTTGGATAATAAGAAGAAGCCCCTGCGGCGGAAGTGCTTCCGATTGCCGCAGGGGCTATACTCTTTCCGGATTCACCTGAGCCATCTGCTTGCGCCTTTTCCGCTCTGGCGTCCGCTCATTCCACTTAGCGTAGCGCTGCTACGCTGCGTTTCATTCGCGTTAGCCAGAACGAAAAATTCACGGCGCATCTTGGCTCATTTTCATCCGGAAATAGCATTACAGTTATCCACAGAACGGGGATAACCTTGGGGATAAGTTTGTGAACAGGCTGTGCATTGACTGGGGATAACGAAGAACCTGTCTTACACCTTCTTCAGCCGCTCGTTGATTTCCCGCACACGCCGCCGGATTTGCAAGTAGTTAATCAGCCAAATGGCGGCGTACATCGCGACGAAGCCGAAGAGATACCAGCCGGGCTGATCTGCCATCCAGCCCATTGCCCACGCAATCGGCAGGCAGACGACGCTGCACAGGAGAAAGTGCGTCAGCGTCTGCCGGAGCAGGCTCCACCGCTCCACTTCCCAAATGACGGACGCGCCCGACCAGATAGCGCCAATGAGCATGGCGGCTGCCATTTGCAGGCTGAATGCGCCGACTTCGCTGCCGACCTGTGCCAGCAGTGCGGGGGTGGCGACGTGCATGTCCCCGCCGCCGATGGCGAGCGAAATGCAGATGATAATGACGACGCCGATGAAGCAGCCGACGAATGCGCCGAGCAGGGAACGCAGGAAAATTTGCCTTTTCATGGGGATGCTCCTTTCTTACAATCCGAGCGCCTGCCGAATCGTGCGGACATAGCGCCGGGAGACGTAGCTGATTTGTCCGCCCTGCAGGCTGACGCAAATGGTGCCGGTCAGAGAGAGGTCAAAAGCGATCACGCGGCGGAGGTTGATGATTTCGCTGTTGCTGATGCGGATGAAGTGGTGCGAATCGAGGCGTTCTTCGAGTTCCCAGAGCCGCTGGCGGAGGAGAAACTCGCCCGTTTCCGTCGCGGCGTAGACATGCCCGTTCGCCGCCCAGACACGGACGAGGGAATCCTGCTGGAGCGGGAACGCCTTGTCCTGCTGGTAGCCGATGATGGGGACGGCGGCGCGCGCGGTCAGCTGCTGAATCAGACGGGTCAATTCCGGGGTCATTTCGGCGGTTTCGATGATGAGGCGGGGCTTCCGGCGGGTGGCATCCAAGCGGATTTCAACGTCCATGTCGCGAAGGGCATCCGATTTGGGCTCATCCATGCGGGGTCACTTCCTTTCTGATGAGAATATCATAGCGCAGGAAGCGGATTTCGGCAAGCGAAAAGCGACAGGTGGTCGGATTGGAGGGGTAGGTGGTCGGTCGCGCCCATTTGGCGCGACAATGTGCGAGTGGTCGAATGTGCAGCTTGGGGGCGCGTCTGAGGACGCGCAAAGTTACTGGCAGGGACGCTTCGCT
>ERZ825670.310-NODE-310-length-70644-cov-31.967927_pt1 | contig 70644 bp, 65 predicted proteins | sample MGYA00519929_ERZ825670 | MGnify/ENA primary metagenome ERZ825670 (study PRJEB31778, sample SAMEA3449207) | human gut metagenome | biome: human gut; feature: human-associated habitat; material: faeces | place: United Kingdom | collected 2010/2012 ...
GAGTAACTAGTACCAATAATAATACTTCCAATAAGAAGTATTGATATAACCATTAGTATTATTTTATAAACCTTTCTCATAAATAACCTCTCTATCTTTTATGACTTACCTTGTCATACACTACAATACCATATTACCACAAAATACTATTTTTGGGAATACATAAATTTTCTAAAGTATATAAAAAGACCATAGTCTAAATAACTATAATCTTACATATTTCTTAAAGTAGCATGACAATTCTTTGTAACATCACTAATAATCTTATTAAAAATTATCATAACTTCATCTTCTTCTAAAGTACGATTACTATCTTGGAAAGTTAAATTAAACGCTAGTGACTTTTCATTATCTTTAACATTATCACCCATATATACATCAAATACTTCTATGTTAGAAAGTAATTTACCCCCACTCTTCTTAATTTGAGCTTCAATACTACCAGCACTTACATTCTTATCTACAATAAATGCTACATCTTTTTTAATACTTGGATACTTAGTAATCTCTTTAAAACTCATTCTAGTTCCTCTAAACTTAAGAAGTTTATCTAAATTAATTTCCATAACATAAATATCATCTTTACTAATATTAGGCATTAATTTACCTAATATACCTATATGTTCTCCTTGAACTACAATAGATGCACTTACTCCCGGATGTAACTCTTTAGGAATATTATCATCAACTACAAAACTATAACGATTCTTATAACCTAAATAATTTAATAATTCTTCAACAATACCCTTCAAAATATAAAAATCAACTTGTTTTTTATCTAACCCTAAAGTATATACTCCACTTAATAATACCGCTAACTTAAGTTCTTCTTGATAAATATTATCTTTCTTAAAGAAACCCTTACCTATTTCAAATATTGAAATATCTTTATACCCACGATTCTTATTATAATCATAAATATCTTTTAAAGAAGATATCAAACTATATCTTAATGTACTTCTATCTTCACTCATAGGATCTTGTAATTTAACTTCTATAAAATTATCAGTAGTATACTTATGAACATCACTACTCTTAATTAAAGTATAACTTAAAGTTTCATTAAGCCCTAGTGATATCATTTTATTTCTAATATCTCTTTTAACTTTATTATATTTACCAATAACTCCTGTAGTAGTAGGAAGTTTACCTATAATTCTATCAATACCATATAAACGACCAATCTCTTCAATTAAATCTTCTGGTATATTAACATCTAATCTTCTAGAAGGTACTTTAACTATTAATTTATCCCCAAAAATATCTACATCAAACCCTAAAGATTTTAATATATCTACTGATTCATTTAAAGGAATCTTAATACCAAGAACTTTCTCTATCTTAATTATTGGTAACTCAATTACTTTATCAGTAACATTACTTTCATTAAATTCAACCATACCATGAGCAATACTAGCATCAGCATAACGTTCTAACAAAGCGCAACTTCTTTTAATAGCCATATAAGTTCTTTTAGGATCTAAACCTTTTTCAAATCTTGTTGAAGCTTCACTTCTAACAATTTTCTTTGAAGTACGACGAACCTTTACTCCATCAAATATAGCAGATTCAATAATAATATTCTTCGTATCATTTTCTACTTCCGTAGATAAACCACCCATAACACCGGCTAACCCAATAGCGCCACTCTTATTTGCAATAACAATATCTTCCTTAGATAAGGTTCTTTCAATATTATCTAATGTCGTCAAAGTTTCATTATCTAATGCATTTCTAACTATTAAAGTATCTCCTAGTCTATCAGCATCATAAAAATGTAAAGGTTGACCAGTCTCTAACATAACATAATTAGAAATATCTACTACATTATTTATTGGTCTAATACCTGATGCTATAAGTCTATTTTTAATAAACGTAGGACTTTCTTTAATAACAACATTCATGGCTTTCTTAGCTAAGAATACACTACAATCTTTAGTCTCAACCTTAACATTAAAGCTATCATTAATATCATTATTATTTTCACTATATTCTAAATCAATATCTTTAACTTTCTTCTTATATATAGCTCCTAATTCATAAGCCATACCAAGTATACTTAATAAATCTCCTCTATTAGAAGTAAGTTCAAAATCAATTACTTCATCATCTAATTCTAAGTATTTAATAGGATCTTCCCCAACAGAAGCATCTTCTGGTAATTCATGAATACCATTAATATCTACCTCACTTAAGAATTTATGTTCTAACCCTAGTTCCTTTATTGAACATAACATTCCGTTAGAAACACACCCTCTAATTGTACTCTTCTTAATATCACCACCAGGTAACTTTGCACCAACTTTGGCAACAATTACTTTAATTCCTTCACGAACATTAGGGGCTCCACAAACAATATCTAATACTTCACTTCCAATATCCACCTTACAAACATGTAAATGATCAGAATCTGGATGCATACAACATTTAATAACTTGTCCAATAACTAAATTAGTACAATTTATTAACTTTTCCGCACTATCATATTCATTACCCACATTAGTCATATCTTCAGCAATATCTTTTATTGTCAATTTAGGATCAATATCAATATAATCACTAACAAATTTTCTACTAAGCTTCATTAATCTTCATCCCTTCTATCAAATTGTGTTAAAAATCTAATATCATTACCATATATTGTTCTAATATCTGTAATACCATACTTAAACATCGCAAATCTATCCATTCCGGTACCAAAGGCAAAGCCTTGATACTTTTTAGGATCATAGCCTGACATTTCTAAAACATGAGGATGTACCATACCAGCTCCTAATACTTCTATCCAACCAGTTTGTTTACATAAATTACATCCCTTACCACCACACTTAAAGCATGAAACATCAACCTCAACTGAAGGCTCTGTAAAAGGAAAGAAACTTGGTCTAAATCTAACCTTAGTCTTTTCACCTAAAAATTTCTTAACAAATAATTCTAAAGTACCCTTTAAATCAGCCATCGAAATATCTTTATCAATTACTAATCCTTCAATTTGCATAAATTGATGAGAATGGGTAGCATCTTCATCACGACGATATACTTTACCCGGACATACTATCTTTAAAGGCCCTTTCTCTTGATTTTCTTCCATCGCATGAACTTGGGCGGTAGATGTTTGCGTACGAAGTAAATAATTTTCTACTTCATTTTCTAAATAGAAAGTATCTTGGGCATCCCTTGCTGGATGACCTTTTGCAATGTTTAACTTTTGAAAACAATTCTCATCACTTTCTAACTCTACACCCTCATATACTGTATAACCCATTGAAGTAAATAGATCTTCAAATTCTTCTTGAATTCTTGACATAGGATGTTTACTACCCGTCTTAATCTTAGTTGCCGGTAATGTTATATCAATTGTATCTTTCTTTAATTTTTCTTGTAATTCTTTAGTCTCTAAGTAAGATCTTTTATCTTCTAATAAAGTATTCATTTTATTCTTAAAATCATTAATAATTTTACCATATACTTTCTTATCTTCAATACTCATCGTACTTAAACTAGCCGCTAAATTACTTATTTCTCCCTTCTTAGAAAAATACTCATTCTTAACATCTTGTAACTCTTTCATACTATTAACCATACTTATCTTATCATTAATAATATTCTCTAAATTTTCTAATCTTTCTTTCATATATATCCTTTCTTTAGTATCGAAAAAAACACATCCTCCTAAGGACGTGTTTACTGCGTGGTACCACCTTATTTACTTCTCAAATATTTTAACGCATAATCTGCGGGATAATCCAGCTCCTAAGGTGAATTCATAACCTATTCTTTATAACCTCTCAGAATTTTGGTTAACTCTCTTAAAAGAATAATTAGTTATTACTATTTCTTAATCGACACTTTTTAAATACTTACTTAGTATAGCATACTTTTTTTATAAGAGCTATAATTTTTTAGTATTTCTTCGTTATTTCTAATTTTTTTAATATTTCTTTTTCTTTCTCTTCCATCGCATCTAAACATTTATCATATTTATATGGTGTATAATCTATCAAACACTGTACTAATAAATTACGATAATCATTTAAAAACTCTTCTTCTTTTAAAATATCCTTAAAACTATTAACATCAAAAGTTAAAAAATCATACAACTCTTTATAATAATTTTTATCAATATCAACCATCTTTATTCTATTAAATCTCTCAGTATTATTATAATACATATTATTAGTACTATAAGTTATATAAAAATACTTTAACATAAAAGACATTATCTCATTATATAATACTGGATTATTCTCTCTTATTAAGCCTAATTTATATCCCCCAAGACTAGCTAATATATCTTTAGAAAAAGAGCCATTATCTAAAGTCTTCATATATATATAAAATTCTAAAGGATTAATTATCTTACTTCTTACAAAAATATCCCTTAATTTAACTGTTTGTTTAAACTTTTCCATATTCTCTAACTCAGCATCAATATCTGGATGTAAATATGTATATACCCTTCTTACATTATTATTCTCTTCATATAATTTCAAAGTATCAGTATAATCATAATGACTTTGATACTCAAACTCATGATTATCAATAATATTCTTTATCCAAAGTGTTAAAAAATCTCTATCTTTATCTTTAAAAAACACTATATATAAGTAGTCATGACTATCACTATTAAAAATATCATACAAAGTATCAAACATATCACAATTATCTGTATCAAAAAGTTCCTGATGATAATTAAAGTACTCCAAAGCCATTAACTTAGCATCTTTCTTAAACTGTTCTAAATCATGTTCAAAATCTAAAATAAAAGATAACTTAACACTTCTTAATATCATCTGTCGTTCTTTCATAGTATTATCTTCACTACCATCATACAAACGATATCTTTCCCATACCTTATTAACAATATACTCTAAAGTATTTTCATAGGCCATACTACCCACCAGCCCTTCACTAGAAGTATATCATAGTTTTCTAACTTTGTTCTCTATTTTTTTAAACTTTTAGCTAAATTTCTTACTTCTTCCTTTTCTAAAAAAGCATCCTCTTCTTGATATTTTCTTATTACATCACGTAAGTTAACTTGTGGTATCTTAGATACTAAAACTCCCATATATTGATACTTCAAATAATCTAAGTAACACACTACATCCTGATTACTAGAAACCTCTAAATATTCCTTAATTAACTTTCTATTAATATCATCATCCGTACTTATTCCATATCTAAGTACTTCCGTTAAATCTAAGTTATACTCCTTAGCAAACTTCATTCCCCTAATGGGACCATACTTTAAGTCTCTACTAATTATCTCACCCATAATAGTACTTAATAACCCTTTCTTAAAGTACTCTTGCTTCTCATATTCTTTAATAACTTCAATAATATTAAATGGTGTCTTTTCATCATATAAAACAATATTATTTTCTTTTAATATATTAACGATTTCTTTTAAGTTTTTATTCAAAAACATTGTTTTATCTAAATTTGTATTATTCTCTACTACACAGACAACTTTTAAATTTTCATCTACTTTCATAGTAAGAAGAATATCTCTATCTACATCATCCCTTACCAAAACCATATTTCTTTTATTTACTGGGCCCTTTAAAACAAAGTCTAAATATTCATTTTGATTAGTCAAAAGTCTATCTATTTTAGCACTTGGCTTACTATCACTTTCTAATACTTCACTAGGATATCTTAAAGTATACCAAGTAGCCATAACATTAATAAACTTTTGTAATTCAACAATATCCATATCTTCAAAGTAATTATTTTCTATTACCCAATTATTAAAATACTTTCTCTTTTCTTCTAAAGTTACATCTTTATTATTAATAATTCTCTCTATTCTTTCTTTTAATATTTTTAATTTGTTTTGCATATAATCATCCTCTTCCATAAATAGTTATAAAAAACCTCGTTACCAAGGTTTAATCTCCCCTTAAAAGGGCTATATAAGTATACCACTTATACCTTTAGAAGTAAATTAGCAATAAATCTTTTAATCATAACATTTTTTCTTAAATCATGTTATAATATATCCCATGGCAGGTGATATTAATGTTAGAACTAATAACAGCATTACTTATTTTATTTTTACTTACAAAACCAATAATCTTAATTCCTACAATAACCGTTATAATCTTAATATATTATCTCAAAATAAGAAAATATAATAAAAGTTCTTACTACAAGATTACTAAAGTAAATTATTTTGGCGTCAAATTTGACAAAGGAAAATATGGTGAATATTTAATATACAAATACCTTATGGGTCTTGAACAACAAGGAGCAAAGTTCTTATTTAATATATATGTTCCCAAAAATGATGAAGAAACCACCGAGATAGATGTCTTAATGATTTCTCGCAAAGGCTTATTTGTATTTGAAAGTAAAAACTATAGTGGCTGGATCTTTGGCAGTGAATTTCAAAAATACTGGTATCAAACCCTTCCTACAGGAAGAAGAAACAGAAGTCATAAAGAAAAATTTTATAACCCAATATATCAAAATAATACTCATATTAAATATTTAAATTCTCTTATTGGAGCAAATTATCCAACTTACTCAATCATTACTTTTTCTGAACGTTGTACTTTAAGAAATATTGAGGTTAAAACACCAAATGTTTATGTCATTAACCGTTACCATGTAAGAGATTTAATTGCTTTAATCTATGAAAATAAACCAGATATATTAACTGATCAAGAAATTGCGGAAATATATAATGTTTTATATCCGCTTACTCAAGTTGATGAAAATATCAAACAAAAACATATTGATAATATTAACAATAAATTTAAAAATAATTATGTTTTTAGTAATACTCTTGATAATAGCAATGTAAGCATACCTACCCTAATAAATAACAATGAACAAATTATTGCTGAACCGGATATTATTGAAAAAATTCAAAGTAATGAAAACATAAATAACGAAGAATTAATTTGTCCCCTATGTGGTGCAAAACTAGAACTAAAAACAGCCAGATATAAAACCCATGCTGGCCAAAAATTTTACGGATGTTCTAACTATCCTAAATGTAAGTATATAGATAATAGCAACATTTCAAATACACTATAAGCATCATTTTTAATGTCTAATTTTTAGATAAATTGTCTTTGTTCGCTTGTTTTATATATTTACTTATAGTACAATTAAATGCAGGAAATATTTAACTGTTGAGTACTTGCCAACTTCTATAAGGAAGGAGGCTTGATATTTATGAAGAAAAAAGATTTGCTAATATCTTTTTTACTAATAATTATCTTTTTATTAATAATATCTTTAATGATTATTATCATAAAAAAATAGTACTCAATCTGACCGATTAAGTACTTTCACAATTAATTTTGGGTAAGTACTCAACACGCAAAAGTTAAGTACTTCCTTTTTATTTTATGCAAGTTTTCATGCTTACATACTAATAGTATCATATTTTCTTAATACTATCAATACTTCTAAGCAATGAAAAAACGAACTATAAAAGTTCGATTAAATCATAATGGTGCAGGTAAAGGGACTTGAACCCCCATGGATTTCTCCGCTAGATCCTAAGTCTAGTGCGTCTGCCAATTCCGCCATACCTGCAATTCAGTGGTGGACCTCGTAGGACTCGAACCTACAACCGCCCGGTTATGAGCCGGATGCTCTAACCGATTGAGCTAGAGGTCCATTCGCTTTCGACTAATTAAATATATCATAAAATTAAGTCTCTTGCAATATTTTTCGTGAAAAAAATAAGTATTTTCTACTTATTATTTTGCAACATGTTCAATAAATCAATTTTAAACATGTCCTTTTCTTTGTTAGCTTTAGATATCATAACTCCCTTATAAGTAGAAAGTTCTGATTGATGTCCTTCTAATAAAATATCAGAAGGAGTAATCGTATCTAGCATCACAGTTTCTTGATTCTCATATACTACATAATGTAATTTAATATCACCATGAATTTGAGCAAATATCTTATCACTAGGTAACTTTAATTCATAAGTCTTAGTACCTTCTTTTTTATTTTGCGATACTAATTTACCTACAAAATTTCCATCCCTTAATGCAGGATAATATTCAAAGTTTAATTTCTTAAACGCAAGCATATTATACTTCTTTAAAGCTCTTTCTAACTTATGATATTCATTTTCATTAATGTAATCTAATACAAATCCTTTCATAACCATTCCCCCATATTCCCTTTGTATATAAAGATTATAGCACATAATTTTCAAAATGTCAAATATGTATCTAATTCTTCTTACATTGGGACTACAATATACCACTTTTTTATGGCTTTGTCAAATTTAATATAGCAATCGTTTGACCATCATTCAAGCTATCTATGTAGTATTTACTAACATTACGGTTATGTTTTAATATCTCATGAGTCTTATTTTTTAAAGCTCCACTACCCTTACCATGGATAATTACCACCTTAGTATTTTCTAACTTTATATTATCTCTTATAAAAGAATCTATTAAATATTCAATTGTCATCGTAGTCTCTCCATGTAAATCAATATGCGGCAACATCACGGTAAATGGATCAATTAATTTTCTCATATATTTTTACAACATCATCAAGTTTTGGAACCGAAAGACGTGCCCCCATAGTTTGACAAGATAACCCCGCTGCAATATTACCATACTTAATAGCTTTCTCTAATGGATATCCATTAGCAATTCCATAGCAAAACGCCCCATGAAATATATCCCCTGCTCCTGTAGTGTCAACAGCATCTACCTTTAAAGCCGGTGAAATCTTAATTTGATTATCTACCATATACATAGCGCCATGTTCTTCTAGCGTTACCACAATATTTTGATGATCATACTTATTTCTTAACTCATCATAAACATTAACTAAAGTCGAAGTATTATTATAATCAATACTCATCTTCGTAGCAGCCTCAGCAAATGCCTTCGAACATACAATATAATTTACTTTCATACAAATATCTTCAATATCTTTTGTATATCTATCCGCATCAACTACACTAATAGCTTTAGGAAATCTTTCTATCGTTGATTTTGAAGCATAAGGATCATGTCCATCTACTAAGATTAAATCCGGTTGAAAATCAAAATCAAATTTCTTTAACTTAACATATTCATCTGCAACATTTATTACTGTACGTGAAGCATTCTTCGAATTAACAATAACTAACGAAATAGTTGTATCCTTTTCAAAAGAAGTCTCCATATACCTAGTATCAACGCCAACTGATTCTAACTCTTTCTTAATTCTATTACCAAAAACATCATTACCTACAACTCCCGCAAAAGTACTACTAGCGCCCCACTTGCCTAGTAAATATGCTGCATTAGAAGCGGGGCCACCACCACAAGCAATTTTATTAACAAATCTTAATTTATCATTTTCTTTAGGAAATTCATCTACTTTTACATACATATCATAAGAAGCATGTCCAATACATATAACTTTTATCATTTTATCAATCCTTTACTATAATAAGTATACCTTATTTTGGATTAGAAAAAAAGACTAATTTTTTTCTTAATATATTAGCTTACTTTTGTTAAATTTTTTCAGTCAAATGAAAAAATTTCCTATTTTCAAAAGTTTTTTCAGTTGAGTGAAAAAACTTTTATTTTTCAAGACTTTTTTCAGTGACACTTCAAAGTATTAAAAAACTAAGACACTACTTGCATCCTAGTTTTATCTAACACATTAATTACCCATTTTTCCTTTAATCGCTGCTTGAGCTGCGGCAAGACGAGCAATTGGTACCCTAAATGGTGAACAAGATACATAATCAAGTCCTACATTATGGCAAAACTCTACACTAGCCGGATCGCCACCATGTTCTCCACAAATGCCTAAAGAAATATCTGGTCTTGTCTTTCTACCTAATCTAGCACCCATTTCTACTAGTTTACCAACGCCATGTTGATCAAGCTTAGCAAATGGATCTGATTCAAAGATATTCTTCGCATAATAATCTCCTAAGAACTTCGAAGCATCATCTCTTGAGAACCCAAAAGTAAGTTGAGATAAATCATTCGTTCCAAAGGAGAAGAACTCAGCTTCACTAGCAATTTCATCAGCAAGCAACGCCGCTCTTGGTATTTCAATCATTGTTCCAACTTGATACTTCATCGAAACATTAGCATTCTTAATTATTTCATCAGCCGTATCAGTAACTATTTTTTTAACATAATTAAATTCTTTAATATCACAAGTTAAAGGTATCATTATCTCCGGAACAACACTGTAACCTTCCTTACCAACATTAATAGCAGCTTCAATAACGGCTCTTGTTTGCATTCTAGCAATCTCTGGATAAGTTACCGCCAAACGACATCCTCTATGTCCCATCATTGGGTTAAATTCTTTCAAAGACTCGACCTTATTTTTCAATTGTTCAAAACTAATATTTAAGTCTTTAGCTAACTCTTTAATCTCTTCATCAGTATGAGGTAAAAATTCATGTAAAGGAGGATCTAAATATCTAATAACTACTGGGTTTGGTGCCATAGCTTTATATAACTCTTCAAAATCAGTTCTTTGATAAGGTAATATTCCTTCCAACGCTTTCTCACGTTCTTCAGTAGTCTCAGCAACAATCATCTTACGGAAATTAAATATTCTTGTTTTTTCAAAAAACATATGCTCTGTACGACAAAGTCCAATACCTTCAGCGCCAAATTTCTTAGCTTGAATAGCATCTCTTGGTGTATCTGCATTAGTTCTAACCTTTAGTCTTCTTGCTTCATCAGCCCACTTCATAAATATTTCAAAATCTCCTGATATTTCTGGTTCTCTAGTTTTAACTAATCCATCATATACAGTACCCGTTGACCCATCTAGTGAGATTTCATCACCTTCATGGTAAACATGATTATCCATAGTAGTTAAAGTCTTATTATCTTCATCAATTTTTAATTCGCCACATCCAGATACACAGCATCTTCCCATACCACGAGCTACAACTGCTGCATGTGAAGTCATTCCCCCACGAATCGTAAGAATTCCTCTAGCATGTTGCATTCCTTCAATATCCTCAGGACTAGTTTCTAATCTAACTAAAATCGTATCTTCGCCACGTTTAGCCGCTTTTGTCACATCACTAGCATCAAAATAAATCTTACCCGCTCCCGCACCAGGTGATGCCGCAAGCCCACTAGCAACCTTCTTAGCATGTCCTAAAGCTTCCGTATCAAAAGTTGGATGTAATAGTTGATCTAATTGTTTAGGTTCAACTTTAAGCAAAGCTTCTTCCTTCGTAATCATACCTTCTCTAACTAAATCAACGGCAATCTTAATAGCAGCACTACCGGTTCTCTTACCATTTCTCGTTTGCAACATAAATAACTTACCCTTTTCAATAGTAAACTCCATATCTTGCATATCTTTATAATGGTTTTCTAAAGTATTAGCTACTCTAACAAATTCTTCATATACTTCTGGCATAGTAGTTGCTAAAGTATCAATTGGTTGAGGCGTACGAATACCAGCTACCACATCTTCACCTTGAGCATTCATTAAATATTCGCCAAACAACTTTTTCTCACCCGTTGCTGGATTTCTTGTAAACGCTACTCCTGTCCCACTAGTATCACCAGAGTTACCATAAACCATCTCTTGAACATTAACAGCTGTTCCCCAAGAACTAGGAATATCATTCATATGACGATAATATATTGCGCGATCATTATTCCAAGATCTAAACACTGCTTTAACTGCCTCAATTAATTGTTCATGAGGATCTTGAGGAAAACTTACCCCAGCAATATTTTTATAAATATCTTTAAAAGTATCAGTTACATAAACCATATCATCAGCTGTTAGATCACTATCATATTTAACATGTCTAGCATCTTTTATTTCATCTAATTTACGTTCAAACTCTCTTTTAGGATATCCTTTAACTACATCAGCAAACATTTGAATAAATCTTCGATAAGAATCATACACAAATCTCTTATTATTAGTTATCTTCGTAAACTCTAATGCAACAGTATCATTCATTCCTAAGTTCAATACTGTATCCATCATCCCTGGCATTGATGCCCTAGCGCCACTTCTTACTGACACTAATAAAGGATTTTTAGGATCACCTAAAGTTTTTCCTGTAACTTTTTCTAGATTTTTTAAATGTTCATCTATCTCTTTAATAATATCATTAGATATTACTTTATTATCTTCATAATACTTATTACAAGCCTCTGTTGTAACAGTAAACCCTCTAGGTACAGGTAAACCAATATTAGTCATTTCAGCTAAGTTAGCACCCTTACCACCTAAGATATTTCTCATATCTTTATTTCCTTCATTAAAGTCATAAACATACTTCTTATTAGGCATATTATCTCCTCCTTTATTATACCTAACTTAATTGTAACAAAAACTCTTAAGATAAGCTACTAAAAGGCAATAACTTGACAAAAAAAGAAACACAATTAATGTTTCTTACTTACAACTAAAGCCTTCTTTAACAAGTTCAGCTTTATAATCTTCATACTTCAATTCTAAATCATCACCATTAGAAGTCTTAGTCATATCCTTAGTTTGAATATCTATATTAATTATCATCTTACTATCATCATAATTATATTGAGAAGCATAATTAACATTTTTTAAAGAATCATATGCATTTTTATCACTAAACTTTAATTCTGTATAACTTTTTTCTATCATTACCCTACCATTAACAGTTTCAATATTTAAAACTGTACTAGCTACATTATACTCCGTAGTATTTTGTTCCTTAGTACAAGTATAATAAACACTATTATTACTATCTTGTTTTTTCTTAAGATTTAATACTACAACTAACCCAATTCCTAAAATCAATGCTATTAAACAAATACCACCAATTATATATTTTAAATATTTCTTCATTCTACGCCTATCTTATTTAAGAACTCTTTAAAGTACAAGTAAACCCTACTTTACTAAGTTGCTCCCTATATTCTTCATAATTTAATTCTAAATCCTTACCATCAGTAGTCTTAGTCATATCTTTTGAAGACTTACTAATTTTTACAGATTTATCACTATCATTAAAGTTAGCATCTTTGTAATCATCACTATTCTTCATTTCTTGATAAATTGAGTCATCTTTAACCTCGATATAATCATAAGACTCTTCACTTATAACTCTATTATTACTTACAGATACTTCTAAAAAAGATTTTTCTACTAGATTTTCATCATTTGTTAAAGTAGATACACATTCATATTGCTCTTTTTTAGAATCTAAAGACTCATTATCTAGTGAATGTTTTGGCTTTAAAACTAGTGCTATTACAATTCCACATCCAATAACAATAAGACAAATAATAGCAATTAAAATATATTTAAAGTATTTCTTCATTTTTTATCCTTTCTTAATTAAATGTACAAGTTGATCCATTTAAATCTCCCTTACCACCAGTATTGCCTGTTCGATGACAATAATAATAGTGATATTGTTGTTCAGTTAAAGTACAATCATTTCCTCGTTCACAACCACACGCTGAGGTTCTACAAGAATTTGGTGTTCTGCCACACCCTTCGGTTTGACAATTTCTATATGCTCCTACACCACAGCCAGGTGTTGCACAAGAATTATATGCTCCAACACCACATGCTGGTATCGCACAAGATTTAATTGAGCCTTGGACATAAACTCTATTGTAAGATACGCAGCCACCATTACTACAATGACCAGGATAAGGATTAGTAGCGCCATAAGTAACATAAGAACCACTCATACCAGCTCTAACACAATTCCATCTATAGCTTTTACAAGAACCATTTACATAATGACCTGGATTACGTCCGCAAGAAGCATGTTGACAAGTATTATAATAAGCAATTCCACAATCGCTATGCGAGCAAGTATTATACCATTCTACTCCACAAGCTGAATTACGACAAGTATTTACTGTCGAACCACAGTTCCATGACTGACAATATCTCCAAGTATTGCAACCACAGTGACCTTCATCATTATAATAATTCATCTTACAAACACCATTTTGTAAATATCTTCCACCACTACAAGCTTCCGCGGCAGTATATTGATGATGAAATACCGTACTAGAAGATGCCGCTAATCCAGAACCTCCCCTTATCGTACAACTTACTCCATTCTTACCAAAAGGCAAATCCTTAGTATTATTATAATTACAACTAATAGATACTCCACTTATACTTTGGCTATAATCATAGTAATCACTGATATTCTTATTAGTAGATTCCCAAATATATTCATTAGAATTTTTAAATTTAATAGTTGGTGCAACTTTATCAATAAACACATTAATTCTTTGGCTGCACTCTGTTTTATTGCCAATATTATCTTCGATAGTCCATTTTCTATCAACATACTTAGTTGTATCTTTTATCGTTTCAACAGTATCCGAAGTAACCTTACAACCAGTTCCACTATCTTGATCACAACCATATCTAATTACTTGATCCTGTGTAGTCCATGTTGTATTTTCATTTGAATACTTACATACTGGTCCCTTCTTATCAACACCACTCACTTCAAAACCATAAGCATCAGATATATTGCCTGCTTTATCTAAAGTATATAAATAATACTTTCCAGCATCTAAATTAGCAGTTAAATAATCATCATCATCTTTATTTTCATAATCCCTATTAAACATATCAATAGTTGGAGTAGTATTATTAAATCCTAAATAAAATCCCTTAATACCCGATCCACTGCCATCAGATCCACTTAAAGTTACCTTCTTATTACCGTTAGTCCAATTTGATTCCACTGACGCATTAGCAATAGGTTTTTCTCTATCTATTTTTACATTAACTTTTTGAGTAGCAACTCCACTATTAGTATTAATACTAAAAGTATATTCACTATTTAAGAATACTAATGCCTCAACAACATATATATTAGCGTAAGCCTCATCTACAGTAAGTGAAGTAGCAATATTACCACTCTTCTTCTTACTTAATGTTCCATAATTCCAAGTAGTATCACTACCTATACCTTCTAACTTTGAAACATCAGCATACAATAATACTTTATCACTATTAGTCCAACTAACATCACCATTACTACCTAGCTTTTTACCTAAAGTATTATTACGATATTCATATACTTCAATATTTATTTTATCATTATTAACGATATTGTCCGTACTACAATTAGATGTATCACTAATACTAATCTCATAAGAATCATCTACTCTTACAATATCGATATTAGTACAATCTAGATATCCTCCCAAAGGATTAGTAATCTTTTCATTATCATTACCATCCGGATTTTCCTCTGCTAAATACCCTTCCTCAATTAAAACCTTAACCGGTATCGTAATAGATTCAACATTATTATCTCTAGCATACTCCAAGGCTTTCGCCTTGATATTATCCATCTTTTGGTCATAATTTTTACTTCTTATATTATTAGATACAGCAATATAAGAAGGTACTGCAATACCTATAATTATTCCCAGAATAACCACTACCATTATTACTTCCACCAATGTAAACCCCTTATTTTTATTTACCGCCATACAAAACACCTCACTAGTATATAACTTAATTTTACCATAGCTTTAAAAAAAAGAAGCATTTTTTACTTCTTTAATTTAATTTTTTTCATTACTTCTTCTATTCCATAAGCACTAAGTATAAAAATACTTGGATGAATTAAATATAAATACCTTGGTTGAATCTCTATAAGTAAGAACACAAAATACGCTACAACCACCATTATTAGAAAGAATAAACTTTCATTATTAATAATATCTTTTCTATTTCTAAACACTCCTAGTATCATCATCGCTATAACAAATAAGAATATATAATGATTAGTTAATGATACTACATTTGCTAAATCATTAAACTTTATTTTGATATTTCCTATATAATATACCTTATCATAAGATGCATCTTTAACATCTATTTTATTAGATAACCACATTCTATCTGTCTTACATAACACCAACCTACCAACATTACTAGGATTTAATCTTTCTTTAATTACTTCTAACTCTTTTTCTCTATCATTTATATATACTTCATCATTAGAATCATAATACCCACAACTATCCCCATTAAAACCTAAAACAAACTTCCATAAAGGATTAGTATTTTTTAAACCATCTTTATTTACCCCACTTAAAATAATCAAATTCGAACAAATTAAATTTATTCCCCCATAACTTACTACCAAAATTAGAAAACCCAATACCTCTTTCTTAAAATTATCCTTCTTTAAATTAAATATCATAAATAAAAGATAACTAAATATTACGATTATTCCCTCAGGTCTTAAAACATTACTAAGTCCAATTAAAATACCTGCAACAATAAAGTAATAAGGCTTCTTCTTCCTACTAAGTAAGAACACTATTCCTAAATAAGAAAGTATAGTTGCAATATGATGATTAGCAAGAGTCGTACCAAGATATATATTATAAGGATATACCATAAATAAAATAGCAGCTACTCTAGCACTTTCATCTTTAACAAATCTTCTACTAAAATAATAAATTAAAACTACCAACAACGATTCATAAATAATATTAAGTACTTTCAAAAAGTAAATATTATTAATTAGCTTTAATAATAATCCCTCATAAACCACAAAACCACTTTGATAAGGCCACATCATAAAATATGCCGTACTATTCCAAGAAAAATCATGGTTAACAAATTTTAATGCACATTCATACATTAACTTAAAATCCGTTGTTTGGGGAAAATTAAAGGCTACTATCGCAGCCAATCTAATTAAGAAACTCACCACTAATAATAAAATCCAAAATCTTTTTACTTTAATTTTTCTCGAAACTAGGAATGCCAATACAACAACCACAATAGCGGGTAAATACATCTTATAAAGTAAGAACACCATTCCTAAAAAACTAAAAACTCCTAAACTAAAACCCATAAATAACTTTTTTAAATCTATTTTCATCTTAACCTACTTTCTTGGAAACGCCTTCAAGTACTCTGATTTTAAAGCATCCGTTGTTACATGCGTATAAATTCCCGTTGTTGATAAAGAAGCATGCCCAAGTAACTCCTGAACACTTCTAATATCAGCACCCTCATTTAACATAACTGTAGCAAAAGTATGCCTTAAAACATGAGGCGATATCTTATTTTTCAAAGATGCTTTAAAAGCAATTTCATCAATTATCATTTCCACACCCCCTCTAAGTAGTGGCGTACTCTTATTATTAATTAACAAATAATCACTCTTCTTACCCTTCAAAAGAATATTTCTTTCATATCCAATATACTCTTCCAACAAGTCTTTAGCGTAAGCTCCATAATAAACAATTCGCTCCTTAGAACCCTTACCCATTATTCTAATACTTTGATTACGATAATCAATATCATCTAACTTAATATTACAAAGTTCACTAACGCGCACTCCTGTTGCAAAAAGCATCTCCACAATTAATTTATTTCTCACACTTAAAGCATCATCACTTTTAATCGCCTCTAATAATTTCAAAAACTCTTCATAACTTAAAAAGTTTGGTAACTTCTTCTCCTTCTTAGGATTTTTCATTCCTCTTATAGGATTAGTATCAACATATCCATGAGTAACTAAATAATCAAAATAAGTCCTCAAACTACTCATATTTCTAGAAATACTACTATTCTTTAACTTCATACTATCTAAGTACTTTAAATAATCTCTCACTACTTCTTTATTGCATTTTCTTACATCAATATTTTGACTATCTAAGTACTCGCTAAACTTTTCAATATCTTCATTATAACTATTAACTGTATTCTCTGAGTACTTCTTCTCAACCATTAAGTACGTTATAAATTTATCTTTCATTAAACCAGCTACTCTCTACCAAAATTATAAAAGAAAAGAATGTCTTTGACAAGACATTACACATTATATACCAAAGTATAAGTAATATTTATTTTCTTATTATCATTAACTAATATAGATAATTTTATCTTATTTAAAAGCTTACATTCACTATCATATTCATAAGTAACCATAACATCCTCTAAAGCATTTATCCCCTCACTGCTAGAAATATCCGCTAAATATCTTAAATTAGTATTTTTTAAAGCCTTCGTCATATCGTCTTTCGAAATTATGGCAGTAGTCTCAGTAACATCATTCGCATTACCAAGTAATGTATAAATATATTTGGGATTAGCTTCTTCATGCGGTGGCAAACTTTGCTCCTGATTTAGATAAACATTCTTTCTTAAATCATACTGAAAAACCCAATCAATATCCTCATTTTTATATATTTTAGCGTCTATATTAGCAATATATGTTTCATGATCGATCATAATCTCATAAGTACCATACGCTATCTTTTCCGTATTATTTTCAATATCAAATTCTATATTTAATTTATACTTACTTTGATTAGTACTTTTTTCTAGCATTTCTTTTAATTGTTCTTGATAGTATATTTGGTTTTGAGTATCATCTATAGGTTTTTTATTTAGCAATTTATAGCTAACTAGACCTAATACTATCACTAAAATAACAATTAAAAGCCCAAAATAAAAGAGCATTTTTTTAAACACTCTTATCATCTTTTCTTACCATTATCCGGTTCTGTTGGTCCCAAAAAATCATCAATAATAATACTTTCCGGCACGCCATCAGGATACATAGCTTCTAAATCTTTACGATTTACTATTTCTGGTTCTCTATAAAACTCGTCATCAGAATCTTTTCTTTTTGCTAAAGCTCTCATTTCCTGCAACTGACTCAATCTAAGATCATATTTTGCCTTAGCATATTCACTTTCAATCACTTTTGAAGGTAACTTACTAACTTTAGCGACATTCCAATGACGATATTGACAAATAAAATGCACCATTTGTTCTAATATTTCTTCCACAAAAACCACCTCATGCCCTAATTATCGCATATATTTTGCCATTTTAAAAGCCCTATTTAAACAAATTACCAATCACCTTAAAAAAATCACTAACACCACCATCCATAAATTTATCTAACCCAGTAGAAATCTTATTGCCCATTCTTGATACTGGCGACGAGTAATCTACATACTCCTTAGTGATATAATCTTTAATATTTATCTCCTTTCCCGAGGCCACATCTTCTTCAAACTCCTCTAATTTTTCTTGTGTAATCACACTTTTCTTCGTTACTTGAGACTCATAATACCCACTAAGTTCGGCAATATAAAGTGCCAAAAAAATAAGAAAAGATATTCCTAGTAATTGAAAAAATAAATTATTATTTTTCTTTTTATTCATTCTAACTCTCCTAAATAGTCTTTAAATACTAAAGCTATTGCCTCAATTGTATTAGCAACTTCCTCTATAGTATTATATTGACCCCCTACCTCAATTAGAATTGTATTACTATTAAAATCTTGATTATATATCCCATTTACTCCCGGACCCTCTTTTTGATATATCCCCCTACTTAAAGTACTATCAAACTGTCTTATTAACTCATCTATCCTTGTTGCCAATTCTAAATTCTTTTGATAATTTTTGTGTTCTAACCCCACTAAAAACATTACCCTAGCATAATTTTTACCATTAATAATAGTTGTCGTCTTATCCTTACCTACCGAATCTCTATGTAAATCAATAAAATACTTAATACTAGGACTATTTTTAGATGCCTCCTCTAAATACACTCTACTAGCGTTATACGAATACCTATAACTCCAACCATTTTTATCCAATACATCCTTTATTTTTCTTTTCTCAACTACCGATTCAATACCTAAATCTTTTAACCTCTCCTGAAAATAATAACTAGCTAACTTAACATTTGGCACTATATTATAAGGATTTAAATAAGAATTATAATAAGCTTCCTCATCATGAGTATTATATATATAGATTAAAGGTTCACTATTCTTTACTTCTTCCTCATTATTTACTAAAGAAATATTCTCAATACCTAAAGGACTTTTCAAAATATTCTTACTAATTTGATTATTAAATCCTGTCTTTAACAAGTAGTCGATGTAATTACGAGGATCCAATTCTTGTATAACTTTTTTTCTTAAAACATTTACTGTCACTAAAAAAGAAACAAGCCCCACCAAAATAAAACTTAAAACCTTTAACTTTCTAAACTTACGTTTTCCCTTAAATCTCTTTTTCATAATATCACATTTTAAGTAATATCATATTTTTTCTAAAAACATTGTCACATTATAGTTTTCATTAAACTTTTAGCTAATATCTCACTAGTAGTTTCAACTACATCCAAAATATTATAATCAGTATAATAATTTTTCTTCACTTTCCATAACAAGGGCACTCCAATAAATATCAAGGGAATCTTAAACGTTTCATAACTTATATTTTTATTAATACTTAGATTAGCCGATGGTATTATCCCACAATCATTTATCTCAATTGCTCTATTTAACACCCTAGCATTCTTACTACATAAAGAATCAATAATAATTATCATACTAGGTTTTTCTTTATTAACTAAAGTCTTAATTAGTTCAAAAGAATTTATTCCTGTATTATTAACCACATTAGGATTAAATAAAATAACTTTAGGTATTGTTAAGAAGTTATATTGATTAGTAGCAATCATCTTATTAGTTACTTTAATACCCAAAGTATCTCCTAGTACATTGGGATTTCCTAGTCCTATAACTAAAATCTTTCTTAAATCTTTATCTTTAAGAAACTTCTTCAAAGTTTTATTTAAAACTCCCTCTAACACCAAAGACTTCTTTTGTAAATACTCCAAAGTATAATTTATCACTAAATAATGTCCCTTAGAATATTGTTTAATTCTCTTATCTAAGTTTATTTCATCAATCCTTATTCCTTTCATATTAGTACTAATTACATTCATACTTTTTTGGGCATCAATAATACATTTTTGCATAATAATCACCATTAGTATTATGTAAAACTCCCAAAAAATAATTCTAATATTTTAACAAAGTACCAAAACTGGTAGGAATATTTACAATAAGTCTTGAAAAAAGCCAACAAATTTGATAAAATCATAGACGTATCTAAAGGAAGGAGTAAGTATCAATGGCTAATATTAAAAGTTCTAAAAAAGCAATTAAACAAATAGCTAAGACAACTCAAAATAATCATGAATTAAAAGCAAGAGTTAAAAATTCTATTAGAAATGCTGAAAAAGCAATTGCTACTAAAAACAAAGAAGAAGCAGTTACTTTAGTTAAAGAAGTACAAGTAAATATTGATAAAGCCCAAGCAAAAGGTTTAGTTAAAAAGAACACTGCTGCTAGACAAAAATCAAGATTAAATAAAAAAGTAAAAGAATTGAACTAAGACTTGGTTCAGTTCTTTTTTTATGATAAAATTATTATGGTGAATTATATGAAATTAAAAAAATTAATCTTTCCTATCATCCTTGTAAGCTTAATAATCCTAGAAGTTTGTTACTTAGACAAAATAACATCCTGGGCTTCCAAAATAATAAATAATCATCATGATATCGTAATAGCGCCCGCTAATGAATATTACAAAGACTACGATTTTATGTTTGTAAAAAGAAGCACTGATTATATTCCCTATAGTTATAACGATTTATTAAATATTTTTTATAGTATCATCAATAATGGTTGGGACGAATTTACTTTCTATTGTCCTGAAGAATATGAAAATTGTATTAACGATGTTAAAAATATTTCTAGTCAAGAGGTTTTACTAACAGAAATAAATAATTATGCTAACCCCTTTAACTCCTTCGCGACCGTTCATACAACATACGACGAAACCGGAGAAATAAACGTTAATCTAACTAAGGTTTATTCTAAAGACCAAATCAAAGAAATCAATGCTTTATTAGATAAAATTATGGAACAAAATGTTAATGATAGTATGACTTTAGAAGAAAAAATCACAGCCTTACATGATTATATAATTGATAATACTCAGTACGATATCGAAAAAAATAATACCGGCATTAGTAATTATGAATCAAATACTGCTTATGGTGCTCTAACTAGTCATTACGCAACTTGTAATGGTTATGCCGATACTATGGCTCTTCTATTAGACCGATTAGGAGTCAAAAACTATCGTATTGCTTCCGATAATCACATTTGGAATGCTGTCTATATCAATGATACTTGGTTACATCTTGACCTTACCTGGGATGACCCTGTTAGTGAAGATGGTGTAAATTACTTATATCATAAATATTTTCTTATTAATAATGAACAATTAAGAGGCGAAGATAAAGATTTAACTGACCATATCTTTGATTCCAGTGTTTATTTAGAGTTTAAAGACTAGTCTTAGTCTTTTTTGTTTACATATATTTTGTAAAGTTGGAAATTTTTTTAATTTGTGAGTTTTTGAATTTCTGCAAAAAATCTTTGCAATTTTTAAATTTTAGAGCCAAATTTGCGTTTTAAACGCGTTTTTGCTGCAGAATTTCGTATTTTCGTGTTTTTGACTTTTATTTTTTTTCCTGTAAGATACATGAGCGAAGGAGGAAGTAAAATGCAAAATATCACGTCACTAACTCATGATAAAGCTTTTAAAGCAATTGCGAAGGAATGTCCAGAATTCTTTTATAACTTGCTACATTTAATTACTGGAATAGATATAAAAAGAATTAAAGCTGGTAAATTACTTGATACTAAATTTATCAATAATAAGAAGAGATTTAAAGATTTAGATTTACTTTTTATGGTTGATGAAAACTTAATCATTAATATTGAAGTCAGTAAATATAATGGTGGCTATAATCTAACTAAGAACACTAGTTATTTTTGTGAAGCTCATAAAGAGTTTTGTAGGAATGATGACGGTAGTTATAAGTCTGATTTCCAAGTAATTCAAATTGTCTTATGTCAGAACAATAATGCTGGAGATTTCTTAATACAGGAAGAATATTTATATGCCGAAACATATTATGGTCAAAAGAAAAAGATTATAAGCGTTATAAATATAAATCTTGACAAAGTTACAGATAGCAAATATAATAAAAATGTAAGCAAAGAATTATTAAAGTATTTAACGTTCTTAAGTATTACTAATAAAAATGAGTTAGAAAAATTATCAAAAAATCATAAAGAGTTAAAGGAGGTTTTTGATTATATGATAAAATTTGATAGAGAACATGGTGTAGTAATTCGTGATGAAGAAGATGAATTTCAAGCAATTATGGCTTCGGAACGAAGAGAAGCCAAAGAGCTTGGATTAAGTGAAGGTCAAGAACGTGGAATTGCTATTGGTGAAGCTCGTGGTTTGAAACGTGGCGAGAATAAGAAAACTGTTGAAAGCATACGTAATATGAAATCAATGGGTTTTGAAGACAATATCATAATGCAAGCACTTAACACTGACGAATATACTTTAAAAAATGCACTGTCATTAAAGATGTAATAAATACAAACTAAACTAACTAATGCTTTAACCATGTAACCTAAAAGACATTGGAAACAATCCAATGTCTTTTTACATCCTTAACGGATTAATATCAATTTCAAAATTAACTTTACTATTAACCGCATATATACTATCTAAATACTTCAACGCCGCAAATACTTTATTATCAAAGCGATACTTAATCATTATTTGAAAGCGATAAACATTATTTACTCTAAATACCGAAGCTGTAGTTGGACCATAAATAAAACTTGTCTTATCGATATTAGACTTCAAATAATTAAAGGCTTTCGTAGCTTCTTTCGACACAACCTCATACTCTCTTCCCGTAACCATAACACTTATCAAATAATAATAAGGTGAATACTTTAAAGTCTTACGGAAATTCATTTCATAATTATAAAACTTTTCATAACTATTTTCTTTAACAAAATTTAAATATTGATTGTCTGGATTAAAAGTTTGAATAATTACTCTCCCTGCTAAATTGCTTCGCCCAGCTCGACCAGCCACCTGACTTAAAAGCTCAAAAGTACGCTCACCACTCCTAAAATCCGGAATATTTAACGAACTATCCGCGTTAATAACCCCAACCAAAGTAACTAGAGGAAAATCAAGTCCCTTACTAATCATTTGAGTTCCAAGCAAAATATCATATTTATGCTCTTTAAAATCATTAATAATTTTTTCATGGGCTCCCTTATTTGAAGTTGTATCAACATCCATTCGAACAATTCTAGCATCTTTATACATTTCCTTCAAAGTTTGTTCTAACTTTTCCGTTCCTAAGCCCATATAATTTAAAGCTTCTTCATGACACTCCGGGCATATATTATCTTTCAAAACAGTATACCCACAATAATGACATCTTAAATTATTGGAAGTTTTATGATACGTTAATGATATATCACAATAAGGACACTTATATACATAGCCACAAGCTTGACATGTTACAATAGTCGAATGACCTCGTCTATTAAGTAGTAAAATAGTCTGTTCTCCTCGTTCTAAGTTTTTCCTAATTTCATCTTGTAAGTGCTCACTAAGAATAGTATTTCGTTTCTTCATTTCTAAAGCCATATCAACAATTTCTATCTGTGGCAACACCGCACCTCCTACACGGTTAGGCATTACAATCAACTTAAAAATTCCTTTTCTTGCTCTTGCCATTGCCTCTAAACTAGGCGTTGCCGAACCTAAAATAACCGGACAATTATTATATTTTCCCCTAAATATCGCCATATCTACCGCATTGTACCTGGGATTACTATCTTGCTTGAAAGTCTCACTATGTTCCTCATCCAATACAATTAAACCAATATTCTTTAATGGCGTAAAAATTGCACTTCTAGTCCCTACCACAATATCAATCTCATTACGATATATCTTCAAGTACTCATCATACTTTTCCCCATTAGAAAGTCCACTATGAAATATTGCTACTCTAGAACCAAAACGACTATAAAACCTTGATATCATTTGGGTTGTCAAAGATATCTCTGGAACCAACATAATAGCTCTCTTACCCATTTTAATTACCTTATCCATAAGATTCATATAAACTTCTGTCTTGCCACTTCCTGTAACACCATATAAAAGATAAGTATCATGCTTACTTAAATCAACCATCCCTACTGCCTTAGCTTGGTCTCTAGTAAGTTCATTTTTCTTACCGTCCTTACTTTTCAAAACATTAATACGGTATTTCTGCACCTTTCTAACTAAAACAATTCCTTCTTCTATTAACTTATCCAAAGCACTCTTTGAACTAATCTCGCCCTTTAACATTTCTTTTTTAATACTTAATTCTTTAATAATTTCAATTTGAGCTTTCCTTGTCTTATGTTCCTTAATATAATTATCATAATTCTTTTCTTCATTCAAATACACATAAGTCTCATACTTAGTATAATTAACATTCTGGTCTTTTATCTTCAAAGACGAAGGTAACATTGTTTGATAAGCTACTATCTTACTACATAAAGTCTTACTCTGTAAGTACTCCCCCAAATCCAATAATTCTCTATCTAATATCAAATTTTCATCTTCAATCGAAGCAACACTCTTTAATTCATATTCCGTATTATTCTCCTCTTTAATATCAATAACAAATCCATTTATTACCCTATTATTAAAAGGTACCTTTACTTTCATTCCTACTTTCAAAGTACCTCTCATCTCTTTAGGTATGATATAAGTAAATGATTTATCTAAAGCTTTATTCGTATATTCAATTAAAACCTGGGCGTACATAACATAACCTGCTTTCTTTTTCTAATTATAACTTGTTCAATAGAAATACGCAACAAAGAAAAAGAACAGATTTCTCTACTCCTCATTCATTTCTAAATTTATCGTCGTATCTATTATCTTATCTAGAATAGTCATATCCCTACCTATCTTTTTAATATAGTCTTTCCCATACGTCGTTTCTAAATAAGTTAGTACTTTATTTAAATAATTTTTATCTAACTCAAATATCTCTATATAATTAATAATGATATCGTCTAAGAAATAAAAGCCTTTATCCTTTAATAAATTATATATCTCGGTAAAATTCTTACTATCAATACTCTTTAAATACTTTATATCATAATTACTATAAAGAATATCTAAGTAAATATCACTTAAGTACTTATCAAATATCATTTTCTAGCCTCATTTCTGCCATATGTTTTAATTATGTTTTCTAAAGAAACACCATATTTATTTAGAATATCTACACTACTCATTTTAAAGATATTCAAAAGTTTTCCTTTACTATCAACAATCTCTTCTCCTCTATCAAGTAAGAAATTTATTTTACTTTTTAGTTCGATTAATGATACCCTATCTAAAACATCTTTGTTTATCTTCTTATCTATCTTAACTGAACACTCATTATCTAAGTAATTTGCAATATCTTCTTTATTAGCTTTTACATCCCATACCATGCTGAGACTTTCTAATTTTTCAATTTGTTCTTTACTTATCTTATTAGTGCTTTTACCATTATAGGCTTTACGCTGACAGCCAATCCATTGACCCAACTTTTCTCCACTAGGCGTAACATATAAAGACGTTATTTTCAAATCACAATGTTCATTATAGTATATTCTAGCCAGCTCGTACATACGGTTCCATTGATAATCACTAACATCCCATACCATCCCAATATCTTCCAATTTAAGGATTTGCTCATTTGATATCGTAGCTTTATTTCTATTAGCATAAGCTTTGCGTTGATTAGCAACCCATACACCCAAGGTTTCACCTGACGAAGTTTTATATAATTGGGGAACTAATAAATTACCATGAGTTTCATAATATGATTTAGCATATTCATACATCTTATCCCACTGCGTATTATGAATGTCCCATACCATACCAATATTTTCTAATCTTTTGATTTGTTCTAAAGTTATCTTATTAGTACTTTTCCCATTATATGCCTTACGCTGACTGCCAATCCATTGACCAAGCTTTTCCCCACTAGATGTCACATAACTATTTGGTACTTGCAAGTTACCATTCTTTTCATAATAATCCTGAGCTAACGCATACCAACTATCCCATTGATTATCTTTGGTTTTCCATACCATACCGATTTGGTCTAACTTCTCTTTTTGTTCTAAAGTTAAATTATTGTTTTTATAAGCCTGACGCTGATTAGAAATCCATGTTCCTAAGGTATTTCCTGATGAAGTCTTATATGATTGCGGAACTAATAAATTACCATGAGTTTCATAATATGATTTAGCATATTCATACATTTTATCCCAGTAATAATCATAAGGTTTCCAAGCCATGCCTATTGCCTCCAACTTAGCTATTCGCATTAGAGACATCGTTTTATTTGAATTGTTAGCGTACGCTTTACGTTGTTCATTTATCCAAATTCCAAGTTTTTTTCCCGATACAGTAACATAATTAATCGGAATTAATAAGTTATTATGATCCTTATAATAATCAGCTGCTAACTCATACATTTGATTCCACTTGTAATCTAGAATATCATTCCATATCATTCCAATAGATTCCAATTTAACTATTTGTTCATAAGAAATTTTTTCTCGTCCCGTATGATTGTAAGCAGCACGTTTATTAGCAATCCAACTGCCGAGTTTTTCACCATTAGGTGTTACATAACCATCTGGCACCAACAAATCGCCATTTTCTTTATAATAATTTTCTGCTATTTTAAACCACTTATCAAATGTCGTTACTGAATCTAATTCTTCTTCTAATTCATTTTTCAAATCAACAAAAGAGCTCATAACACTGCCCATTTTAAAAATACCATCTAAATATTCTTTTTCTTTTTTCTGCAAGTGTTCTAAATTATTAAGTCTTTCCTCTTCTTTAATAGGCATATTCCATAAATCAATTATAGAACCCGTTCTCAATATTTCTTGAATAATAATTTTATCTTTAATCTTAACTTTTTCCAACAAACTATCGTCTTGAAAATAATTAATATACTTATTTAAAATAATACCCAATTTAACAGAAAAAAATCTTTCTTCTTTCAATAGGCTATTTTCTTCTGGGTACTTACCATTTTCTTCTATCCAAGAGACAATTCGTTGTAAATATTCTAAATCGTTCTTTAAGTATTCATTATTTTTATTTAAATCTACTGTATAAAGATTATTAACTAAATCAATAACAATCGGGCTATCGCTTTCCTTATAAATATAGCCGTCTTCTCTTGAAGCAATACACCTTCCTAATTCTTGATAAAACAATATTCGGGAATTTTTTGAGAGTGGTCTTAACCAAATGATGCCTTTAACCCCAGATAAATGGGCGCCTTCATTAAGCTTATTTAAAACAAATAACAAATTTGGTTTACCCGAAGACTTTTCGTTAAAACTAGAAAGTTCCTTATCATTACGTGCCTTACTATAACTACCTAATAACGAATTAGTATCAAGCATATCTTTAGTTTTTTCTTTAATTTTTTTAGATAATTCTTCTTTTTCTAACCTTTCCCAACCCAGGTACTTAGTAATTGTCCTTACCATTATACTATTTAAAGTATCTAAAGCCTTTGGTTTATTTTGAATATCAATAGTATCAAGTAATAAGATATCTTCTTTTTCCTTATTTAAAAAGACCAACTCTTCCTTACTTAAAGTCTCATTTCCAACAATCTTATTATAAATCAAACTTATAGTATCACCATTAACCTGCATATACGCATTAGAATACAAGTATTGTCTTACTAACGCCATATAATCTTTTATAAGTCTTTCCGCAGTCGTCTTACTTACACTTTCACCATCAACAGTCTCATAAGTACCATCATCGCGTCTATTTACCGGTAAAAACACCACATACTTACCATTTTTCTCTAAATTATCACCAAGTATTTTTTCAATACCTGTACTATTAACAATACTTCTACGGCATAATTCATACTTTTTCGTTAAATCATTCTTTTTATCGTCAGCGCCTAACATCGCAAGGTCTTCATTTAGTTCTTGTAAAGCCCCACTACTTTCAAAAGAATATAAGCAGTTAATAAACTTAGGATTTGGTAATATGCCTTCCACAATAGCGTCAACCAAAGTTTTGTACATAGCTAGATGTCTGCCTAAAATTAAGTCCTTATCACTATAGCCAAAGTACTTAGCCCAAATCTCTCCCATATCTTGTTCGTCTCTATCTCGCTCTGGAGTTGCTGTAATTCCTAAAACTTTAACTTTCTTCTTATTCTGTCTATCCATTAACTTCTTAACATACTCATACCATTCTGGCGCCCCACTTCGATGTAACTCGTCTAAAATAATAAAATCATATTCCGCATTGTATTTTTCTTTTAAGTCCTTATTATTACTATCTTTTAAATCTTGATAAGTCGCTAAAGTTAAATTATTAAACAAAGTATGATAATCATTATAACCATATAGCATTTTAACATAGTGCTTAATTTGTCCTAAAATTATATCATTAGGCGCTAAGTACAATATTTTTTTATCTCTTCGTTGCAACATCTCATATAAAGCCACAAAACTTTTACCTAAACCCGTTGGCATAACTGCAGCGGCAAAACTTTTTCCTTGATACAGCTTATCAATATTAGTTACTGCTTCCCTTTGAACACTTCTTAAAGATAAATTATAGTCTTTCAACTTATTATACCCAATATACCCTTTTAATTGTTCTAAAATGATTTTAGCATTGTTTTTAAACTCTTCATTATTGGATACTAAAGTTGCTAACATAGCTGTAGCAATCTGTTCAAAGTTTGGCAAACCTTTAACTTTATCATAAAAGTCCATAAAATTACGACTAACTAAATCATTAATTATCTTTTTTCGTTGTTCTATGTTCAAAGAAGTCTCAATTCCCATACTAGATAAATCAACTATATCAATAATGCCATTCGCATACCATTCTTCTTTATTTTGTGGTTCAATATTTTGCGTTCCTACATAGTTACTAAACAAAGTATTAAAGGCATTTTGAGGACTATTAAATAAATTACTTATATCATTTATGCTTAAAACATTAATATAATCTACAATGCTTTGATATTCTTTAGGTATCGTAAGTGATATAGTATCACTTACCTTATTATCATATTTGATATTTCTACTCATAATATTTGGCTCAATGCCAAAACAACTATTTAAAATTTCCTGTAATGTATCGCTATATTTATCTTTCAGCAACACCTGTAATGTTTGAACAGCATTAAATACTCTTACCTTAGACCTAGCAACATACATGTCATTTAAATATAGTTCCCGAGCGGCTTTATAACTAATCTTGCCACCAGTTAAATTATATATATTATCCAAGCTCATGTCTAAGTTTTGCTCATCAAACTTACTATAATCAGCATCCAAAACTTTATTTCTAACCTCAGCTAAATTAGCAATCAAATACTCTTTTATCTCTCTAACCTCTTTAGTTTCAGGCACCTGTTGTAACAGACCCATAACTTCAGCTAAAGAAGACGATATCGAAATAATCTTTTCTTGCGGAATAGCCTGGTAATACTCAAGCTCCCTCGAAGAAAACGCTGAACCCATAGTTTGAATTACAAATCTATTAGTTTTCCCTTTAACCACTTCAAAATCTAAAACATCTAAAAGCATAACTAATTTATCTTTAGCTAAGTTTTCCTCTGCTGTATAACCTTCATATGACTTACTATCAATAAAAGTTAACCCATTTTGAAATCTATTCGATGTAAAATCCGTATATTCCTGCGGCAAAGTTTCTTTAATATTATCAAGTTGGCTTTTATTAACAGCATTTCTTATCGCATTAATGTAATACTTTTGTAATTCGTCTAACTCCCTCTCATGCTTAGCAATATAATCTTCTACCCGCTTTGCTATCTCTTCATAAATATACTTTCCGGCATTAAACGTCGTAACTCCAAGTTCCTGCTTTGGTACTTTAACAATTATATACTTGTCTTCATAATCTCCTCGTCCATACATCAAACACACATTAGCGTCACTACTTAAAGAAATACAATTAGTATCTTTATCGTAATGCATTTTAACATGATTAACCATTTCTTCTAAAGTCAATGAAGAATTAGCATTGTATCTTTCTTCTCTCTTAAAAAACTCTCTATCCGTAATAATTTTAGCGATATTACCAGCACTGTCTAAAATTGACTTATCCTTAATACCCGCCAAATCTCGCATATTTAACGCTCTAAAAAAATAATAATACCCATCATCCTGATAACAATTATTTAAGTTAAATAAATCTTTCATATTATCGTCACCTACTATTACATAATACCATATTTCACTCCAAAGAAAAAGAATAGATTTCTCTACTCTTAATACTCACAGTTACCTGGAGTTCTAGGATATGGAATAACATCACGGATATTATCAATACCTGTTAAATACATTATCAAGCGTTCAAAGCCCATACCAAATCCTGAATGAACTGTCGTTCCATACTCTCTTAATTTTAAATACCAGTCAATCTCTTCATAATTAACATTAAATTCTTTCATACGACTAAGAAGTTTATCGTAATTTTCTTCTCTTTGAGATCCTCCCATTAATTCACCAGAACCTGGTACTTCTAAATCAACCGCTGCAACAGTCTTATTATCCGGATTTAACTTCATGTAATAAGCCTTAATATCTTTTGGCCAGTTCTTAATAAATACTGGACCATTAAAGTAATTAGTTAGATATTTTTCATGTTCTTTAGCAATATCTTCGTTATAATCTGGTTCAAACTCCCATTTAACATCAGCTTTCTTTAAGATATCAATAGCATCTTTATGGTCAATACGTGCAAAGTTTGAAGAAACTAACTTCTCTAACTTTTCAATAAGTCCCTTCTCTACAAAACTATCTAACATTTTCATTTCGTCTTTACAATGTTCTAAAACATAAGAAACAATATACTTCAAGAAATCTTCTTCAATATTCATTAGCTCCTCTAAGTCACAGAAACATATTTCTGGTTCAATCATCCAAAATTCATTAGCATGAGTCTTAGTATTAGAGTTCTCCGTTCTAAAAGTTGGTCCAAAAGTATAAATCTTCTTAAAGGCATGAGCAAAAGTCTCTCCATGTAACTGACCACTACCCGTAATATAAGCCAAACGTCCAAATAAATCCTTAGACATATCAGCCTTACCATCTTTCATAGGTATATTATTCAAATCCAAAGTAGTTAACTTAAACATTTGATCAGAACCTTCACAATCAGCAGTTGTAATTAAAGGCGTATGAACATAAGTATAATTATTCTTTTGAAAATATTCATGAATAGCCATAGCGGCTATGCTTCTTACTTTAAATACCGCATGAAACAAATTAGTACGAGGTCTTAAATAAGCTACACTTCTTAAATATTCTCTTGTATGTCTTTTAGGTTGAATAGGATAATCTTCTGGACAATCTCCTAAAAGTTCTAAATTTTCTAAAGAAAGTTCAAACTCTTGTCCAGATCCTTGAGACTCTACTAAAGTCCCACATACTTTAATTGAAGATCCAATATGTAATTTTTGAATCTCTAAGAAATCTTTTAAATCCTTCGTATATACAACTTGTAAAGGATTTTGACTAGTTCCATCACTTAAAGCAATGAAACCAAAATTAGATTGTTTACGATGATTCTTAATCCATCCACAAATACTTAACTTTTTACCAATATCTTCTTTTTTAATATCAACTATATCTAACATAATATTCCTTCCTTCTATGGATTTAATCTATTAGGTCCTCTAAATAAGAATTGTGTTTCTTTAATTGAAGATAATCCTAATAATAACATTGTAAGTCTATCTACCCCAATAGCAAAGCCACCATGAGGAGGACAACCATATTTAAAGAATTCTAAGTAGAATTCAACATCCTTCCCTAATCCTTTTTCTTTTGCATTCTTAACAATTTCTTCATAACGATGTTCTCTTTGCGCACCAGTTGTAATTTCCGTACCACGCCAAATTAAATCATAACCTTGTAATTCGCCATTTTCGTCTCTCATATGATAGAACGCCCTTTTAGCGGCACTAAAACCAGTAACAAAAATAAACTCACTATCATACACTTCCTTAGCAAATCTACTTGTAAGCTTCTCAGCTTCAGCATTCATATCCCCAATATCCTCAGTCGGAATGACATAACCATATCTTTGATTTAACTCTTGATACAAGTCTTGTAATTTAATTCTAGGAAAATGTTTCTTAGGAATAACAACATCATTATTAAATACTTCTTTAATTGTCTCATCATAACGTTCTTTAACTTTAGTTAATCCGGCAATTAGCAAATCTTCTTCTAAATTCATAACATCTTCATAAGAATCAATATAACTAAACTCTAAATCAAATGATGTAAACTCAGTTGCATGTCTATTAGTATTAGAATTTTCCGCTCTAAATGCTGGCGCTACTTCAAATATTTTAGACATTCCTGCAGCCATAGCCATTTGTTTATAAAATTGTGGTGATTGAGCTAAATAAGCTTTTCTATCGAAGTACTTAACTTCAAACACTTCACTACCTGATTCTGATGCTGCCCCTAGTAACTTAGGAGTATGTATCTCCGTAAAATCATTCTTATATAGATAATCTCTCATACCAGAAACCATAGTTGATTCAATTTGTCTAACTAACATGTTTCTCTTGTTTCTTAAATCTAACCATCTATAATCTAATCTCGTATCAATACTAACACCATCTAAGTTATTATAATCAAATGGTAAGCCTTCGGCTTTTGAAGTAACCTCAATACTACTTGGAACAATCTCCATTCCCCCTAACTTAACAGCGCCATTTAAAACTAATTTTCCCATAACTTTAAGTGTACTATCAACACTAACATTACTCATAATATCAAGCAATTTAGAATTAGCCTCATCACTCTTTTCAATAGTCATCTGAACACTACCAGTACTGTCTTTTAAAATAACAAACATAACCCATTTCTTATCTCTAATTGTCTCTACAAACCCACTAAAACTTATTTCCTGACCAACATAATTTTTTAAATCTTTTACATATATTTTTTTCATTTTTAATACCTCTCTCTTTTTAAACTATTACCTTTTATCATATTTACATAATTATCAGCAAGCATACTATAATCACACTTATCTAAATAATATTTTCTATTTGCTAATTGATATTCTATAACATAATCTCTAAATTGTCCAAACAAAGTTTTCAAATTTTCAGTATTAATATTTTCTAATCTAAAATCTAAATACCCAATATCTTTATTATTAAATAATAAATCAAATCTATTTGTATCATAAGTACTTAGTGTTACATACTCACTATCAAATACTCTATAATCCCATAATGGCGATTTTATTCTCACTCCCATATTATCAGCTTCATAAATTAAACCCATCTTGTAATATGTTACTTTACAATTTCTTTGTTCTAATCTACTATTTATTAAATATTCATAATTTTTATTAGTCAAGCGATGCAATATCTTACAAAAACAAAACATCATATGATTTATATTTAAATAATTAACATATTCATAAGTAAAATCTTTTTCTTTTAGTATCATAAATCCTCCTGTAAGATCCAAAAAAATCTATAACGTAAGAACGAGATTACCCGTGGTGCCATCTTACTTTATAGACTTCTATCTACCTTTATTATGTATTTAACGCATTACATACGAGATATACTTTCCTTGGTTGTTTTTCATTATACTAACTTATTAGTTTCCATCAACCACTAACTTTCTTTAAAGTATCATATAATTACTCGTCCAAAATATCTACATTTCCCATTGTATTAAATTATTATTGCCTTGTCAATCTAATTATTTTTATTTTTAAATAACTTTCTAACTAAAGTTTCTTTATTAGCCTTAATATCAATATACTTTTGATTTAAAACATTACTTTGATTAAGAACAGACTTAGTACGAAGCAAAAACTTATTATTTCCTATATAATCCATAGTAAAAAATTCCATATCCATTGAACCATTTTTCGCTGTAATAAGTAAATCCTCAAAACCATCATTACCTATAGTTGGATAATCTCCATAAATTCTAAAATATCTTATCTCATCAATTGATTTAGGCATCCAATTACACGCTAAGCCCATAGTCGCTAAATTCATCCTATTAGCATTCTCCATAGTTTCAATATCATCATCACTAGGTATAGCCTTTACCCCCATTAAATATCCATCTTTTTTATTATATGCCACTCTAACGGCACCACTTCTATTTAATATATAAAAGCCATCATAACTTTCGGGATCAAGCATCTCTTCTAAAGTACTTCTATCAACTAGATATTCTTTATAATCTAAGTTTTTCTTATTCTTTATAATACCTTCTTCTAATACAGTTGCAACCTTACCATCATCCATTCTTGTCTTTAAAAAATTAAAAACTTGAAACCCATTATAACCATCCATTAATCTAAAATATAAATCATAATAATTAAATTTTTTATCTAATTCTTTAAATACCATATTACCTTGTTTAAAATATACTACTTCATCACAATTTAGAATTAATCTAGTACCTGTTTTAATGCTTGGATACAATACATACATGTTGTTTTTATCTAAATTTTCTATTGTTTTCATAACCTCTCCTTTTGGCATACTACTTATTGTAGTATTTTAAGTACCTAAAGTCAATGTCATATTTTAGCTTTTTTTAGCAACTGATTCTATATTTTGTAATTCAAAACGATACTTTTGTTTAACATTGGGATATTTTTCATGGTCAACCTCGCTTAAAAACATATCCTTTGGTCTAATGTATAAGCCATTATCCCCATATAAAGCCCGGTATATAACATACTCATTTCTATCTTCACTATGAATAGCAACATCACAAACTAAATAATAATCTCCTTTAAAATGTTTATAAACCCCATTAATTTTTAATTCATTCATATTTTACCTCATCTTTCTATCTTAATTTTAATACAAAATTTTCTTTGTAGCAATCGAAAAAACACGACTTAAAGTCGTGTGCTTAATTAACAATCAAGTTCATTTTTCATATTTTTTATTGCCGTATCTATTTTCTTACTTTGAGCTTCTTCTAACTTATACCAATTAACACTGTAAGCATAGTTAAATAACTCTTTAGCAAGATTGCTTAAACTATCAAACTCTTTTTTAAATTCTTTATATATAGCTTCACTAGAAGCTTCATTTAATGCCGTTGCATAGTTAGCAGTCATGTTTTTCACAGTCTCTAATACATCATATAAAATATATTTACATTCCATTATTTAACCCCACTTTCTAATAACTTTATTAACTTACAAGCATTGTTTTCTACTATATCTCTAGTATTTTCAAGTAAGTTACATAAATTTTCATCCTCACACATATCTAAGTAATGTGCTACTTTCTTCAAGGTTGTATCATTCCATTTAAACATATCTTCAATGTATGATAAATCTTTTGTTGAAATCATTTTTGGCCAACTTGCCATATAATCACCACCCATTATTATGATACCAAAATATTATTATATTACTCTGGTACTTTTTGGAAAAAAAATTACCACATCTCTGTGATAATTTAACTAGATTATTCTGCTTTCTTAGTAGTTTTCTTAGCAGTAGTAGTCTTTTTAGTAGTAGTTTTTTTAGTTTCAACTTTTTTAGTTTCAACTTTTTCAGTTGTAGCTTTTTTAGTTGTTGTTTTCTTAGCAGCAGTCTTCTTAGTTTTAGCAGCATCTTCGCTAACTTCTTTTACTGAAGCACTCTTACTAGCAGCTACAGCCTTTGGTTCATATTTCTTACCATTTAAAGCATCTTTAGCAATTACAACTAAACTTGTGAAAGCCTCAGGACTATCAATAGCAAGTTCAGCTAACATTTTTCTATTAACTGTAACACCAGCTAGATTTAAACCATTAATGAACTTAGAGTATGAAATTTCATTCATTCTACAAGCAGCATTAATTCTTGTAATCCATAATTTTCTAAAGTTTCTCTTATTTTGTCTTCTATCTCTAAAAGCATAATTTCCACTATGGAATACTTGTTCTTGAGCAGTTTTATATAATCTATGTTTAGAACCAAAATATCCTTTAGCTTCCTTTAATACTTTTCTTCTTCTGTTTTTAGAAACAGTTCCACCTTTAACTCTTGTCATTTATTACACCACCTAACTATAATACGTCCTTTAAACGATTTGCAAAACCGTTATTTAAAACGCCTTTATTTCTTCTTTGTCTTGTTTGTTTAGCTGAATCCTTAGCTGTTTTATGATTACCATTACCCTTCTTATAAGTTACGGTACCATTTTTCTTTACTGTTAAAACTTTACTACTTGCTTTATGAGTTTTTTGTTTACTCTTTGCCATAATATATACTCCTTTCAAATTCTATATTATTTTTTTGGTGCTAATAGCATATACATATTTCTGCCTTCTAATTTTGGTTTTTCTTCAATAATTGCTACATCACTTAATTCTTCGGCAAAACGATTTAAGACATCAAGGCCAAGTTCAGTATGAGCCATTTGTCTTCCTCTAAAATGAATAGACGCTTTAATTTTATGTCCTTTAAGTAAATAATCTTTAGCGTTCTTCTTTCTTGTATTAAAGTCCCCAATATCAATAGTAACTGATAATTGATACTCTTTTACTTCTTTGTTGCTTTCTCTTTGTTTCTTTTGCTGTTCCTTAAGTTTTTTCTTCTTTTCATAGCGATACTTATTGTAATCCATAATTTTAGCTACGGCTGGAGTATTAGATCCATTCATTAAAACTAAATCTAATCCGGCATAACTGGCTAAAGTTAGGGCATCGCTTCTTTTTTTTACTCCAAGTTGTTCTCCATTTGGACCAATGACCATCATTTCCGAAACTCTAATCTCGTCATTAATAGGCATATCATTCTTTACATTTGCTATATAAACGCACCTCCACTAATCAAAAAGGCAGATACCTAGTATCCACCTTTATATAACCAAATTTAAGTTTTATGGCATTAACCTATTTTCCTTTGAAAATCAGGTGAATTTGTGGATACAAATTTCTTTCCTCTTCAATAACAATTAAGATTATACCATATTTTATGCCGTTTGCAAGGCTTTTATTGCATTTTTACCAATTAAATTGCATTTTTGTTAGCAAATATTACTTATTTAAGGTTCTAGAAGCAATCTCATCCGTTATTAATTTAACAAAATCACTTTGAGAAACTGTTGTAGTCTCACTACTTCCATACATACGATAAGAAATTTCTTTACTATTAATCTCTTTATCTCCTAAAACTACATTATATAATGTCTTCTTCATTACCGCTTCTCTTAACTTATAACCAAGTTTCTCATTTCTATCATCCAAATTAACTCTAATATGATTTTTAAATAATAAGTCTCTAATTTCTTTAGCATATTCTAAATGATACTCATTATTAACCGGAATAATATTTACTTGAACAGGAGCAAGCCATAAAGGAAGTACACCCTTAGTTTCCTCTAATAAGAAAGCAATAAATCTATCTAATGAACCTAGTATGGCGCGGTGAATTACTACTGGTCTTACCTTTTCGCCATCTTCATTAATATATTCAAGCTCAAATCTCTCTGGTAATTGATAATCTAACTGAATAGTAGATAATGTTACATCATGACCAATAGCGCTTCTTACTTGAACATCTATCTTAGGGCCATAAAATGCTGCCTCACCCTCGGCTTCATAATATTCAGCACCAGTATTCTTTAAAATATTACGTAGAGCATCTTCACTCTTAGTCCATAACTCATCATTACCAAAATACTTTTCTTGATTATTAACATCTCTTAAAGATAATCTAAATTTATAATCTTTAAATCCAAAGTCTTTATAAACATCTAAAATTAAATCAATAACCCCTTTAACTTCCGCTTCAATTTGATCAGGACGACAGAAAATATGGGAATCATTTTGGGTAAATGCTCTAGTTCTTTCAATACCACATACAGCCCCACTAGCTTCATATCTAAAGTCATTAGCAATCTCAGCAATTCTAACTGGTAAATCACGATAAGAATGTAATTTACTTCTAAACATTACCATATGGTGAGGGCAATTCATTGGTCTTAAAACATAAGCTTCATCATCTAACTCCATTTGAGGGAACATATCATCTTTATAATGATCCCAATGTCCCGAAGTCTTATATAAATCAACATTACCTAAAGAAGGTGTCATAACATGTAAATATCCTAACGCAATCTCTTTATCCATAATATAATCTACTAAAGCACGTCTAACAATAAAACCATTAGGAAGCCACATTGGAAGTCCCTTACCAACTAAGTTATCAAACATAAATATTCCTAGGTCCTTACCTAACTTACGATGATCCCTTTGTTTAGCTTCTTCTAACTCTTCTAAATGCTTATTTAAATCTTCTTCACTCTTAAAGCATACCCCATATATTCTTTGAAGCATTTTATTTTTAGCATCACCCTTATAATAAGCCCCACTAAATTTAAGTAACTTAAAATGCTTTAATTCTTTAACGGTATCTACATGAGGTCCTCTACAAAGGTCGGTAAAGTCTCCTTGCGTATAGCAAGATATAACTTCATCATCTCCCATATTTTCAATCAAATCTACTTTATATGGATCATCTTTAAACATTTCTAACGCTTCAGCCTTGGAAATTTCATGACGAACTATTCTTTTACCATCCTTACTAATTTTTTTCATTTCTTTTTCGATTTTACCTAGATCATCTTCCGTTAAAACTTTATCTCCTAAGTCCATATCATAATAAAACCCTTCTTCAATTACCGGTCCTACCCAAAACTTAGCCTCCGGATATAAATGTTTTACAGCTTGTGCCATTAAATGAGCACAAGAATGGTTCATTACACTTAATTCTTTATCTTCTTTTATATTTATCATAATTATCTTTTCCTTCCTTTATTTTCTTCTAAGACACCAGGATGATTAATCATAGTATCTTCAATTAATTTATTACGTATATTTCTTCGACTTTCCAAAACCTTATCATTTTCTTCTAAAGCCGTTGTTCTTCTGTCAATGGCTTTTTCCTCTTCAGTTTCAATAGCAATAGTCGTTAACTCTCTTGCTAAAGCTTTCTTTAAATACTCAATTTTAGCATTAATTTGTTCAATCTTTAAAGCATCTTCTTTTGAAGTCATTTTTAATGCTACTTTAAGCTCAAATAACTCTCTTTTTATTTCTTTAATAACCTCATTTTCCTTTAAAATAAAAATCCCTCCTTAAAAATAAAAACCACACAACTTGCAAGGAGCAAATTATGCGGTACCATCCTATTTTTCACTTAATTATGGATAACGGCTTTAACCGGGTATTAGTTTCCTAAACCAATTCATGAGGAGTAATACTAAGCCCATTAATTAGTTTCCACCAACCACTAACTCTCTATCTAATTAGTACTCAAGTATCATGTCTCAATCAAAATCATTAATCTTATTTTAGTTTTTTTTATAGCCTTTGTCAATAGTATTTAAAATTTCATTCTAGGATTTTTCAGTAATCTTTCCTGATACCCTAAAACTTGATGACATTCATGATTAACTTGATTATCTTCATGACGTAAAAATTTTCTATAATCTTCGGCCGTATACTTTGTGGTATAACTAAAATCATCCATAATTTCATAATACAATCCATTACGATAGCTTATCGTAAAACCATCTAAATAATTCTTTAAATTTTTATCGTCTAGTAAAACATAACCTTGTTCTAAAATATCTTTACTTAACTTAAGTCTATCTTTATCCATCAGCATAAATACTCCCGGATGACAATTTGGTCCGTACATTAACCCTAACTTATTTAGAATATTATTACTAAGATAGAAAAATTGACTATACGTTAAATCAACTATATACTTTTTATTATTTTCTTCAACAATATTAAAACAATGATACCCATTACCATCATAAAGACAATCCTCTTTACTGTATCCGGGATATATCATAACCGTCTGACACTTCAAACCTTGTTTTAAAGCCACTTTAGTAAAAGCCTTACTTACCCTTAAACAACTATTGGCTAAATCTATCATTGTAAAGGTCTCTTTATTAAAACCTAGATGTTCTTTTAAAATACCTTCTCTTACTACTTCTATAATACTTTCAATCTCTTGCGTATCGTTACTCTTTATTTCATAATCAATTATTCTATAGCCTCTAAGTAATCTTTCAATATCTAAAAGTTTATCAAATAATACCTCATATTGTCTAATAAACTTTCCATTTTTTAAGTACTTAGGCTGAATAGCTTTAAAGAAACGATAAATCTCATTACCAAGCTCTGTCGCATCTTCTCTACTTAAGCAAACATGTCTAATTATATTTTCCCACTCTTCTAACTTTTTATAATATTTATACGTTGCTAAATCCATTTATTTCCTCATTAATTTACGTTCTAACTCAGGAATTATTTCTTGACCACGACTAGCTATATGATTATATTCTGCCTCTTCAATACTACTACCAAAATTCTTACTTAGAAGATAAGACTTAGTAGTCATGTTACTTACATTAGTTACAATAAAAACAAAATAATCAACACTTTTATTTCTCATAATACATGGTATTTCTTTTAAAATAAGAGGAATTTTATTTAAATCATCTTCTGTAACTTGAACATAACTAGAATAAACTCTATTGTTATTTATCTCATACTTCTTTAAACCATTTAAAGTACAAGCCTTCAAATCACTCATATCCGTAATTGATAAACCATCTAAATACATCTCATCCTTATTTAAATCATACTTAGCAATTAAATTCTTACACTCTACAATATCACTAGGAGTAGTTTTCGTTGATTTTAAAGACAAAGTATCAATATAAGAAGCCGCCACAACTAAATTAATCTCTTGCTTAGAAAACTTATATATATTTTTATACATATTATATATTAGAAGAGCCGCTGACGCTGTATGACAATACTTTACTAAGTAAGGTAATTCTTGCTTCGTTGGATGATGATCAATTGCCATTATTACTGATGGAATATTTCTCAAATCAACACTATGATCAACTAAAACACTATGTATATCCTCATCTAACTCATATTTCTTTTCATAGCGTCTATAATCAACATGATATTTATTACATAACTTAGCCGTATCTTTTAAAACCTCATCCGGTATAATAAAATCAGCCTCATACCTATACATTTTTCTGTAAATATTTTCTAAAAGCATGCCCGAAATAATACTATCAAAATCCGGATTTTCATGTCCTAAAATAACTAACTTCATAATATCCTCTTTCCAGTCAAGTTATTGTACTACATTATTTTCATCTTGTCTATAAGATAATTTTAGTGTATAATTTATGTAGAATAGAAAGGCTTAGGGATTGTATGAATAATAATAGTAATGTAACCGATAATACTATGGTAACAACCACAACTGTTAATAGCGATAATACAGTTACCTTTGCCCAAGAATCGACCAAAGATGATAGTGTCGTTTTCCGTGATTTTGATTATGACAAAACCCCTATCGTTGATTTAGTTAATATCATGATTGAAGATGCCGTTAATAAAAGAGCATCCGATATACACTTTGATCCCACTCCTGATTATTTAAATGTTCGTATTCGTATCGATGGCGACTTAGTTAATTATGCTAAAGTTCCTGCTAGTGTTAAAAAAAATCTTTCGACTCGTATTAAAATCATTTCTGGTATGAATATTACCGAAACTCGTCTACCACAAGATGGCGCGATTAAAATGACTTTAAACGAACGCCCCCTAGATATGCGTGTATCATCTCTTCCTATCGTTGATGGAGAAAAAATAGTTATCCGTATCTTAGATTACTCTCGTAGTTTAGAAGGCCTTGATTCCCTAGGACTTTCTCCTAAAAACTTAGACAAAGTTAAAAAAATGATTAACGTTCCTAATGGTATTATCTTAGTAACCGGTGCTACTGGTTCCGGTAAATCAACCACTGTATACGCTATGTTACAAAAATTAAATCAAGTTGATACTAATATTATCACAGTTGAAGACCCTGTCGAAATGAAAATACCTGGTCTAAACCAAGTTCAAGTTATGAGTGAAATCGGTCTTACTTTTGCTACTGCTCTTCGTTCTATCTTACGTCAAGACCCCGATGTTATAATGATCGGAGAAATTCGTGATGATGAAACTGCGCGTATTGCTGTTCGAGCATCAATTACCGGCCACTTAGTACTATCAACAATCCACACCAACAACTCCCTTAATACTATCGAACGTCTATTAGATATGGATGTTGAACGTTACTTACTAGGCTCCGCTCTAACTGGAATTATTTCTCAAAAACTTGCCAAAAGACTTTGCCCTAAATGCCGCAAAGCTCGTCCTGTTACTAAGTATGAATCACTAGTATTTAAAAAAGCTCTTAAACTAGATGTTAAAGAAATATATGAACCCGTTGGTTGCAAATATTGTGTTGGTGGTTATTTGGGACGTATTGCTATCCATGAAGTTTTAGATATCAATCAAGAAATTAGAGATGCCATTGTTTTAAATAAACGTAAAGAAGAACTAAGACGTCTTGCTTACTCAAATGATCATGCCACTACTCTTTTACAAGACGGCCTTATGAAAGTAATTAATGGTGATACTTCATTTGATGAAATTGTTAGAATTATTGATATTGATGATGACTTAGGTGAAGATGAAACTGATATTAAGAATGCCTTACTTGGTAAGACTGAACTTGTTACAGCTGATGATAATGATACAGACTATGAAGTTTTATAGTCTGTTTTTATTTAGTTAATTTTCTTATTTTGGTATCTAAAGTTACACTCTTTAATCCATCTAACTCAGTACTTATAATATCTAAAGCTTCTATATCATTCGATTGGCCTTTCGTCTTTTCTTCGATTAAACTATCTAAACTATTAGCAATTTCTAAAAAGTTGGGATATTTAATTAAAAGTTCATAGCTAGACAAATCTTTACTTTTTTTAGCTTCAACATACTTCTTCGCTAAATCTTCTATAGTTCCTGCTTCATAGCTCCAGTCAATCTCCGGATAATTTTTCATAGTAACAATATTCAAATACAAACTTCTAAGAAAGGGGTCATCTAATTTTTGTGTTTTTCTTGAAAGTTGGGCTAATTCTGGTTGCTTTTCTATTTCTTTTGCTGGCTCTTTAACCTCGACATCTACCAAATTATATTTTTCATCTAAGCACCTTATCATTTTATTAATATTTTTATTACTTCTAATTACCGACCAAACTTTTTTAAAACCATAATAAACCCACGTGCCTAAAAAGATGTTAGAGGTAATAGAAGTAGTACCTAAATAACTTGATTCTATCGATCCACCTAATATTAAGCCAACCCCCAAAAGAATAATCTTTGCTTTAACTAAGTCATTATCCAAAAGATTCCAAATATCATTTATAAAGCTATGTGTAAATAACCTTCCTAACACTTTGAAACGATGCTTATTAAGATACTTCTTTAAAATATCCGGTTTTTCAAAATTATTATCAAATATTCTTTTTTCTATTTTCTTATCATCTTTCGTGCCAACGATAAAATTATGCAAGCTATCTTCCGCTGAAGATCTCATTTCAAAATTATATTCAAAAACCCATTCCTCATTATTATCATGTAGATTAATTGCTTCATCAACTAGTTCTTTAATTTCTGGTTTTGTCAAATCCTTATCATACAAATTAACAAAATCCTCACTATCTCTTGAGTAATAACGAGAATAAATAAGCCACTTGTCTTGACTATGTTCTAATAAATATAAGCTACCATCCATATATTTTTTCTTTAAAAGGTCTTCTTTTAGTTTTTTTAATTTATTAATAATTTTCTGTGTATTAACCTCATCTAATTTTTGTAATAAATTATTTACTTTTACTCTATCTTCATTTTTAAATTTATAGGAAAAAATATTTCTAGAGCAATTTGTTTTGTTAAATATAATCTCTTTTTCGTCATAAGAAAAGCCAATACATTCTGGCATATTTAATTCATTTAATAATTGTTTATATAAATAATCTATAGTTACTTGTCTTCCATCTAATATAGCCATATTATTTTTAAAGTCAAATTCTATTTTCTTATCCATTTCTAATCCCCCATTTGTGCCCTATATCTTAGCATCAACCCATAAAAATTGCAAGAAAAAAGACAGTCAACTGACCATCTCTAATCTACTTTAAATCATTAACAATTGTTTTAAACTCCGTACCACGGTCTTCAAAGCACTTATATTGGTCCCAAGAAGCACATGCTGGTGATAACAACACAACATCCCCGGCTACTGCCTTAGATGCCGCATACATAGTCGCATCATGTAAATTATCAACTACTTTAACTTCAATACCAAGACCATTAGCCCACTTTTCAATTCGTTCTTTAGTTTGACCATAACATACGACCAACTTAACATTCTTCATTGCTTCATTTAATGGTTCAAAAGAATGTCCTCTATCTAAACCACCCATAATAAGAATTGTTGGTTTATCAAAAGCCTTAAGCGCAATATTAGTTGATACCGTATTCGTAGCTTTCGAATCATTATAATAGCTAATATCGTTTAAAGTTCTTACAAATTCTAAACGATGTTCAACACCACCGAACTCTCTTAATACCTTGCAAATAGCTTCATTAGAAACTCCATAATGTTTAACTACCCCTATTGCACACATAGCATTTTCATAATTATGCATACCTTGAAGTTTTATATCACTAGTCTTAATTATCTCTTCATCTTTATAATATATAACCCCATTTTTTATACATATATCAGCATCATTCTTACTACTAAAATATAATTTAGTTGATAAAATATCTTTAGTTAGCTCTACCTCATCACTATTTTCTTTATTTAAAATAGCTAAATCACTGGCTGTATGATTATTAAAAATACGTTTTTTAACATTCTTATAATTATCATAAGTATCTAAAAAATCAATATGTGTTGGGGTTATATTAGTAAGAACACTAACATTAGTTTTAAAATCATGCATATCACATAATTGTTGAATAGATATTTCTAAAAGTAAGATTGTTTTACTAGTTAGCTTATCTAAAACACTACATACAGGAAATCCCATATTACCAGCCATAACTACTTCTTTATTATCGGCTTTTAACATTTCATTAATAAGGTTAGTTGTAGTAGTCTTCCCATTAGAACCTGTAACTCCAATAATTTCCATATCTTTTGGAAAAAAGGAATATGCTACTTCAAGTTCATTAACAATTGGAACACCATACTCTCTAGCCTTTTCTAATAATGGATGTGTATATTTTATACCGGGATTTTTTACTACTAAGTCATATGATTCGTCAAAATAATTTTGCGGATAATCGGTAATTACCACCTTAGCGCCTAAATCAACTAGTTCACATATTTTATCTTCATCTTGTTTTTGTTTATCACAAATCATTAATTGATTATTGTGTTTAGCTAATACTTTAGCAACTTCATACCCACTACGGGCCATTCCTAATATAAATATTTTTTTATTTTCGTACATAATCTTCTCTTCTTTCTCTACTATATTCATATGTTTTATATCCCTCATTTGATGTATACCCCATTTCTGTTTCACTTATTATGCCAAGACTTTCAATTAATCTAATAGCCGGTTCATTTTCCACACTAACAAAGAATTTTGCCTTATTAAGTTTAGGATTTCTCATAAAAACATCATTTAAAGTTAGTCCTAAAATAGATTTGCCCATTCCCTTACCACGATATGCTCGGTTCAATCCAAATCTTAATTCCACACCATCATAAACATTAGCTAATTCATAAGCTCCAATTATTTTATCGTCATGTTCAATTATTCTAAGATTATTACTCGTAAATAAGAATTTCAAATCATTGCTGATTTTTAAGGCATCTTCTAATCTATAATCTCTAAACCCTACATTCATTTACTTCCGTAACCCCCTGACACTTTGGGCAAAAATAAGTACTCCGACCATTAATCTTCATATTTAAAATCGTTGTCCCGCACTTCAAACAAGGCATACCTTCTCTTTTATGAACGCATAAATATTGTTGAAATCTCCCGGTAACTCCTAAACTTGAAGTATAACTTTTAATCGTTGTACCACCCATTTTTATTGCCGCCTTAATTATCCTGTTGCTCTCCGTTACTATTCTTGAAGCTTCTTCTAAAGAAACATCGCAAGCTTTCTTCAATGGGTCAATACCTGCTGCAAACAATACTTCATTAGCGTAAATATTACCTAAACCACTAATAATTGTTTGGTCTAAAAGCACAGTCTTAATAGGTAGTCTCTTCTTTTTAAACTTATCTATTAAATACTTTGCCGTCAAATTTTCATCTCCTGGTTCCAAACCTTGTTTAGCAATCTCTTCTGCCGTCGCAAGCTCTTCTTTTTTAATCAAATTCATTCGGCCAAACTTTCTCGTATCATGATATCTCAAATCTGTATTATCCGTAAAAGTTATAATCACATGTTCATGCTTATTTAACTCTTCCTCATGATTCTTAATAAAATACTTACCTTCCATTCTTAAATGACTAAGTAAATAATAATCTCCTAAATCAAAGATTAACCACTTACCTCTTCTTTTAATATCAAGAAAACTTCTTCCCACTAAAATCTTCTTAAACTCTTCTAAGTTAGATTCAATCATTTTTGTATATCTAACATTAACACTTTTAATTGGTTTATTAAGAATTCTCTTTTTTAAAGTATTTCTTACTGTTTCTACTTCCGCTATTTCTGGCATAATATCACTTCCACTTCCATATTATACAACACTATTTCGTTTCATACCAGTCACTTCCGAAATCATGACTAACTTTTATTGGCACATCTATCTTTATAGCATTCTCCATTTTATCAGTTACAATCTTTGAAATTAATTCTCGTTCACTTTCTACGCAATCAAATATTAACTCATCATGTACTTGAAGAATCATTTTTGATTTAATATTTTGACGTTCAAACTCATCATATATTTCAACCATAGCTTTCTTCATAATATCTGCACAAGTTCCTTGAATTGGAGTATTAAGAGCAATTCGCTCTCCAGCCTGTCTAATCATATAATTCTTATTTTGTAATTCTTCAATAGTACGTTTACGATTAAATAAAGTTCTAACTACTCCCGTATCATAAGCTTCTTTAATAATACTATCCATATATCTTTTAACCCCTGGATATAATTCATAATACTTATCAATAAACTTCTTTGCTTCACTAGGTTTAATATTTAAATTTTCACCTAATCCAAAACCACTTATTCCATAAACAATCCCAAATATAACGGCTTTTGCTGTACTACGCATCTCTTTTGTAACTTCACTTTGAGGAATATTATGAATATCAGCTGCAACCTTAGTATGAATATCTTCCCCATTAATGAAGGCACTTTGTAACTCTTTTGATCCACTAATATGCGCTAGTAATCTAAGTTCAATCTGTGAATAATCACAGCTCATTAAAATATCGTTTGAAGGAAAAAAAGCTTTCTTTATTTTCTTGCCTTCCATATCTCTAGCCGGAATATTTTGCATATTAGGTTCTGCTGATGAAAGACGTCCTGTACGAGTCATATTTTGTTTATATGTTGTATGTATCTTTCCATCTTTTTTTATATAAGGTACTAATCCATCTAAGTAAGTATTATATAACTTCGTAATATTACGATACTCTATAATATTCTTAATAGCAGGATGATAATCAACTAACTTTCTTAAAGTTTCTTGATCCGTTTTATACCCCGATTTTATCTTCTTTGCAAAAGGCAAATTCAAATGTTCAAATAACACAACACCAAGTTGTCTAGGAGAAGCTACATTAAATTCCTCACCACACTGTTCTTGAATAAGCTTATCTAACTTATCAATCCTTTGTTTAACCTCCGCCCCTTGGCTTTCCAAAATATTTTTATCACACTTAATACCCGTAAGTTCCATATCAGCTAGTACTTTAATTAATGGATGTTCAATATCTTTATATAGATTAAACATTTCTTCTCGTTTTAGGCTTGTGACATACTCTTCCTTACTATCAAAAATATATCTACTCTTCTTTACAATATCACTAGGTTTAAAATCACTCTTCCTAGCCACATCATAAAAAGTAACATCATATCCCTTAGGATTCATTAAATAAGCAATATCATCTTTAACATTAAGTTCCAAAAGATAAGCCGCAATCATAATATCTAAGTAAGTATTATTAATCTTTATCCCTAAATCATTTAATAAACAAATATTCTTCTTTAGATCATACGTAACCTTTAACTTATCATTAATTTTTACCATAACATCTTTAATTAAAACTGGCGCTACATAATAATTATTTTTCTTAGTAGAAACACTCATCCCCACAATATTACCATCATGATAATCTTCTTTATCACATTCAATATAAAAAGAATAAATATCACTATCTTCTATCTCACTAGCATCCATAATATTAGTAAATCTAACATCGACATTATTAGGAGTCTCCTTCTTAAAATTCTTAATTAAAGAATAAAATTCTAAATCTTTATATATTTCGTAAAGCTTTTCTTCGTTAGGACCAGTATACTTAATATTATCAAAATTAACATCAATTGGTACATCCTTATATATAGTAGCCATTTCTTTCGATACAAAAGCCATCTCTTTATCGTTAATTAATTTATCTTTTAAACTTCCCTTTATTTCATCAATATGATTATATATATCTTCTAAGTCTTTATATTCTTTTAAAAGTTTAATGGCTGTCTTATCGCCAACTCCCCTAACTCCGGGAATATTATCTGAAGCATCCCCCGCTAAGGCTTTATAATCAATCATATGAATAGGTTCAAAACCCCAATCTTCTTTGAAATTAACTGGGTTATATTTAATATAATCTTTAGTTTTAAGTAGCTTCATTTCAACCTCAGGAGTAATTAACTGTAATAAATCTTTATCTGAAGAAACTATCAGTGCATCATATTCATTATTATTATTACAATACTTAGCAAACGTTCCAATTATATCATCGGCCTCATATGGCTCCAACTCATAGTACTTTATTCCCATCGCCGTTAATATATCTCTAGCAATAGGCATCTGCATCTTTAATTCCTCAGGAGTTTCAATTCTTCCCGCTTTATAAGTTTCATACTTTTCCTTACGAAAATTCTTTCCAATATCAAAAGCCACCATAATATATTCTGGCTTCTCTTCTCCAATTATTTTATGCATCATATTAACAAAACCATATAAGGCATTCGTAGCAACCCCTTTAGAGTTCTTCATTAAATTACCATTATACGCCGTTGCATAATACGACCTAAACATTAAATTGTTACCGTCAACTAATATAACTTTTTTCATATAAATCCTCTTTCTGTCTTAGAAAAAAAGACTAACCAACTACTTTGATTAGCCCATGCTCTAATTCTTCTAGTGCTCTTCCTAGTTCCTTTTTACTCTTGTATTCTGCCTCACTCATTTGATAATGTTTTGTTTCCATCATTTGTTTGGCACGACGAGAAGCGATATGAACTAATTTGTATTTCGAATCAACAATGTTTAATAACTTATCGATTGATGGGTATAACATAATATTTTCAGCTCCTTACATAGATATAATACTAAATTTTCTTTAAATTATATATACTAATTCGTAAATGTTTACACAATTTTACCTTTTTTAAACAATTTCAGCATATACTTTATCTAGAGTATCGTCATAAGAAAGTTTTATTTTAACTCCTAACATCGACGATTGATTTCTTGGATCTTTAACGTCATCATTTATAGTTACGATATATCCTGCATCAGCAAGTTCTTTTATAGTTACAATATACTCGTCTTGACTTTTAATTTCTTCTTTTTTAGTTTCCCCATATATTTCCGCATCTTTTAAATACATTCTTAAATCCGTTTTATAAGTATCTTCTCTTTTATCTTGAAATGCTAAGCTTAATTTAGGTAAGATTAAAACCGCTGATAACGCAATTATCCCAATTAGCACTAATAATTCCACTACTGTATAACCATTTTTCTTCATAACACTATCACCACTATAATTGTAGCAAATTTTTTTTGATTTGAAAAGAGCATGGCCTTGTTTTATTTTTATCTAATAAGTTTTATATCTATACACTAAAAAATGTAGTATTAAGTTTATTTGTTGAATACTTGACTTTAGAATATATTTATGATACCATGTATATAGATGAAGGAAACTTCATACAATAAAAAAGGAAATACCCAATTTTAGAGTGTTGGGTGTTGCCGTTTAAGGTTTACACCTAACAATAGTTAGGTGTGTTTTTTTGCTCATCCTTTAATTCCTAAAAAGAACTACAAGGAGGGCGATTTTTATAATATCAACAAGTTTATCTATTATTTTTAGAAAATAAAGTAAGATAATTTCTTTTGAGTTCATAAAATCCACCTCATTTCTAGTGTATATTCATACACAAAACGAGGCAACACACCAACTATTTGGGTACTTCCATTAAAAGTATACCAGCCATATTAATATATAGCAATAGTAAAATATACAATTTGCTAACTTTTTGTAGGAATATATCGTATATGTATCATTACTTGTTCAATCATTATTTAAATTTCATTTTTTTGATAATTCACTATCATTTGATTCAGTTAAATCGTCCAAGGCACTCTCACTAAGCATAGGAATGCTGCCATTTTTTACCGGACAACTATAAGTACTATTAGCACTATTCATTATATCGTCTAAATATTTTTTACTACTTTGACACATGGCATTATATAGAAAAAAGCCCTAAACAACCATTTAGAACTTTATAACCACTCCTTATACTTCTTAATATATATTTTCTTAATTACTAAAACAATTCCAAAGTATAACAATACTAAAATTATCAAGTATAAATAAAACACTGGAGGTAAAACCACAAAATTAAAAGTCTTAATCTTATGAAGTAATATTGGTGTTAATATAGTTAAGATACTAGCTAAAATTATCAAACCATTAAGTTTCTTACTAGCGTTAGACTCTATAAAAGGCTTCTTACTTGTTCTAACATTATAAATAATCATTAACTCTGTAATTAAACAAGTTACAAACCAGGCTGTTTGAAAATAATCCTTCATTCCATCACTATTATACCCCAAAACGAACCAAAAAATTAAGAAAGCTAAACAATCAATTACCGAACTAGTTATCCCCATAGCCTTCATAAATCTCGACAAATCTTTTGTATCCCACTTCTTAGGATACTTCAAAAACTCTTCATCTACATTATCATAAGGTATACCAATTTGAGAAAAATCATATATAAAATCTTGTAACAACATTTGAATAGGTAAAAGTGGTAAGAATGGTAAGAAAATACTTGATATCATAATACTAAACACATCACCAAAATCAGCACTTAAAGCCATTTTCATATATTTCATTATATTGCCATATACTTTGCGCCCTTCAATGACTCCGTCATAAACAACTTTCAAACTTTGTTTAAGAATAATAATATCACTAGCTTCTTTCGCTATCGAAGTCGCACTGTTAACTGAAATACCAATATCCGCTGTAGCAAGACTTGGCGCATCATTAACCCCGTCTCCCATATAACCAACAACATGACCAAGTTCTTTATAAAGTCTAACAATCCTTTCTTTTTGTAACGGGTTCATACGAGCAAATACACTAACATCTTCGATACACTTTTTTAACTCTTTATCACTTAATAAATCAATATCCTTTCCTAACATTATATTATCAGTACGAAGTCCCACTAAATTACAAATATTCTTCGTTGCATAAGGATTATCTCCTGTAAGTATTTTTGTTCTAACACCTATATTAGCTAAATTTTTTAATGTTTCTTTAACATCCTTCTTTGCTGGATCTAAAAAAGCCACAAACCCAATAAAAACCATATCTTTTTCCAAAATATCATTAAGACAATTAGTTTTTGAAGCCAAAGCAATCACTTGCATACCGTTATCAGCCATTTCCCTAGCTTTTGCTTCAATAATATTTTCATGTTCCTTTGTTATATCAACAATCTTTTGACCTAGTTTTATCTTCGTACAAACACTTAATACTTCTTCTAAAGCTCCCTTAGTAATCATACGATAACTCTTACTATTCTTCACAATAACACTTTGTCTTTTACGATTATAATCAAAAGGTATTTCGTCTATCTTCTCATATTTTTCAATATATTCATCTATCTTATTTTCCTTGCCATAAGTTAAAATTGCTCTATCAACTAAGTTCTTTAATCCCGTTCCATAATAACTATTAAGATAAGCATACTCTAAAATACTTTTATTTTCTATACCTCTAGCATCAATATATTTTTGCAAGACAATCTTATTCTCTGTTAAAGTTCCCGTCTTATCCGTACAAAGAATATCAATTGCCCCTAAATTTTGGATAGCATCAATCTTTTTAACCAGGGTGTTTTTCTTAGCTAACGCCTGACTTCCTTTAGTTAGATTAACATTTAAAATCATAGGTAGCATACTTGGAGTTATCCCCACAGCCACTGATAAGGCAAACAATATAGCTTCATTTATATTTTGTTTTATTATCCCGTCAATAACAATTACCACTAAACATACAACTATCATATATCTTATTAAAAGCTTACTTATTTGTTTAATACCTTTATCAAAGTTAGTTTCACTCTTCTTTGTTGTAACCTTATTTCCTACTTTACCTAAATATGTATCAAAACCCGTACTTATAACCACGCCACTACCAAGTCCTGACACTACCGAAGAACCCATTAATGCCACATTAGGAATATCAAATATTTCATGGTATGGATTAGAACATTTGCTTACCTTTTCTACTAAAACACTTTCCCCCGTAAAAACAGCTTGATCTAAAAATAAATCTTTAGCGTCTATTATTCTTAAATCAGCTGGTATAATCGTTCCAGCATTTAACTTAATAATATCTCCAACTACCACGTTAGAAACATTTATCTCTTTTTCCTCTTTATTACGAATAACCATTACCATTGAACTAATACTACTTTTCAATTTTTTATTAAATTTATAAGCCGCATAATCTTGAAAATATCTAATTAGCGCACTAATTGTAGCAATCACAATAATGATTAGTGACCCCAAAGTATCTCCTAAAAGAAAATTAATTACCGAAAGCACTAATAGTATAATAATGAATTCATCTTTAAAAGCATTTAACAAAAAATATAAAAAAGCTTTGTTGTCATCTTTCACAACAACATTTCGTCCATTTTTTAATAATCTTTTACCAGCTTCATTACTACTAAGTCCTAAAACATTACTATGATATTCCTTTAAAATAGTATCTTTATCTTTTAAACTTTCTCCTTGATATTTCTTTAAAATTTCTTTATCTTCATTGATATTTGTCTTAGATTCATCTTTCTTAAATAACTTCATAATATCCCTCTACTCTTTTAAATTATATTACATTTTTTCTTAGTTTTAAAGATAATTAGATATTTTTAGTTAGAAAAACTGCCTACTAATAATTTTATTTTTTCAAAGCTTTAGTATAAATATTTATATAATCTTCTAATTGAAAATCTAGAGCTTTCTTACTTAGAACTTCACTTGGGTTATGATAATCTTTTATAGTGCTAATGTCGTTAACAATGACATTTTCTTCTTTACCACAAAACACACATTTATACTGACAGTCAAAGCCATCAAAATGCCAATGAAATTCTCGTGTGGCGATATTTTCAAAATGCCATTCATGGCCATAAATTTGACATAGCTCACTAATTTTTCTCTTCAAAGTTTTAATATATCTAATTGTGTTAATCATTTCTTTTCTTAAATTTTCTAACGATTTATTACTATCTGGTGAGATTATTTGACACATTATAGCTTTTGATGTCTCGTCCTCGTAATCATCAAGTGTTCCATAACCATAATGGCGATTACGATTTAAAATATTAAATAAGAAGAAATTATCAGGATTTTTTTCAATTACCTTTTTCCCTATAACTAAAGAATTAATTTCTAAAGAGCTATCTTCTTCATTAGCCATCGAAGCATATAATCTAATTGTATTTTTAAATTCATTTTCTAATTTTTCTAACTTGTTTTGGGCATTCTCTATTTCCAAAATCACTTTCTTTAACTTACGTTTATGAGTAGCAAGAATTTTTCTTTTTAAGTTTAATTCCGTCATATCTAATTTAGCTTTTATTTCATCTCTTTCTTTAAACATTTCTTGTAAGTCTTCAAGTTCTTTCTTACTTATAATTAAGTTTTTATTTTCATTATCGTTCATCTAGTTAACCTCCAAGTAAATATTATAAGTTATTATTTTATAAAGTAAAGCATTTTCATCTTATGTTTATTTTCAGAATACTTGACTTTAAGATATATTTATGTTAATATGTATATAGATGAAGGAAACTTCATATAATAAAAAAGGAAATACCCAATTTTTGCATGTTGGGTGTTACCAATTTAATGGTTTGCACCTAACAGTAGTTAGGTGCGTTTTTTTTGCCATTCCTAGCCTATTAAAAAAGCTAAAAGGAAGACAAGTTTTATAAAATCTAAGATTTTATCTAAAATTTTCAAAAAATATAATAGAATAATTTCTTTTGAGTTCATAAAGTCCACCTCTTTTCTAGTGCTATGCACAGATTAGAGGTAACACACCAACTATTGGATACTTCCACTAAAAGTATACCATTTATATTAATATATAGCAATAGTAAAATATACAATATGTTAACTTTTTGATGTAATATATCATATTTATATCAAAATCTGCAATTGACATAATCATATATTTATGATACTATTTAACTGATATGAAGAAATGATAATAATTCTTCATATCATCTCTTTTCCGGTGCTTACAAGCACATACACCTAACAAAAGTTAGGTGTATTTTTTTATACAAAAGAAAAAAGACCCACAGGTCTTACATTCCACACTTATTATCGTAAACATTACTACATTCATTTTCCTCACAACAAGTATACATTGGTGTATATGTATGATGAATTATATGATGATTAATAACTCTCGTATTTACGGGAACAATATGTTTAACTTCATGGTGTATTTCTCTATGACAACACCTTTCTTGAGGACATTCATAAATAGGAGGTTGGCAAACTCCTGGCATCGCAAAATTCATATTATCATTCACATTGGCATTTTCTTGTTTAGCAAAAGCCATATTAGAAAAATTATCACCAGTATCAAAACAACGATTTTTTATCATAAAAAACTTTCCTTTCTACCCTATTTTATGAGTAACCTTAAAGGAAAGTTATGATATTTGTCCATCTTTATTTATTATAATTCCATATTCCCAGTTGTCCTTTAGCTTTAATTGGTTCAATTATTTCCACATCATCTAATATCCAAGCATATCTGCCAATCTCATAGTGTCCGCATATATATTCGGTTTTATTTTTCTTTATCTCGGACATAAACACTTCATCCATATAAACGCAATCGACTAATCTTGCCTTACATATTATATAACCATACTTTAAATCTAAATTTTCATACAACTCTTTCAAACCAGGTCTCGTACTAACCTTTTTATCAATCTTAGCAACACCAGCATGTATGTATATTTCTCCACGATACTTAGTCTTCCAACTTCTAGTCTCTATTTTTTTTACCTTATTTGCAATCAAAGCTGCAAATGGCTCTTTTATCGTTAAAACTTTCATTAGAATGGCAACTTCATCTTTCCATTACTAAATTGTTTCATCATCTGTTTCATCATATCAAATTGTTTTAACAAGCGATTAACTTCTTCAACACTTCGACCCGAACCCTTAGCAATTCTTTGCTTACGACTAGCCTTCAAAATTTCCGGGTTTCTTCTTTCTTCCTTAGTCATCGATAAAACAATAGCTTCTACATGAGCAATATCCTTAGGATCAATATTAATATTATTAAGCCCCATTTGACGAGCTTGAGGTAACATACCAAGTAGCTTTTCTAAAGGTCCTAGCTTCTTCATTTGTTTTAAATTCATTAGAAAATCTTCTAAGTCATAGTTACCTTTCTTTAACTTTTTAGCTTGTTCCATAGCTTCTTCTTCACTAACCACTGATTCAACTTTCTCAGCAATAGATAAAATATCACCCATATCTAAAATACGTTCAGCCATTCTCTCTGGATGAAACTCCGAAAGTCCGTCTAACTTTTCACTATCACCAACAAACTTAATCGGTACATTAGTTAAATGTCTTACCGATAACGCAACACCACCCTTAGTGTTACCATCTAACTTCGTTAAAATACATCCGGTTAAATGAAGAGCATTATTAAATCCGTTAATTACATTTATGGCATCTTGTCCCATCATGGCATCAATTACTAAGATAACCTCATCCGGTTTAGCAAGTTCTTCCACACCCTTTAACTCTTCCATTAAAGGTTCATCAATATGAAGACGACCAGCAGTATCAATAATGATATAATCATTCTTATTTTCTTTTGCATACTCTAATGCATCCCTAACAATCTTCGTAACTTCAATTTGACCCTCACTAAAAACAGGAATATTTAATTCTTTTCCTACTGTCTTTAACTGATCAATAGCGGCTGGTCTATAAATATCACACGCTACTAAAAGTGGTTTCTTCGCATGACGTTTTCTTAAATAATTAGCAAGCTTACCACTAGTAGTTGTCTTACCACTACCTTGAAGCCCTACTAACATTAAAATAGTGGGATTTTTATCTACTACTAAAGGTACAGCCTCACCGCCTAAAAGCTCCACCAACTCATCCTTAACAATTTTAATAAAAACTTCATCAGGTTTTAAAGACTTATCAACTTCCATACCTAAAGCTTTTTCTTTAACATTATTTATAAATTCTTTTACTACTGTATAGTTAACATCCGCTTCTAATAAGGCCAGTCTAATCTCACGCATGGCATCATTAATATTATCTTCCGTAATACGCCCCATACCTTTAATATTCTTAATAGCGTTAGTTAATCTATCTCCCATGTATTCAAACATTTATATCACATCCTTAATTATTACCCTAATATTATACAATAAATATCCTTAAAACCAAAGAAAAAATCGCCACTAAAGGCAATTTTTATCTTGAACCCATTGAGCCGCCGCCACCAAATGAACCGCCGCCGCCGCCAGAAGAAGAAAATCCTCCACCACCAGAAGAATAACTTTGGGCTTTAGATCTGGCACTTGATAAGTTACCCACACTACGATATGAGAACGTATTTATCATAACAATATCATCATAAGTATTATCAACTAAGATATCAGGATATAACTTTTTAAATTGTTTAGCAACCTCACTAGCTACCCCAAATAACTGAGCATATATCAAATATTCATTCCATAGCTTAACTTCAATTGGCTCTTTTTCATTTAAAGAACCAAACTCTTTAAAGAATTTCTTTAACCCAATCATTCTAGATCCAAGCTCATCTAAAGCCGGTGTTGCTATATAATTACTTGTAGAAAAGAACTTAGCTTGTTCCGTTATCATTCCGTTTTTAACTAAAGTATCTAACTGCGTATCACAAATATCTGTAAGTAAAGTATATATCTTATTATAGTTATTCTCACACCATAAACTAAATTCTCTTTGTTCCAAAACACCATCTCTACTAGCAACCATTAAATAATTATATAATCTAGCTTCTTCCTCATCAGTTGGTGTTTCTAACAAATGTATTTTAACATTATCTTTCTTTAATAAACCACTACCTTCTTCTTTTATCACCATAATCTTATCTTCTTTTAACCATTTAAGTAAGAACGCTCCAAAAAGATTAGTCTCTTTATTAACAACCCCATATTCTGCCCCAATTAAATAAGCCTTTTTAATATCTTCCCCACAAGGTAAATCTCTAAAATACGGAGCATTTTTATCTTTCTTCTTTTTAGCAATCCTATTTCCAAAACTCTTACCATATTTTAACGCCAAGAAAAATAAGAATAAGGGTACAATGAACCAAAATAATGTAGATAAAACAGAAAATATAATACTCCAAATACTAGTTTTATAAGTCTTTGATCCTTCTTGGGCCATATCTAAGTAATAAGAAAAATCATGATTTAAACTTTTACTTGTATTAAATGTTCCTTTAGGAAATTTAGCTAACACTGTAACATACTCATCGCTATCAACACTATCGGCACTAGATAACTCAATAACTCCATCACTTACATAAGCATAATCTCCATACACCCCAAAACCCCAAACTGGTAAGTCATCACTAAATGGATTATCAGCATGTATTCTTATATAATATGATTTTAAATTATCACTCGTACTAGGTAATAAAGTCCAATAAAGTAATTGTGCATCATCTAACTCATAAATAAAATTATTTATTGTATAAGTAAGATTATAAGTATAAGTACCATAATGACTTATTCCTAAACAAAGTTCTACCCCACTACTAGTTTTATGATAACCATACTTGTACTTTTTATCATTAAACGTTCCATCAATATTCCAACTACTTTCTAATAAATAATTAGTCCCCGTTGAATCACTTACTTTAAAATCCGTAATCGTACTTTGCCCTAAAGACTCATAAGCATGATAAATCTCTGTATTTTTATTACTTGTATAATTCCAGTTTTCTACAACCTTAGCATTACCCTCACTATCAATATAAATATCCATTTTAATACTATTTATACTATTCGCATTAACGCTTCCTATAAATAAAAAACTCACAACAATTAAGATAAACTTTTTCATAATAAATATATACTCCTCTTATAAATATATTCTAACATACTTAAGCCTAGACTTAAAGAAAAAATACCACTAAGTGGTACTCTATATCCAACGTGAAATATAAATTTTCCTTGTCTTTCCTTCTTCAAATTGCTCAAATATCCCTATAATACTATTAATAAGATTTTGTAGTAAATTTTCATCTTTAGTAATTTTAACTTTCAATAATTCATATTTCATTTCTTTTCTAAAGATATAATCATCTATATACTTAGCTAATATTTTATCTATTTCTTTAACTTTTGTTATTTCTTCTTCACTACTTGGGTCAATTGAAAATACAAAATCTCGATATATCTTTATTAAATTAGCCGTAAAATAATCTTCTTCAAAGTAATCAAAATTAATTATTTTATAGAAGTTTGGACAATTTTCAATTATTAGTTTATTTTTATTCATTTTATCATCTACTTTACATACCAAAATTATATTATATTTGGCATATTTTGTAAATGGCTTTTTCTTAATTCTAGAATATCTCAAAGTACATATTCTTTTATTTCACAATTTTTAAGTCCTTTATTTAAAAACTTACCATTTTGTATTCCCTCAAAATATCCACTAAATGCTTTTGATACCCCACTATGAGCTACTATCAAAACTGTATCATAATCTTTATTCTTTAGTTCATTCAAAAAATCAAATACTCTATTAAAAAAGTTTTCTATACTTTCTTCTGTACCATAATTAATTTTAGTATAATAGTTCCAATATTCTTCTCTATTAGTAGCTGACAAACTAATTCCATTTAAACTACCAGGATTTCGTTCTGTTAACCTCTCGTCTATTAAAATATCAGTATTTTTAACATTAATTATATTAGCAGTATGTTTAGCTCTAATTAAAGGAGAAGAAATTATAATATCATAATCGATCTTTTTTATTTGCTCTTTTAATTTATTGGCTTGATTTATACCCTTTGAATTTAAATCTTCGTCCTCATTACTATAAATCTTCTTAAGATTATGATTAGTCTGTCCATGTCTAACAATATATATTTTCATTTTAATAATTCCTATTTCTATTAATGTCTTACTTTTCTAAATACTAAGTATAAAATTATACCTATCAAAGTAATCAAAGATATATAAATACATATCCTATACGCTAAAGTCTTTTTAAAACTTAATTTATAAGTACCCTTATCTAAACTAGCTTCTACAAAACCATGTTCACTTTCTTTCAAAGAAATCTTCTTATTATCTTTATCAACTAACTCATAACCAAAGTAAAATATCCTAGGTAACTCATATCGTCCACTCTCCGTTATTTCAAATTCTATGCTTGGATAATTGCCATAAGTTACCTCAACTTCACTCTTAGTATCCAAATTAATAACCTTATGACTTCTTTCATTATAATAAGCCATATCATCATTCATTAAACTAACTGGCATATATTCTCTTTGCCACCCTAGACCATAAGAATAATCATAAGGTTCTGTAACTACATCACTTGATGCTAAATGAATACTAAATAACCCCGATAACAAAATACATGCTAAACATAAAGCCTTAGTTGAAACTCTAGTATTTTCTAATGCCACCACGGCCATAATAGAAACGCCTAAAATAACTAAAGTAACTAGACGCCACCCAAATTGAATCATAAATAAACTATAAGGCATAAACTTCCAAGGTGAATATCTTGACGACATAATAAAGCTTATCAAAGTAAATATACCTACTAACTTATATTTATCCTCTTTAAAAATAGCTTTTTTCTTTGTTAAAACTATACTCATCAGAACCAGTGTAGCCATTGAAAAATAGAAATAAATATCATCTATTCCTAAAGGCAAGATATACTCAATACCCCATAAAGTCTTATGCCAAACACCAAGCGACATAACCCATTTCTTATAAACCATATAATTTCCAAATAACTTATGTTCAAATAATGGTTCAAAAAAGAACGCCGTTAGTAAAAGGACTAAAACACAAGCCTTAATAAAGGGTCCAATAAACTCTTTTTTAAATACTTTCTTATACATAATAAGCATTGCGATACCTAAAAACAACGTTACATAAATCATCATTGTAAAATGCGATAATATACCCCCAACATATCCAATTATAAAACAAGGATAAAACCACTTTTTATTGCCTTCCAATAACTCTTTAAGTCCTAAAATAACTAATGGTAAGAAAACAAATAATAAACTCTCCGCCTGAGCATCTCTTACATAAATCTCATTAATATGATAACTACTTGCAAAATAAATAACACTCGATATAAAAGCCAAAGACTTCTTTTTAGTAAAACGATAGCTACATAAATACATCATACAACCAGATATGAAAAATGTTATAAAATAAAATATCTTAACACTGGTCGTCAAACTAACATTAAAATTATCTAAAAAGTACGATAAATAAGCACACGCAGTATGAAATATAGGTGGATAAAATAACCTACTTCCATACCCAAAATTATTTCCAATATTAGGTAATATCTTTCCCGTAATACCAGAAAAAAAATCATTTCTAATTAAATCTTTAATACTAGCAATAGTAGTTATATGATACATGGTATCGTTATTAACATGATACTCTTGTATAAATAATGGTAACATAATACCTAAAGATACTAAAAATATTCCTATAATCATTACCCAATGCTTATCTAACTTTTTTAAAAATTTAATCATTAAATCACCACACCTCTAATATAAAAGAATTACCCTAATATTTCAAGGATAACTCTTCTACTTGACAATCAAATTACCTCTAAATTTCTTCTTATACTCTCTTATAAAATCATCTAATAAATAATTATTTTTATTACTAGTAACTATATTTAGTACAATATTTTCAATATCATAATCCTCTAAAATATTAAACACTCTTTTCTTTAATTTATTTAATACATAATCATCTAAGTACTCATCTAAATTAACATACAACGTATTATCATTATAAAATATATTCAACTCTATCACCAAAACTAATATAACAAATAATAAAAAAATATCCTATATTTTCGACAAAATATGCCAAAAAATAATCTTTTATGGTAAAATAACTTCTAGGTGATGGATAATGAAAATATTTTTTCTTGTTTTAATTAATAAACTTGTTACTTTTTTTTGTAAGTTAATTGGTAAGAATGGTGGTCAATGGCCTGGGCATATTATTTATGACTGGTTAGATAAGAAAGCTCTAACGTATGTTAAATATCCTAAGTATGTTATTGCGGTAACTGGATCAGCTGGTAAAGGTAGTACTTGTAGTTTAATTAAACATACTCTAGATGATGCGGGCTACAAAGTAGCATTTAACGAAACTGGCGACAATGGTGTTTTAGGTGTTACAACCACAATCTTAAATCATTGCAAACTTAATGGCCACATGGACTGTGATGTTCTTTTACTAGAATGTGATGAAAGACATCTAAAATTAATATTTACCAAAAACAAACCAACTCATTTGGTTATAACTAACCTAACTAGAGACCAACCTACTCGTAACGGTAATCCGATAATTGTTTTAAATGATATTAAAAAAATTATTACTGACGACATGGAATTAATTATCAATGTAGATGATCCTTTAGTAAATCGTTTTAAAGATATTCACCATGGTAAAATTACAACCTATGGTATTGCTCATATCAGTGGTGATATTAAAAAACCTCGCCTTGAAAATGTCGATTTTGCTTACTGTCCTAAATGTCATAAAAAATTATCTTACGCATATTATCATTATGGACACCTAGGTTTATACTCTTGTAAAAATAATGACTTTGAAAGAGGAATACCTGATTTTGAAGCCAGTAAAGTTAATTTAAATAAAAAAGAATTAGTTATTGAAAATACTAAAATAAATTTAGATAAAAATGTTATTTATGCGGCTTATGCTGCCACTGCTGCATACACAACCCTTCGTACAATTGGCGTATCCAAAGAATCAATCGCTTACGCCTTAAACAAAGATACGAAAGAAGCTAAACGTGGTAAATCACTAGAATATAAAAATCATATTATTACCATGTTAGAAACTAAAAACGAAAACAATCTAAGTTATTATCAAAGCTGCCGTTATATTAAAGAACAAAGTGGCATTAAAGGTGTAGTACTAGGTTTCGACTACGTCTCAAGGCGTTATAAAGAATCAGACCTCTCTTGGTTATATGATATTGACTTTGAACTACTAAATGATGACTCTATCGATAAAATATTCCTAATTGGCCGTTTTAAATATGATTTAGCAACAAGATTATCATATGCCAACATCGACCCTAAAAAAATAATCCTAGTTAATGATACTAAAGAGCTTTTAAACTACTTAAAAGAATATAAACATCAAAATATCTACACCATGGTCTGGACCGATGTTATTAAAGAATTAAAAACAATGATAAAGGATGAAGAAAATGAAAATTAAATTATTACATTTATATTATGATATCTTAAATATATATGGGGAAAATGGTAATATGCGTGCCTTAGTCAAGGCCTTAGAATACCAAGGACTTAAAGTTAATGTTGATTTTAAAACTATTGATGATGAAATAAATTTTAATGATTATGATTTTATCTATGTTGGTTCCGGCTTAGACGAATCTATTGATATAACTTTTGAAGATTTAAAAAAATATCGTTCTGACTTAGAAAAATATATTAATGATAATAAATTTATTTTAGCTACAGGAAACTCTTTAGAACTATTTAGTAAACTAGGTATCTTAAATTATCAAACTAAAAGAATTGATTTTCGTATAGTTGGTGACCAAGTGTTTATTACTAATCTTATTAATGAACGTATCATTGGTTTTCAAAACCGTGAATGTATAATAACTAATAATAAAGAAAATAGTATTTTTGAAGTAATCAAAGGTTGTGGTTATGAACCTAATAATATAAAAGAAGGTATTAGAAAAAATAATTTTTATGGTACTTTCTTACTAGGGCCTATCCTTATTCGTAATCCTTATCTTTTAGAATACTTTGTTAAAGAAATACTAAAATCTAAAAATCTTAAATATAAAAAAATGAAACACGATGTTTCATTTAAAGCTTACGAAGAGTTCTTAAAGAACTTCGTTGACTAGTACTTTCTAAAGAGTACTTTTTTTAAACATATTTTTTAAGTTCAATGTTAAAGTTTTAGGTTCTTGTATTTTATAAAACTTCTTTCTACTTTGAATTTCTTTTAATAATTTACTAACTTCTAAAGTTTTATTCTTACTTTTAATTACTAACTTTAAAAGCTTTTCTCCTACTGTATCATAACCCGAGCTAAAGCATTCTCTAGCTAAATTAAGATACATTATCAAACTTTGGTCTTCAGTTAAATTTAATTTTCTTGTAATTTCATCTAATGATAACCCTGAATTCAAAAGCTCTAATTCCATACTAAATAAATTATCACTAATATTATCTTGAAAATCATTCTCAGTTTGAAATTCAGTTGTTACCGGTTTCTTTTCATAACTACTATCATCTTTATTTTGTAATCTAAATATTAAATTTGTAAAATCATAAGTCGAACCCTCTTCTTTATCTAATTCATTGGCAATCGTAAAAAATTCAATTGCTCTTTTTCTATCTAAGAATAATCCTAAATAAGCATAACCAAGACTAGCAAACACATGAGCAAATATATAACCACTGCGAATTAATCTTACCGCTAACTCTAACTCCGTAGTAAAATCTTTGGTTTTACCAGCTATAATTAACTTTTGAACTAATTCTTTTCTAATCTCCTTGTCCGCATTTCTATCATAATCCGTTATAAATACAATCTTATCTTTACCTACTCCAGCAGAAGAACAAAGTGTATCTGGAAACTCTCTAGCTACCTTATACATCATTTGTCTCGAAGATTTATTTAATGGTTTAGTAACTACTACTAAATCATTCTTTATATTAGCTATTTTTCTTAAATACAAAGCCTTAGCATCTTCATAACTTAATGTTTTTTCTTGCTCTATTCTTTCTCTAACTTCTTTTTCTTTAGTTATTTCTGCTAAGTACTCTAATAATATTTTAATAGTTTGTAAATTTAATTCTAACTCATAATTAACTTGACCATACTTATCATTAAATAATTTCAAAGCCTTTTCATAGTTCTTATTAATTATGGCTTCATCAATTGTTCTACTTACTCTAGAATAGTTAGGATATGTTTCTCTTAAAGTATCTCTAACTAAACTTAGTATCATTTTTTCTTCGTTAGATAACATTGCACCCTTAGCTAAAACACTTTCAACTTCTTGATAATTACCCGCTTTAACTAGCGTATAAATATCTTTTTTCTTTTTTTCATTTTTTCTTGTTATATCAAATAGCATCTCTTTAACTATTTTATTGTTTAAGTCTAATCCACTTTCTTTTTCTAACTCTTTCATTTGTTTTTTTGCTAAACCAAAGCGTTTGTTATAACAAGATAAAATAATCTTCTTTTCTTTCTCATTCATTACACCATTATTTAAAATTGTTAAATCATCGATACTTAAATATTTTAACCATTCTTTATAATATGGTGGTATTTCCATAATATTACTAACTAAGTACAAATAAAAAAGTCCCCTACTTTTATTCTTACTATTTAGAATATTATCTATATACTCCAAAATATTTTGATAACCATTATTAACACTGTCCCATATCATGTATAATATTGCATCCATGTTATTACTATCTAACTTAGATGCTTCTTGCATGACAACATATGCTAAATTAGGATAATTCTCTTGTAATAATTTCTTGGCATACTTATACATTAGATTACTACTAGGTACATAGCCACTACCTTGTTTAATAATTTTCTTATCTTCTAACAAAGTATCTATCTCTTCCTTAGATACTCCAAGTGATAATAACACACTATCATTAATTACCTTTTTATCGATATATAACTCACAAATTTTAAATCTATTATCCATATTATCCCCCATAAATAAAGTTAGTACCTATCTTACCACATAATCTTTTAAATGCCTATTATTTTTTTATTTATGCACTTAATTTTCTCTTAGCATACCTTGACAAAAAGTAATTTATTTGTTAAGATGTATATGAATGAAGGAAACTTCATATAATAAAAAAGGAAATACTCAATCTAGCATGTTGGGTGTTGCCTACAAATATATTGCGGTATACACCTAACAGTAGTTAGGTGTATTTTTTTGGTTTTTAAATTTTAAATAAAAAAATCAAAGCAATTAGTATTAAAGTAATTGAAATCATTTTAAATAACGATATTACATCCCTATTAAAAGAATTATTATTTTTCATACTATCACCTCTTCCTTATGTCTAAAGACATATTTTGAGGCAACACACCAACTATTGAGTACTTCCACTAAAAGTATACCATGCATACTCTTTAATAACAATAGCAAAATATACATTTTGTTAACTTTTTATTGGAATATATCCAATATGCATCGGATTTTGCTACTGCATTCTAGTATTAATTATGTTATCATATTCATATATGAAGGAGACTTCATATAAATATTCAATCTGGCTGTTGGGTGTTGCCTATAAATAGGGTACATCTAACAGTAGTTAGGTGTATTTTTTTGTTTAGATTTTGCAAAAACAGGAGTTTACAAACGCTCCTGTTTTTGTTTTCTCTTATCTCTATCTCTATCTCTCTTGGAAAATACACACCCACAATAATCCTGACGATATAAATTATATTTCTTCGATAATTCAATACTCCTTAAATTACCATTATTCTTCTTAAAATCCGTATACAAGTACTTAGCACCCGTCATAACCTCTGCCGTATGCCCTAACCGATTTAAAACCTGGCTATTCTTATAAGGACTTAAAGTCAAAGTCGTACAAAAATAATCATATCCTAACTCCTGAGCCTTGTATCCCGTATACAGCATCCGCATCAAATAACACTTATGGCATCTAACGCCGCCTTCTTCTAAATCTTCTAACCCACAAGTTAACTTTCTAAACTTGTCATTATCATAATCACAATCAATAATATCAACCTTATGAATACTAGGATACTCCTTTATAAACCTAATCTCCTCATTCTTCCTCTTCAAATACTCCTCATATGGTTCAATATTAGGGTTATAATATAACACCGTAACATCAACATACTTCGTTAAATACTCAATACAAGCAGAACTACAAGGAGCACAACAAGAATGCAACAAAACCCTACTAGGCTTATCCAAATTCTTTAAAATATCCTCACCCATCTTAAAATAATTATTCTTTGGTAGTTTCTCCATCCGCAACCAATTCCCCTTTACTTATACTATCAAATGATTGGAAAGTATTATTTGTTGTCGCTGAATCAAAAAAGAAAACTCCTAAAACACTTCCCATACTATTATTCTTCGTCTCCAAAACTTCAAAATAATTATTAAGCTTATCAATATTCAACGTATTAACCACAACCTCATTGCCATCATTCATACTTAATCTAAAGCGCTTATCATCAATAACAACCCCACTAGTAGAGGTCGTAGGTTCATACGCAATCGTATTAATACAACTTAAAATATCTTTATCAACTTTATTCAAAGCCTTAACAAACTCTTCATAAACATCCTTCGAAACCAAAGTCGTAAGCTTAGGCACTCCAAGATACCCCTTATCTTCGATTTCTCTATTCGAACTAGTAACCGCCATATGTGTTACGTCATTATAGAATAGCACACGATCCTCTACTATGTCTATACTTAATGTACCAAACATACTCTTAGTAACCCTTACCTTACTTACTAAATCAATAGTCTTTATCTTACTCTCAATATCCTTATTTAAAAAACTAAACATCTTCGGATAATCTTTTATTCCTGCAACCTCAATTATCTCTTTATCACTAATAAATTTTGTCCCCGATATCTTTATTCTTTTAATATGTAGATTACAAAAATACACTATTACTAAAATTATCCCAGTAAGTACTAATAAAGCTTTAAATACTCTTTTATAATTTAATCTTAGTTTTTTCTTTTTCCTTTTTACTCTTTGTTTTTTCATATTCTACTTCCATTCTAGTATCTCTTGTTCACATATTAAATCAATATTATCTTTTTCTTTAACCTTATCCTTTATTACTTTAATTAACTCTTTAATATCACAAGCCTTAGCATTATCTACATTAATTATAAAATTAGCATGTAACTTAGAAACCTCAGCGCCACCTATCCTGTATCCTTTAAGACTAGCCTCTTCAATTAGCTTACCAGCTGGACTCTCCTTAGAAGGATTTCTAAATACTGACCCTGCTGAAGGATAATTAAGTGGTTGACTTTTTAATCTTCTTTCTCTTCTATCTTGAATTAACTCTAAAGATTCTTGAACTGAACCTTTTTCTAACATCAATCTAGCTTTTAATATTATAATATCTTTATTATCTTTAAACTCTGTATAACGATACCCATACTTGATATCTTCTTTCTTTATGGTATCTATCTTTCCATTCTTTAACACAGTTACATCAATTAAATAATCAAAGATACAAGAAAGATAAGCTCCGGCATTACCTACTACTGAACCTCCTAAAGTCCCAGGTATCCCACTAGCCCATTCTAATCCTTTAAGACCATTACTTGTTGCCACATTACACATCTTAGGTAACATTGCCCCACATTCCGCTACTATTACATCATTATCTATCTTAATATCATTTATCTTCGTTAGAACAATAATAACCCCATCATATACACTATCCCCAATAATAACATTTGACCCATTACCTAGAATAATATACTTTATTTTTTCTTTATTTAAATACTCTAATAACCCTTTTAGTTCCTCTACCGAACTAGGTAGTGCTAAATACTTAGTCTTCGTATCTATTCTATAAGTATTATAATTTTTTAAGGAAACACCCTCTAATATCTCACATATTTCTTTCATTTTTAATTAACTCCTTGATGTTTTGATAAATTATTTCACTACTATTAATAGTTTTATTTTTCCCTAAATTATTCTTTATTTCTTGATATTTATTCTTATCATTTATTAATTCTTTTATCTTATTATTTAAACCCTCACTAGTTAGATCTTTTTCTTCTAGTATTTCTCCACAACCACTATTTTTAAGTTCTAGGGCATTATAGTATTGATGATTATTAGCAACATATGGACTTGGTATAAAGATTGATACGACATTTAATGCTGTTATTTCGGCGATAGTTGACGCTCCAGCTCTAGTTACTAAGATATCCGTATTTTTAAGTAACCCTGGTAAGTTATCTAAGTAAGGTAATACTTTAATATTATCATTATACTTATTATTTTTATAATCTTCATAGTAGTTCTTTCCTGTTATATATAATACTTGGTATTCTTCATTACTAGCGACCTTTAAGAACTCTTTCATAGTATTATTTATTGTCATTGATCCTAAAGAACCCATTACTATTACTACTAGCTTTTTATTGTTAGATAACCCTAAACTACTTCTTGTAATCTCTTTCGTATTTAAAGCTTTCTCTCCTGTAGGATTTCCTGTATATATAACTTTCTTATTTTTAAAATACTTAATACTTTCTTTAAACGATACTCCTATTATATCAGCATACTTACTAGTTAATTTATTTACTTTACCTGGTATAGCATTTTGTTCATGGATAAATATTGGTATATTAAGTTTTTTAGCCGTAGTTATTACGGGGTATGTTACATATCCTCCTATTCCTAATACTACATCAGGTTTATATTCTAACATTATTTTCTTTAGTTTCTTCTTAGCTTTCCTTATTAGAAAGATATCTTTTATATCATGTCCTATATTCTTAGTTAGACCATATATCTCTATAGGTATATATTTTATATTTCTTTTTGGTACAATGTCTTTTTCCATTCTATTATGGGTACCTATATATAATACTTCGGTATTTTTATCATGTTCTAAGAATTTATCTATTATAGCTAAAGCTGGGTATATATGTCCCCCTGTACCTCCGGCACTTACAATTATCTTCATTAGTTAATCACCTACTAATATTATACTATACTTTGTATTTTTTAAGTATCTTTTTACTATTAGTTGACAAAAGTAGCCATGACTTTTGTCATGACTATTGTTTGTCTGTTACCCTACACCAAGCAAGGGCTTTAGCATTGGTGGTGCGGTCGGCTACAGCCGACTCAACGTTTACTGCACTCACTCCATAGTTTTTTATACATCCACCATGTATTTCATTAGCTCTTATCTTCTTTTAACCTACTTTTAGTTGAAATGGAGATTCAGCTGTCCCTAATCCTACATCTGTTATTG
>ERZ825670.338-NODE-338-length-67357-cov-47.873302_pt1 | contig 67357 bp, 67 predicted proteins | sample MGYA00519929_ERZ825670 | MGnify/ENA primary metagenome ERZ825670 (study PRJEB31778, sample SAMEA3449207) | human gut metagenome | biome: human gut; feature: human-associated habitat; material: faeces | place: United Kingdom | collected 2010/2012 ...
ACTGTATTTCAACAATTTCAAAGACCGATTAGCTAACTTTTATTGGACAGTAGTGATTTCGGTACTATTTGAAAAAATCCGGCAAAATCTATTATCCGACATCTGCACATCCGGCAGGACCTACCTCTTGGACAATGCCCTTTTTCTCCAGCAAACGATCGATGGTGCGATGCTGTTCGGCGATAGTGTCCTGCTGTGAACAGACCGTATCAATCAACATCGATATCTTATCAAATACTTCTTTGGGGAAACTGATGTTTTCAGGCTTTTGTTCGCCCTCAATTTTTATTCCCAGTTTGATGTCAATCTCTTGTAAGGTGTTTGCGTCAAAAACTGGGCGTTTTAGCCATTGCCCAATAGTTTGACGGGTAATTCCAAGTATTTCTGCGGCTTTTTCTTGAGTTAGCCCCTTTTCTTTTATTGCTTTTCTTAATTGATTTCCAGCGTGTTCCATGTATGAATGATTTTTCGTTTGTAAAAATGTAAGATTATTCTTGCATTTATGTAAAATGAATCTTACATTTGCAAATGTTCCGAACAATTACCGCAGTTGTGCGGAACAAATATACCAAATTTTAACATTAAAATTCAAAACAATGCAAAACTCAATCAAAAGACAGCGTTCGGAGAAGCTCCCGAATTGCGAAACTGAATTTGTGGGATACGGCGATTCCCGGAGAATCACACAGACCTTTTCGAAGTTATTTGTGTTGGAAAACTGGCTCATCGATCAGCGTGCTGTTGTAAGATTCAACGGCCGGATTATCTATCGGGCTGAACACGTAACAGTTCGGAAATGGAAGAGAATGGTATGGATTATCAATCTGGCAGCTTCGGTTCTCACAAAAGTGATGCACGACAAACAGAAAACAGAATCAATGACTCCCAATACGGCATGGTCTGCAAGCAAGTAGAACATCAACTGGGGACGATGAAAGTCGTCCCCAGATAATCCAATACTGAAAAACATGAAACCAACCATGAGTATCACTGAATTTTGGAAATCACTGGATACGGCCGGAAAGGACCGCTTCCGAACCCTCGTATCGAAAGACACGGACTGTTCATTATCAACAGTGGATAAATATGGCACAGGCGCGGTGAATCCGAGTGCAAAGAAAAAGATCCGTATTCAACGAATTGTATCAAGGCATTTCAATGTGTCTATAACATTTTGACTATGATGTATGTGGACCAAGACTTTTATGGTAAAGTATCGATAATGGACATAAGCGATAAGGAACTCGAAATATTAAGATGTGCCTTCCTCGCTTTCAAAACAGGTTTGGTAACTCCGAATATGCCCTTAAATCATAGGTATCTTGATGTTACCGATCAGGTTTTTAGAATCGATCTCTTATTAGGTAGTATTGAGCGAATCCAAAAAGAGAAACAGCAACAGAAGCAACATCCATGATTCCCGAATATGTAAAAGATCAGATTCTCGAACACGACATTGTGTCCATTATTCAAGGTGAAGGAATACACCTCGCCAAGAAAGGTGTGAATTATGAATGTTGCTGTCCGTTTCATAACGAGAAGACACCTTCATTCAAGGTGTCTCCGGTAAGAAATATATATCACTGCTTCGGTGCTTGTGATGAAACCGGAAACGCTATCGATTTTATCATGCACCTCAAAAACATGAAGTTCTATGAGGCGCTTGAATATCTGGCGGACAAACTCGGAATCCAATATGAGAAACATGAGCCTACAGCAGAAGAGCGCGAGCGTCGTTTTCATCGATCCGCATTGATGGAGGCGAACAAGGTTGCCGTCGAATATTTCCGAGAATGCCTTGCGAAATCGCCCGCAGCCACAGAGTACGCCCGAAACCGATGGAAGAAGAGCACACTCGATCTCTTCATGATCGGATATGCCCCAGAACACGGAGGACTCCTCAAATACTGTACGGATCGAGGTTATAAAACGGACATACTAATCGAGGCCGGATTGGTGAAACGTAGCGATCGAGATCATTCGCTTTACGACACCTTTCGTCATCGAATTATGTTCCCGATATACAGTAGGACCGGGAACGTCATCGGATTCTCCGGTCGATATATTGGGGCGAAAGATTACCCGAAATACTTGAATACGGGCGAGACCCCGCTATATTCAAAATCCAAAGAGATCTTCGGCCTCTTCCACGCGCTCCGACAGATTGCAACCACCGAGACGGCCGTCCTCGTCGAGGGTAATCCGGATGTAGTTCGTCTACACGAGATTGGCGTGAACACCGCGATTGCGCCGCTCGGAACAGCCCTAACAGCCGATCAGATCTCCATCATCAAGAAATACGCAAGGACCGTCATTCTCATAGGAGACACGGATGATGCCGGCGTCAAAGCCGTCAAGAAACACGGTGTTGATCTCCTACGGAATGGTCTGAATGTTCGCGTGATGATTCTTCCAGACGGGAAGGATCCAGACGAATATTTCAAACTCCATCATCAGGACTATGAAGATTGCCTGACCAGGCATACTTACGATTACATTCCGTGGATCTGCCACGAGCGGATGAAGGAACAGCAATCGCAAACAGAAATTGCTGCAGTCATTACCGAAATATGTCAGTTGCTGGCGCTTGTCCAGGATCAGACGGCCGTCGATATGTATATTTCGACATTCACGAAAGAGTACAAGAACGGAAGAATCTGGACCCAGGAATACTACAAGGCGAAGAATGCAATTGACCGCCAAAAGGTCAAAGAGAAGACGGACGGGTTCGAGGATATGTTGGCCGAGTACGGATTCTACGTCCGAGACAACTGCTATTACGGAGCCGCCTCCAGATCGAACGACAGGCGTTGGTCAAACTTCATACTCATTCCCATCGTACATATCCGCGATGAGCGTAACGCCCGTCGAATCTTTCTCATGCGTAATGTAAAACGACAGGAGGCTGTCATCAAATTTGCCCAGAGTGAACTTGTTTCGTTCACGGATTTCAAAACCCGCGTCGAAACCAAAGGAAACTATGTTTGGGAGGCCGGACCCGGTGAGGTGACATTGCTGAAGAAATATCTTTACGACGACACCCCATCGGCCGACGAGATCAAACAACTCGGATGGCAGAAGCGCTATCAGTTCTACGCATGGGGAAACGGCGGCCTCGACTGTGGGCACTTTGAAAAAGCTGATGAATATGGCATCGTCAATATGAGAGGCCAGAAATTCTATCTGCCAGGCTGTTCTCTTGATACCCGTGACGATACACAGGGGTATCAACATCAGCGAAAATTCATTTATGCCGTGACGAACGATATAACCCTTCACGACTATGCCGTGAAGCTCATCACGGTGTTCGGGGACAACGCTAAAATCGCCTTGTGCTTCCTGTTTGCTACGCTGTTCAAGGATATTGTCACAAGCGTCACCACCTCATTTCCTATTCTCAACTTGTTTGGTCCGAAGGGTACAGGTAAATCTGAACTCGGGCACTCTCTGACATCGTTTTTCATTCCCAACAATATCGCGCCCAATATCAACAACACGACGAAGGCGGCACTTGCGGAAGCCGTTGCCGAAGTGTCGAATGCCGTGGTGCATCTCGACGAGTATAAGAACTCGCTCGACCTGGAAAAGAGAGAATTTCTGAAAGGTCTTTGGGATGGGGCCGGACGTTCCCGGATGAACATGGACAACGACAAGAAACGAGAGACAACAGCAGTCGATTGCGGGGTGGTGATGTCAGGACAGGATATGCCAACTGCGGACATTGCTTTGTTCAATCGACTGGTGTTTCTCACTTTCTCGAAAAGTGAATTTACCGATCAAGAGAAACGCAACTATGAGGACTTGAAACTTATAGAAAAGCGGGGCCTGACACACCTGACCGGAGAGGTTCTAAAACTACGCCAGCGGTTTCAGGGCAATTTTCGTTCAGCGTGGGACAGCGTACTTTACGATCTGTCTAACAACGTTCGTAAGTACGCCGTCGAGGATCGGACGCTGAAAAATTGGGCGACTCTATTGGCCGCCTTCAAGAGTCTCGAACCGCACATCAATATGCCGTTCAACTACAACGAAATGCTGGGGATTATGTCAAATCTGTGCGTCGAGCAGAACAACAAGACCAAGCAGAACAATGAACTTTCCGGGTTCTGGGAGACCGTCGATATTCTCGTCTCTTCGAGTAAAATATGGATCAAGGTGGACTACCATATCAAAATGGGCACCGGCACCGGTAGACCGATCCCTATACAGCAATCGAAAACGCCTCTGGAGCTTCGACCGGATAAAAAATATCTGTATATCAATTTCAGCCGTATTTCGCAGCTATACGCGAAAGAAGGCCGAGACACAGCGGGCAAGACGATTCCCAGAGAGACTTTGAAGTATTACCTGGAACACACACCCGAATTTTTGGGCACAGCGAAGTCCATGCGCTTCAAACTGATCGAGACTCCTCAAGGATACACACCATCGGACGGAGACACCGCCAAGAGCAAGGTCACAACGGCAATGATCTTCGACTACGACATGATTAAAGAAAATTACAACATTGACATCGACATTTCGAGCGGATACACCGAGAATGATGATGAAGAAAAATTCTAATGCCCTGATTAGAATGAATTACGAATGGAACAACACTCTGAAGATCTTTGATATGGCAACCGAACTTCTTTACATCGACCTGTTCTGCGGGGCCGGAGGCACCTCGACTGGCGTCGAGCGGGCACGTATCTGCGGGCAGAAGTGCGCCCGGGTGATCGCCTGCGTGAACCACGATGCCAACGCGATCCTGTCGCACGCTGCCAACCATCCGCACACCCGTCACTTCACCGAGGACATCCGCACGCTCGACCTCGGCCCCATGAAGGTGCACACGACCGTCGAGCGCATGAAGAACCCTGATGCGAAGCTCGTGCTTTGGGCGTCGCTCGAGTGCACGAATCACTCGCGGGCCAAGGGCGGCATGTCGCGCGAAGCCGACAGTCGGACGCTGGCCGAGCATCTGTTTCGCTACATCGAGGAGCTGCAGCCCGACTACATCCAGATCGAGAACGTCGTCGAGTTCATGAAGTGGGGTCCGCTTCAGGTGAAGGTCGTCCGCAATCCGGAGACCGGTTTCGAGAGTTGCCCTCTCGACATCAAACACGATCGGAAGCGGAAACGTGCAACGATCGCTCCCGTATGGATTCCCGACCCTGAGCAGAAGGGAACGCTCTACCGTAAATGGGTGGAGGAAGTATGTGCCCGCGGCTATCGGTTCGACCATCGTGTCCTAAATTCGGCCGACTTCGGCGCCTATACCTCGCGGGTCCGCTACTTCGGGCTCTTCGCCCGGGTCGGCCTGCCGATGGTGTGGCCCCGTCCGACACATGCCCGGAAACCGACGGCCGATCTGTTCGGAGGCTCGCTGAAACCCTGGCGGGCCGTGCGCGACGTACTGGATTTCGACGACCGGGGCGAGTCGATCTTCACGCGCCGCAAGCCGCTTGTCGATGCTACGCTCGACCGGATCCACGCCGGGCTGGTGAAGTTTGTGGCCGGAGGGCAGGACGCCTTCCTCGTGAAGTGGAACTCGGTGAACGGAAAGACCGGGAAATACATCGCCCCGGATCTCGATGCCCCGTGCCCGACGGTCGCCACGCAGAACCGCCTCGGTGTGGCCCGCGTGAACTTCCTGTCGAAGCAGTTCGGCGGAGATCCGCAGAGTAAGAACATCGGCGTCGACGGCCCGGCCGGGGCTCTCACGACGGTCGACCATCACGCCTTTGTCTCGGCCTACTACGGCAACGGTTACAACTCGTCGATCGACAGCCCGGCGCCGACCCTCACGACGAAGGATCGCTTCCAGGTGGTGCGGCCGTTCTTTGTCAATTCCTATTCCGGAGGCGGCCAGACGGGATCGGTAGATGCTCCATGCGGTGCACTTCTGACGAATCCGAAGCAGAACATTGTTTCTGCAAAATTCCTGCTCAATCCGCAATACCGGTCGGCCGGAGGATCTGTCGATGCTCCATGCTTCACGCTGATCGCACGGATGGACAAGCGCCCGCCGTACCTGGTGGAGGTGGAACAGGGTCAACCGGTATGGGAGATCCGTGCGGATGACACTCCGGCGATGCGGCGCATTAAGGAGTTCTGCGCGTTGTACGGTATCGTCGACGTGACGATGCGGATGCTGCGGATCTCCGAGATGAAGCGCATCCAGGGATTCGGTGACGACTACGTGCTGGTCGGCACCCAGGAGGAGCAGAAGAAGTACCTCGGAAACGCCGTGGTGACGCAGGTCGCCACGGCTATGTGTGAAGCACTGGCAGAAGCAATTAATTGTGAGGAAAATAGAAAAGTATCATAATATGAGCATGGAAAACCAAGTAACGAGCATCGAGCAGTCGAGGCGGCTGCTGGAGCTGGGCGTACCTGCGGATAAGGCGAGCATGTGTTGGTCAGAAATCGCCGGAGAGCGACGATTGGTAATGAAAGTTCCGGGGCCTTATGTTGTCCCCGCCTTCACGGTAGCTGACCTGCTGGGGATGCTTCCGTTTGAGATCGAATATGAGGGAGTAGAAATGTATGTATCGTTTATTTATGAAGAGATTTCAAAATCTCTTTATGTTTGCTACGAATCTCACGAATACGGAGGGCATCGACCCTATGTATATTATCAAAGCAATCCTATGGTAAGTTCGATAGTCAGTTGCATCGAATGGCTTTCGGAGAATGGGATAAAACTCAAACTATAAACCGAGGAGAAAATGAAAAGCAAGAGAGCAAAGTATCAGATAATGTTGAAATCAAATGGGAATGATATTTCAACTGAATCAGCCGAAGAAGCTGTCGATATTGCCGAGGAGGACATGGTAGATAAGGCTGTGAATGCGTTTTGCGCGGTGCATTGCCCCAAAGGATGCCCGCTCGACAACAGCGAGGGATGCGGAGCGCTTCGGGAGTTCAAACAAAAAATGATGGAGTGATGGCGTTTTTAACCCCGTGTTTCGTCCGGGTCGAGGATCCGGCGGAACGAGAGAAACTTATCGAATGGCTGGAGGGAATAGGGAATGATTTATACAGCACTCACGACGGATTTGTAAATTCTAACTTATTCTCATCTAACCCCTTTTATTGTGACAACAACGTCGATCTTTTTAAGGCCCTTGCCGCGATGAACGACGAGAACGACCGGGAGCAGTGGTTTGTGGTAGACGACGGATTCCAAGAGGAAATGGTTTGCTCAAAATCTGATGTCGACTACGACTACATATTGAGCAGCTACAACCACCGTAAGGCGACCGCCGATGATATTGTCAAATACTTCAAAAAGAAATAGCGAGATTCTCGCAAAACCTCGAAATAATTATGAAAAGGATTACCCAACCCCTCTCATCCGTCGAGTGGGACACCTGCTGGATGGCGATACGGTACGCTATGAATCGTCGTACTGCGGCATCAGCCTCACTACCTAACGAGTTGCTGGCGGCGTATTACGATCGCTGGACTGACAGTCAAAAAGAGATGATCGTGCGCGACCTTCGGGAAAACTTGGAAAATCTCAAAAGGTGGAACGAGACCGATGTGTCGTACTTTGGCGACGAGCATATCGACCACCCGAGATGGATGCGCTTCCTGCTGACACTTGACAAGAGCACACACAAGATTCTGACGTTGAAGCGGCGGAAGAAAGTCGAGTGCTTCGAGTTTGAGGGCGTTTACTATCCCGTGTCCGATGGCGGCTGGTGGGTCGGATGCGGTGCGTTGCATGTGCCGAAAGATGCGATTGTGAAGGTCGAGTAGAAATACAAGGAGTAACTAATTGTGGGGCAGCAATAGTACAAAAGTAAAATAACAATACCGGCTATTTTAGTTTGGGGCGGAAAAGTAAAATAAGGATATGAAAACTTGCAGCGGCTGCGCAAATTTTGAATGCCAAAATTTCTTCGGAGTGGGGAAATGTACTAAAGAAGGTATGCTCGCATATTTCGAGGATGAGGCTTGCGAAGATTTTGTCGAACTGCCGGATGATGTTCGAATGCAAGCGGATCACGATGGGACAGGACTGCCCGGAGTGGGGCGCACCGGATCATGAAACCTTCATTGTCAAATTGGGCAAACGCATATGAAACGTAAACACAAATACAGAGGCAAGCGACTTGATGGCCAAGGATGGGCCGTCGGTAGTTATATTGAAGCAGAAGTTCAAACCGGCATCGCTCATGAGATTGTCCCGTACAAACGCGGTGAACCGGTAGTAGAAGTAGATCCCGAAACCGTTGGGGAGTATTCCGGTATGAAGGACATTTTTGAGGATGACATTATCAATGTCCGATTTGGTGCAGATAACGCTCCGGTACCAATGCTGGTACTATTTGAAGGCGGGTCGTGGTGCATAAAGGAGTATTGGGACGATACTCTCCACGACCTTTATTCCTATGAAAAAGAAATCGAAGGCGTTATCGGAAACATATACGATACGCCTAAATTACTCAAATCAAGAAATATGAAAGACTTGGATGACTATGAAGTTGACCTGGCAGAAGGAGTCTGCCCAGAGTGTGGAGACGAACTGATCCACGAAAATGGATGTGTGCTATGCCCGAGTTGCGGGTTTTCTCTCTGCGGAGCATAGACGCAAAGATTACGAATTTGCCAACTACATCAACTACATTAACTACAATACTAATAAACAGTAAATTAAAAAGAAAAAAAAGTGTAGTTTGTTCTAACAGAAAAACTACATCAAACTACAAAAAAAGGAGATTATCAAATACTCAACTACAATGGTCCAAATTGTAGTTTTCCAAAGTGTTGAAAGATAACGTTGTAGTGTTGTAGTTCATGTAGTAGCATGAAAAACCGTGAAGAATTATGGATCTCGACGGTATAACAGATGCGGAGTACATCAATTATTCGACGAATCTAATACCTCGCCTGATGCGAAAACGTCCAGGAGAATGGACTCTTGTCACTGATATAGCGACGAATCCGGCTCGATTCATCGAAGTTGTCGAATGCCTGGCCTCTTATCGGATTTTCGATAACACAGAAGGCTATTGCATGATTGACCTCGATAACGATGCAACTCATATTCGAATCGATCCGAATGCAATCAGATTCCGCAACGATTCACGATACCAGTGGAAATTTTCGAGTAACCTAAAAAACAAACGTATATGACCGTCCAACTACGAATCGACAATCCGATGCTTCTTGATTACATCGGATACCTTTTCCCAGTGGAAGGAGACACTTTGAAGGTGAACTCTGAACATGGTTTGGGCAAACTTATCATTGCTCATTGCCGACAATCTCCGAAACCGGTCGAACCTGTCCTCGGAGAATATGTCGTCACGCTGCGACTGCCTTTGTGTAGCGCCAGTCAGAATTTGGAGTACAAATTTCTATACTTCAGTCGGGCCGACATGACCCAGCTTAATCAAGCCCTTCGAGCCTACTTTGACCTTGATTTCACCGGATACTACCGACGAGGTGAGTCCGCTGGTTTCTCAAAAAAAGAGATCATAGAAGGCTTTATCCAATCTCGGCGTCTTGTGTCGCGCGACAACTACGATGCCCTGCATAAAAGAGCCTATCGGAAGCAGCGAGAGCGAGATACTCTTCTGGCCAAACGACTCATGCGGAAAGCCTACTATGTAGACGAATCCCTGGATACTTCGGGCTTGAAAAAATAATTTGTCAAATCGTAATATTCATTCCGTTTTCACTATGATTCGAATCATCAAAGAGATCTACGTTGCTCGTGCTGAAAGCAACGACGACTATTGGTATGCCCTGCCGGTTGTGCCAGGCTCGGCGACATTGAAGGAGAAGATAACCCAAGAAAGCGCTGGGCGCCTCAAAACATATACGATTTCCGCCACACTTCACCATGATCCGAAGATTATTTCATTGCCATTGCGCGTCATGATTGTTTTCGACAACAATAAAGAACTTCGGCTTGGGACGACAGACGTGCCGGCCTATTTCGAAATCGAAAGAGAAATGTCAATAGTCGCTACGTGCAAATACGAGGCAAAGAGCGATATTTGACGGCGTTTCTTCGTCCTTTCCTGGCGAAGCGTGACCTCGTATTTTTGTGAAAAAAGATAGAAATGAAGGTCACTCCAACGCCTCAAAATAATATTCAGCTTGCCCTTGATATTCGCCGAGGGCAATGGTTAGTATCCGACGCGGAGGCACTTCTGCCCATCGCGTTGGATTTTCTTGCGCATATTTCTCCTCACCTCGAAGCCCTGGATTTTGAACCAATGGCTTATTCGGAGGACGGGGCATCGTTCGGTTTAGGAAATGAACCCGATCGCAAAAAAAAGTGTGTCGCCGTGATTCCTGTGCGGGGGACGCTTACCAAATACGATACTTGCTTTAGCATCGGAACCATGACTATCGCGTCGCAGCTTATTCGGAGTGCGTCGGATGACAATGTGGTAGGTGTGGTTCTCGATATCGATTCAGGAGGTGGGGCTTGTAATTCAGTGCCAATCATGGTCGAGGCAATTCAGAAGGTGAAGGCAGCCGGGAAACCGATTGTCTCGCATTGCGATTTCTGTGCCTCGGCAGCTTACTGGATTGCCTCTCAATGTGATTCGATTTTCGTAGACAACACCCTATCTGCTGTTGGTTCGATTGGGGTAATGACCCAGATCGTTGACTCCTCAAATCTTCGGTCAGGGGAGAAGATCATCACCGTCTATGCAAAGGAATCTTCCGACAAAAATCTGGCCTATCGGAAGGCCCTTGAAGGCGACATTGAATTAATCCAGTCGGAAATGTCTCCGATTGTTCAACAGTTCCAGAATGCAGTGAAAGAAGGCCGAAAGAACCTGCAATCGGATACACCTGGCGTCTTATCCGGTGCGATGTTTTATGCAGCCAAAGCGCGAGAGATAGGATTGATCGATAATATCATGACACTCGACCAGGTAGTTGAGAACGTATTTGTGCGGGCTGAATACCGATAACTCTTAAAAGATAAAACGATGTTTAATTTGAAAGATTTCCTGACCGAGAGCAAGATGGGCAAACTGGTTGCCCGTCTGCTTGGTAAAACCGATCTTCCGATCGGCGACAACGGAGCCGTCTCGCTTACCGACGAGGAACGCGAGCTGATCCGAAGTAACTACGGTGATGCCTTCCTTGCAAAGTTGGAGGGAATGTCGTTCGCCGACTCTGCCTCGATCGAATCGACGCACGAGTTATTCGATGCGGCCGTTGCGTATCATGTTGAGCAATCCAAAGCGCCGCTGCTTCAGCGCATTCAGTCGCTCCAGGAGACAATCAACACGCTGGTCGACGAGTCCGAACCGGCTCCGAAGACCACTCCGACGTCTCCGATGACTGGCGTCGCTGGTGCAACGCCGATGACGTTTCAGATCGATATGAGAGCGAAACACAACGCCCTCGTTTCGAGCATCCTCTCGTCGGGCAACAGTGTTCAGTTCTCTGCACTTGAGAACGGAACGATTGATATCTCCGAACTGAACAAAGAGTTCGACATGACGATGCCGCCGAATGTTCGGCTCGAACTTCTCGCCAAGCGGCTCTATCTGGGCTTCAAGGATTCCAGATACATGACGCGCGTTCAGTCGAATACCGACTACATCGCTTCGGACGCCATCATCACCGAAGTATCGCAGGAGTTCACGCCGAAGTGGACGCCCAAGGGCACGATGAAGTTCACGCCGATTCGCATCCCGTATCGTCGCCACAAAATCAACGTGTCCATCCTCCCGGCCGACGTCATCAAGAGCTGGCTGCTGTTCATGTGGGAGCAGGGCAAGACCATGCAGGAGATGCCTATTACCAAGTACATCATCGAGAACCACATCATCCCCAAAGTGCTGGATGACATCACTCGTTCGATGATCGGAAAAGGAAAGTACGAAGCTGCTCCGGCGGACGTGAGAACCGGCGACGAGGGCCGTCCTGCAGCCAAGTCGATGGATGGTTACGAGACTATCCTTGTCAAGGGGAAGAAAACCGGCGAACACAAGATCAACTACTTCAAGGATGCGAAGGATCCGTTCACGTTGAAAGGCCAGGAGTTGCTCGACTACGTGGATAGCTTCGTGGATGCAATCAACGACTTCTTCGTCGGCCCGCTGGAAATCCACTGCTCCGAGCAGTTCCTGACGCATTATCAGCGGGAGGACTTTGCCGTAAACGGAAAGTATACGGGCCAGTCCATTGGCGACAAGGTGCGATTCACCAAATTCACGTTCGCCCCGATGGAGTCGATGTATAACTCGCCGATCCTTTTCGCTACGACCAAGAACAACTTTATCGAACTGGTTGATTACAGCAAGGCCCAGAACTGCATCAATAAGCTCGAAGAGGTGGACTACGAGGTCAAAATCTTCGGCGAGTACTCTCTTTCGACCGGATTCAAGATTGGCGAGGCTGTTTACGCATCGGTTCCCGAAGGGTATGATCCGAGTGCAACGGTGATCCTCGATTCTCCGGCCGTCGATACGGAGGACAGCAAGTGGACGTATGGCGGCGCCGAGGCTGATTCGACCACCGGTGAGGACGATCTCGAAGGGGCATAATGTTCAACTCAAAATACAACGAATATGGCTTACACGAAGGTTAGTGTGCCGAAGAACGGCGATGGCGCAGGTTGCGCCACCGCCAAATCTTCGGAGATTATCATCATCGACGTCGAGGACATCGAAACTGAACCGACCCGGTCGGTTGGAAACGTGCAGATGGAGGGCGATTATACGCTCAAGGAGAGTGCGAAGGCTGTCAGCATCTATGCGACGGCTCCCACGATCGAATTTACGGAAGAATATTCCGGGGAGGCAGATGCGCGGGGCGTGAAGCAGGGTGTTGGCTACGAGCATCCGGGAAACAGCGTGGACATCAAGAATCACACGGAGGCATTCATGAATAAGGGCGTCGTGATTCTTGTCAAGGAGTGCGACGGTACCGAAGGTGGCCGCGTTCAGGCATTCGGGTCGAAGTGCAACCCTCTCTACATGACGCCCGAGACCACGAACAACAAGGAGGCGTGCAAACGGAAATTCGTGTGGAAACAGGAGCAGATCGACAAGTTCCTGCCGGGCGACTACTCGGGAACCATGCCGGGTGTTGCAGCTACGGCCGCCGCATCGTCAGACCAGGAAGGAGCGTAGAGTATGGCCACCAAGAAAAATAAACAGACCGCCGAGGTGAAAATGACGGCTGAAACTGCCGCCGATCCTCTGGCCGCGAATGTGGCAACGTCTCCCACCGCGGAGCCGACTGATGCCGTCGATCCTATGCCCGCGACTGTGGCAACCTCTTCCATTTCAGATCCGGAAGAGATCGCCTACGACGTACAACCTCTGAACCAGATTGTCGTCTGTGCGTTTTCGGGGACAGAGGCGCTGATGGAATCGATCTGGACAAAGTTCTGTTCGGTTCGTCCGCTGATCCTATCGGTGCTCCCGGATACGGATATTCGAACAATTCTCGAACTCTGCATTGCTGATTCGAGGATCGACGATTCGTTCGTCCTGGTACCGGCGAACACGTTCCCGTGTTCAGCTGTCGAGCCGGAAGAACTGTATCTTCCGGTCGTGTATGTGGATCGACAGAACAAAGAGCATTACGCTCATCGGTTGCCCATGGCTTTCAGCAAAGACAACCTCGCCGAATATCTCCCCAGCACCGAGGACGAAGGTGAATCTCTTGTCAAAGGATACGTCTCGAAGTATCGCACTCGTCCGGTTCGCGTAGGATACACCTTTGGTAATTTCGTTACGCCTGTGTTGCGGGCGAATCCGTGCGAGAACATCGTATTGGAGGGATTCCTTCGTCGTAAATTCATTGCGGCAAGTCCTGAAGGGTTCTCGGCCATCGAGACTCTGATTCGAGACCATCTGCTCAAATGAAGAATGAGATTCGCCAATGGTTAGATTCGGGAGCCGAAGTTCAGGAAGGACTTCGGCTCTTGAGTCTTGTGGCGCCCAATAAACACCTGGCAAAACTGGTCAGCCTGAATCCGAAGCGTTACAAACCGTTGTTGATACAATCGTTGGCATCTGTAATTGAGCCTGCCACCAATAGTTCCCCGGTTCGTCCGAGTTTTCGAGAGGATTGGCCTTTCCTATCCGATTGTGATTGCCCAAATGAATTGAAGATCCTCGTAGCGGACAAGATAACAACCCATCGGAGATATGTGGAAGCTCACGAAAAATTGTACGACTGCACAACCCCGGATGAGTGTTTCTCGGTTGCAAAAAATCTGATCGAAAATTATATTGAAAATCGGAAAATTCATTCCGAGTTAGCTTATTACAAAGCACACCGGAAGATTCTTGGAAAACATCCGATTTTTGAAGAGGTAAAACGGTGCAATGAATTGCGGCACCTCCCTATATCGAGCCTGTTCCGTCGCAAAGAGAACCTCGAAGAAGCCATCTGGCGGATCAATTCTGAAATTCGCAAGGGGAATAAGCCGCATCTATTGCCTCGCAGGGAGCAGCGCTTGGCCGCAAAACAGCGTGAACTTTCCGAAGTGAATAGAATCATTGACAACTATGCCTCTGTTCGACATTAACGCCCTTTTCTCCGACAACCCGGTTGCCAGGCAGACGGAGAAGTCTACCTCGGCCGTTGAGCGATTCGAGAAAATGCACTCGGAAAAAATTCACAGCCTCAAACAACTCATTGGGCGGGTTCCGCTACCTGGCGAGATATTCTTTCTTTGGACGTTGAACTCGTTCAACGCTTTCACCTTCATTACCTATATCATCAAATATTTCGGTACGATAAAGCAGCTCACATTCTCAACATATTCGATCAACGAACGAATCCTCACGTCGCTCGTTCGTTGGTACGACAAAGGGGCGATAGAGAACATATATGTCTGCATCTCCGATTCGATCAAGAATCGTGTTCCGAAAGTCAATGACCAGTTGCAGGCGTTTGCCCAAGATCGACGAATCGAGATTGGATATGCCTGGAATCACTCGAAGATCACTTTGATCCGCACGGCTGAACATTATTTTGTCGTGTGCGGGAGCGGCAATTTCAGTGAAAATGCACTCAACGAACAATATATTTTTCTGAACGATGAACGAATCTTCCAATTCTACGACGAATGTATCCGGCATCGGGCTGACTGAAGAGATCCGGGAAACGCTTCTGAATCTTGGCGCTCTCGGGTGGTCGGAGGATGACATTGCGGTCTACTTTGGTTGGGATCGAGCTGCCCTCCATGATGAATGTACGAATCCGGATAGCGAGATCTCGAAAATCCTTCTGCGAGGCCGCCTTCAGAAGCGCGCCGAGGTGGAAATTCGCCTGATGAAAGAGGCTATCGGGGGAAATCTCACGGCGGCCAAGCAGTATGCGGACATCGTTCGAGACAAATCGTTTCAGTTGTCCAAACTTGACATTTTTGGCGGCCCAGCTGACGAAGGTGCATTTCAGAGAATACAGGACTACATCGCAAGCGGTTGCCCCGGCACATTGTCGGAAAAGGAGCAGTTGTATATTGACCTGCTCGTGATGATCTACTCTCTCGACGGTCAATATGGAAAACGATACACGATTCGATTCCTGACCCGAAAACCTTTCTGCCTGTCATACCAACGCGCGAGTGATATGTATGCCGAGGCGGTCGAACTGTTCTTCTCGAACCGCAAAGTATCGAAAGAGGCTTTGCGGGCGAAGATGGCGGACCAATTCGATACATTGTATTCGCTCGCAATGTCGGCCGCCAAAACTCCGAAGGAGTACGAAATGGCGGCAAATATCCTTGCCCAGAAGGCAAAGATACAGCGGCTCGACCAGGAGGATCCCGAGGTGCTGCCACCGGCGCAATACCAAAAACGATTCCGTCTTCTCTCTCTAACCCCGGAGGTCATCGGCCTGCCCCCGGCCAATCGTGATGTGATGGCCGCACAAATTGATTCGATTCTGGAACCCGGAAGCGTCAAGAAACGCCTCCGTATGGAAGCAGGTATCGAGGATGTGGATATAGTAGAGCTCTTGGAAAATGTCGTACAGGAAGAGGATTAACGCTGATAGGACTGATATTGCGGACGTGCAGTATCAGAATAAATTTGCGCAGATTGCCACTCTCGTCTCGCCCCGTCGGCTGGTTGCGGTGCTTGGCCGAGGATCTGCCAAGACCACCGATTTCCAGGTCGAACGGATCATCGACATCGCGGAGGACATGCCTGGTGCGCCGTGCGTCTGGTTGGCTGATACATTCAGCAACCTCACAGCGAATGTATTGCCCGCCGTATTGGAGGGCCTCGAACGGAAAGGGTGGAGGGAAGGCGTGCATTATATCATTGAGAAAACGCCTCCGACCTTTACAGAGCGCGAGAAAGCGAATCTCCCCGATTGGTTGAAACCTCATTTCTGGAAACCATTCAATCGTCTGGTTTCCTACAAGCGGACGATTGTCTTCTACACCGGCATGAACATCCGATTCGGTTCACAGGACCGACCTTCAACTTTGGCCGGAGCGAGCTATGTCCACGTCTTTGGTGACGAAGGAAAATACCTCAAAGAAGAAACGGTTGCTAATCTGATGAAGGCAGTCCGAGGTTTTCGCCAACAATACGGAAACTCGGTCTACTATCGCGGTTGCACATTTACGTCTGATATTGCCGATACATCGCATCCGGGTGAATACGATTGGATGCTTCGAGAGGCGAAAAATATGAATGTGGAGAAGATTCTGATGGTCATCAAAGTCGGATTGATCTACAACGAGGCCCTGCATGAATTTGCTGCAGCCAAAGAGGATTGGTTGAAAAATAAGTCCTCCGAGAACCTGATTGAATGCCGCAACAAACTGCGGGTCGCAAATCTTTGGCGTGCCAGATGGACCGAACTCCGAAGGATGGATGATGCGAGCACCTTGTTCCTCCGAGCATCGAGTTATGTAAATGCCGACATCCTTACGGAAGGGTGGTTTGCCGATGCGATCGCCTCGCAGCTTAATGACTTCTCGACAGCGATATTGTCTTGCCGCCCTTCGCTGAAAAGCGGCGATCGATTCTATGCTTCGCTGGACGAACGGCACTTCTATTACGACGGGAATGACGAACATGAGTATGAGAAATTTCGCTTGCTGGACCGTGAAGATTGTCGCGTGCTCAAATATCTCAATACCCGCAAGCCTCTCCGTCTCGGTGTCGATTTCGGCAACATGTGCTCTCTATCCGTAGCCCAAGAAGGAACGATCAATGGCCGTGATTGTATCCGAGTTTTGAAATTCATCTACACGCTGGCCCCCGAATATATCTCTGAACTGGGTAAAAAATTTCGGGACTATTTCGCGCCGATGCAAAATAAAACGGTCCATCTGTATTACGACCGCGCTGGCAATTCGTATAAGAAGGTCGGCCTTGACCAAGCGTCGCAGTTTAAGAAGGCCATTGAGTTTGATGAGAACGGGCGCCGGACCGGTTGGACTGTTGTGATGATGTCTCTGAACCAGGGCAATATCCCGCAGCCCGAAGAATATAATTTCATGCAGGTACTGTTATCCGGGTCGAATCCCCATCTGCCTCTTGTCCTTATCGACGGTTATGCGGCAAAACCGTTGAGATTGTCCCTCGAATCAGCTCGGACGAAAGTGAAGAGCGGGATTGTCTACAAAGACAAGAGGAGCGAGCAGCTCCCGATTGATCGGTTGCCGACCGAATCAACAAATCCGTCGGATTCGTTCAAGTATCTGATAATGTCCAAAGATTATCGGCAGATTGTCAAGGGGCATATTCCGCTTCCTGATGCGTTGTCCGACCCGGCTTTCAGAAAATAGGTATTTGGCAGAGCCAAATGGAGTACCCCGCAAACTGCGGGGTACTTTCTTTTTTTTCGATATTTACCCGTGGCATACTCTCTTCTGCTTTCCGGGGAAAATTCATCGCACCCATCACTTTGGGTCGTCCAGCCTCTATTCATGCCCTGTTCTGATACGAAGGAACAACATCAATTCTCACCTGTTCAATGAACCGATTATTTTTTTTCGAGCCTACGGGAAGAAATTTGCCTTCGGCACGCTGAAGAAATTTCTTCAAAAAAAATTCTCGAACCCTTGGAGCAGGTATAAAGGTGCTTCGCAATGATTTTGATTGTGAGAATATGATGCTGAATCCATGTATCAGAAAGGTTCACGAAACGAGGCTGGACGATAGATCCAAAGTTCTTTGAAATGCTGATGAAATTCACTCGAAACTCGAAGAATAGAGTATGCAACGAATATCGAAATGAAATAGAAAGGTTACTCACTCGGCAGTCCGATAGGGACAAACGAAAAAGACAAAAACCAACCGGAGGTATTTCCGGGAACTCAAAAAATAAAAAGCCATGAAAAACGAAAAGAAAGTCATGTTTCTGCGCCCGGGCGCACAAGTAAAAAGCGAGGACGAGATCAAAGCCGCGCAGGCCGCGGCAGTTCAGGCGGCCAATGGTGGGAAAACTCCCGAACCTATTGCCGACCCCAAGCCGGAAGTGCCGAAGCCCGAAACCCCGGCGACCCCGGCGACCCAGGCGGGGCAGTTATTCACCGATCCGGCCACGAAACAGAGTGAAACGGTGTTGAAGCTCTCGAAACGCATTGCGGAGCTGGAGAAGAAGCTGCGGCAGGAACCGCAGACAATCGAGGAACGAATCGAGTACTACAAGCGAAAGCAGGAACTGACGGAGCGTTACGAGCGCTACACGGCGCAGGTGCAGCACCTTGACGAGTTGCGGGCAAAGGTCGAAGAGGCAAACAGAGACGCCGACGATTTCGGGACAACCCGGGACAAATACCGGTTGCAGGTGTTTGCGCCGTCGGCGTACCGTGACGAATCGGTGCTATCCATCACCAACGAGTCGCTCATCGACGACGTGCTCGACCTCCTTAAAAACAGAATGCTGAAAAAGGCCGAAGAACTCAAAGTCGAAATTTCGGCATAATGCAAAAAACAAGAGGGGCGGCAGTTACCGCCTGCCGCCCCTTGTCAAATTCTAACAAAGTTAAAATTCAACACAATGCAGAACAAAAGTACAAAACCCAGTCCGAAAATGCAAGAGAAGCGCGCGAAACTGATTGCTTTGTCCGCCGAGGCAAAAGCCCTTCGCCAGTTGAAAATCGACACGGCGCAGACCGTAGAGGAAGCGGTTTTTTGGCAGACGCGCACGATAAACTACATGCTCCTGAACTACATCTACCCGAATGCCGGGCAGCGCTTCGAGACCTTCAAGGAGTGGAAAGCCCAGGGCGCCACCATCAAGAAGGGCGCAAAGGCCACGATCATCTGGGGCCAGCCGCGGCAGGGTGTAGTCAGACCGGAGCAGTCCGAAGCGACCGTCGCGGGCGCGACCGCCGCGGCTACACCCCCGACCGATGACATGACGCCGGAGCAGTACGAATTTTTCCCGATCTGCTTCTTATTCTCGGAAGAGGACGTTTTTTTCACTAATGCCGAAAATGAGGCCAAACCCGAGACGACCGAGGCCGCGCCCATCGCGCCGACCGTCCCGATGATCGACAGTTCCGCATTTAATGAATTGTAGCCATGGAAACGAAGACCCCCACCCCCATACGGCCCGCGATCGACTGCCGACGTTGTGTCCGGTACTACTTTTGTCGGATTGCCGCCTTCCTTCCCACCCTTACCCGTTTTTTTGACATCGAGCATTGCAACGGTTTCGAGGAGATAAGCAAATGACACCGGGAGTTGCCGCCGAAAAATCGGCGGCCGCTCAAAGCGGTATCTCCATTAACGTCGCAGCCTTGGCTGCGGCGTTTTTTTGTTGGCCTTTCGTGTAATGTAAGGCCAACGAAAAACCATTCCGATGACTGTTGTTTACTTTGACGACCTCCATTCCGTTTGGCTCTTCGAGTCTCTACATTGCGGTATGTCAAAGAGTTACAAAGGTGTTGCGAGCAACATCTGTGTCGATGGTGGGATTGCCGCACGGGGTGCGGCGGGGTAGCGGAGCCGCAGGGCGGCACCCCCCCTGCCTATGGTGGGATTTCGTCATATCTCACCCCCCCCCTCTTTTTGCGGCCGCAAGGGGCGGAGAGGGCGGGCCGGCCTCTTCCCCCTCGTTGCGGCGATGTTCTTTGCAAAACATCGCCGCAACGAGCGCTATTTCAGTGAAATGGTTGATTTTTACCTCGAAAAACCGCAAAAAAATCGGCTTTTTCTTGGGAAAAATCGGCTTTTTGGGCGGGCGTGCCCAAAAAGATGGCGGTATCGGGATTCGGTTGCCTCGTGTCCTTTGCAACGCGGAATCCTCGATGTATTTTTGATTCATGAATTTGTACGACGCTATAAAGGAGATGCGCCGAATATCGGCAGAAAACGGGGTATTCAGCTTCGTCTTCATGTCGTACAATTCATCAGAACAGCGGAGTGATGGAGTGATTCACGTTCGGCGAGGGCGCCTACTCAAACGCGAATCGCTCAAGCATCACAAGAATGCAGAGATTGTCGAGGCTTATATCGACCTCGACACAATGCAGAGCAAGCGATTTTACCAGCCTCTTCTGATGAGTTTCAATGGACAAAAAGTAATTCTGCGATGAGTTCAATCAAACAGATTTCCGATCATTCATACGCACTGCACCTGAACGACGGGCGTGTTTTTACGCTTTCGAATCACCGAGGCAGTGAACTCGATTCACTCGTCTGGCACACGCAGACCCGCAACTGGGAGTATATGCCCTGCTCCGTGGGTGGATACCAGGTTATTCCATACGGTTTCGATAATTTGTTACCGAGCCAGTTGCGAAGGGTCGTTGATGACAATAATCTGGCCCCTGGTATCATCGACCGCCAAATGGGATTGCTATACGGGCAGGGTGTATTTCTGAACCAACTTGTCTTCGAGAACGGCGAGATCTCGCACAAATGGACGGAGGACCGAGAAATTCAGTCGTGGCTGGACGACTGGGATTATCTGTCGTATATCAAGGGGGTAATGACGGATTACCTCTATCTGAAAGGCTTCTTTGATGCCAAATACCTTGCCCGGGGCCATCGGATCGGCCGGGCCCCGAAAATTGCCCGGCTGGAACACCTCCCAGCGAAAAATGCCAGGCTTGAATGGACGGATTCCCGGAATATCGCCGACGTGAAGCATATTTTGGTTGGCGATTTTGAACACGCCTGTACGAATACGGGAATCCGGAGCTACCCGATTTACAATCGGCGGCGGCCCGACCAGTTCGCCGCTTCAGCTTCGTACAATTACACCTACTCGTTCTCGCGCGATTTCTATGCGGTGCCCCAATACTGGGGAGCCTTGCGATGGATTATTCGGGGGTCGGAGATACCCACGATCTTCAAGTATGTCACGGACAACGGGCTGAATCTGGCTTACCATGTCCACAGCCCGAAGGGATACTGGGACGACAAGCGCGATATTCTCCGGCGGATGCACGTGGATTGGTCGGAAGCACAGATCGAGCAGGAAATTTCTCGGTTGAGTACCAAATTCCTCGATACGCTGACCGAAGTGCTCTCCGGCAAGGAGAATGCCGGTAAATTCTTCCATACCCTCGATGTTCCGGACGAATCAGGCAACGTGCACTCCTGGAAGGTCGAGGCCATTGACCAGAAGATAAAGGATTTTGTCGATTCGCAGCTTCAAATTGCCGAGGCGTCGTCGTCAGCCATCACGTCCGGCATGGGGCTCCACCCGTCGCTCTCGAATGTGATGGTGAACGGCAAACTCGCATCCGGCTCCGAACTGCTGTACGCATTCAGATTGCACCTGTTGTCGTCTGTCGAGATCGCATCCAACGCGATTTTGGAGCCGATCAACCAGGCGATCGCCTTCAATTTCCCCGGGAAGAACCTCCGCTTGGGATTTTATCATCAATCCCTCAAAGCAGAGGAGGCATTGAGCACAAACGACCGAATCAAAAATCAATGATATGACAGCTCTGTTCAATAAAGACGGCCGCGGAGCGGAAGAACTGAACCGACTGACAGGTTCGTACTATGCCAGCAATAAATACGAGAACATCTCGGCCGAGATTGATTTCGCAACCAACGAAGTTGCCGGGATTGTCGGCAAAGAGATTGTCGAACGAGCCGGTACCGAATACCAAGAGGGAACAGACTCGGCCCTGATGGCTTTGGTTCAGATGCCGATTGCGTGTCTGGCCATATACCGCCACTTTCAGCAAATGGGGGTCAGTCACGAAGATGCCGGGCGGAAACTGAAAATCGACGAGAACGAGAAGATCCCGTTTGAGTGGATGCTCGACCGGGATGACCGGGCGATGCGCGAACGGTATTATCGATCTCTCGATGCTCTGTATTCCTATCTCGAACAGGAGGACATTGCCGAGTGGCAGCAATCGCCCGTGCGCAAACTGCTGTCCGGGTCAATCGTCCGGGGGCTCTCTTCTTTCGAGCAGGTTTACCCGATCGAACACTCGTTTTATACCTATTTCATGCTTCAGCCTCTTGTTATCGAGGCGCAGAACGCGCGTCTGCGGAAGATGCTCGGCGAGAAATGGGACCGGATCAGCTCGGCCGACGTCGCAGAGGAGGATAGGCTCCTTCTTCAGTATGCGCAGCGGGTCGTTATCCTCTACGCTGTCATCACGGCGGTCGAACGCTGGTCGATCGAGGTGTTCCCGCTTTCCATTGCCCGCCGATTCTCTCCATCTTACCAGGGAAACCGAGCCAGTCAGTCGGCGTCCATGCAGGAGATCGAGTGGTATCTTGCCAAGCTCCGCGGGCAGGTGGCTGACGCCGAAACCGATCTCGTTGCCGTGTTGAACGGGACGGAGAATCCATACGAGGACTATCCGCTGATGCCGGAGAATGACCGCCGCAAAAAATATTTCAACGCAGGGGTATGACGACCATCGAAATATTCGAGCGGGGAATTGTCCGGTCGATTCCCTCCTCCTGGGATGAAATGTCCCCGGAACAGATTCGATTCGTTATCCGGACCTACGACGATTGCGTCCGCAGGGGCCGATCCCCTTTAGAGTTCAGCGTCCGTGTGCTGTATCATCTGCTCGGCATGACCCATAACTGGCGCAGTGTCCGCTGGGAACGGCTTTATCCCGAGTTGGTTGCCGAACGGGATGCCAACATCTTCATGCTTTGCGAAAAGTGTCTCGGATTTCTCTTTTCCGGGGATGACGTTGCGCAGCTCACCTTCTCGGCCACGGCCAATCCGCTCCCATCGGTGCGATCGGCGTTTTATCGCCGCCGGTTGATCGGTCCGGCCGACTTGCTTCAAGATTTGACCTTCGGGGAATTTCGCCATGCGACAACGGCCCTGAATGCGTTCTTCAAGAGCCAGAGTATCGGCGATCTCGACGAGTGCATCGCGTTCCTGTATCGGGCCCGATCGAAAAATCCCAACCGGGCCGGTCGGTACGTCCTGCCGGTAAGCAATGCGACCTTCGGCCGGGACGTTCGCCGCGCCGCGCGGCTCCCGTTCTGGCAGAAGAACCTGATAATGCTTTGGTTCGCGGCGTGCGTCAATTATCTGCAAACCGGCATCGTCTTTATCAACGGCGAAGAAATCGATATGTCGCAGCTCTTCTCGAAAGAGGAACCCCGACAATCCGATGCGTACACCTGGAACGACCTGCTGATTCAGATTGCCAAAGAACAGACAATCGGAAACATCGAGCGGGTGGATGACGAGCCGCTCTTCTCTATCCTATCAATCATGTGGCACAATCTGAAAGAACGTAGACGCGATGAGAAGATTCGAAAAACTCACTAATCTGTCCCTTTACCTTGCCCGGTTCCGGCCAAAATGCTTTGACGGGAAGCCCATCCTCGTGGTCAATCATGGCAAAGCGACTTCGCGCCTGGTGAACAGAACGGGCGTTCAGGTCGTGATAGCCCGGCCGGAGGAGCACCAGACCGGAGATTCCGATGGCTATGTCTCCGACTTGCAGACGGCGATCTTCGTGCTGGAAAAGGATCTATCCTCGGATCGGACGGATGAAACGGAGAACGAGCAGTATGTCCGTTTGCTGGATATTGCGGTTGGGATTATGACGGAGATCGAGGCGGATGCGGCCGCCTCATGTAACGAATATCTGCGGGGACTCACCCTTGCATCTGCGGGCATAGTACCGGAGGCGTCCATCTTTGGAGGGTGGAGCGGCTATTCGATCGAGATCTCTTTCGAATAGCCAGGTGCCGAATCTCTTGCGCAATTCGATCCGGTTGAGTATATTTGTATATACCAAAACCTTTAAGCCATGGACGAAATCAACAACCCTATTCTTTGGAGTATTTGCAAAGCTGCAAGAATAGGCATTGTCAAAGCAACCGGCATCATTGCCAACGTAGTTCTCGGTATCGGCGTTATCGGCGGCTTGATAGCTGTTATCGTCGGTCTGCTGACGAATACCGAACATTTCGGATACCGCCCGGAGTGGATTCTCGTCGGGTGCGGACTTGCGGCGATCGTCAATTCCGCAATCATCTGGGCCGTGCTGCAAATGCTTGTGGCCATCTACTCGAAACTGAACAGCAAAGAGTAATCGGCGACTTACCGGTCTCGAAGAGCGACAATTTGTCGCTCTTTTTTGTTTTTCTCAAAATTATGTCTACTTTTGTAATGCTAACACATGTTTAAGGGTGCAACGATGCACCAGGTAGGTGCTTTTTTTGTGCCTGTTTATATTACAGCGGCGTTCTCCCCCGTGCTGTTGTCGTAATGGCAATAGCGCCCACCCTTAAAAGTGTGTTAGCAGCGGGTCAGAGAAGCGCCGCTTTTTTCGTTTCTCGCAAAATGCTAACACACTATGAAAGAACAAACCCCGGCGGCCCCAATGCCGCAAACAATCCCGATTGATCCGGAATTGCAGAGTATTCTGTTGCAGGTCGTCGATTGCCGTGCCCGTCTGCACAACTTCCAGAAGTCTATCCGAGACAGAGCCCTGTACGAGTTCATGAGCGAAATCTTCCGCAAAACGGACGATTGTCTGACCGATTGCGTCGGCAATTTGTCCGTGTTCATGTCCGATTGGGTCTCCTACAAACTGCTCGATGATAAATAACCTCCTAAAAATGTCAAGCCATGAAAATTCTCGTATATGAAATCCCCGTTGAAGATGAAGCCCAGGCCCAGTTGCTGATCGCAGAAATAGAGTCTGTTCTCGGTATGAAACCGACCCGAATCGAGGAGAGAAGCCCGGAACGGAAACACCAATAGCCTGGGGCCCTGCCGGTCTTTATTGTCCTTTTTTAGCCGCCTTCGGGCGGCTATTTTTGTTTCAAATCACCGAAGCAATGTCAATCAAACAGCGATTTGTCAGGACCATCCTCGAAGATGAGGGCCGAAGGTTGATCCAGAATCAATCCCTTGCCCTCGGCCGCAAATTGAAAACCAGAACGGGGCGCTTGTTCACCTCCCGGCGGACATCCGTGCGAGGCGGCGACGATCTCGATGGGCAACTGACCTTCAGCCATGTCATCTACGAGCGCTACCTCGATATGAAGCGGCTGCACTACGGGAAGAGGGTGGTCAAGCGGAACCGGAAAATCCACAACCGCTTTGTCTTCGGCCATTATTCGTCGATTGCCGGCCGCTTGATGTATGACCTGACCGAAGATGTTGTTGCGCGAATCAAAGCCGAATTTAACGTCACGGAATAGCAATGGGGAAGAAACTACGAGACGAAGACCTCCGTTTGAACATCATCATCAACGGAGACAACGGTCGCAAGGAGATAGCCGCCCTCGAACGGAGTATCCATGATACGAACGCCAAAATGGAGGCGCTGTATGCCCAGCGGAGAAAACTGGAACAGCAGGGAAAGGCCGAAACGGCGACGTATCGCAGAGTGCAGGCCCAGATCGGTAAGTACAACAAGGAACTGGAAGCGAGTCGGGAAAAGCTGGCCGCACTGCAACGACAGCAGAACGTCAATTCGATGACGCTATCCGAGCTGCGTTCGCATATCAGCCGAGTCCAGATTCAACTCAACAAAACCGATCCGAAATCGCCGCTGTGGGCAAAACTCAACGAAGAACTCCGAGTGTCGAAACAGCGGCTCGCCGAGATGGCCGCCCAGTCGAAGGTGACGAGAGGCGTGGTTGGCTCGATGGCCGAGCGCGTGAATCGCTACATCGGTCTCATAACGGCCGGATTCGCGTCGATGGCCTTCGTGTTCTCCGGGGTGAACCGGGCGCGCAAGGAGTTCCTCGACTACGACGAGGCTCTCGTCGATGCGATGAAGACCACGAACCTGACGCGCGAAGAGATCTCCGCGTTGAGCGAAGACTTGAAGAAGATCGACACCCGTACCTCGCAGAACGACCTGCTTGCCTTGGTCCGCATCGGTGGAAAGCTGGGTATTCAGGGCCGGGATGACCTGCTCGCGTTCGCCAATGCGGCCGACAAGATCAACGTCGCGCTGCGGGAGGATCTCGGCGGGAACACGGAGGATGCCATCCGCGAGATCGGTAAACTGGTCGATATATTCAACCTTTCGGATGAATTTGGCTTGGAGAAGGCGATGCTGATGACCGGTTCTGCCGTCAATTCGTTGGGCATGGCTTCAACCGCCAACGAGGGATATATTGTGGAGTTCACGAAGCGAATAGCCGGTATCGCTCCGAATGCCGATATTTCGATCGACAAAGTTCTTGGTCTTGCCGCTGCGCTCGACAAATACGGTCAGATGAACGAGACGTCGGCCACGGCGATCGGTCAGACGATCATCGGTATGTACCAAAAGACCGAGGCGTTCGCCAAAGTTGCCAAAATGGAGCTCCAGGACTTCCGGGAACTCCTGAATGTGGATGCCAACGAGGCGCTGATCCGCGTGCTCGAAGGCATGGGCAAGGATGGAGGTGGAATGTATGCCGTTACCCAGGCACTCGATTCGCTTCAACTGAACGGTCAGCGCGCGTCCACGGTTCTCGGTTCTTTGGCCAAGCACTCGGATGAACTGCGCAACCAGCAGGAGATCTCCAATAAAGCCTTCATCGAGGGTACATCCATCATCGACGAGTTCAACACGAAGAATGAATCGGCTACGGCGATTCTTGAAAAACGCAAAAAGGCGATTGTCGAGCAGGCCGTAGCACTGGGCGAACAGCTTACTCCGGCCATCAATGTCTCATTGTCCTCTTCGACCTGGGCTCTGAAGGTAGTCGGGGAACTGGTGTCGATCGGGATCAAATACAAAGGCGTCCTCACGGCGCTTGCGACGGCCTATGCCGCCAATTTCGTGCTGCGGAAAACGTCCGTGGCCTGGGCCCAGGTGGAGACCGTGTGGGCCCAACGCAAGATTTTGTTGAGTAGCCAACACCGAATTGAATTGGCTCGAGAAGCTGTTGCGATCTACAATACACGAAACGCCGAGACGGCTGCCACGAAATCTACGATGCTATGGTGCGCCGCCAAGAATCTCCTTGTAGGGAATATCCGGGCAGCCAGTTTGGCCATGAAAGGTTTTTGGGCTTCGCTGGGCCCGATCGGATGGGCGACGTTGGCCATTACGGCCCTCGTGTCCGTCGTTCGTGGAATCGTGAACCATTACCAGGATGCAACCAAAGCGCAGCGCCTTTTGAGTGACAACATGAGAAAGGCGACCACGGATGCCGCCCAGGAACGGGCGGAGCTCGATCGGTTGATGGGTAAACTCGAAGGGTGCCGGGTAGGAACGAAGGCGTACAACAACACGAAGACCGAGATTGTCAGCAAGTTCGGGAAATATGACAGTACACTGAAAAGCGAATCGCTTACCGTGGATACCTTGCGGCGCAAGTATAATTCGCTCACGGCGGCCATCATGCAGAGCGCCAGAACCCGCCAGTATAACAGTTTTGTGAGCGAGCAGCAGAAAACCTTTGACCAGAAGTTTGACGACAAAAGCAATCGGTTGTGGGAGGCTCTCAATGACCAGTATTACACAGAAAAAGCTGCGAAATATTACCAGCAGATTATCGGTGCATTTCTGGGGGATCGATCTCTTGATGCTTGGCTAACTACCGGTTCGAGAAAAACGCGAAAACTGGTTAAAGAGCTTGAGGAGTTGCGGGCTGAACAGAAAAAAACGGACGAAGAGGCCAAGGCCCGATTTGGAATCACGTCGAGTCCGGCGCCGACTTCGGCACCGTCTACGGGAACATCGACTTTTTCCGGAGATGATGGAACACCTAACTCCGCCTTCGACCTGGGCGGTTCCGACTCCGATTCAAAGTGGTCGCTTGAAAAAGATGCGGCATATCTTCAAAAACGCCATGAATTGAAAAAGCGCTATCTGGCTGGGGAAATTGTTTCGGAGAAAGAATACAACAGTCAGATTCTCGCACTTGAAATCGATACGCTTCAAAAACGACTCGCTCTGAATCTCGATGACGCCGAGCAAAAGGCGAAAATTCAAAATTCGTTGGACGACAAACTGATTCAACAGCGCGAACAGAATAATCAGTGGTCTCTCGGGTCGGACGAAGCCTATTTGGCCGCACAGCTCGACCTGAAAAACAAGTATCTCAACAAGGAGATTGCGTCGGAGGCAGAATATGACAACCTGGCGGCGCAATTGGAAATCACCGCCCTTCAGGATCGCCTGGATAAAAACATCGAAAAGGGTGATGAACGGATCAAACTGGAACAGCAATTAGCGGATAAGCTGCTGGCCCAACAACAGCGGAATGCGCAGCGTCAGGCAAAGATAGAAGAGATCCTCGCCGATGCGGAGGCCGACAAGATCGCCCAGGAGAATCGCAGATATGAGGCCGAACGATTGCAATATGCCGGTCAGGCAGACGTGTTGGAAGCTCTTGCAAAGAGACACGCGCGTCGGATTACGCAGATTCAACTCGATGCTGCCAATGACACCCTTTCCCGGCAGCAGGCGCAATATGACCTCGCGCGAAAAACAATGCAGAATCAGCAGCGCCAGGAACTCGCATTGTTTTCCGGAAACGCCCGCCAAAGAAAAGCATTGCGAAAACGGCAATATCAGGAACTGGCCGCGCTTGACGCGGAACAACTGGAACACCTGGTCGGATTACTTCAATCGCTTATCGACACAGGGGAGATAGACGATATTAAACTCGACGTCTCTCTGTTGTCTGAAGACGAAATCATGGACTTGCGGAGTCAGCTACAGGATCTCGTGTCGAAGTTGCAAACCGCCAAAGGAATAGGAGACGACGGAAGTGATACGAATAAATCACCCCAAGGTGGGTACATTGATAACGGTGCGACATTGCTGGGGTTAAGCAAGTCGCAATGGGACGACTTATTTAACGGAAATTTAGAACAATGGTACGAATGGGCGGATAGTATTGCCGATATTGTTTCTGGAGTAGCGGATACTACAATGCAGTTGTGGAATGCTTATGATAGTCGCCAGACGGCTATTGAGAACAATCAGCTCAAAAAATTCCAGGAGAATAACGACAAAAAGAAAAAGGCCCTTGAAAAGCGTCTGAATGCTGGGCTGATTACCGAAGATCAGTACAACAACCAGGTCGAAGCTCTCGATGCCAAATATGATGCCTTCCAAGAAGAACTCGCATTAAAGCAGGCGAAGCGCCAAAGGGCGATGGATATTTCGCAGGCTATTGTGAATACCGCGATCAGCGTGACCAAAACCTTTGCACAATGGGGCTGGCCGTGGGGAATAGTGCCTGCGGCCATACAGGCGGGATTGGGCGCCGCACAAATAGCCTTGATTTCATCGACACCCATATCTACTGGTGCAGAAGAGGGCGGCTTCCAATACGTCACGAGGAAACAAGATGGGAGGAAATTCAAAGCTCGCTTGAATCCAGACAAACGAGGGTTTGTTGAATCCCCGACTTTACTTGTCGGAGAAAATGGCTCCGAATATGTCATCCCTCATGAGGGATTGAGTAACCCGAGCCTGATGCCCATCATAAACACGATGGAAACCGCTCGCAAAAATGGGACGCTGCGCAGCTTAAACTTCGAGTCGGTTTATTCGAGCATATCAGCCCCCGGAAAGTCAAGCGGTGGCTTCATCGGCAACTCTCCTATGAATGAATCCAGCAATACGCCGTCAGGCGCTATTGTGCCATCTGATGATAGCGCACAGAAGATAATACGGTTGCTTGAAGATTTGAATAAGAAAGCCGACAATCCAATTCCCGCCGTCGTGTCTATGCTCGGCCGAAACGGATTCGTGGAGACATACGACAAATATCAGAAATTGAAACGTAACGGACAATTAGGATAACATGGTAGAGTTTATCACGCCAGAGGGAGAACACGTCGACTTGGTTCCAAATCAGGAATTGTCCCTATCTATTGAGAATGCCATGTTCTCAAATGACCGGATACCGGTAGCCTGGTCTACAGATGTTGAGCTGCCGGTAAGTCCGACTAATAGTATTCTGTTTGGATATATCGGAGCCATGCTTTTGCCGGAGCAGCACCGCGAGATCAATGTTTCAATGTACATTGATGCGATTCCGGCCATGACGGGCAAGTTGAAATTAACAGGGGCCTCCGAAGGCAAACTGCGAGCGTCGTTTGTCGGGGTATCGATTGAAGATTCGTTATCAGGCAATCTTCAGGACGCTCCGTTTGCGCGCTGGGAGTTTGGAGGTGCCGTAGCTGGACAGCGCCCGTTGTTTGACGAGATAATGGAAGGAGCGGCCCAAAATACCCGCGACGATTTTGCATTGCCGCTTATGGTGCGAGATAGCGAAAAAGATACGGCAGATAATTATGTCGCGAATTCACAGATTGGAGCTATTGAATACGAAGATTTTGGAATCAAATACCTAAACAGCCCCAAATACAATTTTGTGACTCCAGTAGTCAAACTGGCGTACATTCTTCGGACTGTTTTTTCAGATATCCGAATAGACGAGTCGTATTCTGAATACTTTGAAAAAATCGGCATTGTTGCATCATACAGGAGAAACTCTGCTCCGACTTTGGATGGGAGATACAATCTACCTGTAGATGGCCCCTTTAACTTTGTCCTTGACCTGGCCGATGCAATGCCGGATGTGTCGCTGGAAGATTTTGTGAAGAATCTGCTTGCGGCTTTTTGTGCGACCATCTTCATCCATCGAGGGGGTATTCAAATAAAGAGCAATCAGTCGATTATTCAGGACTCAAGTTTCGTGGACTGGTCTAACAAAGTTTCGGATGGCGCAGAAGTTGAATTCGAAGATGGGCAGAATTATGAATATGGATTCTCAAATGTGTCTGACGATGATCTGAATGCCGATATTGCGGATTTCAATACGATTGCGGATTGCCTCGCGGCTCCCGATGATACGTTTGTGCGATGTTTGGAAACCGGAGATGTCTATCGTAAAATTCAACGACCGTATATCACAGAATCTGGTTCGCAGACTTTATATGCAAACGGTCTCGACCTTGCCCGACAGGATTCCATGATCCCTCTACCACAAGATTCACAATCAGGGAGCGATCTTGACACGTTTTCTGCAACATCTAATTGGGTGCCGATTAAGTGTATTCCGTATGTCTTCAATTATACTGTTGGAATACGTAACGAGCGTGACGGGGTAATGCTACCTATTGTAGAGAACCCGACTGTGGGAGGAACTCGCCCCACTACGGTTCAGTTTGGATTACTACAAACCGGAATTGCTGGCCAGGAATATGTCCCCGCCGCTCAATTCACAAGTAACGGATATATTGGGACGACGTTTGGCCACTTCTCTCCTGCAGACCCGCCCCTTAATCTAATAGGTGATAATGGGTTGTACGAAAGATTTCACAAAGGCTTTCAGTCTTGGCTGGGGAAAGACAAAACCGTATATAAAGTTGACATCAATTTGTCTGCGGCTGATATTGCCAATTTGCAGATGTGGAAAAAAGTCATGCTTTACAATAGACTTTTTTTCATCAAAAGCCTATCCATCACAATGAACACGACGAAAAATTACATCCGCGCACAAGCTGATTTTGTGCTTGCCTAAATTGTCCTTTTTCTACTTGCGACTGGGCAGTACATTTGGAGAAAAAAAGTATGGGGTTCAAGATATCTGGATGGCACGCGGTGAATTTTACCGAAAACGCAGCCAACGTCGTATTGTCTGACGTTGAAGAGCCCGTTCGTATATCTTACACCGTCGACAATAATCCGATCATGGATGAGGTCGAAATGCATCCGGACGCAAACAAGCAAATCCGGTTGTTAACTCAACAGTTAATTCGTTTGATACGTCCTTTGGCTGGGCCCGATGAGTGTTTTAGAGAATTGCCGAGAGTGATGTGGACAGCCACGAAAAGTGATGAATCGGTCACTTTGGGGGGATGGCTTGTCCCCGGTGGCATAGCAAAATCAATTACTTCAGAAACTGAACTGATTGATTTTTTTGCCCGGAACTTCCTGACACATCAGCCGCAGATTATCGAAACAACACCGAATCAACCGCAGTGGCTCGCATTCGTTCGACCGTATGCGTACACCAAAATGGAAATCTATTCCACACTTTACGCGGCTGACGGCAGTAAATTCACAAAACGAATATTGGAGACCCCGCAGACTCCGTATTCGTTCAACCAAGTTGACACATCATACAAAACGCTGTGGAAAGAGTTTTGCGACAACAATAATCTTGAGCCCATTGCTTATGATGTTTTTGGAGACTCACTCAAAAAAGAAAGTACAAATGTAGGTGAGGCTTTTACGTCAAAACCAAAGCATCCTATAGATCAACGATATATATTGAGACAACCGAGATTTGGCGAACAGTATTTCGGCTTTGTAAATGGAATGGGAGGATTCGATACGATTGTGATGACCGGCGAGTCTATTCTTGAACCCGATGGGGAAGTTGAAACCTTTACAAACAGCCAGGTAGAAGAAGAACTCGTCAATGACTACACGTCCCATTGGGAAGTATCGACCGGCTATCTTGATTCTGAAAGAGTTGCATCACAGTATCAGGATTTTCTTAAAAGTCAGTTTCGTTACTGTTTTCATGATGGTGTATGGCTGCGGATCATCATTGATGAATATGAGTTGAAACATACGCGAGGAGAACTTAATGCGTACTCTTTCAAATATCATCATTCTGAACATAATGAGCGCAGATTCTATGAGCGCGACACTCTCCCGGATGTATCACTGCCAACTAAATTCTTTGACATATGACTGTGAAGCGACGATGCAACTGGAAATCAGATCTCGTCATAACCGAGACCTTCTACGAGCGAACCGACGAAGGATCGCTCGTAACGGCCGCTATTCCGCCTGACGAGGTAGACTTCAGAATTATATATTGGGCCGAGCGTCCAGAACGCTCATATATGGTTGAAAGAACGGGAGGGGTATACAAATCATGTAGTAAGATAGACGAAAATACGCTGGCTGTCTATTTGCCGCTGTCGGCCCATTCCATCGGTCAAGGATTGCTCATTCGAGAATTGAATCTGATAATTCCAGATAATAATTTCGAGAGCAAAATCCGCAACATATATATCCCCAAATCGACAGGTTGTTTTCTGTGGGGAGGCCCTACGGATCAAGGGACTGACATTAGATCAGAGATTATTACTGCGGCGATTCTCGGCGGAATACCTTCTGGCGGCACGAAGGGGCAGGTGCTCGCAAAGAATAGCGAAGAAGATGGCGATGTGGGATGGGTGGATCTGGCTGCTGTATCCGTAGAATATGCTCAAGAATCAGGCAGCAGAAAAGACATCGCCATGTCCCAATACGCCGTGACAAAGGCACTCAACGAGATCAACGATGTCTTGTTCTCGCAGTACACCGCCCTGACGTTCAGCCGCACTCCGAGCGTCATCGAGCGAGGCGTCAACACGAAGGTGACGCTTACGTGGAATACTACCTTCAACGGTGCCTACGAGAAGCCGTCGGCGTTGACGGTAAAGAAGGGCGCCACGACGCTGACGACGGACACGTCGCTGAAGACCATCCAGGACACGGCAGGCATCACCGAGACCACGACCTACTCGATCGAGGCGACGATCAAGGGAATCAAGAAGACCGCCTCGGCTACGGTCAACGCCTACTACCCGATGTACTTCGGCGGCAGCGCGAGCGAGGAGATCACCTCGGAGGAGCTGCTGGCGCTGACCAAGCAGTCGATCAAGTCCTCGCCGGCCGGCCAGGTGACGATCCCGCTGACGACGGGCCAGTATCTGTGGCTCTGCGTGCCGGAGGGCATGTCCATCAACGGCGTCGGCATTTTGAACAGCTCTCCCGTGGGCCTGATTGCTCCGGTGACCGTCTCTGTTCCCAATAAAGGCAACTATCGCTGCTACCGGAGCGACAGTGCCATGATCCGTGATACGAATGATACTTACATAATCAATTAAAACTATGGCAGTAAAAGAGAACAACACCACCAATCCTTTCCGGTCTGCGACCGCGAATCCCGTTACCTTCGCCAGTCAAATCCTTGACGAGGCCAAAAACTTACGTCAGGGCGACATAAACCAGCAGTTGGACCAGGCGCTTCAAGAGGCACTGACGACCCTGCAAAAGAAGGCCGATCTGGACGAGAGCGGCAAGATTCCGGCGACCCAACTCCCGGCCATCGCCAAATTCACCAAGAGCGTGGTTGCCGAATTACCAGGCACAGGCTCCGACAACGTCATCTACTTTGTTCCGGCCGCGGACTCCGAGGAGCAGAATGTCTACGAGGAGTATATGTGGATCGACGGCCAGTGGGAGCTGCTCGGTACCACGAAGGTCGATCTTTCGGGCTATGCCACGAAGGAGGAGATGAACAAGAAGGTCATTCTCCTGAACACCATCGAACCCGGGAAGGCCACCATGACCCCGAAGGAGGTCTATGACCACGTGAAGGCGCACGGATTCGATGCGCTGATCGTCGTAAATGTAGACGGCATCAGGGATCACATCTGTTACCGGGTCTCAATCTCCGCGAGCAGCATCACGCTGGACTGCGCGGAGTTCTACGAGACGAATGAAACCGATTCGCCGACTACCGACATCATGCATTCGCGGGTAACTATCTCGTCAACGGGAGCAGTCTCCTCGACAGAGGTAGCCATTGCCGTCAATCTGCTCAAGAAGGATGCGGTCACGGAGCAGATGGGGGAATCGACGGAACATGTAGTCTGTCAGAAGCTCTTTACCGATACCGTCAACGAGATCAACAACGTGCTCTTCACGCAGTACACTGCCCTGACGTTCAGCCGCACTCCGAGCGTCATCGAGCGAGGTGTCAACACGAAGGTAACGCTTACGTGGAATCCGACCTTCAACGGCGCCTACGCGAAGCCGTCGGCGTTGACGGTGAAGAAGGGCGGCACGACGCTGACGACGGACACGTCGCTGAAGACCATCCAGGACACGGCAGGCATCACCGAGACCACGACCTACTCGATCGAGGCGACGATCAAGGGAATCAAGAAGACCGCCTCGGCTACGGTCAACGCCTACTACCCGATGTACTTCGGCGGCAGCGCGAGCGAGGAGATCACCTCGGAGGAGCTGCTGGCGCTGACCAAGCAGTCGATCAAGTCCTCGCCGGCCGGCCAGGTGACGATCCCGCTGACGACGGGCCAGTATCTGTGGCTCTGCGTGCCGGAGAGTATGTCCATCAACAGCGTCGGCATCCTGAACAGTGCTCCGGTCGGCATGGAGCAGTACACCGTCGTTGCTGTTTCGGGCAAGGGCAACTATCGCTGCTATCGCAGCGAGAGCGCCATGATCCGCGACACGAGCGACACCTATGTAATCGGATAACAAGTATCAATCGGCGCAGGCTCCCTGCAGCTCCAGCCGGAGCCTGCGCTTTTTCATGAAAACGACATGGCCAAAGAGAACAACACTACCAATCCTTTCCGGAGTGCGACTCCCAACCCGGTAACCTTCTCCAATCAGATTCAGGATGAGAACTACGGAAAAAGACAGAGCGTCATCAACCACGAGGCAATGCGTCAACAAGGATGCCTTGTCGTCGACAGGGTGACCGTCATTCCGGCCCTGCCGTGCTGGATGCGTCGCGGGCAGACCATCTTTATCAAAAGCGATGCATCTGTTTCCACAGCATACGCCGCCGTCAGGGTCATGGACCGGGATGGCGGAGACGAAACAACATGGCGCAAGGTGTATGGAGCAAACATCAGCGAGGTAAAGGCGACAAACAACGGCTCAATTACCGATAGCGTATCTTTTACCTATACTTTTCCGGAGCCTACCAGCAAACAGGTCTGGATGTATCTTCAAATGCATACAGACTACTATTTCTATGATGATACTGGAAAAGTAATTGGCTATGCTAACAGAAGAACAAGTATTTATTATCCTGTTCCTTTCGGCACCTCAAAGATCAAAATATCAGCAAATACTGTTATCTTGAAAACGGTGCTGGTCGCATTTAGTGAATATACATCGAATCCGATTTTAGCTCCCAAAGCCTTCCGGTTTACGGGCCGCTACGAGGTTGACAGCCTTGGATTGCGGGCACCCGTTTGGGAGCAGCTACCGATCCGCACGCGCTTTGTGCGAGGCAAAGGGCAAACGGCCCTTTTCGACATACAAACAGGAAACACGCTTAATCGAGTATTGCCGGTTTCTTCCGTGGATTCCGCGAATAGCGGATACATAACGACAGGCCGAGACGGACTAAACGTGCTGGGAAGTATTGTTGATGCACCCAACACGAATGGCCTGCAGGTCCTCATACGAAAACGATGTGGGAACAACCATTATTACGCCAACACTTATAATGAGACAAGATCGTCCCATGTATATGCATTTATGCCTATTGATGCAGGTACCGTACTCAACAAATTACGCGAATATATTGAAGACCCCGTAAGTAACAGAAAAATTACAAGCAACTATCCCATGAGTTTTACATCCGGCTATTTATATCCTCAATTTGTAGATATTGCAATCGTCCGGATTGGTAAAAACAGTCGAGGAAATATGTCTCCATACATACAGAGTTCCGATCGTCTGTATTACAGACTTCAGTATGACAAAGGAAATGGTTATTGGAGATTTTACAGAAAATAGAAAAGTCTCGCAACGCAACCCGACACCAAACTTCTCCGTGACGATCGCACCTCGAGACAATGCAAATATACAAAAAGAAATTAAAAAAACGCATCCATGGCAGCAAAATATTTAGGTTTTAGAGATTTGGGCAAGCGACCATACATAGATGCGGAGACCGGGCATTTGATGGTCTATGACATGACAGCGGGGAAATACGTCCCGAAAACAGTTGATCTCCATCAGTCTACCGGCAGCAGCAAAACGGGAGCCATGTCTCAATACGCCGTGACAAAGGCACTCAACGAGATCAACGATGTCTTGTTCACGCAGTACACTGCCCTGACGTTCAGCCGCACTCCGAGCGTCATCGAGCGAGGGGTCAACACGGTAGTGACGTTGTCGTGGAACCCGACCTTCAACGGCGCCTACGCGAAGCCGTCGGCGCTGACGGTAAAGAAGGGAGACACGACGTTGACGACGGACACGTCGCTGAAGACCATTCAGGACACGGAGGGCATCACCGAGACCACGACCTACTCGATCGAAGCAACAATCAAGGGAATCAAGAAGACCGCCTCGGCCACAGTCAACGCCTACTATCCGCAGTTCGCCGGGGCGAGCGCCAGCGAATCGCTCGCGTCGGCCGACGTGCTGACGCTGGGCAACAAGGTCGTCGCAGCATCGGTGGCCCGAACTGTCACGGTGCAGGTCGAGCAGGGACAATATTTCTGGTTCGCGGTCCCCGAGAACTTCTCGATCACGTCGATCAAGATGGGCGGCTTCGACGTGTCGCTGAACGACGTCGTCACGGTCGCCGTGGATGGCCGCGGAAACTACAAGTGCTACCGCTCGGCCAAGCCGCAGAGCGCCGGAAGCTATACGTTTGAAATCAAATAAACAGATAGGATATGCCAGTCAATGTAACCGATACTTTGCACGTCACCACGACCGAGGGCGTGCTTGCTCCGACCAATGAGATATACGACAAGGGGCTGGGGAAGTTCCAGAACCAAATCAATGCTTCTATCCCGACGGTAGTCTTGTTAAGTGTATGGCATGATGACTATCTTGGCTATCTGACATTCACAGAGACAGCGCAGGAGATTTTCGATAAGATAAGCGCGTTGAAAAAGAGCGACAATGATAGAATATTTGTCATCAGAGAAGAGCGTATACCAGGCGAGGTCACATATACTGTTGCAAATGTATATAAAGCGTATGATACAGTTATCGATATATACTGGTTATCGGGTAACATGTATAGCGATGCGACTATTAACTGGAATGACGGCGACAAATATGTTGAAATAACAGAGAGGAAAGGAATCCCGTTAAGCATCGATCTGTTGAGAAATTATAACGTGCAATACGCATACGATGAATCGTTGGGTAAATACTCTTTCGTCGGCGAGTTGAGTGAGCTAAAGGAGCAATTCCATGACATTTCTATTGGTTCAAAGGGCGTCATCTTTGTTTGGAACTCCGATACTGGATACATCTATTTGGCGTCTACCAAAATCACCGGGTCATACAAAGATCAGCGGGTATTCAATATCGCGTGGGTCGAGAACGAATATCCGTCGGATGCCGGTTCTTCAGATACTCCTACCGTCAGCCCGAAATTCTGCTATGTTGAATTTGACATGCAGGCGACCGAGAAGCCGGAGATTCACAAGATAGACTATCTGCCCGCAGGCGGAGGTGGCGGTACGTCTGTAACCGTCGTGCATACTACCGGACAAAGCACGACTTCTGTCATGGCGCAGAAGACTGTTACGGATGAACTGAACAAACTTCAGCCGAAGCCGGCCGTCGAAGGCACGGCCGGGCAGACGCTGACCAAAACCGGTCCGAACCCCGGGGATGTGAAATGGGTGACGCCCTCCAGTAGCGCGTCGCCTTATGAACGGATAAGCCAGGCAGACGTTGTTTCCGTCTTCCAGTTGGATGATGACCCCGACGTCCCGTCCGGAGGCGGTAGCCTCACCCTGACCGGAGAGCTTGCGGACAATACCCGGATCATGATCGTCGGACACGTGAAGATCAAGGACAGTGCAGGCATCACGACGTGCTATGCCTTGTCGGCAACTTATCCGGTGCCTCTTGACAGTGAAGTGCACATCTTCGACCATGGCGGCACGTTTGTGTCGGCCACCATCTCGGGCACAACCATGACCATCTACCTTGAAACGGTGAACCGGGATGATTGCCCGGAAGTGACCGTCACGATTACCGGCATTTATAAACTTACGATATGATGAAACGATTGAACGAACTGTTGACCCGGGTCCTGCAATGGTTGAATGCCATTCCGAAGGACAAGTATCAGCACGATGCGCTTGGTTCGCGCATCGCGACATGGAGTTTCGTTTTCGCGATACTCCTGGTGTGGCTGGCCGTTGCCGTAACAACGGCTTTTTGGATCGCCCTCGCCGTCTCGGTAGTCTCGACCGTGGGCTGGGCCGTGTGGAAAGACTGCGCCTATGACGCAGAAAGCGACTGGCGGGATATTCTTGCCACGATAATCGGCGGATTCAGGTTTTGGGTCGCCGTGCTTGTACTCTATTTCATCGGATAATGGTCATGGAGGTGAACGCAGGACAGATTACCGAGGTAGCGAAAGGGATCAGCGATTTCGGGATGATGGCGATGATGGCCGGGGCATTTCTCCTGCTGTCCATGGGGCTGATGATCTCCTGTTTCGCCTGGTTCCGCTCGCTCATCAATGGGATCATCGAAAGCAACAAGAGCACCATGCTGGAGTTGCTCGACGAGACCCGTGCCCAGAACGACAAGTTGACAGACATCTCGGAAGGTTTGAAGCCGGAGACGCAGTTACGGATCAAGAACACGGCCAATGTGTTCTTCGATCTGGCCACGGAGAGGGTTTGCCGAATCATCAAAAAAGTGAGGGAAGAGAACCACATCGCCGATCGTGAAGCAACGGCGGCGAAAATCCGCACGCTTCTGCATAACATCCACGAGGACCGCAATACCCGTTTCGACAGCTATACCTATCGAGGTCGGAGACTTTCAAGCTATACGAATCCCGAATGGGTGGAGAAGATCGCCCAGGTAGTGGAAAAGGAGATCTATAACCCGGCCGGACCCAATAACGGCCGGGCCTATACGAACGTATCGGCGGCATACGACGATATCAAGCTCGATTTTTATCATCGACTTAACAATTAATCATTAACCTCAAAAATCACAGAATCATGACAAAGAAACAGAAAGGCGTATTGATCGGCGTCGCAGCCTTTGTAGCCGCGACCGTAGTGTTCAACCTGCTGCCGGACGGCATCCGAATCTCCGCGACCCTTGCGTCGGCCGCCGGTGCCGTGGTCGGCTGGTTAGCCAAAATGTGGTATGATGCCAAGACGGAGGAGTAGGCGTATGAAACACTTTACGATGGAGGAGCTCACGCGCTCCGATACGGCCCGAAGCAAGGGCATTGACAATACGCCCACCCCGGAACATCAACGTAATCTCGTCGAGATGGTAGAATCGCTCATTGATCCGATGCGGGAGCAGTGGGCAATCCGATGTGCTCATGAGCAGCTCGGCACGCCGCAACTGCGCGTCTCATCCGGTTACCGCAGCGGCGCTCTCAATGCAGCCGTCGGCGGATCGGCCACGTCGGCCCATTCGTTCGGCTATGCACTCGACCTCGTCCCGATGAACGGCCAGTTCCGGCAGTTCAAAAATTTCTGCCGGGAGTTTCTCAAGAATCGGAAGTTTGATCAGATGATCTCCGAGGATGAAGACGTCGGCGGCGTTCCGCGGTGGGTGCATATCGGCTACAAGAACGGTGAAGGCAAACAGCGACGTCAACTGCTGTCGATGCGCAACGGGAACTATATTCCGATGACCGCATGAAACGGCTGATGCTATATCTGCTGGCGGCGCTGCTTGTCGGAGGTCTGCTTTTCGGCTGGGGATACCGCCGGGGAGCAGCCTCCTCCGTGTCCGTGCAGATCGACACGATATTCTACGAACGACCGCAACCGACCCTTGTCTCTGATCGATTGATTTCCGTCAATGTTCCAAAGCTGATTTTCGCCGGTAGCCGTACTGTCGCAGATGACACTCCGGACACGGCTCCAGTCAACCAGGAGACGATCCGAAACGACAGCCTGCATACTGTCAGTGCAGGCAGTGGAGACAGCGTACAGATAACGGTTACGGAGCGGACGATTGAGTACCGCGATTCAAGCTATTACGCCCGCGTCGTCGGCCCCGCTATCGGGACGCTCGGACCGCGGCTCGATTACTTCGAGATATACAGCCGCACGGTATACAAGAGCGAGCAACGTATATGGGAGGCCGGTCCCACAATTGGAGCCATGACCGCACGCCCCGGGAACGTCGTGTGGGCCGGAGCTTTTGTGCGGCGGAATATCGGACGGCTGCGCCTGTCGGCCATCGCTGCTTACGACACGCATAACCGCGCCCCGATGGGACAGATGCAGGCCGAATTTACCTTGTGGAAAAAATGAACGCGAAGATGAAAAACAAATTTCTTTCCATGCTGCTTGAATGTCTGCTGTACGTTTGGCAGCTGCCTCAAAACCTGATCGGGCTGGCCTACCTGTGCTATTGCCGCGACCGGGCTCTGGTCACGAAACAGCGAGGTGCGGTGTTCTACGCCACCTCTCACGTGAAGGGCGGCGTAACGCTGGGCCGCTATGTCTTCATTGCCGTGGACAACATGATGCGGGAACCGGTCTACGATCACGAATATGGCCATGTCCGGCAATCCATGTACCTCGGTCCGCTGTGGTTGCTGGTCGTGGCGCTGCCCAGCGGCATTCATTGCCTGATCTGCCGGGCCGAGAACTACTACCACTTCTACACGGAACGATGGGCCAACGCTTTAGGTGGTATCCCCGACTACAAGGGCGAATACCACCATCATGAAGACGGCCTGATCGTAACCTGCTGGGATACCCTGCTTGAGCTGAAGCAGAAATATTTCCCGCGGGAATGATAAATCGCCCCAGCCAAAAGGCCGGGGCGATTTCTGATTATCGATCCAATAATTTCAAGGCTTCATTTACGAACGATGCCATACTGATTTTTTTCTTCTTCAAGTACTCATACAGAGCATCCCGTTCGGTCATCGGCAACCTAAATGAAATAGAGACGCTTTTCACCTCTGCCGGCTTTCTACCGGCGCCAGGTCGCGCTCCTCCACGTTTCGCGTCCTTACTCATGTCTCGTGATTTTTTGAAGCAACTCGACTGACTCGCGGGCCGACTTCAAGGCGTTGATGAATCTGTCAGATCCGCCCTTCCCGTTAATGTCTTCGAGGCGCGCCCGCTGCGATTCGGCTATGCGAATCACGTCGTCGATTGCGGCGATCTGCTCGTCGAACGGAAGCCCCTCGCGCCGAACGGCGGATTCTTCACCATGCAGATAGGCTTTCAATGCCTTCTTCATCAATGGCCGGAGCCGGTTGATGTGGGCAACTGGCTCGTAAAGCATTCGCACGACCTCCAAGACACAGATCGCCTCACCGATGACAGCGAAGATGTATCGGTTGTCTACTTCAGATTCGGATAGCCCTTCAAGCCCCTTCTCGAACTCTTCTCGTCGGGACTTGGGCAGCTTGTAGACGCGGGCGATAAACCCGACCTCCCGATCGGGACAGACGACGAAGTCGTCGGAGAAGCGAGACGCTTCCGAACGACGACTTCTATCAATAATGAATGCAGGATATTCTCTTCTCATTACTTAATCAGTTCACCTTTGAAAATTCGATTCTTGATCCAAATTGTGACGGAGCCCTTCCCAATGAATTGCTCCAGTATGCGGCGGAGTTCATCGACATTCAGATTCTTTTTCCCAAACGATACGATCTGATCGCCGTCTTGATATGCTCTTACTCGGCCCGAATAGAATATATCAGAGTTGACCTGATATGCCCCCTTCGCGTTGGCAATCATTCGGCTGGCGTCGTCCAGTGAGATGTGATAAGGAATCTCGCGGTTGTTCACCGCATTCTCAATGATTGTAGAGATGGAAATAGTGTTTTTCATAATGCCCGCTTAAAGCCCGTCGGCTGTTTTATTGGTTTGACAGTACAAATATAATATGAATATTTGAATTATGCAAGCATTTTTCAAAAAAAATCCCGGCAATATTTCAGCCGGGTGTTCTCTTTATAGAAGAGCTGTCAAACAAATGCTACAAAGAGATTGATGAGAGTTCAGCTCCAAGTTTGTGCAGAGCATCCTCTATCCGTTTCACCTGGGCCTCCCGTGGTTTGGACTTCCCGTGGGCATAGCTCCAGAGTTGTTTGGGATTGATTCCGGACAATCTCCCCAGCGCGGCCGGGGTGATGATCCCGGCGTAATACTGGAGGAGCGATTGGGTGTCGAACTTATACACGATCTCATATTCCCCGTCGAGCCATTCCGGGTATTGGTAGCCGTCTTCGCGGCTCGACTCGACAAAATGCCGGATTGATTGTTTCAAGTCCTCTTTGGCTGCTTCGGCCGTATCTCCCATTCCGGAGAACATTTCGTCGGTGCAATAGGCGCTGAATCCGCCGTCGCTGTTCTTTTCGATAATAGCTGTAATCTGTTTCATGACCTTATTTCTTTCTCTATCATATACGGGGTGAAAAACTCCCCCCTCCCTCGGGTTTTTCGGGAGGGGTCTATTTCAGACCCATCTCCCGTTTGATTTTCTTTTCAAGTCCAGTACCTACCTCTTTACTTCCATGAAACGGAACCGGGTACCTGACTCCGTTTTTTTCGTAGATCACGTGGCTCCCGCTTTGTCTGACGATTCGCCATCCGTTTGCGAGAATCAACTTTTGTAGCTCACTCGATTTCATTGTTGCATTTGTTTGACATCACAAAGATAGATATTTTTCTATTATTTGCAAAATATTCGATAGATATTTTTCTATTATTTTTTACAAATCGCCTCTATAATTACGGAGCGCAGGGTTTGCCTTCTTGACTTCACGCGGGGTATAGGCGTCCGTAATCTGGAGGGAGGAGTGTCGCGCCTGTTCTTTGACGGATAGGGCGTCGAGTCCGGCCCGAAGCATCGCTGTGATTCCCGAATCTTTTAGCGAATAGAATTTGTATTCAATGGGGAAATGCAGTGCCGGTGCGACGACATTTTTCCAGTAGTCCCGGTAATCCCTCTCGCTGCAATATTCGGCTCCGGGGCGGAATCCCTCCGAGAAGATGTAGAATGAACTGGGTGCCGAAAAGTAGCCCAGATCGATCATCAGTTCGAGGATCTGAACGGGGATCGTCACGCTGGCCGACTTCTTGTTCTTCGAGATCGATGCATCGATATAGACGGTCTGCTTGGCCACGCTGATGTCAGCCAGGCGCAGCTTCGCAATCTCGCGGGGGCGGATCAGCAGGTAGTGCAGGAAATAGCACACCAGCAGGAAGGGGCGGTTGTTCGCCTGAAGCCAGTCGTGCAGCCGCTTCATGTCCTCCGGCGCGATCCCCATGCGCTGTTTCTGGATGACAGCTTTCCGAAGGTTCTGCAGCCCGGCCGTCGGCCGATCCTTCAAATACAGGTGTTGGACAAGGAATGTGCTGAATGACCGAAGGAACGCCAGCGCGTTGTTTCGGGTCGATGGAGAACTCTTTCGTTCGAGATAGACATAATCAAGGAACTGAACGCAGAATGTCCGGTCAAATTGGTAGACATAGCGGATCGGAGTTTTTCGGTTGTTCCACTTTTCGAGCATCCCGGCAAAACTCATGTAGCAGTGATGCGTAGTCTGCCGGTGCACGCCGTCATTCAGCAACTTCGTAATGTGCCGCCGATAGTGGGAGAGGGCATCATCGAATAGTTTGTAGCAGTTTTCTGCTTCAGCCTCGACCCAGGGGTTCCAACCCGATTCGAGTTGCGTTGAAAGTCGATTGCATACCTGGGTTGCATAGCGACGTTTCTGTGCGGCAGTGCCGACCGAATTGATCTTGATGCGCTTACGCCGCATTTCTCCCCGTGCCGGGTCGAATGCGTAGAAACTGATATACCAGCAGGAGCCAGTATGCAGCCGTGGATAGGTGTACGAGAGAATTTCGTCGAGCGCTTTATTTCGCGCGGTTCTGACAAGCAACATTTTTTTTACATTTTCGTGCGCGGAATCCGGACAAAAATGTAGAAATATTGATTTTCAGACTATCGAGGCGGGGAATCGGTGAAAATGGACTGTCCCGTTTCTGTCCCGCTTGTTTTTGAAAAACGCTCTCAATTTGCTGAATTTCAGCAGATTGCGAGCGTTCGAGTGGAGAATACGAGATTCGAACTCGTGACCTCTTGCATGCCATGCAAGCGCTCTAGCCAGCTGAGCTAATCCCCCGTTGCGGATGCAAATATAAGTCATCTTTTTGATTCCTGCAAGCGTCTGCCGAAAATTAGCCGTTTTTTTCTCCCGAACCCCTCCCGCGGGAAAAATCGCCAACCTTTCCGGCCGTTTGTCCATTTCACGACGTGAGAAAAAGCGCGATCTTTGCATCATGAAAAACAAAACCATCCACAGTGTAAAAACGGTATTCGCAACGGCGATGGCCCTGCTGGTCGGTATGACGGCGTCGGCTCAGGACCGTTCCGAATCGAAAAACGAAACGACCATGAAAGCAATCGAATTGAACGCGGCGGAGTTCCGCAAGCAGATTTACGACTACGAGAAGAATCCCACGGCCTGGAAATACGAGGGCGACCTGCCCGCAGTGATCGACTTCTATGCCACGTGGTGCGGACCCTGCAAGATGATGGCTCCCGTCATGGAGACGCTGGCGGGCGAGTACGAGGGGCGCGTGCGCATCTACAAGATCGACGTCGACAAGGAGCAGCGGCTCGCGGCCCTGTTCGGCGTGCGGAGCATCCCGACCTTCCTCTTCATCCCGCAATCGGGCGATCCGCAGCATGCGATGGGGGCGATGGACATCACGCAGATGCGCCGCATCATCGACGAGGTGCTGCTCAAGAAGTAGTCGCACCCCGCAGCACACCGGCCGCAACGGCCGTACTGGCTGCATTGGCCGTCCCGGCAGGCCGGGCTGAACGACATCCCGCCCCCCCCCTCGGCCGCATCGGTTGCCCGCCGCCTCGGCGCCCCGGCCGAAACGGTGAAAAACGACGAAACGGACCTTTTTCGGGTCCGTTTCGTCGTTTGCGGTGTCTGGATTTTCCGGGTTCGGGAGCCCCTCTCTTCGTGAGTGTGGAACTGCCCCCTCCGCTCGTGCGGCGCGGAATTACTCGACCTCCCAGGTCTCGCCCGAGTGGAGCAGCTCGTCCACCGAGTGGATCTTGCTGGCGGCCTTCACCTCCTCGACCTGCCGTTCGACGGCCAGGTCGTAGACGGCGTCGTCCTCGACGGCGCGGATCACGCCGAGTGCCACCGGATAGTCGGGGTACTTCATCGCGGCGAGCATCACGTGCAGCGTCGTGTCGCGCTCGTGGGCGTCGTGCGTCAGGATGTCGTCGAGCGTGTAGCCGTCCTGACCGACGGTCACGACCTTGAGCTTCATGTTCTCGAAGACGAGGCCCTTCTCCCGGTTGGCGCCGAAGAGCATCTTCTCGCCGTGGCGCAGCGTGATCGTGTGCTCGGCGCGCGTGGCCTTGTCACCGGCGTAGGCTGCATGGGTCTTGTCGTTGAAGATCACGCAGTTCTGAAGCACCTCGACCACCGACATGCCCTTGTGCATCGCGGCGGCTACGAAGCACTCCTTCGAGAGGTTGACCTCCATGTCGACCGAGCGGGCGAAGAACGTGCCCTTGGCGCCGATGACCAGCTCGCCCGGGTTGAAGGGCTTCTCGACCGTGCCGTAGGGCGAGGTCTTGGTGATCTTGCCCAGCTTCGAGGTGGGGGAGTACTGCCCCTTGGTCAGGCCGTAGATCTCGTTGTTGAAGAGGACGACGTTCAGGTCGACGTTGCGGCGGATGGCGTGGATGAAGTGGTTGCCGCCGATGGCCAGCGAGTCGCCGTCACCGGTCGTCACCCAGACCGCGAGGCGCGGGTTGGCCACCTTGACGCCCGTTGCCACGGCGTTGGCGCGGCCGTGGATCGAGTGGAAGCCGAAGGTCTTCATGTAGTAGATGAAGCGCGACGAGCAGCCGATGCCCGATACGAACGTGAAGAGGTTGTGGGGCGTGTCGGTGCGGTCGGCAATCTCGGGCAGTGCGCGCTGCACGGCGTTCAGGATGGCGTGGTCGCCGCAGCCGGGGCACCAGCGTACCTCCTGGTCGCTTTTGAAATCCGCAGGGGTGTATTTGAAGTCTGCCATGGCGTTATTTCAATAAGGATTCAAATTTGTCGCGAAGCTCGACCACCGTGAAGGGCTGGCCTTCGCACTTGTTGTACTGTTCGTAGTGGAACTCCTGCAGCGAGGAGCGCAGGTAGGAGGCAAACTGCCCTTCGTTGAGCTCGCAGACGACGATGCGGCGGAAGCGGGCGAAGATCTCGCGCACGCCGCGCGGCAGCGGGTTGATGTAGTTGAAGTGGCAGAGCGAGACGCGCTTGCCTTCGGCGCGCAGCTCGTCGACGGCATTCTGGAGGTGTCCGCGCGTGCCGCCCCAGCCGACAACCAGCAGGTCGCCCTCGGGATCGCCGTAGACCGTCTGCACGGGGATGTCCTCGGCGACGCGGGCCACCTTTGCGGCGCGCGTGTCGACCATCTTCTGGTGGTTGGCCGGGTCGTGCGAGATCGAACCCTTGATGCTGTCCTTCTCCAGACCGCCCACGCGGTGCTCGAGCCCCGTCTTGCCGGGGAAGGCCCAGCCGCGCACGAGCTTCTCGTTGCGCACGTAGGGCATGAAGCCGCCTTCGGGGGCCTGGTCGACAATCGGCGGGCAGATCGTCGGGTAGTCCTTCATCGAGGGGATGCGCCACGGTTCGGAGCCGTTGGCGATGAAGCCGTCGGTGAGCAGTACGACGGGCGTCATGTGCTCCATGGCCAGACCTCCCGCCTCGAAGGCGTAGTGGAAGCAGTCGCTCGGCGACGAGGCGGCCACGACGATCACCGGGCACTCGCCGTTGCGGCCGTAGAGGGCCTGCAGCAGGTCGCTCTGCTCGGTCTTGGTCGGCAGACCCGTCGAGGGGCCGCCGCGCTGTACGTCGACGACGACGAGCGGCAGCTCGGTCATGACGGCCAGGCCCAGCGCCTCGCTCTTGAGCGAAAGACCCGGTCCCGAGGTGGTCGTCACGGCGAAGTTGCCGGCGTAGGCGGCGCCGATGGCCGTGCAGATGCCGGCGATCTCATCCTCGGCCTGCACGGTCTTCACGCCGAGGTCCTTGCGTTTGGCCAGCTCCTCGAGGATGACCGTCGCCGGGGTGATGGGGTACGAACCGCAGAAGAGCGGCAGCCCGGCCTTCTCGGCGGCGGCGCACAGTCCCCATGCCGTGGCGACGTTGCCGCTGATGGAGCGGTAGGTGCCCTTTTCGAGCTTGGCCGGCGCCACGCGGTAGTTGTTGGCGAACTGGTGGGTGTTGGCCGCATAGTTGTATCCCGCGTCGATCGCCAGTTTGTTGGCGGCGGCGATGGCGGGGTTCTTTTTGGCGAATTTCGTTTCGAGGTACTTGTAGGCGTGGTCCTCGGGGCGCTCGAAGAGCCAGAAACAGATGCCCAGGGCAAACATGTTCTTGCACTTGACGATGGCCCGGTTGTCGAGTCCCGTCTCCTTGAGCGCCTCGCGCGTCATGGTGGTGATGTCGGGGATGACGACGTTGTACTCGTCGAGCTTGAGCTCGGCAATGGGATCCGTCGTGGCGAATCCGGCCTTCTTGAGGTGCTCCTCGGTGAGCGAGTCCCCGTCGAGGATCACCGTGGCGCCGGGCTTGAGCCATTTGCGGTTGGCCTTCAGGGCCGCGGGGTTCATGGCCACCAGCACATCGCAGTAGTCGCCGGGATTGAGTTCGCGGCGGTTGCCGAAATGGACCTGGAATCCCGAGACGCCCGCGACGGTTCCCTGCGGGGCCCGGATTTCGGCGGGGTAGTCGGGGAAGGTCGAGATGCCGTTTCCCAGCAGCGCCGAAGTGTCGGAGAAGAGCGTGCCCGTGAGCTGCATGCCGTCGCCCGAGTCGCCCGAAAAGCGAATCACGACGTCCTGCAACTCCCGCACCATGTTTTCGTTCATGTTAGTTTTGGGTTTGGTTTTAAAAACGATAACACAAATATATGAATTTATTGTTATATTGCTAACAAAACGCAAAAAATTTTAATGGATTGAAACTTTTTGTGTTGTCTTTTCTTTCGGTATGGCTTCCGCTGCCCGTTGCGGCCCTCATTTGTAGATGTTAAGATAGCGAAAAGTTTGTTTACCGTCAATGTTGTTTTTTCAAAACCTTTCTCCCAAATTTGTAGGAGCAACAGTCCGAAAGGGGTGAGGTGTTGCATTTTCCGAATTTGTTTCCTACTTTTGCGGTACATACAATACGGAAAGTGTAAACGTATTCTCGAAAAGCGAACGTAGGAAATTCGATTTTGACAAGAGAATAGGGTTGACTTCACTCCATCGTCATATACCTGCTATATGGCGTGGGACTGTTGCTTATTTTGTTGTCAAGGTTTCCTACGACCTGCTTTTCCAGAATAAGTTTTCAGCACCACGCTTTCTTTTTTTGTGTTTGTGCCTTCCGGGGTGCGGGGAGGTCATAAAGCCCTTTTGTTATGAAGCATATAACCTTGTTGTTAATGCTTGTCTTGTCCGGATGCGTCTCTTACAAGCCATCCATGTTGCAGGCGGATTATAATCCGTTGCATACCAGGATCCATCAACTTGTCATTTTTGGTTCGTTCGATGGCATATATTCGTCATCCTATAATCCGGCACTGATTGATAATGAGTTAAGGATGAATGTCATGAATGCGTCGGATGATGACTTTTACGGGAGGCTTGAGATTGTGGAGGTACAGGGTCAGCATGGATTGGGTGTAGGCTGGATATGTGCTTCCTCGTATGTATTATGCACTCTCAATATACTCGGTATGCCGATTGCGGCTCCAAAACATTATGGTGAATATGATTTCATCATATATGACATTAAAGATCATATTATAGCCCAGTATAATTACAAAGCGTCAGCTAAAAGTACGCATGGTCTCTATTACGGGCGGGGAGACAAAGTCGTATATGTAGATATGATGAAAAAAATCCTGAAACAGTTTCACGCGGACATGTATCAGGATGCCGATGAAATAAATGAGCGACTTGAGTCTGCCATGCGTCGGGCTACCGAAGAGGACAAGCAACGTCTGCTCCGCCGCTACAATGAGTTCAGACATTCCTCTTCTGGAGATAATGGCAAAATAAATCGGGCGGTCGTGCCCAAAATGGACGTTATGAACAATCAATCGAAATCGAACGGGTCGATGGGTATGGGACGAACTCGTAGTCAGATTCAGGCTGATATGGCCCATCATTCACGCCTTATGCAGGAAACCGTTCGACGCAGGAATGAATTGATCGAGCAGGCAGAACGCAATGGCACCGTTCCCAGTACGGTCGTATTGCGGGGGTATGAAGAGCAGATTGCCGGGTACGAGAGGAAACTGTACGAACTTGAACAGGAATTGACAAATGCTTCCCATTAATTTTTTAACTTTAATTTTTTAACTTTATTATGAAAACATTGAAGCTTTTTGCACTGTTGTTTGTCGCCGTGGCGATGAGCTGCAATTTCGTTGCCTGCGGCGGTGGAGACAAGGAGAATGGCGAGATTGTCAAGCCGGGCGGCAATGGCAGCTCGGACGAAGACAACGATGATCCGAACGGTAATGAGAATGATCCGGATGATCCTGATGACGGGACAATCCAGGAAAAACTCCTTATCGGAACCTGGCAGGGAACGCTGTTGGAGTATTTCGAGATATATGAAAACGGCGAGACCTACGAGGAGGAAACACCCCTGGAGGAGGGTGACATGACGATCACTTTTTATGACGATCACACCTTCAAGGCTGTCTATATGGATGGAGATATTGTCGACGGCGAGGAAGAGGGGTCGTGGCGCCTTACGGGCGATACGCTCGAAACGATATATGAAGGTGAACAGACGGACCTTCACGTTCTTGAGTTGACCGAGACCGCTTTCCGTTATGAAATAGTCAATGAATACGGCTCATATACGGAAAAGGGCGTCTATACGTTCAAGCGCAAGTAAAGCCGGTAACTTGCAAGAGTCCTGACCGGGATAGGGGCCTGTCCGCCCTTATCCCGGTTTTTGTCGCCGGGAGCCGGTGCCATGCGGGTGCCGACCTGTTCCGCTCGGGCGCAAGTGTGGCCGATACGGGTGCGGGGGCTTTCGGTATTTGGAAGTTTCGCGGCGAAGATTTATCTTTGCCGTCGCAAAAATTCTGGACCATGCGATTCTCGGGTGGACATATCTATTTCGGAGCGCGGTGCGTCGTGGCGCGCGCCTTCACGCTTGTGCATGTTCACTGGTTCAGCGGCTTTATCTGACTGACGTAAGCCGTCCGCTGCCGCATTCCTCTCGGGTTGCGGCGGCTTCCTCCTTTCAATTCATTCATTTTGTTTCACGGCCGCTTTGAGTGTCTGCGGTCCGGGGCGGATTGCGCTGCGCCCGGCGGCCTCAAAAAGTCAGTCAACCATGTTCCGCATACTGTTGTTTCTGTTGTCGGGAATCGGTGCAGGGTATCTGCTGCGCCGCCGTCCCGTCGTCCGGCTCTCGGGCTATGGCACCCGTGCAGCCGTCGTCGCCCTGCTTTTCGTCTTCGGAGCCTCGATCGGCGCGAACCGCGAACTCATCGCGTCGCTCTCGCGCTTCGGCCTGCAGGCCGTGGTCTTCGCCCTGCTGGGCGTAGCCGGAAGTCTCTGTGCCGTGCGCGTTGCACGGCGTCTGCTTACTCGGAAAGGAGGTGCGCGATGAAGGGGATGATGGAGTCGCTGCCTGTATTCGCCGCCTTTCTGGCGGGGCTGTTGCTCGGCGTTGCCGGGCTTGTGCCGGCGTGGCTGCTCGCTCCGGGGCTGCCCATGGCGCTGCTCTCCGTGCTGGTCTTCCTGGCCGGCGTGGGGCTCGGGGCCGGGGATGACCTGCCGCAACTGCTGCATGGCTTCCACCTGCGGATGCTGCTCCTGCCGCTCTGCACCGTTGTCGGGTCGCTGCTCTTCTCGGCCGCCGGGGTGTGGCTCTTTGCCGGGCGGGGGTTGACCGACTGCCTGGCTGTCGGCAGCGGATTCGGCTACTATTCGCTTTCCTCGGTGCTCATCGCCGAGATGAAGAGCGCGACGCTCGGGGCGGACGGCGCCGCCGAGCTGGCGACCGTCGCTCTCGTGGCCAATGTCGCCCGCGAGATGATCGCGCTGCTCTTCCTGCCGCTCTTCGCCCGCTGGGGCGGGCGGCTCGCCCCGATCTCGGTGGCCGGGATCAACTCGATGGATGTCTGTCTGCCGATGATCGTCCGCTGTACGGGCGACCGGCAGGTCGTGCCGCAGGCGCTGCTGCACGGGGTCGTGCTCGAAGTGAGCGTCCCGGTGCTGATCGCGGCCTTCTGCTGATCTGCGGGGGCAGAGCCTCTCTCCGCGTGCGTCTCTCTCCGCGTGTGGCTCTCTCCGCGTGAGCCGTTTGCCGGCAAAACCGCTGCCGTATACGAAAATGCCGGGGCCCGTTGCGGGGTCCCGGCATTCGTTTGTCGGCGGGCGACGATTATTTCGGCTGCTTGCCGATGTAGGCCAAAATACCGCCGTCCACGTAGAGGATGTGGCCGTTGACGAAGTCCGAAGCGTCCGATGCGAGGAAGACGGCCGGACCCATCAGGTCTTCGGGCGTGCCCCAGCGGGCAGCCGGCGTCTTCGATACGATGAACGAGTCGAACGGGTGGCGCGAACCGTCTGCCTGACGCTCGCGCAGCGGTGCGGTCTGCGGCGTGGCGATGTAGCCCGGGCCGATGCCGTTGCACTGGATGTTGTACTCGCCGTACTCCGAAGCGATGTTGCGCGTGAGCATCTTCAGGCCGCCCTTTGCTGCGGCGTAGGCCGATACGGTCTCGCGGCCCAGCTCCGACATCATCGAGCAGATGTTGATGATCTTGCCGTGGCCCTTCTTGATCATCGACGGAATGACGGCCTTCGAGACGATGAACGGGCCGTTGAGGTCGATGTCGATTACCTGGCGGAAATCGGCGGCGCTCATCTCCGTCATCGGGATGCGCTTGATGATGCCGGCGTTGTTGACCAGAATGTCGATCACGCCGACCTCCTTCTCGATCTGTGCGACCATGGCCTGTACCTGCTCCTCTTTCGTGACGTCGCAGACATAGCCCTTGGCCTCGATGCCCTCGGCCTTGTAGGCTGCCAGCCCCTTGTCGACGAGCTCCTGCTTGATGTCGTTGAAGACGATCTTGGCGCCCTGCTGTGCGAAGGCCGTAGCCAGCGCGAATCCGATGCCGTAAGATGCACCCGTTACGAGTGCGACCTTACCTTCCAATGAAAAGTTTACCATAGGTGTATTGATTTAGAATCGGTTTATTTCAGATCGGTGATTTTCGAGAAGTCCTGGTCTCCGTAGTCGAGGTTCTCGCCGCCCATGCCCCAGATGAAGGTGTAGTTGTGCGTGGCGGCGGCGCTGTGGATCGACCACTCGGGCGAGAGGACCGCCTGGTCGCCCTTCATCCAAATGTGGCGCGTCTCGTCGACCTGGCCCATGAAGTGGCAGACGGCCTGATCGTCGGGCACCTCGAAGTAGAAGTAGGCCTCCATGCGGCGCGAGTGCACGTGGGCCGGCATCGTGTTCCAGACGCTGCCCGGACGCAGCTCGGTCATGCCCATCTGCAGCTGGCAGGTCGGCAGCACCTGCGTGACGATCATCTTGTTGATGTCGCGGTCGTTCGAGTACTCGAGCGAACCCATGTGCGCCACCACGGCGTCGGCCTTCGTGACCTTCTTGTCGGGGTAGTTGCGGTGAGCCGTCACGGAGTTGAAGTAGAACTTGGCGGGGTGTGCGGCGTCGAGGCTCTCGAAGGTCACCTCGCGGTCGCCCGAGCCGAGGTAGAGCGCCTCCTTGTAGTCGAGCTCATAGACGGCGTCGCCGGCCTTTACGCGGCCCTTGCCGCCGACGTTGAAGATACCCATCTCGCGGCGCGTGAGGAAGTAGGGGGCCTTCAGCGGGTCGATGGCCTCGAGCTTGAGCGCCTCCTTGACCGGCATGGCGCCGCCAACGACCATGCGGTCGTACATCGAGTAGACCATGTTGACCTCGTCGGCCGCAAAGACCTTCTCGATGAGGAAATCGCGGCGCAGACGCGCCGTGTCGTAGTGCTTCGCATCCTCGGGATGCGCTGCATAGCGGATTTCGTAGTTGGTTTTCATTGTGTTATGGAGTTTTGTCTTTTGGTTGTTCCTGTTCCCGAAAATTGGCTAACCAATTTTACATTCGCAAAGATAAAAAAAAAATTCCGAATTGCGCATGCAAATTCGGAATTAATTTACGGTCCGGGGCCTGGTGTCGTCCAACCGCTCCAAGAGGGCGGTTGCGGTTGCATTTGGCCGCTCCGCAGGGGGCCTTGCCGGTCGGCAGCCACCTGATTCCTTATATATAAATGTGTCGGCCGGAGAGGAGGGACCGGGCCGAAGTTTGGGTCGGACGTGCTGCCTGCCGTTGTGCCGTGCCCGTGCCCGGCGTCACCGCATGGAGTTCATGCGGATGCTCGCCTTCACGAGCGCCAGGGCGCGGATGCGCGACATGGCCACCTCCTTGTCGGCGTGGTGGGGGTTCTGGCTCACCAACTTGACGTAGCCTTCGCGGTCGGACTTCTGGATGTACTTGACGGTGACGTACTCCTCGCCGTCGATGTCGATCGAGAGCAGGTACATGTCGCCCCAGAAGATATCGTTCAGGTCGTGCAGCTGCTTGTAGAGCACGATGTCGCCGCTCTTGAGCAGCGGGTACATCGAGTCGCCGACGACGTAGATCGCCCCGTCGCACTTCGGCAGGTTGGGGATGTGGATGAAGTTCACGGGCTTGGCCTGCGTGCGGTCCGTGAAGAGCGGCACGAGCCCTGCGGTCCCCTCGATCGAGTAGAGGGGTACGCTCTGCAGCGGCACCGAATTGTCCGTGCGGTGCATGTAGGCCGTCAGGTCGGGTTCGGCGTTGAACATCTCGCCCTCGCCCGTCTCGAGCCACTCGGGGTTGACGTTCAATTCCTGAACCAGGATGTTCCTGTTGCGGGCCGACAGTCCCGCCTTGCCCGTCTCGATCATCGAAAGCGCCGCCTTGCCGATGCCAAGTCGCTGTGCGAGTTGCTCCTGCGTCATGCCGAGCTGCTTGCGTATCATTTTTACCCGTTCGTTCATGATTTTCTATTGGAAAAATTTATATAAAATATTTGAACTTTTCGGTACAAAATTCAAAATTTGAACTTATCTTTGTGCTACAAAGTTAAACAATTTATTTCGATCCGCAAATCCTTTTGCGAAAAAACAACACGTTCAATGCTTTATTCCGTATCCCCTGATCTTTACCGGGAGACTGCCGGACGGCTTGCGGAGGCGATCGGTTCGGAGGGTTACTTTTCCGGATCGCTCAGCTTCCCCTTCGACGGGCTCGACTGCCGGCTCACCGCGTCGGTGATCGTCTACCGCGGCCGGGTTTCGTACCCCGAGGGTGAGACGAACGCCATTCGGGACCTGGTGCCCGTGTGGTGGGAGTTCCACACCGTCGGCGGGGAGGGTGAGCGGCTCAACGACTTCTCGTTCTCCGAACTGCGGCGTTGGCTGTAGCGTGTGCGGCGGCGCCCCGCGACGGGGCCCGCCCCGGCACCGACTCCTTCCGGCCGCCCCCGGCGGTCTTCACGTTCCGGCCTCTTCCCCTCTGCGGGTTCGGCGCAACCCGCCGGAACGGCTTCAGAAAACCTCCCGCCGCGGCGCCGCGCACCGGGTTTTCACTCACCTTTTAATTTATCCGAATGGCTGCACAAACCGTTCCGACCTCTGCGGAGTACCCCTCCGCAGAGGTTTCCGTGTCCGGACCTCTTCCGGACGCGGCCGCTGTCCCGCCTCCGGGCGGCGCTCCTCCCGTTTCCGATGAGCGCTCTTTTGCTCCGGGCGGCGTTCCTTCCGTTTCCGATGGGCGCTCTTTTACTCCCGGCTGTGTTTCTTCCGTTTCCGATGGCGCCTCTTTTGCTTCCGGTTGCGTTCCTTCCGTTTCCGATGACGCCTCTTCCGGAGCCGACCGCACACCTCCGACCAAATCCCGGTCCCGATCCAAAACCGGGGCGGCATCCCGATCCAGGGCCGTGGCCCGCTCCAAAGCAGGGACGGGCACCCGTTCCAAAGCCGCGTCGGCTTCCCGGTCCCGGACTGCGGGCAGCCCCGATCCCGAGCTCTTCGCCGGGGATTCGCCGACCAAAACGATTGCGCCGCTTTCGGCCCCGCCTGCAACTGTGCCTTCCGCCGCTGCCCCGGCTTCCGCTTCGGAGACCGCGACCCCGGCATCACCCCCTGCTCCGGCACCGCCCGCTGTTACCTCCGTGCCTCCCGCCGCTGCTCCGGCTTCCGCTTTGGAGACTGCGCCCCCGGCATCACCCCCTGCTCCGGCGCCGCCTGCTGTTTCCTCCGTGCCGCGCGCCACTGCCGTGCCACCCGCCGCTGCCGTACCGCCTGTCACCCCTCCGGCCTTTGCCGACTTTGCGCAGTCGGTCTATCCCTTTCTCGAGCTGCAACCCTTCCACCGGGTCTACTACCGCGTGCTGGAGGCCTTTGCACAGGGGCGCATCCGGCGACTCATCGTCACCATGCCGCCCCAGCACGGCAAGAGCGTCGGAGCCACGACGCTGCTCCCGGCCTACCTGCTGGGGCTCGACCCCGACTGCCGCGTGGCGATTGCCTCCTACTCCGGCGCCCTGGCCTCGAAGTTCAACCGCCGCGTGCAGCGCATCCTCGACTCGCGCGAGTACGGGGGCTTTTTCCCCGCCACGACGATCAAGCAGGGGACCCGGCCGCCGAGCTACATCCGCACGGCCGACGAGGTGGAGATCATCGGGCGCCGCGGCAGCCTGCTCTCCGTCGGGCGCGAAGGGTCGCTGACGGGCAACCGCGTCGACTGCTTCATCCTCGACGACCTCTACAAGGATGCCATGGAGGCCAACTCGCCGCTTGTGCGCGCCAACTGCTGGGAGTGGTACACCTCGGTCGTCCGCACGCGCATGCACAACCACTCGCGCGAACTGATCGTCTTCACGCGCTGGCACGAGGAGGACCTCATCGGCTCGATCGCGGCGCGCGAACCGGTCGAGGCGCTGCACTCGTGGGCGCAGCTCGATGCGCCGCCTCAAGCGGGGTGGCTGCACCTGAACTTCGAGGCGCTCAAGGCGTCGCTGCCCACGGAGCTGGACCCCCGGGCCGAGGGCGAGGCGTTGTGGGAGCAGCAGCAGGGGGCAGCGCTGCTCGCCGCGAAACGGCGGCTCGACCCGCTGCAGTTCGAGGCGATGTATCAGGGGCATCCCACGGCCCGCGAGGGGCTGCTCTACGGCCTGCACCTTGCCGAGTACGACGCTCTGCCGCGCGAAATCGTCCACCGCGCCAGCTACACCGACACGGCCGACACGGGCGACGACTACCTCTGCTCGCTGGCCTATGTGGTCGATGTCGACGGCCTGGTTTACATCACCGACGCCGTCTACACGCGCGATCCGATGGAGGTGACCGAGCGGCTTGTGGCCGAGATGTTCCTGCGCTCCGACACGCGGCAGGCGGCCGTCGAGAGCAACAACGGCGGCCGCGGCTTTGCGCGCGCCGTGCAGGCGCTGGCACCCGACGTGCGGGTCGAGTGGTTCCACCAGAGCGGCAACAAGGAGGCCCGCATCCTCTCGAATGCCGCCACGGTGCTCCACCTGGTGCGCTTCCCGCGCGGTTGGGCGCTGCGCTGGCCCGAGTTGTACGGCCACCTGACCACCTACCGCCGCACGTTCCGCGCCAACCGCTGGCACGATGCCGCCGACGTCGTCACGGGCATCGTCGAACGCGAGGTCGCCGACCGCGGCCGCAAGCGGGTGCGGGGCGTGCGTTTTCTGTGATCGGCTGCTGCCGGGCCGCTCTGCTGTCCGCGGCCGAACGAAAACCCCTGCCTCCGGAAAGGCAGGGGTTTGTGTGTTTGCGGGCGGCCGGCGGGTGCCGTTTCCGGCCGGGCCGTGACGGGGGCCGGATGCCGCGATCAGAGCGCCACGCGCTTGCATTTGCCGCTGAAGGTGCGGATGTCGAGGCGGATGATCTGCGTGCGGTGGAACGACTTTTCGGCATACTTGCGGCCGACGGCCTCCAGCCCCGGGGCGTATTTCGCCACGAGCAGTCCGAGTGCCCGCATGCGCTCCTCTTCGGGCAGTCCGATGCGGGCGTCGCAGGCCGCGACGATGCTTTCGTAGGCCGTCGTGAAGCGTTCGGGGACCACGTGCGTAGGGCCCGTCACGCAGAACGAGACCCGCGGCGAGGCGGCCACGCAGCGCAGCTTCCGTCCCTCGGGGGCGCAGTGGATGTAGAGGCTCTCGGCGCCGTCCCACACGTAGCTCACGGGGATGCCGTAGGCCTCTCCGCCGTCGCACATCGACAGCACGCCGTATTCGCCCGCGGCGAGAAGCCCGCGCGCTTCGGCTTCGGTCAGCAGCCGGTCCTGGCGGCGCACGCCGCTGTTGTCGTAGATCATCTCTTCGGTCTGTTTTGTCCTGCGGATTTCGTGGCGGACGGTTACCGCTCGGGCGCGGCGTAGGTCAGCACGAGCTGCGAGACCTGGGCGTTCTTGGCGTTGAGGATCGTGAGCCGGCAGGGGGTGGCCATTACGTCGTCGAGCAGCGTGAAGGTCATGCTCATGCCGTCGTCCGCGAATTCGAGCGCATGGTTGAGGCTCTCCCCGGTGTCGGTCGCAAGGTCGAACGAGGGCAGCTCGCCGGCTCCCGTCGAGTTGACGTAGAGGATGGACGAAAGGCTCAACCCGTCGATGGCCGGGAACTCCACGTAGGCCCCCTCCTTGCTGAAGTAGAGCGCCTTGTTCGGCTCGGGGGCCTCGTAGTACTGCGCCTGGTTGTTCCAGAAGAACTTGCCGTTGGCGGCCGCGTCGGCATAGATGGCCAGCGTGTAGCCCTCGAACGTGTATTCGTGGCGTCCCGTGAGGGCGTCGGCCGAGGTCGAGGGGAGGGCCGGGGTCACGATGTCGGGTCCGGCGGTGAAGTCGAGCGTGAGGGTCACCGGATCGGGGGCCGGGGCGGGCTCGGCGCCCAGCTGGCTTATGCGGATTGTCCGCGGAGAGTCGGCTCCCGGGGCCGTGATCGTGATGGTCCCGAGTTCGCGGGTCGCGGTGTCGGGGTTCGCCTCCGTGGCGCTGATGCGGAGTGTGGCGTCGCCCGTTCCCGCCTGCGGGTCGAGCGCGAAGCCGCCGCCCGAGAGCGTGGCGCTCCAGCGGGCCGTCGTCGTGAGGCCGACCGTGGCCTCGGCGCCCGATTCGGCCCCCAGCGTCACGGCGTCGGCCGTGACCTCGAGCGTGACGTCGGAGCCCTTGTGGTCGTTGTCGTTCTTCTCGTCGCAGGCCGTGGCCGCGACGAGCATCGCCGCGGCAAGCAGTCCGGCCGGGAGGCGAAGCAGTTGCGTAAGTCGCATGGTCGCTTGTTTTTGATCGGTTCGTTTCAGAGTTCCTCGAGCCGCGCCGCGGGCGAGACGTCGAGCGACGCGAAGTCGCCGTGCTGGTAGTGGTAGTAGCCGGCCATGGCGATCATGGCGGCGTTGTCGGTCGTGAACTTGAATTCCGGGAGGAACGTGCGCCAGCCGCGCCGCTCGCCCGTGCGGACGATGCCGTTGCGCAGCCCCGAGTTGGCCGAGACGCCGCCCGCGATGGCGATGTCGCGGATGCCCGTCTCCTTCGATGCGCGGACGAGCTTGTCGAGCAGGATCTCCACGACGGTCGCCTGCAGCGAGGCACACAGGTCGGCCTTGTGCTTCTCGATGAAGTCGGGGTCCTCGGCCACGGCGTCGCGCAGCATGTAGAGGAACGAGGTCTTCAGCCCCGAGAACGAGTAGTCGAAGCCGTCGACGCGCGGATGGGCGAGGTGGAACGCCTCCGGGTCGCCCTCCTTGGCCAGACGGTCGATCACCGGACCGCCCGGGTAGGGCAGTCCCATCACCTTGGCGCACTTGTCGAAGGCCTCGCCTGCGGCGTCGTCGATCGTCGTGCCGATGATCTGCATCTCGAGGGGCGAGTCCACGCGCACGATCTGCGTGTGTCCGCCGCTGACGAGCAGGCACAGGAACGGGAAGTCGGGGTGGGGCAGCTGTCGGTCGGGCAGGTCGATGAAGTGCGAGAGGATGTGCCCCTGCAGGTGGTTGACCTCGACCATCGGGATGTTGCGGGCGATCGAGAGCCCCTTGGTGAACGACACGCCCACGAGCAGCGAGCCCAGCAGGCCGGGGCCGCGCGTGAAGGCGATGGCGTCGAGGTCGGAGGCCGTGAGGCCCGCGTCGCGCAGCGCCGTGTCGACCACCGGGATGATGTTCTGCTGGTGGGCGCGCGAGGCGAGTTCGGGAATGACGCCGCCGTACTTCATGTGTACGGCCTGCGAGGCGATGACGTTCGAGAGCAGCACGTTGTTGCGCAGCACGGCTGCCGAGGTGTCGTCGCACGAGGATTCGATGCCGAGTATTGTGATGTCCATAATTCTCTTCGTAGGAATTTTGTCCCGGGCGGTTTTCGGTCCGTCCGGCTGCAAAGGTACGAAAATATCGGCAAACCCGGCGCGTGCGGGACGCTTCCGTCCGATTTTTTCGGCAGCGGCCCCCGGTGGGGGCTTCGGCCGGGCTTCGGCAGAGCTTCGGACGGGGCCTCGGGCGGGGCTGCGACAGGACTTTGGACGGGGCTTCGGCGGGGTCTCGGGCGGCTGCACGGGCAGGTGTGCGGGCTCCGGACGGAAAGATCATGCCCCGAGCCGAAAAAACCGGTCATCCCGTGCGGCTTTTCAGCCTTTTTTTCGTATATTTGAGGCGTAATCAGGTTGGCAACGGTTGCCGGCGGAATCGGGAAGAAGGGAGCAGAGGGACAGGCATTTCCGCCGGTTGTTTTTTTCGATGGTCCGCCGGGCGTTCCAACGGGTGAACCATTAAAAAATTACCGTTATGAAAAAATCTTCAGCATTTCCTGTCTGCTCCTCTTTGCGGCGTTCAGCCTGGTTGCCTGCAAGGAGGACGATCCCGAACAGACGAAAGTGACGCTCGAGCCCGAGCGGGTGACGGTCACCGTCGGTGAGACGGCGCAGCTGACCGTGCATGTCTCTCCCGCTTCGGCTGCCGGAGCCGGTGTCGTGTGGCGCTCGGAGAACGAGTCGGTGGCCACGGTGGCCGACGGACTGGTCTCGGGCGTCGGCATCGGTTCGACGCGCGTGACGGCCGAGGTCGATGGCGCGATGGCGGCCTGCGAAGTGGAGGTCGTGGCGCGCGCCGTCAGCGAGGTGCGGCTCGAACCGACGGATCTGTTGCTGACAGTCGGCCAGACCGGGACGCTCACGGCGACGGTACTGCCCGAAGATGCGACCGACCCGAGCGTGACCTGGAGCTCGGACGACACGTCGGTGGCGACGGTGGCCGACGGCACGGTGACGGCCGTGGGTGTCGGACAGACGGTGATCCGGGCTGTGGCGGGGGCGTGTGAGGCCACCTGCGCGGTGACGGTCGAGCAGGTCGCCGAACCCAAGGTGGGCGACTACTTCTACTCCGACGGCACGTGGAGCGACGGCGGACTGGTGAGCATCGGAGCCGACGGCACCGATGCCGTGTGGGCCGAGACGAAACCTGCGCCGCAGGCCGGCAAGACCGTGATCGGCATCGTTTTCCAGACCGATCCCGAGCGTCTGGCGGCATCGGACGTGGCGGCCGGATATACGCACGGATACGTCATGGCGGTCAAGACGGCGCATGGCGCGGACAAGCTGACGACCTACTGGGGCAACGACTGGGACTTCTCCTGTCTGGACGCCTTCAAGCTGGCCTCGTCGTGGTACGGCAATGTCAACGGTTATGTCGAGACGATGACCGTGCGCGACACCTACGGCGAGAGCCTCGCCCAGTGGATGCCGGCCTTCGATCTGGTGCTGAACGCCTTCTCGCAGGCGAATCCGGCGCCGGCCGGGACCAGCGGCTGGTTCCTCCCGAGCACGGGCCAGTTGTGGGACATGGTCGCCAACCTGTGCGGCGACGAGGCCGCCCGGATCATGCAGGAATGGCAGACGATGGACTACGACGCCACGTACTACTGCTCCGAGCAGGTCTCCTACGACGCGCTGGCACGCTTCAATGCCTGCATGTCGGAGATCCCCGACGCGGACAAGGAGGAGCTGATCGTGGTCGACACGTGGCGGAACTACGCTTCGGTCTGGGCGTCGACGCCCTACGATGCCGAGGCGGCCTGCCAGATGAACATCGGAACGGACGGACTCATCGAGTGCATGTGCGACTGGTATGACGGCGATGCCGTGGCCCGTCCGATCCTGGCCTTCTGACCGGCCGCCTGCCTGTCCCGACGCGGGGCCGCAATCCATTGCTGGATTGCGGCCCCTGTTTTGCAATATCGGGGCCCCGAATTTCGTTTTTTTCGACGAATTTGGTTAACTTTGCAAGTTAAAAGCCCCATATCCGTACCAGTCCGTGCGCAAAGGTGTGAAAATAGTGGGAATGTTGCTCTCGGCGGCCGTGCTGCTGCTGATGGTCCTTCCCGTGTCGCTCTCGATTCTGCTCGACATCTCCGCCGTGCAGAACTACGTCGTGCAGGTGGCCGCACGGGTCGTGTCGCAGCGCCTGGGTACCACCGTGTCGATCGACCGCGTGCAGATCGGGCTCTTCTCGCGGGTGCGCGTCTACGGCTTCTACGTCGAGGATCTTCAGCGCGACACGCTCTTCTACGTGGGGCATCTCGACGCCCGCATCTCGGCCCTCGGACTGCTCGGCGGCGGGCTCGAACTGAGCCACGGCGAGATCGCCGACGCCAAACTCTACCTGCGCGAAACCCCCGAGGGAGAGATGAACATCAAGCAGGTCGTCGCCCGCATGAGCGATCCCGACCGCGAGCGCAAGGGCAACTTCCGGCTGACGCTGCGCAAGGCCTCCATCGAAAACATGGACCTCTGCCTGGAGCGGCAGCGGCGGCGCGATCCCCCCTTCGGCATCGACTACGGCCACATGCACCTCTACGGCATCAACGCCCGCGTGGAGGACTTCACCGTCGACGGACAGATTATCCACGCCGCCGTCTCGGGGCTCTCGGCCCGCGAGCGCAGCGGCTTTGTCCTCGACCGTTTCGACGGCCGCTTCTACCTGACCAACGGCTGCCTCGGATTCCAGGATGTGCGCATCGTCACCGGCCGCTCGGACGTGACGATTCCCCACATCTCGCTCGTCGGCGACTCGTGGCTCGAATACCGCGACTTCCTCGGTAGCGTGCGCCTCGAGGGCCGGCTGCGCCGGACGATCCTCTCGAGCGACGACGTGGCCTACTTCGCCCCGGCGCTGCGCGATTGGCACCTGACCTTCTCGGATGTCGACCTCGAGGTCGCCGGCAAGGTCGCCGACTTCGCGGGCCGGGTGTACGGCATGCGCATCGGCGAGGGGACGTGGCTCGAGGCCGACGCCGAGGTCCGGGGTCTGCCCGACGTGAAGACCGCGCACTTCGATCTGCGGATTCCGCATCTGATCTCCTCGGCGCCGGCCGTGGACATCCTCTCCTCGTCGGTCGCGCGGCGCGAACTCTCGGACCGGCTCGTCGAGGTGCTCTCGCGGACCGGCCGCGTCGACCTTACGGCCCGTTTCGAGGGACTGCTCTCGTCGTTCGACGTGCAGGCGGCGGCGACCACCGACGTGGGGGACGTGGACTGCCGGCTGCGGTTGCGTCCGCTTCAGGGCGGTCTGCGCAGCGTGCGCGGCGACGTGGCGGCCCGCTCGCTGCAGCTGGGCAAGCTGTTCGACCGCCGCGACCTGTTCGACCGGGCCTCCGTCACGGCGCGTGTCGACGGCTCGGTGGGCCGCGGGCAGGCCGACGCCAACATCGCGGGCAATGTCACGCAGCTGGGCTTCAACGGCTATGTCTACGACTCGCTGCGGCTGGACGGCCGCCTGCGCAACCGGGAGTTCGACGGCCGCATCGCCTCCCGCGACCCGAACCTTGACTTCGACTTCCTGGGCATGGTCGACTTCAACGATTCGATCCCGCTCTACGACTTCACGATGGAGCTGCGCCACGCCGATCTGGCCCGGCTGCACGTCAACCGCCGCGACTCGGTCTCGCAGCTCTCGGCCCGCATCGTGGCCAAGGCCGGCGGCCGCTCGCTCGACGACCTGAACGGCCGCATCCAGGTCACCGATGCCGTCTACCGCTACAACGACAAGCAGCTCGAGGCCCGCAACGTGACCGTCACGGGCGAGAACTCCGCCTCGAGCAAGCTCGTCGAACTGCGCTCGGACTTCGCCGACGCGACGTTCCGCTCGAAAACCAGCTACCGCGTCGTCTTCGACTACCTGCGGCAGAGCGCCTGGCGCTACCTGCCGATGCTGCGCGACAGCGCCGCGACGACGGGCCCGGCCCGCCGCAAGGCGGCCGTGGCCGACGACTTCTCGCTCCTGTCGGTCAACATCCGCAACTTCAACCCGGTGGCCGATGCCGTGGCGGCGGGACTGCAGATCGCCGACGGGTCGTCCATGCAGCTGCTCTTCAACCCGGCGAGCGACCAGCTGTCGTTCCGCGCCTCGTCGGACTATGTCGAGCGGCGCCGCATGCTGGCCACGCGCCTTACGGTCAACGCATCGAATCAGGGCGACTCGCTGACGCTCTACGCCTCGGCCGAGGACCTCTATGCCGGGCAGCTGCACCTGCCGCACCTCTCGCTCACGGGCGGTGCGCGTCAGGGGCGCGTCGAGGTCTCGACGGGCTTCACCGATACGGTGCGCCGGGTGTCGGGACTGATCGGCCTGCATGCCGAGGTCGACGACGAGCCCGGACCCAACGGCCGGGTCATGGACCTGCGCATCCGCCCCTCGCACGTCACGCGCGGCGACAAAACGTGGCAGATCTTCGCTCGCAAAATCCAGATCGACACCTCGCGGGTGGTCATCGACCGCTTCTTCGTGCTGAACCAGGACCAGGAGCTCTTCCTCGACGGGGTCGCCTCGCGCAGCCGCGCCGATTCGCTTACGCTGCGCCTGCGCAACTTCGATCTCACGCCCTTCACGCAACTGGCCGACCGCCTGGGATACGCCATCGAGGGGCGCAGCAGCGGCAGCGCCTCGATGAAATCGGTGCTGCGCGCCGGCGAGGTGACGGCCGACATCGCGATCGACAGCCTCGAGGTCAACGGCCTTGCGGCTCCGCCGCTGCGCCTCACCTCCCGGTGGAACTTCGCACGCAACCGTGCGGGCGTGACGATCGCCGACCGCACGACGGGCGACATGCTCGTGCGGGGCTTCTACGCGCCGGCGCAGATGCGCTACTACGCCCGGCTGAATGTCGACAGCCTCGACATGGCGCTGCTCGATCCGCTGCTCTCGGGCGTGATCTCCTCGACGGGCGGCCACGCCTCGGCCGACCTGGTCCTGCAGGGGCAGGGGCGCGACGCCGACCTCACGGGCGAGATCCGCATCGCCGACCTGTGCACGACGGTCGACTACACGCAGGTGACCTACCGGGCGCCGTCGGCCGTGATGCGGGTGAAGAACAACCTCTTCAGCACCTCCGACGTGACGATCGTCGATCCGCAGGGCAACCGCGGCCGCATGGACCTCGATCTGGATCTGCGCCACCTCTCGAACATCGGCTACGACCTGCGCGTGGCGCCCGAGCGGATGCTCGTGCTCGACACCGACGACGAGGACAACGACTACTTCTACGGCCGGGTCTACGCCACGGGCACGGCCCGCATCTCGGGCGACAAGGGCAGCGTGCGGATGGACATCGCCGCCGCGACCGACGACAACTCGTCGTTCTACATGCCCATGTCGAACCGCTCGAACATCTCCTATGCCGATTTCGTCACCTTCCGCCAGCCCGAGCGGGTCGACTCCATCGACAACGTCATGCGCAAGAAGATGCTCTTCGAGCGCAAGCGCCGGCAGCGGACGGCGGACGGCAGCCAGATGGCCATCTCGCTGGCGCTGAACGTGCGTCCGAACGTCGAGGTGGAGCTCATGGTGGCGGGCAATGCCGTGCGGGCGCGTGGCGAGGGAATGCTCAACCTGCAGATCAATCCCCGCTCGAACGTCTTCGAGATGTACGGCGACTACACGATCAGCGAGGGAAACTACAACTTCTCGCTGCAGAACATCATCAACAAGCGATTCGTCATCGAGAACGGCTCGACGATCCAGTGGACCGGCTCGCCGACGGATGCCGTGCTCGACATCGACGCCGTCTACAAGCTCAAGGCGTCGCTGCAGCCGCTGCTGCAAACCTCGGTCGGCACGACCGACGGCGGCAGCGTGGGCAACGACCGTTCGGTGCCCGTGGAGTGCGTCATCCACCTGGGCGAGCACCTGACCAATCCGTCCATCGCCTTCGACGTGCGCGTGCCGGGCTCCGATCCCGAGACGCAGGCCGTCATCTCCAATACGCTCAACACGCCCGAGACGGTCGACCTGCAATTCCTCTACCTGCTGCTGTTCAACAGCTTCTACGCCGAGAGCGGCACCGGCACGACGGCCGATCTGGGCACGTCGGCCTCCGCGGCCATGAGCATGGAGCTGATGAGCAACATGCTCAGCAACCTGCTCTCGATCAACGACTACAACATCGTGCTGCGCTACCGGCCCCGTTCGGAGTTGACGAGCGACGAGGTGGACTTCGGCCTCTCGAAGAGTCTGATCAACAACCGGCTGCTCGTCGAGGTCGAGGGCAACTACCTGATCGACAACAAGCAGGCGGTCAACAATTCGGCCATGTCGAACTTCATGGGCGAGGCCTACATCACCTACCTGATCGACCGGGCCGGGGCGCTGAAGTTGAGGGCCTTCACGCAGACGATCGACCGTTTCGACGAGAACCAGGGTCTGCAGGAGACCGGTCTGGGCATCTATTTCAAGGAGGACTTCGACAACTTCCGCGACTTCCGCCAGCGTATCAAGGAGCGTTTCACGAACCGCAAGCGCAGGGAGCGGCGCGAGGCGCGGCGTGCGGCCCGGGCCCTGCAGCAGGAGCAGGAGGGGGCGCCGAGCGAAGGGGACGAACCGCCCGACTACGATCCGATGGAGCCCGAGAGCGAGATTTACTATTGAAACGGTCTTCCGCGGTGCCCGCACCGGGCGGCCGACGGAAAACCGATGGAAGCGGAACAACAGGACAAACAATAAAAACAACAAACGCAAACTGAACTATGATGACATTTTTGCAGGCTGCCGAAGCGGTGGCCGTGAGTGAGGAGACCCGCATGGGTCTGTGGGCCCTCTTTACGAAGGGCGGTTGGCTGATGTGGCCCCTGCTGGCGCTGGGCGGCGTGACGATCTTCATCTTCGTCGAGCGCTTCCTGGCCA